>Ga0137418_10002186_pt1 | contig 17933 bp, 14 predicted proteins | sample CZODoug3_1_2_16f_FD_122242 | JGI IMG/M metagenome (GOLD analysis project Ga0137418, IMG submission 122242) | Vadose zone soil fungal communities from Angelo Coast Range Reserve, California, USA - CZODoug3_1_2_16fungal (Hybrid Assembly) | ecosystem: Environmental > Terrestrial > Soil > Vadose... | reverse complement strand
CTCAAATGTGGACTCGTCTAACCATGCATCGCCTCTCCTCTCCTCTCCTCTCCTCTCCTCTCCTCTCCTCTCCTCTCCTCTCCTCTGTGGTTAAAGGTTTTCGAAAATGCCTGCAGCGCCCATGCCGCCGCCCACGCACATGGTGACGAGACCGTAGTGGGCGTTACGGCGCTTGAGTTCGCGGATGATGGTCGCCGTCAACTTCGCGCCAGTGCAGCCCAGCGGATGCCCGAGCGCAATTGCTCCACCGTTGGGATTGACCTTCTCCGGATGCAAACCCGCTTCTTTGATCACTGCGAGTGATTGTGCGGCGAAGGCTTCGTTCAGCTCGATAACGTCGATGTCAGAGAGTTTGAGCCCTGCCATCTTCAGAGCTTTCGGGATCGCGAATACCGGGCCGAGTCCCATTTCTTCCGGCTTGTATCCAGCCGTCGCGAACGAAACGTAGCGCGCCAGCGGTTGGATGCCGAGTGCCTTCGCACGCTCCGCAGACATGACTACTGTGGCGGCCGCACCATCAGAGGTTTGCGAAGAATTGCCTGCTGTCGCCGTGCCTTTAGCGTGGAACGCGGGCTTGAGCGCAGCGAGAGCTGCGAGGGACGTATCGGCGCGCGGTCCCTCATCGACCTTGAAAATAATTTCCTGTCGCTTTGGTTTCGAGCCGTTGGGCGTAGTGAAGATCACGGGCACGGGGACGGTTTCGTCCGCGAACTTGCCAGCTTGTATCGCAGCCAGGGCTTTTTGGTGGCTGCGCAGCGAGAACTGGTCCGCGGCCTCGCGGGTGATGCCGAAACGTTGCGCGAGGCGTTCGGCGGTGAGGCCCATGCTAAGGTAGGCGTCGGGATAGTGATCCACGAGCCAGGGATTCGGCGAAATTTTGTGGCCGCCCATTGGGATCATCGACATCGACTCGACGCCACCGGCGACAATGATTTCCGCGCCGCCGCTCATGATGCGCTCGGCCGCCATCGCAATCGCCTGCAGGCCGGAAGAGCAGAAACGGTTGATGGTGAGCGCCGAGACCTCGACCGGCAGGCCGGCACGCAGCGAGGCAATGCGGGCGACATTCATCCCTTGCTCGGCTTCGGGCATGGCGCAGCCGAGAATCACGTCCTCAATCTCTTTGGCATCAACCTGCGGCACGCGTTCGAGCGCACCCTTGATGGCGACGGCGGCGAGTTCATCGGGACGGGTGGCGCGGAGCGTGCCTTTGAAGGCGCGTCCCACGGGCGTGCGTACAGACGAGGCGATGATCACTTCTCTCATGGCAATTCTCGGTTTTTCAGCGAGCACTTAGCGCTTAGCAAGTCAGCATCAGCCACGCGGCTCTATGTCCAGTCCAAAGTATCAGATGCCCGCGACGTCCATCACGAACCTCGGCCAAAAGTGGGTGTCTGCTACCGGTGAATTTCTGACCAAGAAAAATGCTGCCGTGCCTCTTTTACGTTTGGTGCAACGAGGTTGCGCGCATCGTTTAAATCGGGGGAATCGGCCCGATCCTCGCCCCTTTGGTCTATTGGAATCATTGGGTTGGCAAGAATTCGCTCGCAAATCCAGACTTGAAAGAGGTAAAGGGACAGAAAGGGCTTAGGTCCTCTACAGACGCAACTCACTGCGCTGCGTCCTCCCTCGATCAGGATCGGCTGATTTTGAGTGGAACGCAAGCTCGGATGGCACATCGCGCTGTGGAAACACAGAATGCACGTCTTCCCTCTCAGTTTTCCCTTTCAAGTAATGGCCTACGAGGCGCTGATGAAAGATCTGAAAGCAGTGCGCGAAAATGATTCTCCGCCGCAAACAACTCTGGTATCGCAAGCGGTTGCCGGTCAGGAAGGCACGGTTTTTTATGTCAGGGCGCCGCAAGACTCTTTAGCTGCGTTTTGACACATTGCCAACCATACAGCACACCCTGGGAGAAGAGGGTCACGCGAAGTTCCTCAAGACAAAGTGCGGAGGTGTTCGCAGGCACCGAGACCCGTAATCAAACGCCTCTTGCCGGAGCTAAGCAATGTTCCCGAGGAGGCGGCAGCGGTCGCGCCGGACTACTGGAAACCGAAGGCTATGGTGGCTGCGAATGCTAAGGCCAAACCGGCGAAGAACGGCATGGTTAACTCAGCGGACACCAGCAAGATGGATGACAAGGACAACCACTAGTCAAGAAAAGTTGCTCTCGTGCAGTTTGGAAAAATTTCGGCGGTGATTTGGTCCGGCGCCAACGCTAGGGGGATCCCCCATGAGCTAGCTTCACCGAGCACGTGTGTAGAAGTAATAATCAGCACTGTATGCGCTTTTCGTTTCGGCGTCGCGATGAGACGCATCACAACCCTCGTTCGGGGGCTGGCCACCGTGCGTGTGTACTCGCTGGATGGTCGTTACGGTGGTGAGTACGCCTTTGCCTGCGTGCGCCACCGCGTTTAGCAGCAGCCATGGAATGGATTCGGAATCAATGGAGTCGATGCTGGCCAGACGTTTTCCTGTGACTTCGCTGCCATCCTTGAGCTTCCAGGTAGGGCCAGCATAGTGCCGACCAATCACCTTATCTTCACGATCATGCAACTCGGCTTCAGGAGCTGCAAGGGTCCAAGTGAGCTTGCCGTCCCCCCCGGCTTGGCAGGTGTAGATCTGCGATCCGGTGGCGTGCGCGAAGAGAACAACCTCTTCACCCGCGGGCGCTTCGATCGAATCTGGCACGTCAGGAGGAGATTCTTTCTGAGCGTTGGCCAGAGGGAGCCCGAGAAGCCATGTTAATGCTCCGACCTTCAGCATTCCCGCAGCCCATCCCACAAGTCTACGCATGGCGATAGATTGTAGCAGCGGCCAGTCTTTAGGATTCAAGGTCAACAATGTGAAATGGTCACCTTCGCTAATTCCTCAACGTCTTCCCCGTCTTCAGGGTGTACTGAATTCGTTGCTGCGTCTTCTTCTCGCCGCACAGTGATTTGAATCCTTCGCGTTCCAAGTCGAGGATGTACTGCTCGCTTACCGGCGTGCCTGGAGTGACATTGCCACCGCACAGAACTTCGGCGATTGTGGTGGCCAGCTTCACTTCGTATTCGGTGATGTAGTCCCCCTGACGCATGAGGTGGACGCCCATTTTGAGCGCGGCAAGAATATTTTCGCCGGGAGCGGGGATGTCGACGCGGGGGACGGGCGGTTCGTATCCGGCCCGGACGAGTTCGAGGGCACGGGTCTTGGCGTCGGAGAGAAGGCGTTCGCGGTTCATAGTGATGTTGTCGGATTCGGAGAGAAATCCGAGGCCACGGGCGTCATGCGCGGACGTTGTGACTTTGGCGGTGGCGATGGTTTCAAACGCGCGCTTCATAGCTTCCATGAGCTCGATGGATTCGCCGCGGCCTCCGGGACGGATTGACTCCGCGCTGTCAACCGCGCGCAGCAGCATCTCTTTGCAGCCTCCGCCGCCGGGGAGCAAGCCAACGCCGACTTCGACCAGCCCCGTATAGAGCTCGGCGTGAGGTCGGCGGGCTGCGGCGTGCAGCGAGATTTCTGTGCCGCCGCCCAGGCATAGTCCGAATGCGCTGACCACGACGGGCTTAGGCGAGAACTTGATCGCCTGGGTCATGCCCTGGAATTGGCGGATGGCGAGGTCGACGTCGTCCCACTCATCTTCCTGCACGCTCATGAGCAGCAGCATGAGATTGGCGCCGACAGAAAAATTCGGGGCGTCGTTTGTGATGATGAAGGCGTCGAAATTCTGACCAGGGCCTCCGGGCTTGAGAGATTGAGTGATCAAGCTGACGATGTCTGAGCCGAGCGAGTTCATCTTGCTGTGGAACTCGATCGAGGCCACGCCGTCGCCGAGATCGACGAGGGACGCTCCGGAATTTTTCTTTACTACTCCGTTGGATTTTTTTGCGACTGTGACCGACCACACGCCCGCAGGGACCTGAACTGGCTTGTAGGTGGAACCGGGGAGATCGAAGAACACGCGGCCAGATGCGGTCTTGGGATCGTCGGCGTACCAGGATTTCTTGCCCGAGGCGAGAAGCTTTTCGATATTGGCCGCCACGGGCTTGCCTTCTTTCTTCATGCGGGCAACGGTGGCTTCGACTCCGGCGGCGTCCCAGAGTTCGAAGGGCCCGAGTTCCCAGTTGAAGCCCAGGCGCATGGCGCGGTCGAGCTCGACGATGGAATCAGAAATTTCGGGGACGCGATTGGCGGAGTACGTCCAAAGATCGGAAAGCGCTGCCCAGAGGAATGCTCCGGCTTTGTCGCCCTTTTGCGGGGTGCCTTCCAGTCCCAGGAGCGTGCGCAGGCGAGTGCCCGTGTCTTCCATGTTCTTCGCCATGTCGAGAGCGGGAAACTTCGGCTTCTGGCGGGGATGGTATTCGAGCGTTTTCCAGTCAAGAGCAAGGCGTTCGTCTTCTTGGCCTTCTCCGCCTTTTAGTTTTTTGTAGAAGCCTCCTTGGGTTTTGTCTCCGAGCCATTTGCGGTCGAGCATTTGCTTGTAAAAATCTGGAAGTTTGAGATCGCTGCGTTCGTCAAGAGCGGCGGACAGGAGTGTCCGCCCCAGCCGAGCATCGGCGGGCGACGACGCCGGCCCCGCACCGGCTTGCCCAGTCATGTTGGCAACTACGTGGCTTAGGATGTCGAGGCCTACGAGGTCAATCGTGCGGAAGGTCGCGGACTTGGGCCAGCCGACAGCTTGTCCGGTGAGGGCATCGACGTCTTCGATGGTGAGGTCCAACTCCTGCATCAGGCGCATCACGTTGAGCACTGAAAAAGTGCCGATGCGGTTGGCGATGAAGTTGGGCGTGTCTTTGGCGAGGACTACGCCTTTGCCCAGGCGCAAGTCGCAGAAGTGAGAGACAACATCGATCAGAGCGCGGTCCGCCTCAGGCGTGGGGATAAGTTCGAGCAGGCGCATGTAGCGCGGCGGATTGAAAAAGTGCGTGCCAAACCACGCCCGGCGGAAGTCGTCAGAGAAGCCTTCCGCAATCTTCCTTACCGGCAGACCGCTAGTGTTAGTGGTGACAATCGTGCCGGGCTTTCGGACGGCCTCGACCTTTTTCAGCAGCGCGCGTTTGATTTCGAGATTCTCGACCACGGCCTCGATGATCCAGTCGACCTCGGTCAGCTTCATCAAATCGTCTTCGAAGTTGCCAACGCTGACGAGACGAGCGAGAGACGACTCCATGAAAGCTGCGGGCTTGGACTTCTTGGCCGCGTCGAGTCCGGCGGCAGCGATCTTATTTCGCATGGCCGCATTCCCACCGGGAACAACATCCGGGGGAACGATGTCGAACAGGTAGCAGGGAACACCAGCGTTGGCGAAGTGGGCGGCGATGCGTGCGCCCATGGTTCCGGCTCCGAGGATGGCAACTTTATTGATGCGCTTCATAATTTGGTTACTCTGAATTCCCATTATGGCTTAAGGGTTTGGACCTCTCCGCATGTCCGCTGAACAGGGCAATGCGGATCACCCCAGTTTGTCCGGTTTTGCAATTGCAGAATCCCGGCGGGGAGGAACCAATGAGCGTCACCGCCGACAAAGCTTGTACAGGCTGGGAGTTGCGAAAAGTCGACGCCAGGCGTCAAGGAGCGCTTGTAGCCCAGGCGGGGGCATATGGATTGTTGCTCCGGCGCGGAGGTTGAATTCGACGAGGTTTGGTCAGCTGTTTTCTGATCCGAGGGCTTGGGCCATTTGAGTTCCAGATGGCCGTCGCCGAATGCCTCGATGAAACCGCGTAAATTTTTTTGTGCTTGTTCGTCGCACTCCTGGCGGAGCATCGTCTCGGTTTCCTGCCGTAGTTTGCAAAGATCCATGTGTCGTTCGCGTTGGGAGCTTTCCAGATTTGCGTAGTGCGCCGCCATTTCAGCTGTGAGTTGGCCAAAGTCCTCCACCCACGGCTGAAAATCGAATTGGCTTCCGCACGTCGGGCCAGGAACTGATTGTGCCCGGCACGTAGCAATCAGGATGCTGAATACCAGCCACGCGAAGGTCTTCCGCGCTCCATTTCTCATGTGCAAAACACATTAGCAACTTGATTGAGGTTATCGCAATGCCGAGTGCACAAGGGTTATGTTTCGGGGTGGGATTTGAGATATTCCAACGCAAGCCGGGCTATGTCGCGCTCGCCTTTGTAGCTCAGCAGAGCCGGTGCTTCCTGCAACGGTGTCCAGAAAGAGCGCTTCACTTCGATTCGCATCTCTGGGACGATGTCGTTGATGCGGCCGGAATGGTAACGCAGTAGATGGAAGCTGACGATCTTGAATACCCGCTCGCCGTCGCCCCAGGAGCGCACGTACACGTACTTGATATCAGCCAGCTTGGCGATGGGAACCGCGGTTAGGCCCGTCTCTTCGCGGACTTCGCGCAGGGCAGTTTCCAATGGAGGTTCTCCGGGATCGACTAGGCCCTTGGGCAGGGCAATCACGCGTTTTGGCCTGTGCGCTGCACGTTTAATTGACCTGGGAGTGCCGGTTGTGGGCGCGAGAGGCAGCTCGATGACGGCCATCCGCCAACCGCCCTTCCCCTTCCGGATCACCACACCGCCAGCGGAGATCTCCCGTACCATGTCCGCAAGTTAGCAGAATTACAGGAGTTAGTCACTTCGATCGCACGAGTAGGCGCGCAGGGTAACTCGGTTACGAAATCTACGGTAATACAGGGTGGCACGTATGTGGCATATAGTCCTGGCACCTATTTGTGGCATCTTAATGAGTAGGTGTGCAAGTAGTGCTTGAAGCCATCAGGATCGCCGCTGAAACTTTGGAGTAGGCCGTGAAAAGTCTGGACAAGATTATCCGGTCGGTGCAGGCATTTGGGCGGGAGCTTTCGCGCAAGACGGTTCTCGAACTCCCGGGACAGCGCGCTCCTATCATTGGCTTGGCCTTGGGTGGTGGCTTCGCTCGCGGTATCGCGCATGTCGGAGTGCTGAAGGTCCTCGAGGAAGAAAACATTCCGGTTCGCATCGTGGCTGGGACTAGCGTGGGAGCATTAATCGGAGCATCCTACTGCAGCGGTTTGTCTCCCACGGAATTGGAAGGCGTGGCCCGCTCGGCTCGCTTTACAACATTCGCCCGCTGGACTCTTTCTCGCTATGGTTTTGCTAGCAACGATCGCATGATTGCCTTCCTGACCCGCACTTTGAAGGTGAAAACCTTCGAAGAGTTGCGCATTCCTCTGGGCGTTACTGCCACCGATTTCAACACTGGCGAAGGAGTGGTCTTTCATTCTGGATCACTGATCGAACCGGTCCGCGCCAGTTGCGCCTATCCTGGAATGTTTCTGCCGGTGAATATCCGCGGACGGTGGCTGGTGGATGGGATGTTGTCGCATCCCGTGCCCTCGCAGCCGCTGCGCGAGATGGGCGCTGAGCGCGTGCTGGCAGTTCATCTGAGAGGACAGTGGGCACGAAATGGCGCCCCGCGTCATCTCTTTGACGTGATCGGACAATCTTTCGCCATCGCGCAAGACAGAATGGCTCCCCTGTGGAGGAGTGCAGCCGATCTTGTGATCGAGCCGGATGTTGCCGCTTTCGAATACGACGACTTCAAACACGCAAGCGACCTCGTGCGCGCTGGCGAAGAGGCGATGCGGAAAGCGCTTCCGGAAGTGCGTAGTTGGATTGAGAGTCCAGAGGACGTGGCTCTGCCGCAGAAGACCGGTGTTCCGACAAGAACGCGTGCCGTGGTGACCAAGCCAGCGCCCATGCCCGCGGACTGAAGGCATTTGAAGCCGAACCTCTTCGCGTTGACTGCCAGCCAATTTTGATTCCGGTCATAGCAGACAGGTTACGATTCTGACCGGAAGCACGGTGAGCGGGCAGTTCGCCACCGTGAAGGGACTAAGCATCAACTCAGCGAGCATTTCCAGGTGAACTACAGTTCATCCACAGTCACGCTGACAGTTGTTTCAGTTCCGTAGGCCAGGTGCGGTATTAACGCGCGGCTGCTGCTTCTTCCTGAATTCTCTTCCAGGCCCGCTCGACATGCCGCTCCTCGGTATTAGTCTGTCCCACGCAGACACGCAGGGTGAACTTCCCCTCCAGTTTCGTGTGCGTGAGATAGAGGTCGCCGCTGGTATTCAGTGGCTCCATGATTTTCTGGTTTACCGCGTCGCCTCCTTTGTGGCGGAAACAGACCAGGTTCAGCGGAACCGGCGCAGCCAGCTCGAAGCGGTGGTCATTCTTCACCCAATCTGCGAACTGTTGTGCCAGTTGCACATGGCGGCGGATGTGGTGCTGTAGCCCCTCGACGCCGTAGTGGCGAATCACGAACCACAGTTTGAGCGCACGGAAGCGGCGGCCGAGCTGGATGTGCCAGTCGCGGTAATCGATCACCACGCCTGATTCTGTTGCCGGGTTGCGAAGGTATTCGGGCAGGATGCTCAGCGTTTGAATCAGCGCTTTGCGGTCGGCGACCCAGAAACAGTTGCAGTCGAAGTTGGTGAACATCCATTTGTGAGGATTGAAGCAGTAGCTGTCGACCAGCTCGACCCCATTGTGAATGCGGCGAAATTCGGGGCAAAGCGCGGCTGTGCCGGACATTGCTGCGTCCACGTGGAGCCAAAGATTGTGCTGGCGGCAGAGGCGCCCGATCTCAGCCACGGGGTCAATTGCGTTCGATGAAGTTGTGCCTACGGTTGCGCAGACGAAGCAGGGAATCAAAGCGGCGCTCTTATCAGTTTCGATCTGGCGAGCCAAAGCCTCCGGCCGCAGGGCGAAATCTTTGTCCACTTCAATCAGCCGCAAGTTTGCGCGGCCGATTCCGGCGATCATCGCAGCTTTTTCCAGCGAAGAATGGGTTTGGGTGGAAGCGTAGGCGATGAGGCGCCCATCGCATCCTTTTTCATTGCTGGTGAAACTCGTGGCGCGCTCGCGGCCAGCCAGGAGAGCGCAGAGCACGGCACTGGAGGCGGTGTCCTGAATGACGCCGCCGCCTGTGCTGGATGATAAAAACTTTTCCGGCAGGCCAAGCATGGGAACCAGCCAGTCAAGCACATGCGTTTCCAGTTCGGTGCAGGCGGGACTCGTGGACCATAACATTCCTTGCACACCCAGGCCTGACGATAAAAGGTCGCCGAGAATCGAAGGCGCGGAGTTGTTGGAAGGGAAGTAAGCGAAGAAGTTCGGCGATTGCCAGTGCGTGATGCCGGGAAGAATTATTTTCTCCATGTCTTTGAGCAGGGCTGCGAAGGGCTCGCCCTGCAGAGGAGCACTCGGCGGCAGCGCTGCCCGAACCTCACCGGGCTTCACTTGTGATAGCACGGGAAACGACTCGATACGATCGCGGTAATCGGCGATCCAGTCGACGACGGCGTGGCCGTGACGGCGGAATTCGTCGGATGTCATGTGAAATGATTTTTCGTCGGACACTTTGCGTGACCTCTTACCAGACCAGATCGTATCAAAGCGAGCAGGGTTTGGCCTCAGGACATACGACAGCGAAAGGGCAAGGTCAGACGCGCGAAATTCAGGTCAGGTCACCTGGCCGAAATAAATGCGCGTCGTGTACTCGAACAGGACTCGATCAAACTGTTGATGCTTATCGAAAATCCGCTTCAACTCTCGCAACGTTGCCGCGTGATTGGAATCATTCGGATCGGGAGCGTTGGATCGAAAAACTCGAATGACTGAAGTTGTGCGTTCGTCGCGAACTTCCTTGTAGTCCGCGCCGTAGGTCAGCAACAGCTGTTCGTAGTCACGCAGAAACGGCGTCGAATCTGTACCGCGCTCATTCCACAACAACACCAGCCATCCCACCGGCCTGAGTATGCGTACGAATTCCCGCCTTGCCCCGCTGGCGGTCGAACCAATGCCCAGCTTGGGCGGCAGTGACAAAATCCACGCTCCCGGTCTGGCAGCGTCGTCGCCTCGGCCGATTCGGCGACGCCACGGAAGGTGGAGAAATCCGCCAGCAGCCTCTCTCCCGCCAACCTCATGCCGCCATTGGGCTCGACTCCGAAAACCTGGTTCCCATTTTCAAGTTTGTTATAGCCTCTAAGGCAGCCTTCGGCGGCAAACCCTAATTGGCGTCGGCGAGTCAGCTATCGGCTGGACAACCTCAGTAATGGATTCCTATATCGTTCAAGCCCGTGAACGGGAATTAATCCTGCTTTCAGATAGCCTTCATCTGGAGTCTTCATCATGGCAAGGCAGCTAACTGGGATCGTATGGTCGGCGAAAAGAGTATAACTTCGGCGAGGATTCTGGCTGAACCCTGCGGAGGCCGGCTGATATTCCTTGGCCCACTCAGTCCTCACTATACTTAAGGAGGCGGTTCAATGAAAGTTTTCGGAATGTCTAAGGTTGCGGTTGCTTTGTTGATTTCATTATGCGGCGTGGCCGCTCTAGCGAGCCCGCCCGAAAGTGGTTACCACTTAATTAAGAAAGTTCCTCTGGGGAAAGCGGCTGGTGGCGCAGAGTATTTTGACTACATCACCGTCGATGCCGACGGGCGCCGCCTCTACGTGAGCCACGGTTCAGAGGTCAAAGTCCTGGACGCTGATAATTTCTCGATAGTGGGCACCATTTCCGGGTTGAAACGATGTCACGGAGTTGCCATCGTCCCTGAACTGGGCAAGGGATTCATCACGGATGGGGATGCCGCCAGCGTCGTCGTATTCGATATGAAAAGCTTAAAGAAGACGGGAGAAATCAAGAGCTATCCGGACACAGACGCAATTGTCTACGATCCGGCCTCCAAGCTCATCTTCACCTTTAACGGCGATAGCAAGAATTCCACCGTTATAGATCCGGCGAAAGAAACCGTCGTAAAGACGCTGGACCTGGGTGGCGCCCCCGAGCAGGCCGTTTCCGATGGCATAGGGATCATTTACGACAACATTGCAGAGAGCAACGAAGTGGCGGTCATCGATACGCATTCACTCACGATAAAATCACGCTGGAAAGTAGCGCCAGCGGGTGAGCCTGTGGCGATAACGTTGGACCAGGAGCACCGGCGGCTATTTTCTGCCGGCCGGGGTCCGGCACTTCTGGTGATGATGGATGCTGATAGCGGCAAAGTTCTTGAGTCATTCCCTATTAGCGAGGGCGTGGATTCCAACGTCTTTGACCCAGACTCCAACATGGTCTTTTCCTCGAGCCGTGCAGGGAAAATCCACATCTTCCACGAAGACTCGGCTGAAAAACTTAGCCAGGTCGACACTATTGAGACCGAATATGGCGCCAAGACCATGGCAATTGATCCGAAGACTCACAACCTGTTCCTGAGTACCTCTGATTTTGGTCCCCCTGCTGGCCCGAAGGGGCGGCGTCCGGCCATCTCCGGGACAGCGCATCTTCTGATCTACGGACATTAGAAAACAAGGCTGGTTTACAGGACGGTTCGAATCCTTGATGCGGACTCCGACCAGTCCAATTCTGAGGTTAAACGCGGCAAGAGCCGCCCTGTGCCTCCTGATTCAATTCCCGTTTCTACCCCTTTTCACTCCTCGGGCGGATACACGAGAATCGCGCAGTCGTTCGAGCGGCAACGTGATATAGCGATTGGAATCTGGCGAGCAGAAGCGGAGTCCGACCGATACTTAGCTATTCTAATTTCGTATGAGGTGTAAGGATGACGCTGTTAATTCTGCCAACGCCCCAAAAAGAATTACCCAAACGCTTTCCACCTTGCGGCTGAGTAAGGCAATCGTGCTTACCACCACAACGATAATCGAAATCTGGAGGTAGAGGGTCAAACCACTTATCTCGAAAAGTACGACACAACGTACATCCCTCCAGGGAAGTCTCATCGATTTAACAATGTCGGTAAAACGTCATTGGTCATTCTGTGGATTTATGATGTGACTCGTGTGACGCGCACATTCACCGAAACCGGCACGACGGTGGATCATCTCTCAGTTGGCGACACGGTCCAGCCTTGATCGAGCCATTCACGTTCGCCCGGGTGCATATGAGACCGGTTTTGGCGGCTGGCCGACTTTATTCACCGAGCCAAGCCCGGAACGCCGGGTTGGTGCGCCAGGCACTTGGGTGGCATACAACGTATGCGCCCGGAGATCCGGACTTTGATCGTTCGTATGGCGGCCGAGAATCCAACCCGGGGAGTGCTGCGTAGTTCGTGGGGAGCTGCTCAAACTGGGTTTCGATACTTCGGAACCGACTGTTTCGCGATGCTTCGGCGCCCCAAGAACCCCGGATCCCGCCCGACGCTGGATGACGTTCTTGCGGAACCACCGCGAAGCAATCAAGGAGTGCCAAATTGAGAAGGTGTCGCTGTTCTCCGTGGTGTTGCCGGTTTTACCGTGGGTCCATACTAATGGTGAGCCCGCTGTGTAAGAACCTGCACCTTGCGGTTGCCAAGACTCCCGAGCTAGATCACAGCGTCAATTCCCCTCGCCCGTGGCCCCTGTCCTCAGGTTGGATGTTCTATCGAAGTGCAGACCCATTTAATTTAGGAGATCATGATTGAACTTGAGGGGGCTACCAACAGGACTTCTAACGGATAGCTGGAGGTCCATGCTCGACATCCCGGCTTCCGTTCAGTCTCCGGAGACTGCACACAACGTGGACCGTTTGTCGCACCCAGTCGATGTCTTGCCATTTCAAACCCAAGTACTCACTCGGCCGCATTCCTGTCGCGTCCGCGACCGCGAGCGCTGGGCCATGCGGAGTGGCCAATGCGGCCTTGTGAAACATCCGCACTTGCTCCACCGTCAGCGCTTGCATTTCAGGTCTGGACTGCTGAGGTGGTTTGATTCCATCGACCGGACTCTCCAGCAATAGTCGCCAGTTCAACGCCTGACGCATCGCGGACCTCAAACAGAGCGTGCGTGTAACGCACAGTCCGCGCAGACAGGTCATGTTCGATCATCTGCCGATAGGTTGTTTGGAGGTCCAGAGGACTCAGTGCCGACAACAGTCTTTCGCCCAGGCTCGGGCGAACGTATCGGCGCAGCATGCTTTCGTAGTCCTGGCAGGTCTTCTCTCGCACCCGGGGTTTCACAGCTGTCTCAAGCCAGCGATCAAGATATTCGTACGGTCCGCTGATCCGGTTGGCGATCGAATAGGCGGAATCATGTACCACGAGATTACTGGTCCCCTCCGATCTCCGTCGCACATGGATGCGGACTACTGGCGCTAATCTCCTTGCGCAATTGACCCAGGCTACCAAAGGTCTCGCAGCGAGTTCTGCGCCCCGGTGTCCCCTTTTCCAGTCCAAGATGGTTGCGGTCCTCGTGATAGGAGACGTTAGTCAGACAGCAACCGCTTCAGGTGCCGCTCGTTTAGAACAATCACATGGTCGAGCAGCTCACTGCCGCAGCTACCCACCCAGCGCTCGACGACAGCATTCTGCCAGGGACTTGCGAACGAGGTCCGCGCACCGTTTATCTTTAGAGATCGAATCGCTGCCGGACCCTCCGTCGCGTATTTTGCATCTCGATCATAGATTAGAAATCTTGGCGCCGTCTCAAACGGAAACGCCTTACGCAACTGCTGCGTGATCCAACTGCTGGTCGGATGCTTCGTGATGTTGAAATGCAGAATACGCCGGCGATCATGTCCGATGACAAAGAAACAGTAGAGGACGCCGAACGTGATCGTGGGCACGATGAAGAAGAGCGCCGGGTTTTACAACCTGTTCAATTTGGCGAACTTCGACTTACCGGGGACCATGCTCAATGGATTGTTAACGGGAGCCGCGGGACAAATCAATGGAACCACTCCCACCGGACACAAGGTAGACCGCGTCGGGGTAGGAACAGGTGTCTACTCGCTCGGCGCACCCCGGCAGTTGGACGTCGGGCTACGCATCATCTTCTAGGCTCAGCTGCCGGTTTGCCACGGACTCCCTCAGTTTCCGCTTCACCAAGAGGCACTGTGCGCTCCAACTCCGGCTCCAACTTCCAAGACCATCGTAAAATGGATTTTGTACGCGGGTCCAGATTCCCGTACCGCTGGCGATGTCGGCAATGATGTGTTCTGGCTTCAACCCACACTCTGCCTTCAGCGTCTCAACGACTTGCGAAGGATAGCCAGGGCGGTAGCGAACATAATTCTCCACCCGGTCGGAGAAGCGGCTGGTGGCGTTGGAAGCAGGCATAAGACCCAAAGCGGCAAGATTTTTCGGCTTGCCAGAAAGCCATTCTAGCGGCAGGATAGAGGAGTTGTCCCTCCCACCGAATTCTCCCGGTTTCTCCAGCGCGAAGTTTCTATAGAGGAACAGGAGGGGAAGGTTCCAAATCCTGTCAGTTGCGGGGAGTTGTAGACGACAACCATGCGAATCGTCATTAAAGTTGGGACAAGCCTCATCGCACCGGGCGGACGGATTGACGCGAACATTCTGCGCGCTTTGATCGATCAATTCGACCTCCCGGAGCACGAGTACCTGATCGTTACTTCGGGGGCAATCGCGGCGGGGATGGCGGGACTAGGACTGCAGAAGCGTCCGAATGATGTTCCCGGCATGCAGGCCTGCGCGGCCGTGGGCCAGAGCCGTTTGATGCATACGTATGAGCGACTTTTCTTCGGTAAGAAAGTGGTATCGCAATTGTTGCTATCGAGTGACGACTTTACTTCGCCGGTTCGCTACCGCAACCTGAAGAATGCGCTGGCCGAGCTGCTTTCGCTGGGAGTAGTGCCCATCGTCAATGAGAATGACAGCGTCTCGGTGCGCGAACTGGTTGGGGCCTTCGGCGACAACGACGAACTGAGCGCGCTATTGGCTACAGCCGTCAAGGCTGACTGGCTATTGCTGCTGACGGATGTGGACGGCTTCTTCGTCCCCCAGGGGCGCAAGAAACCGCGATTGCAACGTGTGGTTCGCAAGCTAACCCCGGCTTTGGAAGGGCAGTGCAACGGTAAAAGCAGGCTGGGTCGTGGCGGCATGATCTCAAAGCTACGGGCGGCGAAACTGGCCAGCGAGGCTGGAGTGCATGTGGCTATCGTGAATGGCCGGCATCCGCAGGCGATCGCGATGGGCACTGCGCGTAAGATTGGAACATATTTTCCGCCACCGCGCGCGGGGAGATGAATTATGGCTTCTGTTGTCACTACCGTGCTCTCCACGCGGGAAAAGTTGCTGCGTGCGCGCGAGGCAACCACCAAACTGGCGCAGCTTTCCACGGAAGCGAAGAATGCGTTACTTTTTGCCATGGCAGACGCGGTGGAAGCGAACAGGGATAGGATTCTGGCAGCAAATCGCGATGATGTGGACAGCTCCGGCCTGGCCGGAGCGATGCGCGATCGTTTGTTGCTGACTCCGGCCCGCATTCAAGAAATGGCGAATGGAGTGCGCGAAGTGGCTGCTTTGCCCGATCCAATTGGCGAGACTTTAGCGGAGTGGACTCGGCCCAACGGCCTGCATATGCGCAAAGTGCGGGTACCACTGGGTGTGATCGGAATCATTTATGAATCGCGACCCAATGTGACTGTCGACACTGCCGTGCTCGCGCTGAAGGCTGGCAACGCCATCGTACTTCGAGGCGGCAAAGAAGCAGGGCGTAGCAATCAGCGACTGGCCGAAATCCTCGCAGCGGTACCGGGGGTGCCCGACGGCGCTATCGAGCTGCTGGATTCAAGCACCCGGGAATCTGTGCGGGACTTAATTAAGGCGCGGGCACTGGTAGACGTGATTATTCCTCGGGGAGGAGCCGGTCTTATCAGGTTCGTCACAGAGAACTCGGTCGTGCCAGTCATCGAGACCGGAGCGGGAAACTGCCACATCTTCGTCGACGAATCCGCCGATTTCGATATGGCGGACGACATTGTTATTAACGCCAAAACGCAGCGGCCCTCGGTTTGCAACGCCGCGGAAAAACTATTGGTGCACGAGAGGGTTGCCGCGAAGTATGTCCCGCGAATCGTGAAGAAGCTGATCGAAGCCGGCGTCGAAGTTCGCGGCGATGGAAAAACCCGCAGTTTGGCCGCCGAATTGGATGTGGGATCCGCGGCGGATCAGGACTGGTACGAAGAGTACTTGCGTCTGTGCCTGGCGATCCGCGTGGTCGCCGATGTGGATGAGGCCATCGCACATATCAACCGCTACTCCACAAAGCATTCCGATTCGATCGTGACCCGCGACGAGCCGAATGCGAGGAAATTCCTCCGAAGCGTGGATTCTGCAGCAGTTTATTGGAATGCTTCCACGCGCTTCACCGATGGCGCGGAATTCGGCTTCGGCGCCGAGATGGGCATCAGCACACAGAAGCTACATTGCCGAGGGCCGTTCGCGCTCGCGGAGTTGACTTCTTCCAAGTACGAGATCGTCGGGACTGGGCAGGTGCGGTGACTCGGAATACATCGGTTGCAATAAAATGGTCTCCCATCCGCTAGCACCGCGCGAATCATTTCTTAATGCCCGCCAGGGAAGGTCGTGATTCTCGGTCACGTCGCTTCCCCCGCTTCCTCGTTTTGCCGGCCTAATTTTCAAGGGCCGACGCAGCTGTAGGAACCCTTGTTCCCGCAGGTACTCCCGTAGCGCGGTTTGCACAACGGCCGTAAGCGCAGGCGGAACTTCCTGAGACCACAGATGGTTGTCTACAGCCTCTGCCAGGTCGTCTGGAAGAGTCATGGGGGCTCGCTTCAAAAGCCGGTGATAGCACCAGTTGGTGCGAATGGTGAAGCTGGTGATTCCAGAGACTATGGCGCAAACTCTCACTGCGTGGGCTGGGAGGCGCGAACCAGCCATCACGCGCCTTCACGACCGGAGCAAACGCGCAGCGGCCCTGCTGTGCTACCGTACTCTCTTTCGCTCTGTAGCCCGATGCGACTCTTTTCTGCCGTAATTTTCTCTTCGACCGTCCTGCTGTCCAGCTTGTCCACTAGTGTCGGTAGTGGGCCCGAGAAACTGCCGGGCGCGAAGTCCATCTTCGGCTTTCGCGACGCCACCGCCGAGAATGCCGCCGAGGTTCGCTTCCTTGCTGTGCCGGATCCCAAACTTGCGGAGCAGCATCTTCGTACGCTTACGCAGTTTCCGCACATGGCTGGCACGCCCGGAGACAAGGCCACCGCCGATTATGTGGCACAGAAATTCCGCGATGCCGGGCTCGATACGGAGATCGTCGAATACAAAGTGTGGATGAACTATCCCTCGGAAATCAGCGTGGACGTAACTGCCCCTCCCGGTGTTACGATGCATGGTCCTACGCGCGAGCATGTCGATGGCGATCCCTACGACAACGACAGTCGAGTGGTGATGCCCTTCAATGGGATGTCTCCGTCGGGAGATGCCGAGGCCGAAGTGGTTTATGCCAATTACGGTACGCCCGAAGACTTCGAGAAGCTCGAGAAGATGAAGATCGATGTGCGCGGCAAGATCATCGTGGTGCGCTACGGCCAGAACTTCCGCGGGGTTAAAGTTTTTGTCGCCGAGCAGCATGGGGCGGCGGGCGTGATTATTTATTCCGATCCGGCCGATGACGGGTGGCGGCGCGGTGATAAATATCCGCAGGGGCCGTGGCGGCCTGATACTGGCGTGCAGCGCGGGTCCGTCGGCTACATGTTCGAATTTCCCGGCGATCCCACGACTCCAGGTGTCGCATCGGTGCCTTCACTGCCAGACGCTAAGCGCATTTCGCCTGAGCAGTCGCCGCAGTTGCCAAAGACTCCAGTTACCCCTCTTTCCTATCACGACGTGTCGCCGGTGCTCGAACATCTGGGTGGACCTCTGTCGCCGCGGGAATGGCAAGGCGCACTACCTTTCACCTATCACGTGGGTCCGGGGCCGGTGAAAGTGAGGATGCGTCTCAAACAGGACTATCAATTCCGCACCATCTGGGACGTGATTGGCCGCGTGCGGGGATTGGAGTTGCCCGATGAGTGGGTGGTTGCGGGCAATCATCGAGACGCGTGGGTCTATGGTGCGGTGGACCCGAACAGCGGAACGGCGGCGATGCTGGAGGCGGTACACGGCATCGGCGAGTTGCTGAAGTCGGGTTGGAAACCGAAGCGCACGGTCGTTTTCGGGAGTTGGGACGCGGAAGAAGAAGGGCTGATTGGCTCAAC
>Ga0137418_10002184_pt1 | contig 17941 bp, 13 predicted proteins | sample CZODoug3_1_2_16f_FD_122242 | JGI IMG/M metagenome (GOLD analysis project Ga0137418, IMG submission 122242) | Vadose zone soil fungal communities from Angelo Coast Range Reserve, California, USA - CZODoug3_1_2_16fungal (Hybrid Assembly) | ecosystem: Environmental > Terrestrial > Soil > Vadose... | reverse complement strand
GAAGTCCCCATCACGCGAATCGACGCACCGGCCTGACGATCACCATCCGCGGTTCGGCCTGCTGCGAAGAGATTAGGTGTGTCGGTACTCATCAGGCACCGCAGCGGGATGTCGTAGGCTCCGCCGTCGGACGGCAATTGCATGGTGCTCTCGAACGTCTCGCGATCGTGCCATTCGATGCCCCAAGCGCCGAGTGCAATGGTGTCGTCGTGCCGAACGTCGTTCTCGACATCCTTCCAAGTCAGTTGCTCCACCGAATTTATATGACGCGACTCCCGCGTTCCGAAATCGGGACCTGTGGAGGCAAGATAGGCCCGCTCGCAGCCGGGAATCGTGCGGATGACATCGAGATACGCCCAGGCCTGCTCGCGGCCGGACATCTCTGCGCGGGTCAGGCTGGCGCCATCTCTGGGGTCATAGTCAGCTGACGCCAGATAGCACACGACGTCACCAGAGCCGGGTAGACGGGCGACGACGCTGCGCTCTTTCGTTATGGGTCCAACGCCTCGGGTCCGCGCGGCCTGAACCGCACGTGATATCGCGTCGGCAGAAACTTCGGCATCGGGCGAAATGCCGCCAAACCGGGTGCCGAGGGTACCGAGATTAACGGCGCCGTGATTGCCATAGCGTGTTGATGCTCCGGCGAAGGAGGCGAGGTCGCAGTCGCCGGTGGCATCAATGAAGGCCTTTCCGTACAGCAGATGCGCGCCGCCATGGTCATGATACGTCACCGACCCGATGCGGTTGCGGTCGCGTTCGGCGTTGCCGACGAAGGCGTGAAGCAGCACATCGACGTTATTCTCCAGACAAATCTCGTCAAGGGCGCGCTTGGTCGCCTCGGGATCGATCACTACAAACACGCCGCGATGACGGTGCGGCGCGCTGATGCCGCCGAGCCGGCGCAGTTTGGCAACGACATCTTCAGCGACGCCAAAGACGGCTTGTCGTGGGCGCTCTCCCAGCGTGTAAAGACCGCAATAGGTGAGAACATTGCGCATCGTCGATGCGCCACCGAGGCAGCCTGCACTTTCGATCAGCAGTGTCCGCGCACCGGTCCGGCTGGCACCTACGGCGGCCCCGACTCCGGCGCTTCCGCCGCCGACAACGATGACATCATAACGTTCGGGTTGGTTCGGCACGTGGCTTTCTCCTGATCATTCAAAGCGATGAGCGAGAGGTGCGCTGCGAAGGTCGCAGGCTTATTGAATGCGGATGTTGTTCTTTTCGATCACCGGCCCCCAGCGATCGAGCTCCTGTTTGATGACCGCGCGGAATTCATTGGGGGTATTGGCGACGGGCTCCATGTAGAGTGCTGTCAGTTTCTCGCGAACCGCGGGCTCGGCCATGATCTCGACCACAGTCGCGTAGATTTTATCCTGGATCGCCGCGGGAGTATTTGCAGGCGCAACCAGACCGATCCAGGCACCGGCCTCGATGCCCTCGATACCGCTTTCGCGCAGCGTCGGGACATCAGGCAGCAACGCCGAACGCGTCGCGCTGGTCACCGCCAGCATCTTCAACAAGCCGGCCTGCGCCTGCGGCGCCACTGATGCAGCCGGGAGCACTGACATCTGAACGTCGTTTCGGGTAAGCGCTGTAACCACGTTTGGCGATCCGGCATAGGCGATATGTTCGGGATGGGCCTCGGTCTTCATGGCGATCACCACCATTGAGAGATGCGAAAGCGACCCGTAGCCGATCGAACCATAGTTCAGTTTTGCTGAATCTTTTTTCAGCAGCGTGACGAAAGACACAGAATCCTTCACGCCCAGCTCATTGCTTGCCACCAACACGCTAGGTTGTGTAGCTACGATGGTGATCGGTGCGAGATCCCTGGCAGGATCGTAAGGGAGCGCCTTGAACAGCAATTTGTTGAGCGCGAGCGGCCCGACGATCGACAAGCCGATCGTGTAGCCATCGGCCTCCGATTTGGCGATGGCGTCGGTGCCGGTGTTGCCGCTGGCGCCTGGCTTGTTCTCTACTACGAAGGGGACGCCGAGCTTTGTCTGCAGCCGGTCGGCGAGGATGCGGCCGATGCTGTCCGGCGTCGATCCCGCCGCAAACGGCACGATGCACCGGACGTTCCGTGTTGGCCATGTCTGCGCCTTAACTACCGAGGTCGTAAGCAGGGCGACAGCCGCGGTTAATAACAGGAGCTTTTTCATTGGGGGATCCTGATTTGGGAGAACAAATTGCACGCTGCGTTCAGTGCCGTCGCGTCATGAAACCATCGAAGAATGCCGCGAGCTGCGTATGGCCATCGAGCGGAAGAACGTGCGCGACGTATTGGTCTGGCCGCACGACCACCATGCAACCCCGTTCGCGATCGATGCCGCGCATGGTGAAGATGTCATTGCCGTTTTTCAGGTCGGGGCAGAACATTTTTTCGTAGTCGCAAAGTCCGTAACGTCCCTTCCGGGGCAAAAGAAAGGACGGCATGGCCGCGACGGCGAGTTCGTGATGACCTTGCTGGAAAACCGCTCGGACATCGATCACCGAGTCGATGTCTTCGCCCGTCGGGGTGTATTTCCTCACAGGAGACTCCCGTGCCTCGGCAAGAAAGTCGCACAGGGCAGGGATGCCGGAGTTGGACGCGGCGGGTTTCTCCGCACCGGCAAAAGCGAAGATGCGCCAGCGGCCGTCCGCCTTGACCGTATGGCCGAGGTGAACCGGCTTGGCGTCCGCGAGACGGATGACCGGCGCGGAATGAAAACGCATGCCGATCGTCAGACCTTCGGCCAGTTGCTGATAGGTCGGTTCACCGGTGATGTTCGAGGGGCGGTAATGGGCCGCGGTTCCTGCCGTGTAGCGCCCGTGCCTGACGAAATACCTCTGCGTTTCGGCTGGGTCGAACCCTTTGCTCGATGCAAGCAAGGCGGCCCACTCGCGATCGAAGTCGATCAACTCCTTCGCGACAGCCTGACGTTCCGCCGAGTAGCTATGCAGGAGGTGCGGTGCGCAGCGCTGACGCAGAACGGAAGCCAGCTTCCAGCCGAGATTGAAGCCATCCTGCATGGAGACGTTCATGCCCTGGCCCGCTTTCGGGCTGTGGGTGTGGCAGGCGTCGCCGGCGATGAACACGCGGGGCAGGCGCTCGGTGTCCTCTTGTGGCACGTCATCGAACTTGTCGCAGAGGCGCTGGCCGATCTCGTAGACCGACCACCAGGCCACCTCTTTCACGTCGAGCGTATAGGGCTTTAGAATGCGCCGCGCCGCCGCGATCAGATCGTCGTCGGTGATATTGCGATTTGAAACTCTCTCGCCGGCGTCGAGCTTATCGATCTCGACATACAGGCGGACCAGATAGCCGCCTTCGCGTGGGACGACGAGGAGGCTGCCGTCGTTGGCGGATTGGACCAACGACTTGCAGCGGATATCCGGGAAGTCGGTAATTGCGAGCACATCCATTACCCCCCAGGCCTGATTGGCGGAGTCTCCGTGCAGGGCGCGCCCGATGGACTTGCGCACGGTGCTGCGCGCGCCGTCGCAACCCACCACATAGCGTGCCCTGATCGTCTCTATCTGTCCCTCGTGCGCGGGATCGAGGCGCTCGAGCCGGACGGTCACGGGATGGGGATCCGAATTGTCGTCGGCGCCAGCCTTCGGGTCGACCTGAAGATCGAGCAGTCGCCGCTCATAATGCGGCTCGAGCTGCGCCGGCGATTTACGCATGACGTCCAGATAGAAGTCGTGCACCCGTGCCTGGTTCAGAATGACATGCGGAAACTCCGACAGCCCGTCTTCGGTATCCTGCACCCATCCGCTGCGCAAAATATTTTCGGGCTGCGCGGGGTCGGGCTTCCAGAAGGTCGTCTCGTTGATCCAGCAGGCTTCCTTCAGCACGCGCTCGCTGAAGCCATAGGCTTCGAACATCTCCATCGTGCGGCAGGCAATGCCGTCGGCCTGGCCGCGGAGCAGAGGGCCGGACTTCTGCTCGACGATGCAGGTCTTGATGTCGGGAAAGGCGGCCAATTGCGCCGCCAGGGTCAAACCGGCCGGCCCGCAGCCGATGATGAGGACGTCAACCTCTTGCGGAACGGTGCCGGACGATCCTGACGCGGCATGCCGCTGGGCCGGGTCCGCAATTTCCGGATCGCCTGGTTCGAAGCCATTCAGATGGAATTGCATGAAACCTCCCCTGTCGAACGGGCCTCCGAGGCTGGCCGCGATTGGACCAGAGGAAGCCGTCAATCTCACGCGTCGCCGGCTTCAGGTCGGCGTCTTCTGCGCCGATGGGTGAACCGCGTGGTGCGTGACGAGCGCGGCCTAAAATGGACTTCACCGCACTTGATCAGCATGCTGATTATAAGTATGCTTGTCAAGTGCGCGACCAACTGGAGAATTTGGTGACCGATAACAATGACAAGCCGGGGCACCTGGCACGCCGGTTCCAGCAGATCGCGGTGGCGATCTTCCATGCTGAGGTCGAGGAGGCCGGGTACGACCTCACGCCCGTTCAGTACGCGGCGCTCACCTCAATCAGGACACATCCAGGAATCGATCAAGCGACACTTGCCGGATTGATCGCCTATGATCGGACGACCATCACCGGAGTTGTGGATCGGCTGGTGCAGAAAGGCTTGGCTGTGCGCCAAGCCAACAGCAGGGACAGGCGCGTCCGCGAGTTGCAGATCACCGATGAGGGATGCCGGATCCTTTGCGGGATCGAGCCGGCGGTCGAGGCAGCGCAGCGGATCATGCTGCGCGGCCTGAGCGCAGACGAGGCAGACGCGTTCCTGCGGCTGTTGCGCAAGGCCATAGCTGCTGGCAACGAACTAAGCCGGGCGCCGTTGCGGGAGGCTTCAATGGAAGCTGTAAAGAAGGAATAGCCCGTCGGCCTGAGCAGTTGATCCTTAAGAGATAGACAAAGAGATCAGGGGTCTGAGTTCGCAAACCTCGTTTGGCGGACGTTGATCAGCTTCCTGGAAAAGGATCGCCCCAATCTCTCTCGCAGTCATGCGCATGACGGGCAGCGCAGCATCGCAGAATTCGGTCAGCGTGGTAGTCGGCGTGTCGGAACTGACATTAAGTGATGCAACAGTGTCGCCACGACGATTCCGGATCGCGACAGCGAGCGACAATAGGCCAACCTCAAGTTCTTCTTCGATTGCTGCGAACCCCACTTCTTGGACTTTCCGGATCGCCTGCATTAACGTGCCGATCGACGTTAGCGTTGCTTTGGTGAACGGTTGACGGTCCATTTTCCGAAGCATCGACGTCGCCTCGTCATCCGATTTTGCCGCCAGTAGGACCCGGTCGGAGGTCATGACATAGGCCGGCATTCGGATGCTAGGCTTTATCAGGAAACCCATTTTGTGGACCGGCGAAGGGGCGTGAGCAACGCCTACGGTTTGCAGCCCGTCGAGACTGCTCACAGCTGTGTAGAGAATTGCGTTCACGACCGCACGCAAGTCGGTCTCGCGAGGTTTGGCGCTTTGACAGTTCCATCTAGAAAAACTCCAGTGCTCATAGAGCATCCCGGCTCCGCCGGCGCGGAGGGGGCGGGCTAACCTGTGAATGCATGGGTGGTTCGGCATCGGACGTTGATCGTCGCTGTGCAAGCCGGCACTGCCTCTTAGCTTCCTTGCTAAACGCTATCGTTGAGTTCGATGTGGGCCCCAGCGCATGGGTGCAAATGTTGATATCCAACGACAGACTTGGCTGGAGAGGGCGAGCGACGATGCCAGGAAAGGGCTCGCCAAAGATCGTGAAGAAGTCAACAATTGCTATTCCCGCACCGGCTTTGACAAACCAGCAGGCGCTTGCGCTCGAGCGAACCTCGATCGCCACCTCGCGCTCGAAACCAGAGCGTAAGAACAGACTGTCGATTAGTTGGCCCTCGGGCGTATTCTGCGGAAACGAAACGAAGGGAAATGGCCGGATGTCGGCAGGGGTGATCACCGCACGATGGGTCAAAGCGTGGTCCGTCGGCATGATGCAGACCAGAGGAGATTCTGCGACCTTCTCCACGAGAAGCCCCGGATGCGAGACAGGGAACAATGTCAAAGCCACGTCGATATTTCGCACGAACAAGCTTTCGATCAACACGCTGGACGCCGACAACTCGACGCTAACTCGAGTTCCCTTGTGGCGCCTCAACAGCGCGGAAATGATCGATGGAAGGAGGCTCGCTCCCAGACTCGGAGTGGTCCCGACGCGCAAGATGGCCTTAGCCGGAGCGCTTAGGTTTTGAGCGACACTGTCCACGCGCTCAATGTGCATCCACGCTTCGGCGATCGTCGCGAAAAGCTGCTCTGCTTCAACGGTTGGCAATAGTCGTCCTCGCACGCGCCGAAAGAGCTGAATATCCAACTGCGACTCGATGTGCTTCAGAGCCTTGCTGACGCCGGGTTGGGAGATGCGAAGGAGATCAGCGGCGCCGCTCACCGTACCCGTCATCATGAAAGCGCGCAGGATCTCGATCTGGCGAAGGTTCAATATATAACCTCTGGTTATAGAGTCCGTATCTCTTGATCTTTGCTAAGCGTCGCCGCCGGCAACAATCTGTTGCAACGAACAACAAAATAGCGACAGGGAGGACGCATGCACAATTCCACAACGTATTTGCCAGTATCGCATCCGGGTGCTTGGCGGCCAAGTCAGTTTACCGCCGATACGAGCTGGCTACACATCTTCACGGATCAGCAGGTAGTGGAGATGCGCAACGCCGTGGCCGACTGGCGTGCTCGAGGTCTAACGTTCGACGCCATTCACTCGGTCGAAGAACAACTTCCCTCGCTTGTGCCGCTAATGCAGACGGCAAAAGATGAACTTGCCACGCGCGGGTTCCTCCTTCTGCGCGGACTGCCCGTGAGGGAGTTCTCCGACCAGGAGTCGGCCACGCTTTACTGGGCGATTGGTAAGCTGCTCGGACGTGGCACAACCCAGAATGCCGCAGCGGAGTTCCTGTGCTCAGTCACCGACCGTGGCGTGAAGTTCGGCTACTCCCGGGGCACAAATGAGCAGAATGCTCGAGGCTATCAGAGTCGCGCGGATCTGAACTTTCACTGCGATCCGACCGACGTCGTAGCGCTTCTTTGCCTTCGAAAAGCGCTGAGCGGCGGTATGAGCGCAATCGTCAGTTCCGAAACGATCTACAACATCATAGCGGAAGAAGCGCCCCAACATTTGCCGATCCTGACGCGGGGCTTTCCCTATGATCGGAAGAACGAAAATTTCTCAACCGAGGAGTCCATTACCACCCGTATTCCGGTTTTCGAACGGCAGGGTGATCGCATGAGCTGCCGGTATGCTCGCTCCTACATCAATGGCGCTGCAGAGAAGCTGGCGGAGCCGTTGACGGCTGAGGAGGTCGCGGCGCTCGACTACTTCGATACGGTGGCGCGCCGTAGCGATGTTGTTCTCCACATGGCTTTCGAACCCGGCGATATCCAACTGGTGAACAATTTCACAACCTTGCACGGCCGGACATCATATGAGGACCATCCGAATCCAGAACAGCGCCGCTTCTTGTACCGCCTTTGGCTCATGCTCGATGGTCAACCCTGGGACGGCGAAAGCGATGCGCTCCGCTACGCATTTGCTCGGTTTGGCAATCTAGGCCTCACACTCGACGAGTGGCGAGTTCGGCAAGGCCCTTGCGAGAACGCGAGATGACCACGGCGCTCGAGTTGACAGGAGTCGTCGGAGACTCCGCGGTAGTCCAATCTGCGCGGCCAGCCAAACGTTGGCTTATCCTTCTGCTCGCCTGGTTGTGTTATTTGATGAGTTCGGTAGACCGGTTCGCTTGGAGCAGCCTGTCATTGCGAGCACAGGCCGAGCTGGGATTTCCGCTGGCGCAGCTCGCAACTTTCGTGACCGCATATTTTGTGGGTTACGTGGCCTCCAATTGTATCAGCGGAATGCTGACAGACCGGCTCGGACCACGTCTGGCGCTGAGCGCGGCCGTCATTGGCACAGGCGTGTTTACGATGGCCTTCGGATTTACACACTCTTACTGGGGTGGCCTAGCGATGCAGTGCGCAATGGGCCTAGCGACCGGGGCTGATTATGCTGCTTGCATTAAGATTGTTGCAGCGTGGTTTGAGCGCGAGGAGCGCGGCCGCGCTTTGGGCATATGGTTCACCGCGACGTCACTGGGCGTTGTGATAGCAAATTCGCTTGCGCTGCCACTTGCGAACGTCCTGGGCTGGCGAGGCGCCTACGTCGGATTGGGCGCAACTACGATTGGCACGGGCCTGCTCGGTCTCGCCTTCCTTCGCGATGCGCCGAGCCATGCGGAACAGAAATCCGAGCCGCCTAGGATCATCGCGCTGTTGCGCAACCGGAATTTAGTGCTGGTCAGCATCGCCGGGTTCGGCGCCTTATGGGGAACCTGGGGTTTCACGTTCTCGGCCAATGCGCTCATGGTCAAAGGCGCGGGGATGACGCAGCCGGCCGCTGCAGCCGTCGTTGCGACATTCGGCGTCGGCGGGTTCATCGCCAAGCCTCTAGTCGGCGCCATCTCGGATTGGCTCGGGGCGCGTCGGAAATGGCCCGCCATAATGTGCCTCACGGGGTTCGTTGCAATGCTCCTCGTTTTCGCCACCATTCGGAGCGAAGCGTGGTTCTTCGTTGTGGGGCCAATGCTCGGCGTAGCGGCGTTTGCATACAGCCCGCTGATGGCGGCAATGGTTGCGGAGGCTGTTCGAGGTGACAGCACCGGCACGGCGAGCGGCCTTTCGAACGCGCTTTGGCAGTTGGGCGGCGTGGTGGTTCCAGTTGCCATCGGTTATGCGTTCGGGCTAACGCAATCCTTCACCGTTCCGTTTTTCGTGCTGGCGCTCGGTCCGCTCCTCGGCATCGTGTGCTTGGTTGCGGTCAAGGAACCGAAGCCCATCTTACGCCAAAGCGTTTAGCGCGGCGTCTCGACAGCCTAGGCACGAACAGGTGGAAGCCGGATTAATTTCGTGATCTAATCGGGCACGAGCCGTGTCCACTTGTGAAGAGGTAGGGCGGTTATGGCGCATTCTCTGACGATATGCTGGGATCCGGGCTAAACGCCCGGATCGCATGAGGTCAATGAGTTACGCCATGTCGCGCCATCAGTCTTGCATCCCGGATGAATTGTCTCTACAGGCATTTTTGTGAACATTCACAACGGTCTGCCTAGGGAGAATGTCGTTGGATCAGGCCCGTCTCGTCGCGCGTCAACTTGGGCTTCGAATCCGTGCGGCTCGGCAGCTCAGGAAGCTTACTTTGCAGCAGCTCGGAACCGACACCGAGTTGTCAGCGGCTTATCTCTCGAGGATCGAGCGGGGCGAGACTGCCACCTCGATCGCAAATTTGATCGTGATCGCAACGCGGCTTGACGTGCCACTGCGCGATCTTTTTGAAGACACCAACGAAGCCTATGTGCCGAAATACTACACGGTCTCCCGCAAGGCAGAACGGGAAGCGGCCGGCCAGATGGCTGCCAATGGCTACGATTATCACTGGCTTTCAGGGGCTCTCACCGAGCCGAAGCTCAGTGCATTCTTCCTTGAGTTCCCGGTTACGGCGGATACAGACGTGAAGCTTCTCTCGCACGAAGGCGAAGAAGTCCTCTATGTCCTTGCTGGACGCATTGAGTTTCAGATCGGCTCCGATCGTCTTGTCCTTGACGAAGGTGATTGCGTTCATCTCATCGGTGCAAAGCCGCACATGGGGCGTAACATCGGCAAGAAGCCCGCACGTATGTTGATGGTGGTGACCCCGTCGAACGTCATCGATCATAGGGCCGACGGCTCCGATTAAGCTGCACCTCTCTCCTGCGTCCCAATAGCCCTTTTGCCGGGCAAGCGGCCTGTCGCAATATCAGGCACGTTTGCCGAATCTTTCAATTTGCATGTTATGCAAATTTGTGGAAATGCTGGCTGGCGCGCCGGGTGACGCGCTTCGCTGTCAACAATTTCAAAAGGCACCCCTATGCAAGACGCGGTTCAGATGTCTCTTGGCGAGGTTCACGCCGCCGCCGAGGCGGCTTTGTTGGGGCAGGGTTTTAACCGAGCGCACGCCGCCGCGATCGCGAATACCGTTACTGCTGCCGAACAAGACGAATGTCGCCATCACGGATTGTTCCGGTTGCCATTCTACATGAACGGCTTGCACTCCGGTCAGGCCTCACCCGATGCCGAACCCACGATCAAGGAGTTGGCGCCTGGGATTATGAAGGTCGATGCGAAATATGGTTTCTCGCCACTCGCATTGGAGCGCGGAGACGAGCCTTTGGCTGCAAAAGCCAGGGAACACGGCATTGCTGCGCTCGCCGTCAACAACGCCCTGAATGTCGCGGCGCTTTGGCCCGAGGTCGAACGGCTCGCGGACAGGGGCCTGGTCGGCTTCGCATTTGTCGCGGCCAGTCCGTACGTTGCACCGGCAGGAGGTACCAAACCACTGTTTGGCACCAACCCGATGGCTTTCGCATGGCCGCGCCACAACAAGCCGCCGCTCGTCTTCGACCAGGCCTCAAGCGCAAGCGCTCGCGGTGAGATTCAGCTACGTCTTCGCGATGGCAAGACGTTGCCCGAGGGGTGGGCTATCGGACCTGACGGTGAGCCCACCACGGATCCGGCTCAGGCGCTTGCGGGTGCGCAACTTCCTTTCGGTGGATTCAAGGGATCCAATATCGCGATGATGGTCGAACTTCTCGCCGGCCCCCTACTCGGCGATGCACTGAGCTTCGAAGCCGGTGAACGCGACAAGGCTAATACCGGTGCTCCCTGCGGCGGCGAGTTGATCATCGCGATCGATCCAATCCGCTGTATGGAGAACGGCGATCGCATCGCGCAACTCGATCACGGAGAAATGCTGTTCAAGAAAATGCTGGAACAAGACGGTGCAAGGCTCCCGTCCGATCGCCGGTATGAGGCCCGAAAGCGGACTGCAATCGAAGGAGTGAAAGTGCCTCGCTCACTGTATGAATCGATTCAATCGTACATCACGGGCACACGAATCAAAGAGCGTAACGCCTACGAAGGCGACCATCTCACTCACCAAAAAGAAACCGGACTCAACGCCGTCGCTGTTTAGGAGAGTCGACATGTCCACAATCGCAGTCACCGACCAGACGCGTATCCGCCGGCGTCCTGAACGCGGCGCTTATGACCGCAGCGTCATCAACGGCATTATTGATGAAGCTCTGGTGTGCCATATCGGCGTGGCGGTGGATGGGCAACCACGCGTCATACCAACTGCGATTATCCGCATTGATGATCACATCTACATCCATGGAAGTCCGAACAATCAGCTTTTAACGACTCTGGAGTCGGGTGCGCCAGCGTGCATTACTGTAACACTCGTGGACTCGATTGTTGCTGGCCGATCCGGTTTTGGCATGAGCATGGACTACCGCTCAGTGGTTATCTTTGCGCAGGCTGAGAAGGTGACTGACTTTCAAGAGAAAGAGCGCATTGTTGCGGCATTCGTCGATGACATTCTGCCTGGCCATGAGGTGCGGCCTCCAAAGAAGAAGGAAATTGCGGCAACTGTCTTCCTTCGATTTCCGCTCGCTGAGGCATCAGCGAAGATAAGGGATCATGGCGTTATGGATCCCGAAGAAGATCATGCCCTCGATGGATGGGCCGGTGTCATTCCGATCAAATTGACAGCGGGGGCTCCAAAGAGTTGCAGTGATCTCAAGGCGGGAATTGCGATCCCGGATTACGCAAAAGGATACACTCGATCTCGCATTGGTTGAGTTCAACTTGATAATGGCTTTCCCGTTCCGACGTCCAGTTGGACGGGAGTGCCTTAGCGGAAACACCTATGAGGAGACGTTCTGATTAATAAGCACGCCGGCCCGCAGTCGGTCCCGGAAGAGAAGATCGCAGGCGATATCATCCTTGAGACCTGCGGACTTACCAAGGAGTTTCAAGGCTTCACCGCCGTCAGTGGCGTAGACCTGAAGAGCCGCCGTGCCTCCCGCCGATTTGGCGCCTCGGTTCGGTGCGGTCTTTCCAGCTATCGGCTGTGTTTCCGCATCTGACCGCCCTCGAAAACGTGCGCGTCGGACTACAACGGCAACATGGCCGGTCGTTCGACTTCTGGCGCTCCAAAAAGGTCCTCGACCGACATAACGACCGCGCGCTGGAACTCACTCGGGCTTCTCGCACCGGCCGACTGGCGCCCGCTGTATCGTTGGACGCGCGTCACATCAGTGTCCCGAACGGGTGAAAACGAACGGGAGAACCAGTATCGACGTCCGCACCCTGCGCGGTCAGATCAATCAGGCCGTCCGCCAGGACGAGCGGCAGCAGACTTGCGGATCCGCCGCGGCCTGATTTGACGATTTGCCTCCGACCTTCGGCGTCCAGTCCGACGACGTGGCCTGGCGCGAACTCCCTTCTTCCGATTCGGTGACGTATCCGCTCCGCGGCAACCGACCATTCGCCCTCAAGCGGAGCGATGGAAGATCCCGAAAGCGCGTTAATCAGCGGGCGGGCGAAGAGCAACGCGGTGACCATTGCTGCAACCGGATTTCCAGGAAGCCCGAGATAGTGAGTGTTTCCGATGGCACCTGCCAGCAACGGTTTTCCCGGTTTCAAAGCGATGTGATGATGCTCGGCCGCTCCGCCGGCGAGCCGTACCGCTTTGGCAAGATGATCCGTTTCGCTCCCCGCAGCGGCGCCGGAAGTGATGATCAGGTCGGATCGTTCCGCTTCCACCCGAAGTACGATTGCGAGACGTTCCGGATCGTCCGACCAAAGACCCGCATCGTGCAATTTGACCTTATTTCTCGCTAGCAAAGTCATCAGCATAGGCCGGTTGGAATCAAAGATCGTTCCGGGCGAGGTTTCCTGGAAACCTTCCGTAAGTTCGCTTCCCGTCGAAAGGATCGATATCCTTGTTTTGTTCATGACCGTCACTCGACAGTGACCGACAGCAGCCAGCATCGCTATGTGACGAGCATCCAACGTTGTACCACGCTGCGCGATGATGCCGCCGGATGGAACATCCTCGCCACGTCGCCGGATGTTTTCCGAAGAAGACGCTCCTCGAAGGATCGTGGTTGTGCCGCCATCGGATGAACAGTGTTCCTCCATGACGATACCCGCAACACTCGACGGGACTGCCGCGCCCGTCGCCAGGCGGATCGTCGTGCCGCCGCTGATTTGCATCGTGGAAGGGTCGTCACCCGCACTGATCTTGCCGATCATGCGCAAGGCGTACGGAGCCGGACGATGAATATCGTCCTTGCCAATTCCGTAACCGTCGACGGCGGAGCGGTCGAAGGGCGGATTCGCGATCCTGGCAAACATGTCGGTCGCAAGGACGCGACCGTTCGCTTTCGAGAGCGAAACGAGTTCGGCTCCCGACGAACCCCGAACGCGGCCGAGCACTATCTCTGCCGCTTCAGACACAGAGAGAAGTCTGCGGTCTGACATGTGCCGCTCAATCCCCGCTCAAGGCGGGCGATCCATGTCCCGTTCCCCAGTTGAGCACCGTCCGGGATCTCGACGCAGGACGGCGGTCTGGTCGTATGTCGGAGAACGCATTCGAACCTATCACTACGGACTTCCTAGTTGCCGGCTCTTCGGGTTCTGGCGGATTGCCGTTCCTCGAATTGCTTTGAGGATTCGCGCGTGCTGCCCGACAATCGCCTGCATCCTAAAGCTGTCATTCCGTATTCGAACATGTCCTGAAAGCTGGTGAATTCATCATGTGGTCATTTGCAAATCAAGGCCGCGAGTAGCGGCGGCCAGCGCCGGTTCCAGCGGCTCGAGAAGGACGCGTGTTTCTCCGTACGCGGCCATCTCCCCGAAATTCGTCATGATGTCTTCCGTCAGAATGTTTACGCCGCCGCCGCGTTTCATCCATGTCCCGACGGCCATGATCACCATCTCCTTGCCGACGCGCGGATCGACCTGTACCTCGACCACGAGTTCTCCGACAGCGGAGCGTAGCCGCATCTGCCGGCCGTTCTCAATCCCATGGTTTGCGGCCCAGTCGGCGCCGACGCGGACAGTGGCAAGCTTGGGATGTTCGGTTTCCGTCATCTGTGACAGCAACCATTTCTTGCTAAAATTGGTAACCAGCGTGAGGGGAAAGGCCGGATCCTTTCGCTGCTCGACTTCGATCTCTGTGATGAACTCGAAGCGCCCCGACTTCGTGGGAAACTTCTTGTCTGCAAACGGTATCAGAGGCGCCACCGGGCAGCGAATGGGGCCTTGCAGAAGCGCATCGACCGTCACGCCCTTCGCCTCCATCGGGCTCATGATTTGCCTTAGCCATTCGCGGGGGGTACCAGCCATTTCTTCGCCGATGCCGAGCCGATCGGCGAGCTGTTGCACGATCCAGAGGTCCGATCTCGATTCGCCGACGGGATCAATCGCGGGGTTTACGCCGCCGAGAATGTTGTGGCCCCACGAAACCAGGGCGTCCTCTTCTTCCAGGAACGTCGTGGTCGGGAGGAACACATGCGCGTAGTCCGTCGTATCGGTCAGAAAACTATCGACGACCACAACGAAATCCAATTGAGCAAGAGCCTTCGCGACCAGATTCGAGTTCGGAGATTGATTTACCGGGTTTCCGCCGTTCACGAACATCATGCGGATGGGAGGATCGGAGGCTTCCAGCAATCCCCGGCCCAGGAGCGGCTCTGGAATCGTCCGATGGAATTCCGCCCTGTCGGATGCTTCGATCGTCTTGTCGAACAGACGTTGGGTGTCATAACCGTGTGTCACCCCGGCACCGGGAATGCCGATCTGACCGCAGAGGGCGGCGAGGGCATCGACGCAGCGGAAGATCTCCGCGCTGCTCTTGTACTTGTTCAATCCCCATCCGAGCTGGATGGACGCCGGCTTCGTTGTTGCGTATTCGCGCGCCAACTCCCGCAGTTCGTCGATCGCCAATCCGCAACGGTCGCTGAGCGATTGGAGCGAATGGGAATCGACGAGAGTACGGAATTTTGCGAACCCGTCGGTGTGACGTTCGATGTAATCCTTATCCTCCAGGCCCTCTTCCAGGACGATCTTGGCCAGAGCAAGCGCAAATGAGGCGTCCGTTGCGACGCGCGGCTGGACGTGCCGATCGCAGATCGTCGCTGATTCGCTTTTAACGGGATCGACAAGGATCACCCTGCCGCCCTGCTCACTGACCGTTTTCAGCAGTGGCACCAGGTGCAGGTTCGTGGCTAGAGGATTGCGTCCCCAGAGAAGGACAAGCTTGCTGTTGACGATGTCTGAAGGGTCGTGACCTAAACGAATGCCAAAGTCGAGCTTCTGTCCGGCGCGCGCGGCGCCGCTGCACAGTGAGCCGCTTGGCGTCGTTACGCCGCCCATTAGATTCCAGAAGCGGTGGTTGAGTTTCTTCGTGACGCCCCACGATCCGGTCCGCTGATAGTGCATGATCGAAAGCGAGCCCGTTTCAGCCTTGAAGCGGCGGATTCTGTCGGCCACCAGGTCCAGCGCTTCATCCCACCCGATGGGTACCCACGGCGAGTCGATGGATCCGTTTGCGCGCTTGAGCGGATGAAGCTGCCGCTCAGGGCTATAGAGCCGCTTCGGAAATCGATAGGTCTTGGCGCAGAGGTAACCCTTTGTGAATTCGTGATCGGGATGTCCCTCAAGCTTCACCACGCGGCCATTGTCGACATGAGCAATGATTCCGCACCCATCCGGACAATCCAGCGTGCACGAAGTGTAGATCTTTTTGGTCATTGGCCGGACTCCCAAGCTTGAGATTCAGAGAACCGCTCGTTGCCATTTTTGGCACCCTTATATAGTTGAGCTCACTCTGAACGAGAATTATAGTATCCAAGAATTATCATAATGGATGTATAAATAATATAGTTGTATGCTCAAAATTTAGACCATAGCATACCGCTGCCGCCAAATTCGGGCCAGTAATGACGACGCAGATCATTGTTTTAATTACGGTATTACAGATCCAGCCGGGACTGATCGATGGCTTTGCAGATGGCACGATCCTTGCGAAGTCGCTCGTGGGTCAAAAATAGGAGTCTTCCATGAGCAATGTTGCCCCAGCTTTGGCGCGTCAACCTGTGCGAGCCGCCACAGCCGCCTTCGCCGGTACCACGATCGAATGGTACGACTTCTTCATTTACAGCACGGCCTCCGCGCTGGTCTTTCCGCAGCTCTTCTTCCCCAGCAGCGACCCGAATGTGTCGCTGATGATTTCCCTTGCCACTTTCGGCGTCGGTTTCTTTGCGAGGCCGCTTGGCGGTTTCTTCTTCGGTCATCTGGGTGACCGGTTGGGCAGAAAAAAAGCGCTCATTGCGACGCTGCTGCTGATGGGATTGTCGACGTCGGCGATTGGCGTCCTGCCCACGTACGCGCAAGTCGGAATATGGGCACCCGTGATGCTCGTTGCCCTCCGGATCTGCCAAGGCATCTCGGTAGGCGGGGAATGGGGCGGGGCGGTGCTGATGGCCGGCGAACATGCGCCCGAGGGTCGTCGGACCTGGTATGCCTCGTTCGCGCAACTTGGCAGCCCGGCCGCGGTACTGCTCTCGATGGGCATCTTCGCGCTCGTTTCACGCGCGTCGGGCGACAGCTTCGCGGTCTGGGGATGGAGAATTCCGTTCCTGTTGAGCTTGATCCTCCTCGTTATCGGAATGGCGATCCGTCTGGGGGTCAATGAGTCGCCCGAATTCACCGCGGCGAGCGAAAGCAAGAAGCTGGCGCGCTTCCCGATCGCCGAAGCCTTCAGGCAAGCCACTTGGCCGATCCTGTTCACGATGCTCGCCTTCACCATCGGCACCGCCGGGTTCTACTTCACGAACACCTTCCTGATCTCCTACACCACCCGCACGTTGGGTCTCGATCGTGCGGTAATCCTCGACTGCCTCGCCATGGTGGCGATCGTCCAATTCCTTGGACAGCTCTCGGCCGCCAGGATCGCGGAGCGGATCGGTGACAGCAGATTTCTGCTCGCGGCTTCGGCGCTCGCAATGCTTGCGCCATATCCGATGTTCCTGCTCGTTGAACTGAAGACGACGACCGGCATCGTCGCCGGGGTTTCGATCGCGACACTGTGCGCCTCTGGCTTCTATGCGGTTATCGCCGGTTACGCGAGCAAGGTGTTCCCGGTGGAGGTTCGGTACAGCTCGATCTCGGCATCGTATCAGCTCGGAGGCGCCATCTTTGGCGGCTTCACACCGATGATCGGCGTGGCGCTGTCGGCCAGCTATCCGGGCCAATGGTTCCCGCTGGCGATCTTCTACAGCGTCCTTGCGGGATTCTCGTTCCTTGGCGTGCTGCTTCTCGCGATGGCCGGCTTCGCCACCAAGACGAAAACGGACGGCGTCGCGGTCGTGAACGCGGCGCCCGCCCACGCGGCAGTGGCGAGGTAACCGACAAAAGGGCGCGACGTTTGAACGCGCCGCGCCCCTCTTCGGCCCGATAACTCTCGGCAGGACGATATCGTGATGAATTCCCCAGCGACCCAATTGGACGCCGCCGGCGACAAGATCAGGTGCGATGCTTGTCCGGTGATGTGCTACATCAAACCCGGCGCAGCGGGCGCGTGCGATCGCTATGCGAACGTCGAAGGTGACCTTGTCCGCGTCGACCCGCATGTGATCCTCGAACGAACGGTCGCCCAGGGCGGGCATCTCGTCCCGTTCCAGGCCGGCGAAGATTGGAACGGCTCGCCGCTTCATGAGCGCAGAGCTTTCGTGACCGCCATTGGTGCGGGGACCACCTATCCCGACTACAAGCCAGCGCCCCTGATCGTGTCATCCGAAATCGATGGCGTCGACATGGTGACGGTCGTCACCGAGGGAATTTTCAGTTACTGCGGCGTCAAGATCAAGATCGACACCGACCGTCACCTCGGGCCGGAAGCGGCAACCGTTCGCTCGCTAGGTGAGGCGGTCGGGCACGTCACGACGGGCGAATACGGCTCGCAGATGTTTTCGCTGGGCGGCGTGCACCACCTCACCGGCGGATCGAAAAAGGAAGGGCGCGTGACCTGCGATGCCCTCGTGTCCCTCTGCAAC
>Ga0137418_10002183_pt1 | contig 17947 bp, 16 predicted proteins | sample CZODoug3_1_2_16f_FD_122242 | JGI IMG/M metagenome (GOLD analysis project Ga0137418, IMG submission 122242) | Vadose zone soil fungal communities from Angelo Coast Range Reserve, California, USA - CZODoug3_1_2_16fungal (Hybrid Assembly) | ecosystem: Environmental > Terrestrial > Soil > Vadose... | reverse complement strand
GTGATGACCTGCGTGTTCTCGTCGTCCGGATGGGCGGCGACGTAGAGCACGCTGCCCATGGTGGCGAAGCTGCGCAGCGATTGTAAGATAGCGGCCCCCGTCGGTGGCTCGGCGGCGTGGCCGACGTCGGAGAAGCCCGCCAGGATGGCCACGCCGAGGGCGGCCCAGAACCGCACGTTCCAGAGGCTGTCGCGCAGGAGCACGGAGGACGTCATCGGCGGCTCACACGATAGCACGGCATATGGGAGCCGGTTATAGTCGAGGTCAGTATGCCGCCCCGCAGCCGGACACTCGGCGACCTGCTGGACGAGACGGCGCGGGCGCGTCCCGACGCCGACGCCGTCATCTTCCGCGATCAGCGGCTCACGTACGGCGCGCTCCGGGCCCGTGCCGATGAGCTGGCGCGCGCGCTCCTCGCCGTCGGCGTCCGCAAGGGCGACCGCGTCGCCGTCCTCCTCCCCAACCGTCCGGAGTGGCTCGTCGCGGCCTTCGCGATCGGCAAGCTCGGAGCCATCACGGTCGGCGTCAGCACCTTCTCCGCGCCCCGGGAGATCGCGTGGACGATCGAGCACTGCCGGCCCGCCGCCATCATCACGCTGGAGGCCTTCCGCGGGCGCAGCTACCTCGATCCGCTGTACGCGACCTGCCCTGAGCTGGCGACTTCGTCACCCGGCGAGCTGCGAAGCGAGCGCCTGCCCGAGCTGCGCGCGGTCGTCTGCATCGACTCACGGCCGCACGACGGCGTCTACCGGCTCGGCGATTTCGTCGGGCGCGCATCGGCGGTGCAGACGGAGGCGCTGCGCGCGGCGCAGACGTCGGTGACGGCGAGCGACCCGTGCTACATCCTCTACACGTCCGGTTCGACGGCCACGCCCAAGGGCGTCGTGCTCGCCCATGGCTCCGTGGTCGAGAACGGCTTCAACATCGGCGAGCGCCAGCATCTGACGGCGGCCGATCGCGTCTGGCTCGCGGTGCCGCTCTTCTGGTCGTTCGGCTCTGCGAACGCGCTGCCGGCGATCGTGACGCACGGCGGATCCTGCGTGCTCCAGGAGAGCTTCGAGCCCGGCGAGGCGCTCGCCCTCCTCGACGAGCAGCGCTGCAGCGTCTACTACGGCATGGCCAACATGGCGCGCGCGATGCTGGAGCATCCCGACCGGCCGCGCCGCGCGCTCGCGGCGATGCGGACCGGCCTCACGATCGGCCTGCCCGAGGACGTCCAGATGACGATGGAGGCGGTGGCGGCGCGCGAGCTCTGCAACGTGTACGGCTCGACCGAGACCTACGGCAACTGCGCGGTGACCGACGCTCACGACGCGCTCACGCTGCGGCTCGAGACGCAGGGGCGGCCGCTGCCCGGCATGACGATCCAGGTCGTGGATAAGGAGAGCGGCCGGGCACTCCCGCCCGGCGACGTCGGCGAGCTTCGCGTGAAGGGCCACGTGACGCCCGGCTACTACAACGACGCCGAGCAGACGCGCGCGGCCTTCGACGACGAGGGGTACTTCGTCACCGGCGATCTCGGCCTCATCGGCGACGACGGGCGGGTGCGCTTCCGCGGACGGCTGAAGGAGATGATCAAGACGGCGGGCATGAACGTGGCGCCGCTGGAAGTGGAGGCCGTGCTGCTGAGCCATTTGGCGGTCAAGCAGGCCTACGTGGTCGGGGTCCCCGACCGAGCGCGGGGCGAGCTGGTGGTGGCGGCGGTCGAGCTCCACGACGGCGCGCCCGCTTCGGCGGAGGCGCTGGCGGCGTTCTGCCGGGAGCGGCTCGCCGGCTACAAGGTGCCTGCGCGGTTCGTGTTCCGGAAGGCGGACGAGTTCCCGCGCACGCCGACAGGGAAGGTGCAGAAACCGCGGCTCAGGGACGAGCTCGCCTGACGCTCACGCGCCCAGGTAGGCCCGCTGCACTCGCGGGTCGGCCAGCAGCGTGTCGCGCTCGCCGACCAGCGTCACCCGCCCGGTCTCGAGCACGTAGCCGCGATCGCAGAGCTCGAGCGCCTCGACGACGCGCTGCTCGACGAGCAGGATGGTCAGCCGGCGCGCGCGCCGGATAGCCGCGATCGCCTCGAAGATGATCTGGACGATCCGCGGCCCGAGTCCCTGCGACGGCTCGTCGAGCAGCAGGAGGTCGGGTCGCGCCATGAGCCCCCGGCCGATGGCGAGCATTTGCTGCTCGCCGCCGGACAGCGAGCCGGCGAGCTGCGCGCGGCGCTCGCGGAGCACCGGGAAGAGCCCGTACACGCTGTCGAGGCCCTCGGCGCGCCGCGGCCGGGCCGCCGACCGGTACGAGCCCATCTCGAGATTCTCGAGCACGCTCAGCGAGGAGAACACCTTGCGGCCCTCGGGCACGTGCGCGATGCCGAGTCGCGCGCGCATGTGCGACGGCCGCCCGGCGATGTCCTCGCCGCGGTACTCGATCCGCCCGCCCGCCGGCGGCACGCCGCCGCCGATGGCCTTGAGCAGCGTCGTCTTGCCCGCGCCGTTCGGTCCCACGATGGTGACGAACTCGGCCTCGCCGACCTCCAGGGAGACGTCGGCCAGCGCGTGGAGCCCGCCGTAAGAGACGTTGAGTCCCGCGATCTTCAGCATGGATCCCGGAGACCTTCAACATGGCGGAGCCAGCGCTGGCCCAGGTAGGCCTCGATGACGGCGGGATCGCGCACGACGTCGTTCGGCCGCCCCTCCGCGATCCGGCGGCCGTGGTCGAGGACGATCAGCCGGTCGACGAGCTGCACCACGGCGTACATCGTGTGCTCGATGATCACCACGCTCACGCCCGCGTCCCGCACGCGCCGCACCAGCGCGGCCATGGTCTCCACCCCGTCGCGCGCGAGCCCGGCCAGCGGCTCGTCCAGCAGGATGAGGTCGGGCGCGCTGGCGAGACAGCGCGCGAGCTCCATGAGCCGCAGATCCAGCGTGGTGAGGGCACCGGGGACGTCGTCCGCCCGCCCCAGTCCGACGGCGGCCATTGCCGCCAGGGCGCGCGCGCGCGCGGGCGGCGGCGACGTCTCGTGCGCGAAGGCGCCGACCATGACGTTGTCGAGCACGGTGAGCTGCGGGAAGGTGCGAACGACCTGGAAGGTGCGACCGATGCCACGGCGGCAGATCGCGCTCGGGCGCAGGCCGTGGATCGGAGTACCGCGGTAGCGGACCTGGCCCGCGTCGGGCAGCAGGAAGCCGTTCAGCACGTTGAAGAGCGTGGTCTTGCCGGCGCCGTTCGGTCCGATCACGCCGAGGACCTCGCCGGCGCGGACGCTGATGCTCACGTCGTCGAGCGCCCGCAGTCCGAGGAACGCCCGCGAGACGCCCCGCACCTCCAGGAGCGCGGCGCCGCGCTCCACCGGCGAGCGGCCCGCCACGGTCGTGTCGATGCGTGGCGCCACCGCACTCACGCGCGGCGCCTCGACCGCGCGCCGCGCCGGACGCAGGGCACCGAGCCGCCAGTAGATCCCCTCGGGCGCGAAGAGCATCACGAGGACGAGCGCCGCGCCGTACACGACGCCCTGGATCCCGGGTAGCTGGTCGCCGACTGTGGCGTCCAGCGTTTCGCTCATCGGCACCATGATGGCCGAGCCGATGAGCGGGCCCCACTTGCTGCCCACGCCGCCCACGAGGCAGACCACCAGCGTCTGCACGATCACGAGCACGCCGAAGACGGCGTCGGGCGTGACGACGAAGAGGATGGCGTGGGCGTAGATGGCGCCGATGACGGCGGCCGGCGCGGCGCTCAGCGTGTAGGCGACCATCTTGGCCCGGAACGTGTCGACGCCCGCCGCCTCCGCCGCCTGCTCGTTCGCCTTCAGCGCGCGCAGCGCGTAGCCGAGCCGCGAGCCCTCGATCCAGTGCGAGAGCAAGAGCGTGCCCCCCAGCGCGGCCAGGGCGAGGAGGTCGTAGGCGCGCGGGTCGCGGAACTGCATGTACGCCGCGGGGCGGTCACGGATCATCGGGATCGGAACCTCCTGGTAGCCGAGGTACTCCATCACGATCCGGAAGATCAGCGGGTAGGCGAGGGTCGCCAGCGCGAAGTAGATGCCGGCGAGCCGGAACGTGGGCAGGCCGATGAGCACGGCGGCGACGACGGCGGCCACCATGCCGGCGGCCATCCCGATCCACGGGGTGAGGCCCGTGGTGACGACGAGCAGGACCGTGACGTAGGCGCCGATGCCGAAGAACGCCTGGTGCCCGAAGGACGTCTGGCCCGCGTAGCCGCTGATGATGTTCCAGGCGAGCCCCATCGTGGCCCACACGAGCACGAGCGTCAGCACGCGATGGTGGTAGCGCTCGGCGAGCGTGAATGTCAGCGCGACGCCGACGAGGACGACCAGCGCGATCGGCAGGAGCCGTCGCATCAGACGGCGCGCAGCCGCTGGCCGAAGAGACCCTGGGGCCGGAGATAGAGCACGAGCAGGAAGGTGATGAAGACGCCGACGTTCTGCAGCTGGAAGGGCAGCACCAGCAGCGTGAGCGATTGCACGAGCCCGATCAGGAGGCCGCCGGCGAAGGCGCCCGGAATCGAGCCGAGGCCCCCGAGCACGACGGCGACGAACATGAGGACGATGAAGTTGACGGCGACCGTCGGCTCGATCGGGTGGTAGGTGGCCAGGAGCCCGCCCGCGGCCGCGACGAGCGCGATGCCGACGCCGAAGGCGAGGCCGTGCATGGCGCGGACGTCGATCCCCTGGTAGCCCGCGGCCTCCGGGTCATCCGCCGCCGCGCGCAGCGCCTTGCCGAGATCGGTCCGCGTGAGGAACACGTAGACGACGCCGGCGAGCACGAGCGCCAGCAGGAAGGCGTAGGACCGCGCCTGGTTCAATAACACCGGGCCGACGGCGAAGGCCTGCGTGGCGTAGGCCGTCTTGATTCCGCGCGGCATGGGCGTGAGCAGCATGGTGGTGCCGTTGGTGATGATGAGCGAGAGCCCGAGCGTGAGGATGAGCTGCGCGTCCATCAGGCGCTGCGGGTCGCCGCCGCCCGTGACGCGGACGAGCAGCGCACGGTGGATCCCGACCCCGACGAGAAAGAACGGCGGGATCGTCAGGAGCGCGCCGAGCAGGGGATCGACGCCCGACACGACCGCCAGGAAGTACGTGAGGTACATCCCCAGCATCATGAAGTCGCCCTGCGCGAAGTTGACGACGCGCATGACGCCGAAGATCAGGGCGAGGCCGATGCTCATGAGCGCGTAGACGCCGCCCACGAGCAGGCCCGTTACCACGTATTGCGCGAGGTCGCTGACCGACACGACGCCGCTACTTGGCGCCGTGCCAGATTGGTGTCTTGGTGGCGTACTCCACCGGCGCGACGGTGAACGGCTCGCCGTTCTGCCACTGCACGATGATGGGCGCGGTGCCCACGCGGCGACCGCGCTCGTCGTACTTGATCCGCCCCGGCGCGAGCGTGCTCGCCGCCGGCCCCGATTTGAGATCGAGCTTCGCCACGGCGTCGCGGATGGCCTTCGGGTCGGCGGACTTCGCCATCTCCGCCGCTTCCTTGATGATCCAGACGTGGGCGTAGGTCATGAGCGGGTCCTGCGTCATGAACGGCTCACCCGTGCGCTCCGTGAAGCGCTTGACCAGATCCTCCTGGCCCTTGAGCGGGTGGGCGGCGGTCACGGTCATGATGTTGTCGAGCAGCTCCCTGCCCACCGTCTTGACGTACTCCGGCGTTACCAGCCAGGCGCCCACCCCCTGGATCGGCACCTTCAGGCCGAACTCCTTGACCTTCTGGAGCACCTGGATCGAGTCCGGGAAGTTGGTGGCGCCGTAGAAGACGATGTCCGGCTGGGTCGAGCGCACCTTCTGGACGATGGCCGTCGCATCCGCGAGCGGCGGCGTCCAGATCTCGTCCACGACGATCTCGATCCCCTTGGCCTTGAGCAGCTTCTCGCGCAGCGGCTTGAAGAAGAAGACGGTGGCGGCGGTGTTGTCGCCGATGATCGCCGCCTTCCTGAGCGTCTGCTTGTTGCGCTTCGCCAGATCGACGACGAGATCCAGCGCCTGCTCGGCCTGCACCGAGGAGACCGGACTGGTCTGGAACGTGTACTTGAAGCCACGCTCCGTGATCGAGTCGGCGTACGAGAGCGTGAACCACGGCACCTCGAGCCGCTCGGCCACCTCGGTGACGCCGAGGGTGAAGGAGCTGAGCCACGCGCCGATCCCCGCGCTGATCTTCTCGCGCGACAGCGCGCGCTGGGCCGCGCTCACCGCCTTCTCCACGCTGTCGCCCGCATCCGCCTCGCGCAGGACGAGCTTGGCGCCGCCGAGCGCCTTGATCCCGCCCTGGGCGTTGATCTCCGCGATGGCCATCTCCGCGCCCATCTTCTTGAGCTGGCCCTGGCGCGCCCACCGGCCGGAGAGCGGAGCCACCAGCGCGATCTTGAAGTCATCGGCCGCGTTCGCCCGAGGGGCGAGCAGCATCGGGGCCGTGACGAGCACGGCCAGCAGGATCGCGAGTGGTCTCATCGGTCTTCTCCTCACGTGTAGTTCGGGTTGCGCTTCTCGAGAAACGCCCGCACGCCTTCCTTGAAGTGCTCGCTCTTCCGCACGCGGTCGCCGAGCTCCTGCTCCAGCGCTTCGCGCGACGCCGCGTGGTCGGCGATGGTGCTGCTGATCTGCTGCTTGACCGCCTGCACGGCGGTCGGGCTGTTGGCCGCGATGGTCTTCGCCGTCTCCAGCGCCCACGGCATGACCGCGTCCGCCGGCACCACGCGGTTGACGAGCCCGATCCGCGCCGCCTCCGCGGCGTCGATCAGCCGGGCCGTCAGCAGCAGCTCCATGGCGTGGACATAGCCGACCTGCTGGACCAGCTTCACGGTCGCGCCGCCGAACGGATAGATCGACCAGCGGACCTCGGGCAGGCCGAAACGCGCGTGCGGCGCCGCCGCCCGGACGTCGGTCGAGATCAGGAGCTCGAGGCCTCCAGCGACGCAATCTCCGTTCACGGCCGCAACGATCGGCTTCGCGTACGCTCGATTCTTGAGCAGCGCGTGATTGACCAAGCGCGCCGTCTCTGGGTCGGCGGAGAGATCACCGCTCATGTCGGCGCCCGAGCTGAACGCGCGCTCGCCCGCCCCGGTGAGGACGATGCAGCGACAGGTGCCATCGAGCGCGAGGCGGTCCCAGAGCGCGGCCAATTCCGCCATCATGGCGCGCGGCATGGCATTGCGGCGCGGCTGGTTGTCGATGGTGACGACGACGACGTGCGGCCCGTGCGGCTCCGCGCGAAGCTCCATCAGGTGCCCCGCTCCGGCATGACGACGACCTTGCCGTGCGCCGTGCGGTCGGTGAGCAGCCGAATGGCCTCGGCACCGCGCTCGAGCGGCAGCCGGTGGGTGACGAGCGGCGCCAGCGTGCCCTTCGCGTACCACTCGAGGAGCTCCTCGACAGACCGACGGAGCTTGTCCGGCGCGTGCCAACGGAAATAGCGAAGCGACGAGCCGAGCGCCGCCCGGTGCTTCACGAGCAGCCGGTTGGCGGGAATATTCGGGATCCCGCCGACGAAGCCTATCAATAATATCCGTCCGCCCCAGCCGAGCGAGGACAGCGCGGCGTCGAACAGATCGCCGCCGACCGGATCGAAGCACACGTCGGCGCCCTTGCCGTCCGTGAGCTCCATGACGCGCTCGGTCAGCTTCTCCGTGGCGTAGTTGATGATCGCGTCCGCGCCGCGCTCGCGCGCCACCGCCAGCTTCTCCGCGGTGCTGGCGCCGGCGATGACGCGCGCGCCCATCGCCTTGCCGATCTCCACCGCCGTCAGGCCGACGCCGCCCGCGGCGCCCAGTACCAGCAGTGTCTCGCCGGCCAGGAGCCGGCCCTGCCAGCGGATCGCCGCGTGGCTGGAGATATAAGCGATCGGAAACGCGCCGGCCTCGTCGAACGGCATCGCGTCGGGCACGGCGAACGTCTCGGCCTCGTCCGCCAGCGCCTGCTCCGCGAACCCGCCGTACGCGAGAATCGCCATCACGCGGTCGCCGGTCTTGAAGCGGGCCACGCCCTCGCCACAGCGCGTGACCAGGCCGGCGGTCTCGAGGCCGGGACTGAAGGGAAACGGCGGGCGCGTCTGGTAGCGACCCGCCACCATGATGGAGTCCGCGTAGTTCACGCCCGTCGCCTTGACGTCGATCACCAGCTGGCCAGGGCCAGGCGTTGGCGGCGCGACGTCCTCGAGCTTGAGGTCGTCGACGGGTCCCCACGCGCGGCAGATCAGGGCTCTCATTATCCCGGAAGGATACACGGGGGAGCCGGCTTGCGGTGGGCGGGTCACCGATGCAGACTGCGGGGGGTTGTCATCACGGCAACGAAGGAGCACGCCCATCGAGCCCGTCCGTGTCTACATGCGAGTGCCCGGAACCCAGCCGATGCCGCAGCTCATGCGGCTCATCCAGGACATCGAGGCGGCGGGGTTCGACGGCGCCGGCATTCTCGACAGTCAGCTCCTGTCCCGCGACACGTTCGTCGTCCTCGCGCAGGCGGCCACCTCCACGTCGCGCCTCACGCTCTTTCCTGCCGTCACGAACCCGCTGACACGTCACGCCTCCGTCCTGGCCGGCGCCATCCAGAGCGTCGAGGAACTGGCGCCCGGGCGGGTGAAGTTCGTGATGGGCACGGGCTACACGTCGGCCAGCACCATCGGCCGGCGCGCGGCGACGCTGGCGGAGATGCGCGAGTGCCTGCGCACCGTGCGCGCGCTGCTGGGAGGGGAATCGGTGGACTTCGGCGGGACGCCCGGGCGGCTCACCTTCGCGGCGAGGCGACCGATCCCGCTGATCATGGCGGCGTCTGGCCCGAACGCGATCGAGCTCGCCGGCGAGATCGCCGATGGCGTGCTGCTGCTCGTCGGCTTCAACCGCGGAATCGTGGAGCGCGCGCTCGAGCACCTGGAGCGTGGCGCCAGGCGGGCGGGGCGACGGGTCGAAGACCTCGAGGTCATCTGGGCGGTACGGACGGCGACGGCGGCGACCACGGCCGGGGCGCGCCGGCTCGCGCGGCCGACGGCTGTTCACTGGGGCGTGCTGCGGTGGGGCGGGCACTGGCTGGAGCCGGCGGGCATCCGGCTGCCGAAGCTCGAGATTCCGGAGGCGGTCCACAAGGTCTATCCGGATCTGTCGCACGCGCAGGACTGGGAGGCGGCTATCGATGCCACGTCGTTCGTCCCCGACGACGTCGTCGCGCAGCTGTGCGATGCGCTCGGCTTGATCGGGGCGCCGGGGGATTGTGCGGGGCGGATCGTGGAGATGGCGAAGCTCGGCGTGAGGAACCTCTATCTGATGCCGACGCTGACCTTCGGGCCTCCGGAACAGGAGATCGCCGCGTTCCGCGACGTCGTGTTCCCACGGCTCCTGGAGGCCGGGCTCAAAATGTAGCTTTCAGTACCGCGTGAGGATCTTGGGTCGTGACCGGTCGAGAGTCCGGAGGAGCCATGCCGATGAGTCGAGCGCCGAGCTTTTTCGACACCGTCAACATCTACTTCGACAGGGCAGCGGCGCTCACCGACTATCCGCCTGGCCTGCTCGATCAGATCAAGGTCTGCAACAGCGTGTACGCATTCCAGTTTCCGATCCGGCGACAGGGCGGCTACGAGGTCATTGCCGGCTGGCGCGCCCAGCACAGCCACCACCGCTTGCCCGTCAAGGGCGGTATCCGCTTCGCTCCCACCGTGGACGAGGACGAGATCAAGGCCCTGGCCGCGCTCATGACCTACAAGTGCGCCATCGTGGACGTGCCGTTCGGCGGGGCCAAGGGCGGCGTGCGGATCGACACCAAGGGGTACACGACGCAGGAGCTGGAGCAGATCACCCGCCGCTACACGGCCGAGCTGATCAAGAAGAACTTCATCGGCGCCGGCGTGGACGTTCCGGCTCCCGACTACGGGACCGGCCCTCGCGAAATGGCCTGGATCTACGACACCTACTCGGCATTCTACCCGGGCGCCATCGACGCGATGGCCTGTGTCACCGGTAAGCCCGTCACCCAGGGCGGCATCCGCGGACGCGTCGAAGCCACGGGCCGCGGCGTGTACTTCGGGTTGCGCGAGGCCTGCGACCAAGTCGAGGACATGAAAGCGCTGGGACTCTCACGCGGCCTCGAAGGCAAGACGATCGTGGTGCAGGGGCTCGGGAACGTCGGTTATCACACGGCCCGCTTCTGTCAGGAGGCCGGAGGCATCGTGCTCGCGCTCGCCGAGCGCGAGGGGGCCGTGTACCGCCCCGCTGGGCTCGACGTGGACGCCGTGGTGAAGCACCAGAAGCACACGGGATCGATCCTGAATTTCCCCGGGGCCAAGAACATCACGCCGACCAACCTCGCGCTCGAGCTGGAGTGCGACATCCTCATCCCGGCTGCGTTGGAGAACCAGATCACCGCCGAGAACGCCCCCCGCATCAAGGCCAAGATCGTCGCCGAGGCGGCCAACGGCCCCACCACCGCCGACGCCGAGAGGATTCTGCTCGACCGCGGCATACTCCTCATCCCCGACATCTTCCTCAACGCCGGCGGCGTGACCGTCTCCTACTTCGAGTGGATCAAGAACCTCTCCCACGTGCGCTTCGGCCGGGTCGGCAAGCGCTTCGAGGAGGCGGCCTACGAGCGGCTGGTGCGCGCCATCGAAACGGCCACCGGCCGGGTCTTCTCCGACGAGGAGCGCCACAAGATCGCTCACGGGGCGGACGAGATCGACCTCGTGAACTCCGGTCTCGAGGAGACGATGGTCACCGCGTACCGGCAGATTCGCGAGCAGTGGACGCGCGACTCCCGGGTCGCGGATCTGCGCACGGCGGCGTTCCTCACCGCCTTGCACAAGGTGGCCGCGACCTACCTCGAGCTTGGGATCTTTCCATGACGTCAGACCCCCAGTGATGGAGGGAGCCACGCGGGCGGACGAGCGAGACCGTGTGACCGCGCGCGCATCCCGGCGGCGAGCGACGTGAGCGGCAAGCTTGACGTTTTGAGACGCGAACGGACCAGGCTATAATCGCTCGACTCCCACAAGAAACGCGATTCTCGACGGCTGCTCGCTGACGTGGAGGGCACCACTGAATGGGTGACGCGACACCTGGCCCGATAGGCCTCTCGGTCGGGATCGGCCGATGAAGATCGGGTCGGGTGAGGCCCATGCCGAGCGGTACTTCACCGAGGTTCGCCAGGTCGCCGACCGCATCGATTACGCGATGATCGAGCGCCTCGCCGATGGACTGGCCGACCTCCGCGCGCGAAGCGGGCGGCTATTTTTGCTGGGCGTCGGCGGCAGTGCGGCGAACTGCAGCCATGCCGCCAACGACTTCCGTAAGTTGTGCGCCATCGAGGCGTACACGCCCCTCGACAACGTCTCCGAGCTGACCGCACGCATCAACGACGATGGCTGGGAGGGCGTGTTTGCCGACTGGCTGGTGGTGAGTCGAGCCGGCGACAACGATGCCGTCTTGGTGCTTTCCGTGGGCGGCGGCGACGTGGAGCACAACGTCAGCGTCAATCTTGTTCGCGCCCTCGACGAGGCAAAACGGCGTGGCGTGCGAATCTACGGCATCGTTGGTCGCCAAGGCGGCTACACCAAGCAAGTCGGCGACATCGTCGTGGTGATCCCGACGGTGAATGTCGACCATGTCACGCCGCACACCGAGGCGTTTCACGCCGTCGTCTGGCACTGCTTGGTGTCGCATCCCAAGCTGCAGCTCGTTGGGACCAAGTGGGAACGGATAGCCAAGACCTGACCCGCATGCGCCGGGCGGTTTTCCTCGATCGGGACGGCGTTCTCAACCGGGCGGTGGTGCGCAACGGTAGGCCGCAGTCCCCCCAAACCCCCGAGGAGTTCGAAATTCTTCCCGGTGTGGCGGCTGCCCTGCGCACGCTCGACGCGGCGGGGTTTCTGCTCATCGTGGTCACCAATCAGCCCGACGTGGCGCGGGGGCGGCAGCGGCGCGAGGTGGTGGAGGCGATGCACCGACGGCTCCAGGACGAGCTACCGATCGACGATATCAAGGTTTGCTACGAGAGCGACGGACCGGCCTCGACCTGGTACAAGCCGAAGCCGGGCATGCTGTTGTCTGCGGCGCGTGAGCGCGACATCGACCTGGCCGGTAGTTACATGATCGGTGACCGCTGGCGCGACGTGGGCGCCGGCAAGGCCGCCGGCTGCTTCACCATCTTCATCGATCGCGGCTACACCGAACCGTTGAATGACACCCCCGATGCGGTCTGTTCCGATCTGGTCGAGGCGGTGGAGATTATTCTGGGGAATGAGACGAAGCCCTCCGGTGGAAGGGCGTGAGAATGACGAGACTCACGGATCTCAGGGTGAAGATCTTCGCCGATAGCGCCGAACTGGAGAGTATCAAGGCGATGTACGCCAAGCCCTGGATCAAGGGGTTCACCACGAACCCGACGCTGATGCGGAAGGCCGGTGTTCCCGACTACAGGGCCTTCGCGCTCGACGTGCTGCGATGGGTGCCCGACCGCCCGGTTTCGTTCGAGGTCTTCGCCGACGAATTCGGGGAGATGGAGCGCCAGGCGGGTGAGATCGCGTCGTGGGGCGCCAACGCGTACGTGAAGATCCCCGTGACCAACACCAGGAGCGAGTTTTCCGGCCCGCTCATTCGGCAGCTGAGCGACGCGGGCGTGAAGGTGAACGTGACGGCCGTCCTCACGCTGGATCAGGTGAAGGCGATCGTGGCCCATCTCGGCGAGCAAGCCCCGGCCATCATCTCGGTCTTCGCGGGGCGCATCGCGGACACCGGAATCGATCCGGTGCCGATCATGCGCGACGCGCTGAAGATCATGCAGGCGAAGCCCAACGCCGAACTGCTCTGGGCGAGCTCGCGCGAAGTACTCAACATCGTGCAGGCCGACCAGGCCGGGTGTCACATCATCACGGCGACGAATGACATTCTGGGGAAACTGTCGCTGCTCGGCAAGGACAATGAGCAGTACTCCCTGGAGACGGTCGAGATGTTTCATCGCGATGCGGTGGCCGCCGGCTACACGATTTCGATGCCGGTCCGCGCCGAGTCCACGTGACCGGCGCCGGACTGGGCACGCAAGGAGAGCGACGCGTGAAGAGTGTCCTGATCACCGGCGGAGCGGGGTACGTCGGCACCGTGTTGACACCTCAGCTCCTCGCCGCCGGCTACGACGTCACCGTGTATGACATCTTGTTCTATGGCTGCGAGCTGAAGCCCCAGGCCAACCTCCGGATCATCGAGGGCGATATCCGTGACACGGCCAAGTTTCGCGCCGCCTGTCGCGGGATCGAGGCGGTGATCCACCTCGCCTGCATCTCGAACGACCCCAGCTTCGAGCTGGACGAGGAGCTCAGCCGCAGCATCAATTACGACTGCTTCGAGCCCATGGTGATCGCGGCCAAGGAGGAGGGGGTCCGGCGCTTCATCTACGCATCGACCAGTTCCGTGTATGGCGTGTCTGAGGCGCCGGAGGTCACGGAGGATCACCCGCTGATCCCCTTGACCCTCTACAACAAGTACAAGGGCATGTGCGAGCCGCTCCTGTTCAAGCACGGGTCCGATGACTTCGTGTGTGTGACCATCCGGCCGGCCACCGTCTGCGGTTACAGTCCGCGAATGCGGCTGGATCTCACGGTCAACATCCTCACCAATCACGCGGTGAGCACCAGCCGGATCACGGTATTCGGCGGCGACCAGCTCCGGCCCAACATCCACATCCAGGACATGAGCGATCTCTACCGGCTGTTGCTGGAGCTGCCCGACGGGCGGATCGCCGGGGAGACCTTCAACGCGGGGTACCAGAACCACTCGATCACCGACATCGCAAAGACGGTGCGGAAGGTGGTTCTGGAGGAGTTTCCGGAGAAGGGCGATATCGGCATCGCGACGACCCCAACGAACGATCCTCGCTCGTACCACATCAACTCGAACAAGATCGCGGCCAAGCTCGGCTTCCGGCCGCGTCGCAGCGTCGAGGATGCGGTACGCGACCTGTGCGCCGCGTTCAAGGCCGGACGGTTGCCTCACAGCATGACCGACGAGCGCTACTACAACGTGAGAGCACTGAAGGCGAGGCGCGCAATCTGATGCCGCCTCGCCCCCTGGCCATCGTCACCGGGGGCGCGGGGTTCATCGGCAGCCACATGGTGGACCTATTGCTCGATCGTGGCTTCAGGGTCCACGTGATCGACAACATGGCTGGCGGGCATGCCGCGAACCTGGCGCAGCACCGGGGCAACGCCGACCTGGTTCTGGCCGAGCGCGACGTGCGGTCTCTCGAGCCCGCCGACCCGCTCTTCGCCGGCGCCACCCACGTCTTCCACTTCGCGGGAATCGGCGATATCGTCCCGTCGATCGAACGGCCCCGCGACTACATGTCGGTCAACGTCCAGGGGACGGTGCACGTCCTCGAAGCGGCCCGCGATGCCGGCGTGAGGAAGCTGGTCTATGCCGCCTCCTCGTCGTGCTATGGGCTGGCCGCGGTGCCGACGCGGGAGGACCATCCGATCGCGCCGCAGTACCCCTACGCGTTGAGCAAGTACCTGGGCGAGCAGGCGGCGCTCCACTGGCACCAGGTGTATGGTCTGCCTCTGAATTCCATCCGGATCTTCAACGCCTACGGCACACGCTCACGAACCTCGGGGGCGTACGGTGCCGTCTTTGGCGTGTTCCTGCGCCAGAAGCTGGCCGGCAGGCCCTTCACCGTCGTCGGCGATGGCACCCAGAGGCGCGACTTCATCTACGTGACGGACGTCGCCCTGGCTTTCCTCCTGGCTGCCGAGACTGACCATGTCGGTCAGGTCTACAACCTCGGCGCGGGGAACCCGCAGTCCATCAACCGGCTGACCGAGCTGCTGGGGGGCGGCGTGGTGCATCTGCCCAAGCGTCCCGGGGAGCCGGGCGTCACGTGGGCGGACATCGGCAAGATACGGGCGGGACTCGGTTGGGAGCCGCAGGTGTCGTTCGAGGATGGCGTCAAGCGTATCCTGGCCGACATCGACTACTGGCAAGCCGCGCCGCTCTGGGACCCGGACTCAATCGCGAAAGCCACCAGGCTCTGGTTCGCGACACTGAACCGCGGGGAGAGGTGATGGAGGCCCCATCGATTTTCCAGTACGGCCGCAAGGTCAAGACCACTGACGAGCTGGCCCAGATTCTCGGGCCCCGACCTCGCGAGAAGAAGGTCATCATGTGCCACGGGGTGTTCGACATCGTTCACCCTGGTCACGTCCGGCACCTGCTCTACGCCAAGTCCAAGGGCGATATCCTGGTCGTCAGCGTCACCGCCGACGAGCACATCAGCAAGGCCAACGTGCGCCCCTACGTGCCGGAGGAGCTGCGGGCCATCAACCTGGCGGCGTTCGAGATGGTCGACTACGTCGTCATCGACCGTGATCCGACCCCCCTGAACAATCTCCGGCGCATCCAGCCGGATTACTACGCCAAGGGATACGAGTACGTCGAGGGTGGCCTGAACCCCAAGACCCAGGGGGAGCTGGAGGTCCTCGAGGCCTACGGCGGCGAGATCATCTTCACGCCCGGTGACATCGTGTATTCCTCGTCGCAGTTGATCGAAACGTCGCCGCCCAACATCGCCAGCGAGAAGCTGATCGTGCTGATGGAGGCCGAGGGCCTGGCCTTCAGCGATCTGCGCGACGCCCTGGCCAAGCTGCCCGGCATCCGCGTGCACGTGGTCGGCGACACGATCGTCGACAGCTACACGCAGTGCAGCGTGATCGGCGGTGTGGCCAAGACGCCGACCATGAGCGTGCGGTTCGAATACAGACAGGACTTCACCGGGGGCGCCGCGATCGTGGCCAAGCACCTCCGCGCGGCCGGCGGCGACGTGACGTTCTCCACCGTCATGGGTGCCGACGCGCTGAAGGAGCAAGTGCTCAAGGATCTGGAGCAGCAGGGCATCCGGTGCCCGGCGGTCATCGATCCCACGCGCCCGACGACGAACAAGGACGCCATCGTCGTGGGCGGCTATCGGCTTCTCAAGATCGACACCCTGGACAACCGGTCTATCTCGGAGAAGATCTTGAAGGCGCTGGTGGCGCAGGTGCAGGGGACCGCGGCCGACGCTGTGGTCTTCAGCGACTTCCGCCACGGGATCTTCAACCGACAGACGATTCCGACGTTGATCGGCGCAATCCCCGACAATACGTACCGAGTGGCGGACAGCCAGGTGGCCAGCCGCTGGGGCAACGTCCTCGACTTCAAGGGCTTCGACCTGATCACGCCCAACGAGCGTGAGGCGCGGTTCGCCTTGGGCGACCAGGACTCGGTGGTCCGGCCCCTCGGCGTCGAGCTCTTCCGCCGGGCCGAGTGCAAGACCCTCATGCTGAAGCTCGGCGACCGCGGCGTCATAACGTTCCGCGACCGTCCGGCGACCGACGCTCGCAGCTTCTTCACTATCGATAGCTTCGCCGAGCGCGCGGTGGACCCGGTGGGGGCCGGCGACGCGCTGCTGGCCTACGCCACACTGGCGATGGTGGCCACCCGCAACGACGTCATCGCCGGAGTCCTCGGTTCGTTTGCGGCCGCGGTCGAGTGCGAGCGTGACGGCAACGTTCCGGTGACGCCGCAGGACGTGCTCGACAAGCTCGCGAAGGTCGAGCGCCTGGTCCAGTATCGCTGACCCCACGACGGCCGTGCGCACAATCGTCATCGGGCTCGGTGTCCAGGGTAAGAAGCGGGCGGCGGTCGCCGGCGCCGAGGTGATCGGCACCGTAGATCCGGTGCAGCCCGAGGCCACGTACAAGACGGTCACCGACGTGCCGCTCGGTGGTTACGACGCCGCCCTCGTGTGCACGCCGGACGACACCAAGGTCGAGCTCCTCAGCTACCTGCTGGGGCACGGAAAGCACGTGCTCGTCGAGAAGCCGCTGGTGGCCTCGAACAACGCCGACATCGGACGCCTCCTCGACCTGGCACGGGCGCGCGGTGTCGCCTGCTACACCGCCTACAACCACCGCCTGGAGCCGCACTTCATCCGCATGAAGCAGCTCATCGACTCCGGCGAGCTCGCTCGCATCTACCGCTGCCGCATGTTCTACGGCAACGGCACGGCGCGTGATGTCCGCGACTCGCCGTGGCGGGACAAGGGCGCGGGCGTCCTCGTCGACCTGGGGTCGCATCTGCTCGACACCGTGCTCTTCTGGTTCGGCCCGGTCGATCACGAATTCCGTGTGGTCTCGCGCCACCGGTTCGAGAACGCGGCGTTTGATCACGTGGTGCTCGGCGCCGAGGGGATGCCGGTGCTGGAGCTGGAAGTGACGCTGCTGAGTTGGCGTAATCGGTTCACCTGCGACGTGCTCGCCGAGCGGGGCTCGGCCCATATCGAGTCGCTCTGCAAGTGGGGGCCGAGCACCTTCACCCGCCGGCGGCGCAGGCTGCCGAGCGGCCGGCCGGACGAGGAGTCGGTGACGCTCGTCCAGCCCGACCCCACCTGGACCCTGGAGTGGGAGCACTTCAAGCAGCTCTGCCGGCGCGCCGAGAGCAATCTCAGCAATGATCTCTGGCTCAACCAGCGGCTCAACGCGCTGACCGCCGCCGCGCTCGCCGGAGGTCGTGAGTGAGTCGACGCCTGATCGGTTTCGCCGGTATGACGCATCTCGGCGTCAACTCCGCCGTGGCCGCGGCCGAGCGCGGCTTCTCCGTGATCGGCTTCGATCGGGACGGAGACCAGATCATGGCGCTCCAGCAGGGGAAGCCGTCGTCGGTTGAGCCCGACCTCCCCGAATTGCTCGCCAAGAATCGCGCGCGCATCACCTTCTCGACGGTCGCCGCCACGCTCAGGAGCTGTGACGTGGTGTACATTGCCGAGGACGTGCCGACCGACGACGGGGGTCTGAGCGACCTCGGGCCGGTCCGCAGTCTCATCGACGATGTCAGCCGCGCGATGTCGGTCGACGGCGTGCTCGTTGTGCTCAGCCAGGTTCCGCCCGGCTTCACGCGGCGCCTGCCCCGCCCGCCGGCGAGCACGTTTTATCAG
>Ga0137418_10002182_pt1 | contig 17953 bp, 11 predicted proteins | sample CZODoug3_1_2_16f_FD_122242 | JGI IMG/M metagenome (GOLD analysis project Ga0137418, IMG submission 122242) | Vadose zone soil fungal communities from Angelo Coast Range Reserve, California, USA - CZODoug3_1_2_16fungal (Hybrid Assembly) | ecosystem: Environmental > Terrestrial > Soil > Vadose... | reverse complement strand
CTCATCCCGGCCGCGAAGTTGCGCCCCGTGCGGCCGAGCACGACGACGCGCCCGCCCGTCATGTACTCGCACCCGTGGTCACCGACGCCTTCGACGACGACATGCGCGCCGCTGTTGCGGACGCAGAACCGCTCGCCCGCCACACCGCGCACGTAGGCCTCGCCGCTCGTCGCGCCGTAGAACGCCACGTTGCCGACGATGATGTTGTCCTCGGACTTGAAGGTCGAGCGCTTCGGCGGGTAGGCGATGACCTTGCCGCCCGACAGGCCCTTCCCGAAGCCGTCGTTCGCATCGCCGACGAGCGTCATCGTGATGCCGCGCGGGATGAACGCGCCAAAGCTCTGACCTGCCGAGCCGGTAAACGTGATCTTGATCGTGTCGTCCGGCAGCCCCGGGGCGCCGTACTTCCTCGTCACCTCCGACCCGAGCATCGTCCCGACCGTGCGATCGGCGTTGCGGATGAACGCGTCGATCTCCACGGGCATCCGGTGCTCGAGCGCCGGCCGGCTCCTGGCGATCAGGTCGTTGTCGAGCGCGACGTCGAGCCCGTGGTCCTGCGCGCGCACGCGGCGCCGGGCGACGCTCGCGGGCAAGTCGGGCATGTAGAGGAGCGGCCGCAGGTCGAGCCCGTGCGCCTTCCAGTGGTGCACCGCCCCGTCGACGTCGAGGCAGTCGGCGCGCCCGATCATCTCGTCCATCGTGCGGAAGCCGAGCTCCGCCATCAGCTCGCGCACTTCCTGCGCGATGAAGCGGAAGAAGTTCTCGACGAATTCCGGCTTGCCTTCGAACTTCTTCCGCAGCTCCGGATCCTGCGTCGCGATGCCGACCGGGCAGGTGTTGAGGTGGCAGACACGCATCATCACGCAGCCCATGACGACGAGCGGCGCGGTGGCGAAGCCGAACTCCTCGGCGCCGAGCAGCGCGCCGATGACGACGTCGCGGCCAGTCTTCATCTGGCCGTCCACCTGCACGACGATGCGGTCGCGCAGCTTGTTCAGGACCAGCACCTGCTGCGTCTCGGCGAGGCCGAGCTCCCACGGCAGCCCCGCGTGCTTGATGCTGGTCAGCGGCGACGCGCCGGTGCCGCCGTCGTGGCCCGAGATGAGCACGACGTCGGAGTGCGCCTTGGCGACGCCGGCGGCGATCGTCCCGACGCCCCCTTCGGCCACGAGCTTGACGTGGATGCGGGCGCGCGGGTTCGAGTTCTTCAGGTCGTAAATGAGCTGCGCCAGGTCCTCGATCGAGTAGATGTCGTGGTGCGGCGGCGGCGAAATCAGGCCGACGCCGGGCGTCGAGAAGCGCACCTTCGCAATCCACGGATAGACCTTGTGGCCCGGCAGCTGCCCGCCTTCCCCGGGCTTGGCGCCCTGCGCCATCTTGATCTGCAGGTCGTCCGCGTTGACGAGGTACTCGCTCGTCACGCCGAACCGCGCGGACGCCACCTGCTTCACCGCGCTGCGGCGCGAATCGCCGTTCGGCTCGGGAACGTAGCGGGCCGGGTCCTCGCCGCCCTCGCCCGTGTTCGACTTGCCGCCCAGGCGATTCATCGCGATGGCGAGCGTCTCGTGGGCTTCGCCGCTGATCGAGCCGTAGGACATCGCGCCGGTCGCGAAGCGCTTGAAGATGTCCGACGCGGGCTCCACCTCGTCGATCGGGACGGCGGGGCCGGCGGGCTTCAGGCGGAACAGGCCGCGCAGCGTCGCGCGGTGCTCGTTCTGGGTGTCCACGGCGCGCGTGTAGTCCTTGAAGATGCCGTACTGGCCGCTGCGCGTCGCGTGCTGCAGCTTGAACACCGTGTCCGGGTTGAACAGGTGATATTCGCCGTCACGCCGCCACTGGTACTCACCGCCCGGGTTCAGCTCGTCCACGCCGGCCGGCTGGCGTCCGAACGCGCGCTCGTGGCGCAGGCACGCCTCCTTCGCGATGACGTCGATGCCGACGCCGCCGAGGCGCGAGGTCGTATGCGTGAAGAACCGGTCGATGAACTCCTGGTTCAGCCCGATGGCCTCGAAGATCTGGGCGCCGCAGTAGCTCGCCAGCGTCGAGATGCCCATCTTGGACATCACCTTGAGGATGCCCTTGTTGAGCGCCTTGACGTAATGGTCGATCGCGTCCTCGCGCGCGACGCCCGCGATGAGGCCGTGCGCGATCATGTCGTCGATCGTCTCGAAGGCGAGATACGGGTTGACCACGCCGGCGCCGTAGCCGAGCAGCAGCGATACGTGGTGCACCTCGCGCGCGTCGCCCGACTCGACGACCAGCCCGCAGCGCGTGCGCGTCCCCTCGCGCACCAGGTGATGATGCACGCCGGCTGTGGCCAGCAGGCTCGGAATCGGCGCCAGCTTCGGGCTGACGCCGCGGTCCGACAGGATCAGGATGTCGTAGCCCGCGGCCACCGCTTCGCTCGCCCGGCGGCAGAGATCCGTCATCGCCTCCTCGAGCCCGGCCCCGCCCTTCTGCGGGTCGAACATCATCGGCAGCGTGGTCGAGCGGAACGGCGAATCGGGCGGCAGGTGCCGGAGCTTGGCGACGTGCTCGTTGTGGATGATCGGGTACGTGATCCCGATCTGGCGGCACGACTCGGGCTCGGGCTTCAGCAGGTTGCGCTCCGGGCCGATGGTCGAGCCCATCGACGTGACGAGCTCCTCGCGAATCGCGTCGAGCGGCGGGTTCGTCACCTGCGCGAACAGCTGCTTGAAATAGTCGTAGAGCAGGCGCGGCTTGTCCGAGAGCACGGCCAGCGACGTGTCGGTGCCCATCGAGCCGACCGGCTCCTGCCCGTCGATCGCCATCGGCGCAATCAGCACGCGCAGGTCTTCCTGCGTGTAGCCGAACGCCTGCTGGCGCTTCAGCACCGTCTGGTGGTCGGGCTGCTCCGCGCGCGCGGGCGGCAGGTCGTTGATGTCGACCAGGTTGCTCTCGAGCCACTCGCGATACGGGTGCTGCGCCGCCAGCTCGCGCTTGATCTCGTCGTCATCGACGATGCGCCCCCTGGCGGTGTCGACGAGAAAGATGCGCCCGGGGTGCAGCCGCTCCTTGACGAGGATGTCCTCCGCCGGAATGTCGAGCACGCCGACCTCCGACGCCATGATCACGAGGTCGTCCTTCGTCACGTAGTAGCGCGACGGACGCAGGCCGTTGCGATCGAGCACCGCGCCGATGACCGTCCCGTCGGTGAACGCGATCGACGCGGGACCGTCCCACGGCTCCATCAGCGAGGAGTGGTACTCGTAGAACGCCTTGCGGTCCCCGTCCATCAGGTCGTTCCCGCTCCACGGCTCGGGAATCATCATCAGGATCGCGTGCGGCAGCGACCGACCGGTCATCGTGAGGAACTCGAGCACGTTGTCGAAGGTGGCGGTGTCGCTGCCGCCTTCGCGGATCACCGGCAGGATCTTCTTCAGGTCGTCGCCGAGCAGGTCGCTCTCCAGCAGCCCCTGGCGCGCGCGCATCCAGTTGATGTTGCCGCGCAGCGTGTTGATCTCGCCGTTGTGCGCGATGAAGCGGTACGGGTGCGCGAGCGGCCACGACGGGAACGTGTTGGTGCTGAAGCGCTGATGGACGAGCGCGAGGCACGTCTCGAGGCTGCTGTCCGACAGGTCGGGGAACATCGGCGCGAGCTGCCGCGCCGACAGCATGCCCTTGTAGATGAGCGTGTTGCACGACAGGCTGACGATGTAGAAGAAGCGCCGCGACAGCGCGTTGATCGCCACGCTGTCGGCCGCGAACTCGATCCGCTTGCGGATCACGTACAGCTTCCGCTCCGCCTTCGCGCGTCGCGCTTCGGCGGACAAGTCGGTGGCTGAGAACGCCGCTGACACATCGATGAAGATCTGCTGGAACACCGGCTGCGTCGCCTTCGCGCTGTCGCCGACCAGGCTGTTGTCGTTCGGCACGTCGCGCCAGCCGAGCAGCTTCGCGCCCTCTTCGTCCACGACCGCGGCGATCAGGTTGACGATGGTTTCGCGATCGCGCTCGTCTCGCGGCAGGAACACCAGTCCTGCACCGTATGAGCCCGCCTCTGGCAGCGTGAAGGGGACGACCTTGCGGAAGAACTTGTCGGGCGTCTGGATCAGGATGCCGGCGCCGTCACCCGTGTTCGCCTCGCAGCCGCACGCGCCGCGGTGCTCGAGGTTGATCAGGACTTCCAGCGCCTTGCGCACGATCGCATTCGACCGGCGTCCCTTGATGTCGACGACGAAGCCCACACCGCAGGCATCGCGTTCATCTTGCGGGTCATACAGGCCTTGAGCCCGGGGCGGGAAGTCGTCAGGGGTGCGCATGGTCCGCACATTCTGACGAGCAGCGCCATATGAGGGAAATACAATGATCTGCGCATGGTCATGCGCTACGCGCATGGGTTGCGCCCACCAGGTATCAGGTGTCAGGTATCAGGTTTCAGGCATGGTCCAGGTTTCAGCTCGTCCCTAGCCCGCCACCTGAGACCTATTACAGGACACCTGAGACCGGTCTAATGCCATTCCGCTGGAATTTGAATCGATTTCTCGTCTCCTACCCCTAACATCTCCCGGATTGTCCGGTTTCAAGGCCACCCCTGAAACCTGATACCTGACACCTGATACCTGTCAGCGAAGGAGCAAAGATGCACGCACCGATGAAGTACGTGGAAAAGGGGCTTTCGGTTGCCGCCAACGGCATCTGGCACGTTTTTTCCGCCGCCAACAGGATCAAGCAGAACCCCTCGTTCACGCCCCGGTGGTCCGATAAACCGCTCCTCAAGTCGTATCAGAAGACCAAGCCGCCGCTGGGCTGGCCGCGCCAGACCGACTCGCTCTGCCCGACCTGCACGCGCGAAGCACGGCAGGAGATCCTCGACGGCAAGAAGGACGTCTCGATCCTCCTGAACGAGAAGGTGGGCGAGATCAAGGCGACCATCATCGAGCGCGACGGCAAGATTCTGATGGTCAAGGACTGTCCCGTGCACGGCCACTTCGAGGACGTCATGGCGATGGACCCGGCGTTCTTCAAGCACCTCGAGGAGGTCTTTCCGGGCCGCGACATCCGCGCGCACAACGACGAGAAGCTGCACAATCACGGCAGCTCGACGGTCCAGCACGGCCGCGGTTCGGTGCTCACGGTCGATCTCACCAACCGCTGCAACATGATGTGCGACCCCTGCTTCATGGACGCCAACCAGGTCGGCTTCGTCCACGAGCTGTCGTGGGAAGACATCAAGCAGGTCCTCGACAACGCCATCACGATCAAGCCGCGGCGCCAGATGTCGGTGCAGTTCTCCGGCGGCGAGCCGACGATGTCGCCTTACTTCCTCGACGCGGTCCGCTACGCGCGCAAGGTCGGCTACAACAGCGTGCAGGCGGCGACCAACGGCATCGAGTTCGCCAAGAGCCCCGAGTTCGCGAAGGCCGCGGCCGAGGCAGGCCTGCGCTACGCGTACCTGCAGTTCGACGGCATCGGCAACGCGGCCAACGCGCACCGCCGCGTCGGCAACCTGTTCGACGTGAAGCTGCGCGCGATCGAGAACCTCTACCAGGCGGGCGTCGACATCGTCCCGGTCATCACGATCGTCAACGGCGTCAACAACGAGCAGGTCGGCCGCGTCATCGAGTTCGCGCTCGACAACCCGAAGCGGATCAACTTCCTGTCGTTCCAGCCGGTGTCGTTCACCGGCCGCGACGAGGAGATCACGCCGGAACGGCGCGCGGCGCAGCGCTACACGCTGTCGCACCTCGCGCACGACGTGAAGTCGCAGACCGGCATCGGCGAGCCGATCCGCGACTGGTTCCCCATCTCGTTCATGTCCACCTTCACCGACTGGGCCGACGTCGTTCACGGCCCGGATCGCGAGTGGGGGCAGCTCACGTGCGGCTGCCACCCGAACTGCGGCATCGGCATGGCGGTGATGATCGACAAGGAAACGAAGGAAGCCGTTCCCGTGACCGCGTTCCTCAAGGCCGATCAGCTCGCGAAGGACGTCGCGCAGGTCAACGACGCGGCGCGCGGCCGCGCGCTGTCAGTGGCCGGCATGGCGCTCGCGCTGATGCGCAACTACGACCCGTTCAAGGCGCCGACGCACTTCCGCATCGTCGACCTGATGAAGAAGTTCGACAAGACGTTCGGTGCGACCGGCAAGGACTACGGCAAGGTCACCGGCGACCGGACGTTGGCGGACATCGAGAAGCGCCGCGGGGACCGCTGGAACTTCCTCTTCATCGCGGGGATGTGGTTCCAGGACCTGTTCAACTACGACTTCCGGCGCACCGAGATGTGCATCATCCCGTATGCGACGCAGCAGGGCGAGATCTCCTTCTGCGCCTACAACACGGGCATCGGCTGGCGGAACATCATCGAGAAGATGCACATGACGGCGACGCTCACCAAGTGGTACGACGAGCACGGCCGTCACGAAATCTTCGCCGGCGGCAAGGAAGTCAATCTCTCGAGCAAGGACCACTCGCTCATCCTCAACGCCGAAGCGGTGGCCAAGGGCAAGCAGACCGACCTCGACGACCTCGGCATCGCGAAGAACGCGCGCGAAGAGAAACTGGCCGCGCGCAAGAAGCAGCCGACGGCCGAAGAGATTCGGCACAACCAGGAGATGGAACGGCTCTATCGCAAGGAAGTGCTCAAGGAGCACGACGAGCCGGTGCTGCAGATTCAAGGGCTCGGCGGCGGGAAGAAGAAGCAGGAAGTCGCCGAGGTCGTGCACAAGGACGTCGTCTAGCGACGTCCCGAAGCCCGGCCTTCAGTGCGAGTGGAAGAGCGCGATGGCTTCCTCGATTGCCGCCTTGCGGTCGCTGGCAAATGTCGGCGCCAGCGCGGCCTGGGCCCTGGCGATGCCGACGAGCAGTGTCTGACGATCCGCCTGGCTGTCGGCCGGCGCGGTCGTGCGCTCGAGCGAACGGCGCACGTCCTCGAGCGAATGCGCCAGCGCCGCGAGCACGTCCGGCTCCGGCGACTGCACGGCGGACAGCAGGAACGGCTCGATCTCGGTGAATTTTTCGACGATCGCCTCGGCCTGCTCGCGATAGACGTTCGGCGGCTCCGAAACGACCCGGCCTACCCGCCCTGGCGCGTCCGACACGCGCCCTGCCACCCGTTCAGACTCGTTCCCGGGTAGGCCGGGGCCTTTCGGAGCCGGCTTCTCAATCCTCCACGGGGCCTTCGGAAACGCGAGGTCGACATAGACGCGGCGACCCTCGAGGCGGAGACGGCTCTCGACGCCTTCAGGGATGACGACCCGCGCGCGCGTCATGTCGCCGTCGCTGCTCTGGACCGCGAGCCCGCGCACGAGCGACACGCCATCGGGAAGACGCAGCGGCTCGAATGCCTCTGCCACCTGCTGACTGTCCACCGCTGCCTGCTGACTGCCCCCTGCCACCTGACCGATCTCCACCTCCATCGACGTCGAGCCGGTACGGCGTGCCTCGACCTGCTTCGGCACGTGGCTCATCTCGAACACGATCGACGACATGCCCGCCGCGGCGACCATGACGACGCTGGTGCTCGAGGAGCCGCCGAAGCCGAACACCGCGGCTTCCTGCGGGTTCGAGCGCATCGTATCGTCCACGACGAGGCGCGCCTCGCCGAGGCCCCACGCCGCCATCCGGCGCTGGGCGCGTTCCGCCTCTTCGGTCGAGACGTACGGGCCGACGAGCACCTGGTAGCGGCCGTCATCCGGACGCACGCGCACGAGGATCGGCAGTCCCGACGCGTCGAGCGCGGCGGCGAACGTCGCCGCCTTCACCTCGGTGGCAAACGAACCGGCCGACACGCTGAAGCTCGCGCCTGTCTCGACGGACGCGGCGCGCATCGCGGGACCGTACTTCGCGAGGAGCACATCGCCAGCCATCAGCGCGACGGCGCTGACGCCGAGCCAGAACAGCTTGCGCCAGTGGGACAGAATCCTGAGGGGATCGGGGATCGGGGATCGGGTTGATCCCTGATTCCTGATCCCTGATCCGCGCCGGACGCTCATGATGCCCTTCGTTGCTCCCGGATGGGCACCAGATAGAGCGCGTCGCCGGCGTTCACCGCGAGCGACTCGAGACAGCCGGCGCGCAACTCGACGACCGCACGCGCGCGCGGGCAGACGGCCATCCGCCAGGGCGCCAGGCGCGACACCGTGCGCACGACACAGCCATCGCCGTCGAGAAAGATGACGTCGATGGGAAAGCGCATGAACGCCGTGTGGACCGAAAAGCAGGGAATCAGCATCAGCGCGGCGCCCTTGTCGAGGCCCGTCCGGCCGAGCAGCCCCCGGCGGCGCGCCGCGCGCGTGTCCGCCACTTCCACCATGTCGGCAACGGACTTCCGCGTCCGTTCGTTGATCAATTGCACGTCAGAACACTCCGGGAATCAGATGCCACGACACGCGCGCACAGTAGTCGCGGTAGTCCGCATCGGTGGTGAGCACGCGCTCCTCCATGAGGGCGCGGACGATCAGCGCGCCGTCGGCAATCGCGAACACGACGACGTTCCACGTCGAGGGATGTGCCGCGAGGAACGCGACGTGCGCGACGAGGTATCCGGAGTAGATCGGATGCCGCACCGCCGAATACGGGCCCTGCACGACGACGCCGCGGTTGGCGGGAACGAGGCCGAAGCTGCGGCCGAGCGTCAGCTTGCCTGACACGATCAGCACCAGCGCGAGCAGCGAGATGATGCCCGTCAGCATGTCGGGCGCGGCGAGCGCCACGATATCGTGGTCGGCGCGCATCAGCGGCGGACCAGCGACGGACACGAGCGTGACGATACCGGCCGGGATGGAGCGATCGACGATCGTCGCCGGCCGGCGCGCCAGCGTCAGCACGATGACGAGCGATTCGCTCGCCAGCAGCATCAGGCCGGTGATGTGGCCCGTGCGCAGGAACTCCTGCAGGACGTTCACGCAGAGCGCGCCGAACATGAGGCACACGATGATGCGCGCGACCCAGTCCGCAACCGTCGTTCGCATCAGTGCACCTCCATGTGAGCCGGATTCCTGCGGCGCGGACCCTTCAGGTCCGCGACGACAGGCTCCGAGGTCCCGCAGCCGTCGACGAAGTACGACGCGCAGGCCGCGTCGAGCAGCTCGCGCGTCACCGCCGGCTCTATGCCGCGGTAGCGGCACAGCGCGATGATCTGGTCGAGCAGGTCGCGCGGGTGGCAGGCGCGCAGCGCGCGGCCCACCGGCCGGTAATGCCGGCGGTAGAGATACGCGACCATCACGCGGTGGAAGCGCATCCGGCGCGCGCGGCAGTTCAACTCGAAGATGCGCGAGAACTGATCGAGCGTCGGATCGGCGACCGCAATCTTGTACGGGATGCGGCGCAGGAACGCCTCGTCGGCGAGCTCCAGCGGGTCCAGGTTCGTCGCGAACATCGTCAGCACGTCGAACGGCACCTGGAACTTCTTGCCGGTGTGGAGCGTGAGGTAGTCCACGCGGCTCTCGAGCGGCACGATCCAGCGGTTGAGGAGGTCCTCCGGGCGCATCCGCTGCCGGCCGAAGTCGTCCACGAGGAACACGCCGCCGTTGGCCTTGAGCTGAATCGGCGCCTCGTAAAAGCGCGACAGCGAGTTGAAGCGGAGGTCCAGCATGTCGAGCGTCAGCTCGCCGCCGACCACGACCACCGGACGGCGAACGCGGACCCACCGCCGGTCGTCGAGCACGAGCGCGACCAGGCTCGATCGATCCGTCATCTCCTCGAGCGGCTGATGGCAGGTCGGGTCGAACATCGTGATGACGTGGCCGTCGACGTCGATGGCGTGGGGCACGTACATCTCGCCGCCGAGCGCGTGCCCCATGCCTTCCGCGAGCACCGTCTTCCCGTTGCCAGGAGGGCCGTAGAGAAACACGCCTTTGCCCGCGTTGGCCGCGGGACCAAGCTGCTGCAGCATCTCGTCGGCGACGATGAGGTGCCCGAACGCCGACTGCAGCCGCTCGCGATCGAGAAAGCCGCGCGCCTCGTTGAGCTGGCGCATGTAGGACACGTAGGATGCCAGCGGCACGGGCGCCGGTCCGCAATAGTGGCTGGTCGCGAGGTACTGCTGGGCGCGATCGCGGCCGAGGTCCGTGAGCGCGTAGCGATACGACGCGGTGCCCGAGCCGGCCATGCCCTTGACCTCGATCAGCCGCTCGGCGCGCGCGCGCTCGAGCAGCGGCTCGATGATTGGAAACGGCAGCCGCATGCGATCCGCCACCCCGAGGCCGGTCGCCTCGCCGCCGTAGAGGATCTTGACCATCAGCATCTCGATCTGATCGGGCGCCAGGCCCGTCTGCTCGAGCGTCGTGGGTGCCGGAAACGGGGCGACGGTGAGTGCGACCGTAGTGCTCATATCTGCTGCGCCAGCGGAAAGAGGACCTTCACGAACTTGATCGCGGCCGGGCCGATGGTCACGACCCAGATGGCCGGAAAGATACAGAAGACCAGCGGGAACACCATCTTGACGCCGGTTTTCGCGGCGGCTTCCTCGGCGCGCTGCCGGCGCTTGGTCCGCAGCGTCTCGGAGTGCACGCGCAGCGACTGCGCCACGCTGGTGCCGAACTTGTCGGTCTGGACCAGCATCGCGACGAGCGACGACACGTCGTCGACGCCCGTGCGGTGCGCGAGGTTGTGGAGCGCGGCCGATCGCGCGCTGCCGGCGCGCAGCTCCAGGTTGATCAGGCGCAGCTCCTCCGAGAGGTCGGCATGCGCGAAGTTCAGCTCCTCGCCGACGCGCTGAATCGCCTGGTCGAGGCCGAGGCCCGCTTCCACGCTCACGACGAGCAGGTCGAGCGCGTCGGGCAGCGCGAGGCGAATCCGGTGCTGACGCTTCTTCGCCATGCGCCCGAGCACCATGTTCGGCAGCAGGAAGCCCAGGCCGGCGGCGCCAAGCGAGGCGGCGAGGTTCGGCCGGAAGAACAGCGGCATCGTCGTGATGGTGAAGAACGCGAACGCGACGCCGATGCGGAGGCCGAAGAAGATCCAGATCGCCTCGTGACGGCGATAGCCGGCGGCCAGCAGCTTGCGCTGCAGCTTGCTCATCTCGGCTGCCGACTTCGGCGCCATCTCGCCGAGCCGCTTGAGCCGCCCGACCAGCGCGTCGCGGTACGACGGACGATTCGCCGCGATCGTGCCGCTGGCAATCTCGATGAGACGCTGCTCGACGACCGCCGACGTGCGGGGCGCGAACGCCATCGCGGCGCCGGCGACCAGCAGCGAGACGAATACGAACGCGAGCAGGGGAAGGAGAAGAGTCACATTACACCTCGATCTTGATGACCTGCCGGATCCAGAAGTAGCCGATCGTCTGCAGCACGATGGCGCCGGCGAGCATCATGCGTCCCATCGGTTCGAGGAAGAGCAACTGCATCTGTTCCGGCGCGATCCTCGACAGCATCACCGCGAGCGCGGCAGGGAGCGCCAGCAGCACGTATCCAGTGAAGCGCCCGTGCGCCGTGTGGGTGCGGACCTGGCGGCGAATCTTGAACCGCTCGCGCACCACGTGCCCGAGGTTCTCGAGAATCTCGGACAGGTTGCCGCCGCTTTCCCGCTGAATCGTCACCGCGGTCACGAAGAAGCGGACGTCGAGCAGCGGTATGCGATCGGCCAGGCCGTTCAGCGCTTCGCGCAGCGGCAGGCCGAAGTTCTGCTGCTCGAAGACCTTCTTGAATTCGGGGCCGACCGGCGCTGGCAGTTCGTCCGCGACCATGCCGAGCGACGACGGGAACGCATGGCCGGCGCGAATCGCCCGCGCCATCAGGTCCAGCGCATCTGGGAACTGCTCCTCGAACTTCGCGACGCGCGTCGTCCGCTTGCGCATCAGCCAGAAGAAGGGAAAGGCGAGGCCCGCCACCGCGGCCACCGGCGCGACAAACGGCGTACGCACGTAGATCGACATGGCGAGGAAGGTCAGGAACGCCGCGGCCAGGCTCGCGAGCACGATCGTCCCGGGCGTCGTCTGCACGCCCGACTGCGCGATGAGACGGCTGAGCGATGCCGTTCCGGGCGATTGCGCGATCAGGCGATCCACGACCGGGACGGGACCGCTCGGCTCCTGTTTCAGGACGCTCTCGTCGGTATCGGAGAGCATCGGCGTGATGTCGTGGAGCCTCAGCTCGAGACGCCGATCCTCCATCGCCTTGGGAATCGCGCGCGCGGCGTAGTAGCCGCCGAGCACGATGCCCATCACCAGCACGAAGACCATCAGGGCAGCAATCATCAGCGGATCTCCACGACGCCTTCGAACATGGTGCCGGGCAGCACGATGCCCGCGGCCTTCAGCCGCTCGCAGACCTTCGGGCGGACGCCCGTCGCGCGGAAGCGGCCGATCACCTTGCCTTCGGCGTTGATACCAAGCTTTTCGAACACGAAGATTTCCTGCATCGTGATCGTGTCGCCTTCCATGCCGGTGATCTCCGAGACGCTCGTCACCCTGCGCGTGCCGTCGCTGAGGCGCGTCTGCTGGAGGACCAGCTGAATCGCCGACGTGATCTGCTGGCGCATCGCGCGCTCGGGCAGGTTGACCGCGCCCATCGCGATCATCGTTTCGATGCGGGACAGCGCGTCGCGCGGCGTGTTGGCGTGGACGGTCGTCAGCGAGCCGTCGTGGCCGGTGTTCATCGCCTGGAGCATGTCGAGCGCCTCGGCGCCGCGCACCTCGCCGACGACGATGCGGTCGGGACGCATACGGAGGGCGTTGATGAGGAGCTCGCGCTGGCGAATCGCGCCCTTCCCTTCCACGTTCGGCGGACGCGTTTCGAGGCGCACGACATGTTCCTGCCGGAGCTGAAGCTCCGCCGCGTCCTCGATGGTGACGACGCGCTCGTGGTCACCGATGAAGGACGACAGCACGTTGAGCAGCGTCGTCTTGCCGGCGCCGGTGCCGCCGCTGATCAGGCAGTTCATCCGCGCCCTGACGCAGTGCGAGAGGAACTCGAGCATCGGCGCGGTCATCGCCTTCAGCGTGACCAGGTCCTCGGCTTTCAGGCGCTCGGCCGGAAAACGGCGAATCGACAGCAGCGGGCCATCCACCGCGAGCGGCGGGATGATCGCGTTGACGCGCGAGCCGTCCTCGAGCCGCGCGTCCACCATCGGCGAGCTGTCGTCCACGCGGCGGCCGATGCGGCTGACGATGCGGTCGATGACGCGAAGCAGGTGCCGGTCGTCCTGGAAGGTGGCGGTCACGCGCTCGAGACGTCCGCCGCGCTCCACGAAGACGTGCTTGTACGTGTTGACCAGGATGTCGCTCACCGTCGTGTCGCGCAGGAGCGGCTCGAGCGGCCCCAGTCCGAACACGTCGTCGAGCACTTCGGCGAACAGCCCTTCACGCTCCGCGAGGCTGAGCGGCGTGACTTCTTCCGCCAGCAGGTGCGTGAGCAGCGCGCGAATCTCGGATTCGGCGCGCGCGCGGTCGGTCTGCGCGAGCGCCTCGAGGTTGAGCCGGTTCAGCAGCTTGCGGTGCACGTTCGCCCGCAGGTCGAGATACTGGGCGCGGAGCGGCGACTGTGGCTGTGGGCGGGTCGGGACGGCAGCAGTGCTCATGGAGCTCACCAGAGGGACGCGAGGCGATCAAAGCCCAGCATGGAAGCGGGCCGGCGCGCCGGCGCGGCCTCGGGTTGTTCGGTCGCGCCCGGCAGGAACGCCCGCGTGAGGCGCTCGAACTGCGTGGCCAGGTCGCTGTTGCCCGCGAGCGTCAACGGCACCCCCGAATTGAGCGCCATCGCGACCGTGCGGTAGTCGCTCGGGAAACGCTGGTGAATCGGATGGCCGAGCGCGGCCTCGATCTGGGCCGGCGGAATCGGGTACGGCTCCGCGGCGCGGTTCAGCAGCAGGCGGATGCGATCGGCCGACGGACCAAGCTGGCGAATCCGCTCGAGGACGCGCTGCGTATTGCGGACCGAGGCGACGTCGGGGTTGGCGACCAGGCAAATCGTGTCCGCCGCGTACAACGGCGCGGTGTTCGCCGCGGTGAGCTGCGTGCCCGCGTCCATGACGACGAAGTCGTACTGCGACGACAGGATGCGGATCACTTCTTCCACCCCGGGTCCGTCGTTGGGGCCGGGACGATCGAACTGATCCGAGCCGCCGAGGAGGTCCACGCCCGACTTGTGCTTGGCGACCAGCTCGCGCAGGAACTCCCCGTCGAGCCGGTGCAGGTTGTCGAGCGCGTCGAGCAGCGTGTAGCGCGAGCGGACGCCGAGGAAGAGTGACACCTCGCCGATCCCCGGCTTGAGATCGACGATGACGGTCGACCGGCCGCTGAGACGCGCCAGGTCGACGGCGGTGTTGACCGCAAGCGTCGTCGTGCCGACGCCGCCCTTCGCCCCGAGGAACATCAGGACATAGGCCTGCGCGCGCGTCGTGGACGAGGATTGCACGCGGGCGGCGGTTCGCGAGACGGCCTCGTGAAACGCGGGTTCCTGCGGCGGCCACGCGAAGAACTCGTTCGCGCCCGCGCGCATCGATTGGAGAATCAGGTCCGGGCTCGCTTCGGCGGCGACCATGAAGATCGCGGCGGCGGCGTTGGTCGAGCGCAGCCGCTCGACGGTCGCCATCGCGTCGGCGGCGTTGCGGCGGCCGTCGACGAATGCGACGTCGGGCGCCGTTGCCCCGCGCGCGAGCCGTTCGTCGACGACGCTGACGCGGACCGTGCCGGAGCGCAGCAGCTCGACGAGCGTGGCCCGGAAGGCGTCGTCTTCCGTGAGGATCGTTCCAGTGAGTCTTGCCGTGGCCATGGTTACTGCACCAGCCGGATTGAAACCGGGAACACGCCGGTTGGTGCCGGCCCTGCGTTGTTGTCGACGACGCCGAGAATCGGCGTGATGCGGCCGTACACGTTGTTGCCGTTCCGGCTCTCGACGAAGAAGCCGATCCAGTTGGCCATCTTGAGCGTGGCGTTGCGGCCGTTCATCTTTCCGCTCTGGAAGTACTCGGGGTCGTAGAGCGGAATCGGGAAGACGCGAGGGCTCGGGCTCATCGCCGTATGCACTTCGTTCTTCGACGTGTCCCAGTAGGCGTTCGGGTCCTTCGCGATCAGGTCGTCGATCCCCTGCGTGGTCGGACCGACCATGTTGCCCGGTTCCTGCGTCATCTCGGCGCCGATGTGCATGAGCGTGGTGTTGCAGTTCGCGATGTTGTCGCGGTAGAAGCTCGCGCCGCTTCCGCCGGGCATATCCCAGGAGTAGTACATCGACGGCGCGACGTTGTTCCCCGTGCCCGCGCGAATCATCAGCAGCAGGCCTTTGTCGCGCGTCGAGTCGTAGCCGCTGTAGCCGGGCTGGCCGGGCGGCACGTAGACGTCGGCGTTCGGGAGGAGATTGCCCTTCTTGTCGTATCGATCGAACGAGCTGTCCGTGGTCCACGGCGGATCGTTCTTCTCCGTCCACCGGTCTGGAATCGTGAACGGCTTGACGCACGTCATCGCGTTGGCCGGCGAGGCTTCCGCCGTCGCGGTGGCGTCGATGTTCACCGTCGGCACGCCAAAGAGCGGGCCGATGAGGGTCGGGATCGCGTTGCTGCGCGCGCCGGTGCGGAAGACGTTCACCTTGACGCGGTTGTTCCCCGTCGGCCCCGCCGGGAACGTCACGTCGGCGGGCGTGGTGGACGGCGACGCGCCGATCACACTGTTGCCCAGCGCGGTGTTGATCGCGCTCTGCACCGCGGGCCCGCCCGTGGTTCGGTCGTCGAAGCTGTTGAACGCCAGCGCGGTCGCGCCCGCAAGCGCGCCCGCGTCAGCGGCGTTCTGCGCCTGCGACCGGGCCGTCATGAACATGCCGACGTCGATCGCGAGGGTCGACGCGGCCACGAACGCCATGAAGCCGAGGCCGATGAAGACGAACGACATGCCGCGTTCGTCCCGGCGCAGGTTGACGAATTTCTTCCACATGGCTCACCTCGACGGCGTCTGGAACGCGGGCGGGGGAGGCGCGATCGACTGGTTCTGCGGCGTCGGCGACAGGTACGGCTCGTTCATCCTGGGCAGCGCGTCGCTGACGCCCGGCGATTCGGTCCGCAGGATCTCCGGCGTGATCATCACGATCAGCTCGGTGCGATCCTTCTGCGCCGCCTTGCTGCGGAACAACTGCCCCAGGATCGGGATGTCGCCGATGCCCGGGATCTTCTGCAGCGTGGAGTTCAGCGTGTTGTTGAGCAGTCCGGCAATAGCGAACGTCTGGCCGTTGCGGAGCTCGAGCTCCGTTTCCGTGCGGCGCGTCGAGAGCGCCGGAATCCGGAAGCCGGAGAGGACGACGCCGTTGGCGAAGTCGAGGGTGCTGACCTCGGGACGCACCTTCAGGTGCACGCGGTTACCCTCGACCACGGTCGGCGTGAAGTTCAGACGGATGCCGAACTCCTTGTACGTGACCGAGATACCACCGTTTGCGGCGCTGCCCTGAAACACGGGAACCGGAAACTCGCCGCCCGCGAGGAAGCTCGCTTCCTTGCCGCTCTCGGCGACCAGGTTCGGTTCCGCGAGGCTCTGAAACAGGCCCCTCGACTGCAGCGCCTTGATCATCAGGCCGAGGTCGTACTTCTCGCTGAACAGGAACAGGTTGAGGAAGTCGCTGAAGGACACCTTCCCTTCGGCGCCCTTCACCGGCGCGCCGAAGTCGGCGCTGTCCTTGCTGTGCTTGAGATCTTCGAAGCCCGGCGCAGGAAACTGCTGCGTCGTCACGCGCCCTATCGTGTTCTGCACGCCCGTCGGGCTCGTGAAGAACGAGACGCCCGCTTCGGTCAGCGCGCTGCGGGACACCTCGGCGAAGCGCACGCGGAGCATCACCTGGTTGGTGACTCCGGCCACCGGCGCGACCTGCAGCAGCGAGACGACTTCGTCCCGCTTGTCGACGAAGCCGGCGGCCACGTCGACGGCGCGGTCCGCGATTTCCTTCGTCGGCACCGTCCCCGCGAGGACGATGTTGCGGCCGTTGCTCTCGACGGCAATCGTTTCCTTCGGGAAGAGGGTGTGAATCTGCTCGGACACGCGCGCGACGTCACGCTGCACGGAGATCTCGTAGCGCTGCACGCCGCCGGCGCGGCTCCAGACGAACATCGAGATGGTCCCCGGCGTCTTGCCGTGCACCAGCAGCTGCTGGGACGAGGTGACGAGCGCGTCCGCGATGTCCGCGCTTGTCAGCGACACGCGCGTAATCGGGGTGCCCGTATCGACGATCGCGGAGCGGCCGGCGAGAATCCGCACGGCCATCGGCATCGAGGCGTCTGCCTTCGCGCTAAGCGCTTCCGGCACAGCCTGCGCCATCAGCCACCCCGGGTGGAACACCGCGATCAGCAGAATGAACAAAAATGTCTTGGGACCCTTCATGGCTACTCCTAGCGGACGACTTCCTGCGCGCGCTTGTCGCCGCGAATCATTTCAACAGTGGGCGGCGGATCCAGCCTCGGCCCGGAGTCCACGAGGACACGCCGGGTGATGACCGCCGTCCGCGCGGGCGGCGCGTAGCCGAGCAGCGCGGCGGGCCTGATGCCAGGCGTCTGCGGCGCGGTCTTGTCGAGCGGATTGCGCAGGGCGAGCTGAATCTTGCCTTCGGTGCCTGCGAGCGTCAGCCGTTCCGCCTGCAGCGGATCGACGATCAGCGTCACCACGTTGACCGTGACCGGCAGTAACTTACGGTCAGGACGCCACGGGGGTCGCAACGTCATCGTCGCCGCCCGAACCTGCACGGTGGCCCGGCGATCCTGCCGAGTACGGCTTCGCTCACGCTGATCCACCGTTGTCTTGGACACGTGCCCGCGGACGCGTAGTTCGACCTCGTATAGGACAGGCGTTGCCAATGCCCGCTCACGCAGATACCGGCCACCGTTGGTCTCGGCCTTGACGGCTCGGTCCTGACAGGCACGGATCAGCCAATGCACCTGCGCTCCCGGCTCGCCGTCGCTCAATCCAGTGTCACGCGGTTCAGCAATGGATTCGTAGATGTCCGCTTCACTGTCGCCTACGTAGATGCACTGGACCTGCGGCAACTGCCCGGCGATCGCTCGCGCCTGCCGCAGGCCGG
>Ga0137418_10002181_pt1 | contig 17957 bp, 19 predicted proteins | sample CZODoug3_1_2_16f_FD_122242 | JGI IMG/M metagenome (GOLD analysis project Ga0137418, IMG submission 122242) | Vadose zone soil fungal communities from Angelo Coast Range Reserve, California, USA - CZODoug3_1_2_16fungal (Hybrid Assembly) | ecosystem: Environmental > Terrestrial > Soil > Vadose... | reverse complement strand
TCGCTGGTGTTGGTGCCGTCGGCGTTCATGAGGTAGAGCTTGGGAATACCTCCGCGATCGCTGACGAATACGACGCTTTGGCCGGTCTTAGGGTTCCATGTGGGGGAAGTGCTCGCGGCGTTGGAAAAGGTGACGCGCTTGGGGCGGCTGCCGTTGGCGTCGACGACGAAGAGTTCGGGGTTGCCGAGCATGGAGGAGGAAAACATGATCTGCGAGCCGTCCGGCGACCAGGCGGGCGCGCTATTGGAGCCGCGAAAATGTGGAAAGGAGACCACTTTGCTGGCGTCCATAGAGTACATGCAGATTTGCGGGCTGACCACGCGGTTGGGGCCGGCTTCGAAACAGGTGAAGGCGATGCGAGAAGCGTCGGGGGACCAGCGCGGGGTCAGGGAAATTGTGTGCAGGGACGTGAGCGGGTGCTGATTGGCGCCGTCGTAGTCCATTACCCAAAGTTCTTTTGTGCCGGTGCGCGAGCTGACGAATGCGATCTGTGTGGAGGCGATGCCGGGGAGGCCTCCGGAGAGGCGGCTGATGATTTCGTCGGCGAATTGGTGGGCGAATTTGCGGACTTGGGGGTCGGTGGGCGCGCCGCGGTAGATTTTGCCGACGACGGCTTGATTGGAGGGGCTGCGGACGTCGTAGAGCCAGGCGGAGATCACGACTTCCGTAGCGGATTCGGTGAGATTGCCGAAGGCTACGAGGTTGGCGTTGACTTGGGTGGTCGTCCAATCGGCATTGTGCAGCTCGGACGGCTGGGTGGGAACCTGTGTGGGATAGAAGCTGGGACTGACGAGATCAATAATGCCGCTGAATTGCAGGTCGTCGCGAAGGACTTGGGTGAAAAGTTGCGAGTGGGGTTTGGCGGAGTCGTCCCGGGGGGCGAAATCGGCTACGGCGACGCGGGGTTTTTCTACTCCGAGGCCGGTGCCGATACGGAACCAATCTTCCTTCTGTGCAGCTGCGCGGCTCGCGACAAGCAGCAAGCAGAACGCGAAAACACAAATGTAGCGTGAACGGTGCAAGATCACCTTCGCTTCCCCCTTGACGCGTGCTGCGCGGCCGGGCATGGCCAGCTTCATCGCGTCATAGCCAAATCGAAATCGAAAGTCACGTTGACGTACGAACCGGAATAATCATTAGGTAGCCCGGGCATGGGCGAAGAACTCAGTAGGGCGCGCTGGGCGGAAGTGTCCATGGAATAGTTGCCGCTGGTTTGCGCGAGGCGAATGTCCTTGACGGTGCCGTCACGCATAATCGTGAACGTCATGGTGCACCGTGCGCTGCGTGCGGCGCGCACCGCCGGATCGATGGTGGACTGCAGCCAATTTTGGCTGATGCGGCGGCGCACCGCGTCAATGTACCAGCCGTAGCGAGCCGCGAAGTCTCCGCCGCCCTGGCCCTGGATGTTAACGCCGGGATTCGGCGCGCCGGCGACGTTGCTGGTGCCGGTGGGAAGATTCATCCTGCCGCCGTTTTGGGCGACCGCGTTTTCCGGGGCGGGCGTTGGGTTGTCGAAGACGCGGGAACGCTTTTCAATTTGTTTGGGCGGCTTTTCCTTTCTGAACTCGGGAATCTTAATTTCCGGCTTCGGTGGTTCCGGCGGTTTCGGCTGCGGAAGCGTTTTGTAAATACTGTCGGTCGGGTCGAACGTCTTGCTCTCGGTGACATCGGGCGGCTTGGGCATGGGGAGGCCGATGCTGCCGACGAGCTTCACATTGACTTCGCCCTCGCTGCCGCCGCCCACGTCGCCCCAGCGATTGCCTTGAAAATGAAAGACCATGGAGACGACCATGGCGGCCAAAACTGCTCCGTGCAAAAACAGGGAGTAGACGAGGAAGCGGCGCAGACTGAGGTTGTCCGGATTGGGGAAGGACGGATTGGCGGCGACGCTCATACTATTGGGTGCGCGCCCGGTCGGTAATGGGTTCGGTGACGATACTAATATTACTGATGCCGGATTGGCGCAAAGTGTCTACCACGCTGGCGAAGATGCCGAAGGGCACTTTTTCATCGCAGCGGAGGAAGACGGCGTCTTGCGGTTTTTTTAGCTGCGCGCGGACTTTGGCGCCAAGCTGGTGAATGTTAACGGGTTCGTTGCCTAGATAAACTCTTTGCGTTTTGTCGATCGAGACGACCAGGCGCTGCTCGGTGATTTCCTTGACGGAGTGCGTCTTGGGGACGTCGAGCTCGATGCCGGACTGCAGGATGGGCGCGGTGATCATGAAGATGATCAGGAGCACCAGCACGATGTCGATGAACGGGACCATGTTGATCTCGGAGAGAGAGGTTTGCGTGGGCTTGGAAAGGGAAGGCATAAGTCAGAAGTCAGAAACTAGAAGTTGGAAATAGAAAAACTCCTTAGCTGAACGTTTTTTCAATTTGGGCGGACACTTCCAATGTGAATGTGTCGAGCCGCTGAGCCAAGTCTTTTATGTTTTGCAGGAATTGATTGTAGAAAATCACCGCGGGGATGGCCGTTGCCAAGCCGGCGGCGGTGGTCAGCAGCGCTTCGGAGATGCCGGGGGCGACGGCGCGGAGGCTGGCGGCGCCGGCGTTGCCGAGGCCGGAGAAAGCGTCAATGATGCCCCAGACGGTGCCGAACAAGCCGATGAACGGAGCGACGGAGCCGGTGGTGGCCAGCCAGGACATGCCTTTTTCCACGCGGCGGACTTCTTCGGCGGAGGCCACTTGCATGTTGGCGGTGACGGCTTGGAGACTCTTGAGTTTTGGCGGATGCGGATTGGTGGGTTGGCCGCCGACCTGGCTCTGTAATTCGCGAAAGCCCGCGGCGTAGACGTGAGCAAACGGCGAGCCAGCGGAAGCGAGCGCTTGCGGATTGGCGACGCCGCGCGTCGCGCGAAAGATGCGCAGAAATTGATCGCTCTGGCTGCGAACGCGTCCGAACATGCCGAGCTTTTGGAAGATCATGGCCCAGGAGATGATGGAGAAAAGAAGAAGCAGCACGAGCACGCCGCGCGCGACCCAACCGGTGTTGGCGAGAATGCTGCCGAGGTCGATCAATAGAACTGCAGCAAACAAGAAAATAACGTTATCCCCTCAGTTTAGATAAAAATTTCCCGACTTCAGCACCGTAGCACACGAGAATCACGGAATCAAAGGAAAGCGGCGAAAAAGTGTTGTCGTTTTGACAGCGCCGATAACGGACGTCGACGCTGCTCGCACCTCGCACTATGCAAATACGGCGGACGACATCCTTCGTCCTGCTTGAAATGCGCGGGAACCTCAGGATGACACGCTCACGCGCTCCGCGCTTTTCGACAGGTGTTAGATGCTCGAACCGCCAAAGACGATGTTGTGACCTGTGTTAGACTGCGAACTATAAGATGGCTGAGACATTCGACATTAGCTTGGACTCGCTGGCGGGGCGTTCCGTTACTGCGGAGAACGTGATTACCAGCGATTCGTCTGCAGCTTCCCACCGAGACGGCGCAACTTTTTTCCTGGAAACATTTGGGTGCCAGATGAACGACCACGACTCGGAGAAAGTCGCGGGCGTGCTGCTGTCGCGCGGATACCGGCAAGTGGAGTCGCCGGACGCGGCGTCGCTGGTCCTCTACAACACTTGCAGCATCCGCGAAAAGGCGGCGCAGAAAGTTTTTTCGCGGCTCGGCGAGTATCGGACAAAGCAGGCAGCGGGGCAGGTCATCGGGGTGCTCGGTTGCGTGGCGCAGCAGGAAGGCGAAGGAATTTTCGAGCGCGCGCCGTGGGTCAGCCTGGTGTGCGGTTCGGCGAGTTACCGGAAATTGCCGGAGTTGCTGGCGCGGATCGAGGCAGGGAACCAGCGCGTGACCGGACTCGATACCGATACGGACGAAACGTTCGAAACGCCGGTGACGCGGCGCGACAATCCGTGGCGCGCGTATCTGACAATCATTGAAGGCTGCGACAAGGCTTGCGCGTATTGCGTGGTGCCGTTCACGCGCGGGCCGGAGCGCAGCCGCGCGAGCGATGCGGTGTTGAAGGAAGTGCGAGAGGTTGCGGAGTCGGGGTATTCGGAAGTGCAATTGTTGGGCCAGACGGTGAATTCGTACGCTGATCCTTCCGCGCGTCGCATGCGATTTTCGGAATTGCTGCTTGCGGTTGCGGACGTGCCGGGAATCCGGCGCGTGCGGTTTACGACCTCGCATCCGCGGGATTTTGACGCGGATATTGTTGCGGCCATCGAATCACAGCCGAAGTTGTGCAATCACGTGCATTTGCCGGTGCAGTCTGGCTCGACCAAGGTACTGCGCGAGATGGTGCGGACGTACACGCGGGCGGAATACCTCGAGAAGATTGCGATGTTGCGCGAAGCGAAGCGGCCGATTGCGATCACCACCGATATTATTGTGGGATTTCCCGGCGAGACGGAAGCCGACTTCGCGGAGACGCTGAGTTTGCTGGATGAGGTGCGCTACGACAGCTTGTTCTCCTTCAAATATTCGCCGCGGCCGAATACGCCGTCTCTTTCCATGTCGGACGCGATTTCTGAGGAGGAAAAGAGCCGGCGGCTGGCGATATTGCAGGAAAAGCAGCGGGAAATTCAGAGCGAACGCAACGCGAGGCTGGTTGGCACAACATTTGACGTACTCGTCAGCAGCAAGTCGCGCCGCGAAAATCAGTGGAGCGGCCACAGTTCTTGTCACCGGGTCATAAATTTCACTTCCCAACGGCGGGAGCTTCTGGGAACCTACGTGCAGGTGCTGGTGACCGGCGCCGGGCCGAACAGCCTAGTGGGCGAGCAGGTGACGTAGTCAAGGGAGGCCTCGATGGAAGTGGAGATGAAGATCCGCGGCCTGATGATGGACCCCGTCACCAACATGCCCATTGTTGTGCTGAAGGATGTGCAGGGGCAGGCGATTCTGCCGATTTGGGTGGGCGTGTACGAAGCGAACGCGATCGCGCTGGAAATCGAAAAGGTGCAGACGCCGCGGCCGATGACGCACGACCTGCTGAAGAATGTTCTGCTTGGGCTTGAGGTGCGCGTTCAGAAGGTTGTGGTCAACGATCTGAAGGACGACACGTTTTACGCGCTGATCTGGGTGGAGCGCGACGGGCAGATGATGACCATTGATTCGCGGCCTAGCGATGCGCTGGCTTTGGCGTTGCGCGTGGATTGCCCGATTTTTGTCGAAGACGAAGTGCTGAAGAACTCCAAGATTTCCAGCGGCATCTCCGAGCGCACCACCAACGAGCAGCTCCGCTCATGGCTCGAAGGCCTGTCTGACGACGACCTCGGCCGCTACAAGATGTGATCTCGCGCAGCTCCCTTTTTTGACGCGTCATCAGAATCCAAAAGCATGCGAACTCGAATTAGTATTGAGATTGATGACCGGCTTATGCGCCAGGCGATGCGGACCGGCAAAGGCCGCACCAAGCGCGCGGTGATCGAGGCGGGTCTGCAGTTGCTTGTTCAAATTCACGGACAAGCGGGAATTCGCCGGCTTAAAGGGAAGATACGGTTCGACGCCTCGCCGGTGATTCGCGCGTAAACGCTCCGTTACGTTTGGTGCTAGGTCTTCACCGTTTCGGGTTCGCGGGCTTGCTGCCTGGCGTCTTCGCTGCTGGATGGCCTGTGCTGTGTGGTTGTGCCTAGATTGGCTTGCAGGACCGGAATTTCTTTGTAGCGGAAGTAGGGAATGTATTGAAGGAAGATGACGCTGAGCGCCACTGCGACTACGTACCAGCCGGAACCTATTCCATCGGGTTGCGTGCCATTTACGGTTGGAATCTGCACCAGCGCGCTTAGCAGATGAAAGGGAAGTCCCGCGACGACCGCCACGGCGGCCGCCAGCAGGCCAAACAGATACATTTGTTTCAGGACCGTTTCGCGCTTGCCAATGGAGACCGGGCTGACGCCGGTGACACTGCCGAAGTCCGGTGCGGGCAGGGAATCGAGCGGAGCGGGTAGCGGCCGCGCGGGGGACGAAGTTGTGTGCCACTGCAGGAGCTGCGTAAAGAGATTTTTGGTGCGGTGACGAAGCGCGAGAACCGTCTCCGGCGCCATGCAGCCTAGACTAAAAACTCCGCACGTGGAGCGTGCTACATCGCGCCACGCGATGTACACGCGGTGCGAGCGAAGCAAATTAGGCGTGCTCGGACCCAGCTTGATGGCGATGATTTGGTCACGGCGCAACGCAAAGCGCGTTTCTTCCCCCCAGTAACAAATGCGGTCGGAGCGAAGGAACAGAAAGCCGAAGTCCCAATGGGTATGGCCCTCGTAGGTGCGCGGCACCGGGCCAGGGGCAAGCCCAACGGTGACAGCGTTCCAGGCATCCGCCTGCACGCCTTCGCTCTGCACCTTGGTTTTGAGTTGCGGGATGAGGCTGCGCAGTTTCCTGACCGGCAGAAAGTTACAAACTGCCAGGTACGCCGCTACCGCGGCGGCGAACCCACCGAGATAAATCAGACGCTGTACCGGCGGGCTGAAATGCGTGAGCTTAACAAATAGCGCGCAGGCTGTGGGAGTCAGAATTATCGCGCTCAGCATGGCCAGCAGGGCCTGCAGAGCGTTGCCTGTCTTCTTCGTGGTGGAAAGAATCTTGTTTCCAGCGATTGCCGATGCCGGGAGAACATAGTGCGAGTCCGTCTGCACGGCGGTGCGCGCAATTTCCGGAACGCGCTCGATGGGAATCGAGGCTTTGCGGGCGATGGCCTGCGCGCGGCGCAGCGTGGAGGGATGAGTCAGCCATTTCTCGCTCCACTTGCCCCAGTGCAGCGGGTGCATATTGAGGCTGGAGAGTTTGAAAAGCGCAGAGATGGCAGCCTCAGGGTCGCCAGTAGCCTCCACCGCGCCGGCATCGGCGGCGAATTCAAAGCGGCGCGACCAGAAATAAGGGCCGAGGCTCATGATGGAGAAGAGGATGCCATAGCGGAAGAACGGAGATGGCGGCAGGAAAGCCCGCAATGCGGTCAAGAGAAATATGCCGGCAAACAAACTGCCGACAAACGCGAACGATAGTTTTTGCAGATGCTTCAGGCGAAGATGCGAAAGCTCGTGGCCAAGGATGTAGTTAACCTCGCGACGGCTCATACGCTGCAGCAGGTAGTCGGTGAAGGCGATGGTGTTGCCGGTGCGAGCGAATGCATTGGCCATCTGCGCCTTGCCGGCGGGAATCACGTAAATCTGCTGGAGCTTCACGCCGAGACGCTGGGCCATGGCGAACGCGGTGTCGCGTAGTTCGCCGGTAGTGAGAGCTTGCGGCTGCATGCCCATCACTTTCTGAAGCTTTACGCGGGCGATGAATTTGACGACCAACGCTGCAAAGATTAAAAGAATAGCAACGCGAAAATCTCCGCGAGCGAGCGCGGCGATTCCTTTCACGGCTAAGAGGATGGGCAGAAGCGCGGAGCTGAGCGCATAGCCAGCCTGTAGGGCGAGCTCTTTTCGCGTCCATTGCAAGCCGCGCAACTGTTCCTGCACGGGATGAGAGATGATGACGCAAACGATCCACACGACAACCGGGGGAATCCAGGTCAGCAGGGTGGAAACCAGCGCAGGGACCCAGGGAAGTCGCGGAACGGAATTCTGCAATAAGAATTGTGTAAACGGGCCGATGTGAGCGGTCTCGCAGGATGCCCACCACAGTACCAGCGAACCATTCAGCATCCACTGCTGGTAGCGCAGGTAGCTGAACCATATAGAAGACTTGTCGGGGACCTGCGCAGAAAGCGCGCGGCGCCTGAGCCAGATCGCCAAGAACACGGGCAGTAGAAGAGCCGCAAGGAGCAGGAAAGCGCGACGCTGCACGGCGGCGGAATCGTAGCCGACGCGAACCTCGATGGACTCGGGAATGATGGAGTCCACGCGCCAGGAAAAGAAGCGAAGCGCGGCTAAGTAATCGCTCAATCGCAGCGAAGAATTGCGATTAGGGAAACTGAAACTCTTGGTGCCCGGAACCGTTTCGCGCATCTCCGCATCCGGCAGCGTAAGTGTGACCTGCAGAAGTTCAACCTTTTGTTGCTTGGCGTACGCGATCAGCGGCGAAGTCGAGATGTTGTAGCGGCGAAGCAGCCTGGTACCGGAAGCTGGTAGGTGGCACGTTCCGAAATAACCGGCGCCGGTAACTCGCATCCGCGAATCTGTCAGTGTGCAGCGAAACGCCGCTTCTAGGACCGACTTCATGTTCTCAGACGTAGTGCCGCTTTGCGTCAGCACGTACGACGAAATGACTGCGCTACCGTTTCCTTGAAGGTTTGCGTTCACGCTCAATGTCGGCGTGATTTGTTCGTCGCCATCCGAATCATCACCGGGCGTTTGCGCGCGCACACGCGCGAGCGACCCTGCCGTGGCCAACAGGATCAGTAGAAACGCACTGCGAGAGAGCCATCTCCGAGGTTGCATGAGAACACGCCTTTCCCGCCAAAAAAGGGCTGATTCTGCTCGACTTGCCGCCATCCGGCGATGACTCCAGTATGCGAAGAGAGCGAGAGCTAAAGGAGTCGGGCGAAGGCCAGGTGTAACCTAGGCGGCACGCACAGTATTGATTCGCTAAACGGGGCCGGCCGGGCTATTGACCAGATGACGGTCTTGCGTAGCAAGCTGCGCTAGATTGCGGACGGTGCGGCGCCAGGCGAAGAGCAGGACGATTCCGATCAGGATTAGCGCGAGGCTTAGGCCGGCCCAGAGGCCGAAGGCTCCCCAGTGGCGGCGGAAGCAAAGCCATGCGCCGAGCGGCAAGCCGATGATCCAGTAGGCGGTGAAGTGGCAGAGCATGGGCGTACGGGTGTCGCCTGCGCCGCGCAACGCGCCAGTGGCTACGGTCTGAATGCCATCGAAGAGCTGGAACGCTGCGCCGGCGGCGAGCAGGATGATGGCGGTGTGAATGATGGCTTCGTCGGGCGTGTACATGCGCGCGATGGGGCGGGGGAAAACGAGCAGCGCGATACTGGCGGCCATCATAAAGACCGCGCCGACAAATATCGCGGTGTCTCCGGCATCGGCCGCTGCGCGCGGATCTTTGCGGCCGAGGGCTTGGCCGACGCGCACTGCGGCTGCGGAGGAAATGCCGAGCGGGACCATGTAGGTGAAGGCCACGGTGTTTAGCGCGATCTGGTGGGCGGCGAGCGGGACTGCGCCGAGCCGGCCGATGAGCGCGGCGGTCAGTGCGAACACGCTGATCTCAAGTGTGATCTGCGTGGCGGCGGGCAGGCCGAGAATGATCAGCCGGCGGATACGCGTGAAATCGACGTTCACCGGAGTCTTAAGCAATTCGGTGCGATGGCGGCGGTCGTACCAAAGCAGATAGCCGACGAGCACAAGCGCCATGTAGAGGCGAGCTAGCGCAGTGGACCATCCGGAGCCGACCACGCCCATCGCGGGAGCTCCCCACTTGCCATAGATCAGCACCCAATTGAAAAGAAGGTTGATGAGATTGGCGGTGACCAGCGCGAAGGCTACCGGCCTGACCATGTTCATAGCCTGGATGCAGCGGCGCACCGCGAAATAGAGCATCAGCGGAAACAGGCCGATGGCCAGCGCTTTCATGTACGGGACTGCGAGGCGCGCCACCAGCGGATCGATGTGCAGCGCTTGCAAGAGCGGGCCGAAGAACCAGACCGGCGCCATGAGAAACGGCGTCATAACCACGCTGAGGTAAATGCCATTGATCAACGAGCGGTGGCAATCTTCGCGCTGGCCGGCGCCGAAGGCCTGCGCGACCAAAGTGTCCAAGCCGATCAGCAAACCGCCGCCGAAGAAAGCCACGACATTGAAAATTCCAGAGCTGATGCTGACGGCGCCGATGGAGTTCGCGCTGTCGGGCAAGTGCCCGACCATGACGGTGTCGACGATGCCCATGGTCATCCAGCCGATCTCGGCGAGGACGAGGGGCAGCGCGAGGCGCAGAGTAGGGCGCATCTCGGCGCGAAGTGTTTGCAGTCGGAGCATATGGCGTCTTGCGGCGAAGCTTGGAAGTGTAAGCGGCGACCGAGAACGAAGGCAAACGAAGGCGAAGGATTTACGGTTGACAGTCGACAGTTGAAAATTGAAAGTTGGAGGCAACGGCTATCGCGGAGACATGGTCGACGGTTGCGTCGAATCAACTCGCTAAATTTCTTATCCAAAGCAACCGCGTCTACGGTCAAGCATGTGTGTAGAATTGGACAGACGCGCTGCTCCGCGGTTTCTAGGATGCAAATGCGGGGGAGTCTGTTGGGTTCGTGTAAAAACACGAAAAATCCTAGGATGGCACGCGAAAGTTAACTGGAAATATGCACGCCGAGTGTTCGTAGCAGTTTGAGAACTCTAGCAGAAGCAGATTACAGAAAAAAACTGAGGAGGGAATGACGATATGTCCCATAAGATCGCGAAACTTTCATTTTGGTTGGTTGCAGCCTTGCTCCTTAGCCTCTGCGGAATCGCGTTGCAGGCGCAGGAGGCTGGGGCACCCGCAAAGAGTACGGCCAAGGCCAAGCCCGCTGCGATTAAGGTGACCGGCTGCCTGCAGAAGGGCGACTCCGCGGATGAATTTGCAATCACGGGTGAGAATGGGAAGACCTGGGAACTGCGTAGCCGCACCGTTAAGCTGGCCGATCACGTGGGCCACACGGTGACCATTACCGGCGTGCGTCACCACGAAACGAAGGCGGAGGAAGCCAAGGAAGAAAAGACAGAGGCGAAAGAAAGCAAGGAAGCAGAAGCAAAGGAAGCCGGCGATCTGCGCGTCACCAGTCTGGATATGGTCAGCGAATCCTGCAAGAAGTAATGGAGTGTGTGTGTGGCCCGCCGACGGGTGGGCCAGCCTCCATATAGCCAAAGGCATTCTCGAAAAGTCAAACTAGAAACCAGAAATCAGAAAACTACAGTCAAAGCCAATCGGGGAAAATCAACTCTATAGGCCGGGAAGTCAGTAGAAATAAAATCGGTCGTCGTAGATTTTGTACTTTCCGCACTTCTTGGGAGAGGCGCCTCCGAAGGTCCGAGGCCGCTACATTGCTATACCGGGGCGGGGTAGTGCTCGCTTGGACACAATGGGCGGCGGGGGGTTGGCGCGGGATTATGATAGGGGCCTTCGGGAAAGCTTCTACCCCCTGCCGGAGTTTTCCACTGGAGAAGAGTCCTGGATGTACTTTTTCCTTGCGTTGCAACGGGTTAGAAACGTAGAGTGTCCCTAGCTCTAGGGGGTTTTCTGGGGGCGACACCTATATATAGCAATCGGGTTGCCGGACGGCGCCGGCACTATCCTGCTCGCTTGGGTGGAGGCGGAAGCCTATGACTGCCATCATCACGATAGCGAATCAAAAAGGCGGCGTGGGGAAGACGACCACGGCGATTAATTTGTCCGCCGCGATTGCGAATCGTGGGAAGCGCACGCTGCTCATCGATCTTGATCCGCAGGCCAACTCCACGATCGCATTTTACGACATGGGCGAGATTGCGACGTCGATGTTCGAGGTGCTGAGCGAAACGCACGCGTCGATGGCCGCGATGGTGAAGCCGACGAAAGATCCGATGTTGTATTTGGGGCCGGGACGATTGTCGCTGGCGAAGCTGGAGCAGGCGCTGGCGGGGCAGTTCGACGCGCCCTATCGGTTGAAGGACGCGCTGGCGCCGATACTGAAGGATTATGAATACGTGATTCTGGACACGCCGCCCTCGCTGGGAATTTTGACGGTGAATGCGCTGGTGGCCTCGACGCATCTAATGGTGCCGATTCAGGCGGCGTATTTCGCGATTGAGGGCACGGACGATTTGCTGGAGACGTACGAGCGCATTCGCGCGCGGCCCAATCCGGGATTGAAAGTGTTGGGCGTGGTGATCACGCTTTTCGATAGGCGCACGAATATTTCGCGAGACACGCATGGGCAGATTCGCACCGTATTTGGCGAAGTGCTGTTCAAGACGAAGATCAGCAAGAATGTGCGCCTGGAAGAAAGCCCCGCGTACAAAGAAACGATTTTAACGTTCGCGCCGAAGTCACCCGGCGCGACGGAATACAAGAAACTGGCTGCGGAGGTTATCCAACGTGTTGAAGAGAGCCGGATTACCCGTCACGCTGAAGATGCGGCATGACTCGCACTACGTCGAGTCGCTAACAAGCTATAGCGGAGCGGCCATCGGGCGGATGATTCCGGTGGAGCAGATTCGCCCGAATCCCGATCAGCCGCGCAAGGCCATCGGCGATCTGCGAGACTTGACCGACTCGGTGCGCGAGAAAGGCGTGCTGGAGCCGCTGTTGGTACGCTTTGTTCCGCGCGAGGATTGCTACTACATCATTTCGGGAGAGCGGCGCTATCACGCGGCGCGGGCGGCGGGACTGCGCGAGATCCCGTGCATCGAGAAGAGCGCGGACGACGCGGAGACGCTCGAGATCGGGCTGATCGAGAATATTCAGCGCAAGGATTTGACGCCGTTTGAAGAGGCGGACGGGCTGCACCGGCTGGCGACGCAATTTGAGTACACGCATGAGGACGTCGCGCGGAAGATTGGACGGGCGCGGTCTTCGGTGACGGAGACGCTGTCGCTGCGAAATATTCCGGATGCGCTGAGGAAGAGATGCATCGAGCAGGGGATTGCGTCGAAGTCGCTGCTGCTGCAAATTGCGCGGCAGCCCACCGAAAAGAAAATGGTAGAGATGCTGCATCGCATCCTGCAGGGCGGCTTGACGCGCGATGAAGCCCGCCGGGAGAGGCGGGAAGAGCAGTCGGGTCCGCAGCGGCCGCAGCCGTTTATTTTTCAGTTCGAGCCGGAGAATGCGGCGTTCAGGTTCCGGATTCAGTTCAAGAAGAGCCATGTTTCGCGCGACGAGTTGATTGGGACGTTGCGCGAAATTCTGGCGCAGCTGGAGGGCTCCTCCTCAGAAGCTGATTCGACCGCGGCGTGAGATTTGTGGCACGGCGATTTTTGGCTGTGCCATGCCGATTGGCTAATCAGCAGCCAGCTCTCGCAAGACTTGCGCGATCGCCGCGCGGCCAAAGGCCGTGCTGCCTTGCAACATCGGTCGGCACTCCATGCCTGACTTAACTCCGCAACAAATGAAAACGCTGGAGCGGTTGTTCGCGGCGGGATTTCGTCCGATCGCGATCCCGCCGTACGAGAGCGCCCTGTGCGTGAGGCGCGGCGAATGCGCGGCGCTGCTCACTCCAGTTGCGAATGCCGGACTGCGTTTACTGGCTGCGCCCACCTATATCGTTGAAGGGAATCTCAGCGTGAAACTGAGGCGAGCAAAGGGCGAGGTTTTTGTGTGGAAGAAAAAAGAAATCGAGGCCACGCCGGAACGCTTGAAGGAGCTGGATGCTTTCCGGCAAGAGCTTACGTCGATTTTGGAAGAAGCAGTGCCTCAGTAGCCACGCAGGCGGCGGATTGCAATTCAGGAAAACTCCCGGCAAACTGAAATTCTTATGGCGGACTACGACGTCATCTGCATTGGCGCAGGACCAACCGGGTTGGCAACGGCTATCGAGGCGAAACGCGCCGGAATGCGCGCCCTGGTCGTCGAGAAGGGCTGCTTGTGCAATTCCATTTACCACTATCCCGTCAACATGGTGTTCTTCACCACTCCGGAGTTGCTGGAAATCGGAGATTTGCCGCTGGTCAGCCCTGCGGAAAAACCCGGGCGGGTGGAGGCGCTGAAGTACTACCGCAAGGCGGTGGAGCATTACGAACTGGAATTGCGGCTATTTGAGTTGGTGTTGCGGGTGGAGGGCAGCGACGGTAATTTCGCGGTGCATACGCGGGCGGAGGAGGGTGCCGCGCAGAAATACCAATGCAGGAAAATTGTTGTGGCCACCGGGTATTACGATTTGCCGAACAAGCTGAACGTGTCGGGCGAGGATCTGCCGCACGTTTCGCATTATTACACGGAGCCGCACGCGTTCTGGAATCAAAATGTCGTGGTCATCGGTGGCAAGAACTCAGCGGCGGAAGCCGCGCTGGACCTATACCGAAACGGCGCCAAAGTGACGCTGGTGCACCGCGACGCGCATCTCGGGCAGACCATCAAGTATTGGGTGAAGCCGGACATCGAAAACAGGATCAAGGCCGGGCAGATTCAAGCGCTGTTTGAAACGCGAGTGCAGGAGATCACTCCGCAAGAAGTAATCGTCAACAACAACGGGGGTGAAAAGCGGCTCCCCGCAAAGCAGGTGTTCGCGCTGACGGGCTACCACCCGGACTTTCAATTCATTCAAAGCTTGGGAGTGCATCTTGACCCTGTTACGTGCAAGCCTGCTTTGGATCCCAACACGCTGGAGAGCAACGTTCCGGGGATTCACCTCGCGGGCGTAGTGATCGGCGGGCGACACACGGGTGAGATCTTCATCGAAAACGGGCGGTTCCACGGAAAGCAGATCATCGAGGCGCTGAATTCGAAGCGCAAGACGGCAGAATCGCACTGAAGCTCATAGCAAAGATCGATACATCACCAGAGCGTCGACGTAGCCCACAGTCGGATGATGGAACGCGCCGGGAAGACGGCCGACAATTTCGAAGCCGAACGTTTGCCATAGCGCGACCGCCCGTTCGTTGGTGCTCACCACAAAATTAAATTGCATGGCGGTGAAGCCGCGTTCGCGGGCGCGATCGAGCGAATGCGCGCACATCGCACGCGCCACGCCTCGGCCGCTGGCCGGGGGAGCAGTTACGTAGCCACAATTGGCAACGTGCGAGCCGCCGCCTTGCTGGTTAGTCTGCAGGAAATATGTGCCGAGAATCCGGGCGTTTTCTTCGGCGATGAAGACTTCGTGCCGGGGAGCAAACCAGTAATCGAGGGCTTCCTCACGCGGCATATCGCGCGGCAAGGTGTACGTCTCGCCGGCGCGAATGGTGGGCTCCAGGATCGCCCAGATGGGGTCGGAGTCGGCGGGCAACGAAGCAGGGCGGATTTGCATAGGTCACTCTCGCAGCGCGCGAGGTCTTCCGTCAATTTGAGGGAGGATTGTACGCGGGTTGGCGCACAGTTTGCCGGGCTCCGGCTTGGTTTGTTAGACTGCTGACATGGCGAACATCGTCCGTGAAGTTGCCGAGACGTTCAGCACGCTCGCGCAAGGATTCAGTGTCACCTTCCGAAACATCTTCCGGAAGACGGTGACGGAGAACTATCCGCACGAGCCGGTGCATTTTGAGCCGCGTTATCGCGGCATTCACGTGCTGCATCGCGACGAAAGTGGTTTGGAGAAGTGCGTGGGCTGCTTCCTGTGCGCGGCGGCCTGCCCCGCGAATTGTATCTACATCGAAGCCGCGGAGAACACCGACGCCAAGCGGATTTCGGCGGGCGAGCGCTACGCCAGCGTGTACAACATCGATTATTCGCGCTGCATTTTCTGCGGCTACTGCGTGGAGGCGTGTCCCACCGACGCGATCACGCACGGGCACGGATTTGAGTTAGCGACGTACGACATCAATTCGCTGGTTTATCGCAAAGAGCAGCTTCTGGAAAAAGCGCCCGCAACGGCTGCTGCCTCCCGTTAGTCTTCAGCAAAAAGCACTTCCAGTTCTTACCAGCACGCAGGAAAGCGTGTGCCTTGGTCCCACATGGTTGTTTCTGAAGTTGGGATTCTCGCAAATCGTGTCTTCTAAAAAATACAACGCTGCTTAGACGTAACGCTGGAGTTTGCGGGAGGCGGCGATGCGTGGAGCGGCGGATTGTTGCGGTGACGGGGCGCGCGGGTGGGGCGTCGCGGCGGGCGGGTTGGCGTCGCGGGTTGAGCGCCAGCTTGGCGCGATGGTTCATCGCACACCTCGGCGCGGCCTCGGCGACTTCACATGGCCCGCGGGAAGCGCCCTCAAAACTGGCCTGCCGGCCCATTTTTCGGGCTGCGGCTCACGAGCGACTGCGAAATTCGGGCCTCGCGCCCGGTCGATCCGCGAAAAAATTATCGGACGCAGCATGTGTGGTCTTGCCTCGCGCGTCGAGGGCCGCCACGCCCTCGTCTTTGGCTGCCGGGCGCTCGCTGGACTCGCGCGCCGGTGTGGAGTGCTCGCGCTCCTCCATCAACCAGCGCGCCAGCATGGCGGCAGTGTTTTCTTCGAGCCAGGAATCCAGCAATTGAGCGATCTCCTTGCGGAGATTGGCCGCGTGGCTCAGGCGGGAGAGTTCGTAACTCTGCAGCGAATTGCGCGACGCCGACAGCAGGAATTCCCACGGCGGTTCGGTTTTGTACTTCAAGGAGCCCTCCCTGGGAAGCATCTCCACAGTAAATGCCTAGTAAATACAGTCAATAGTACTCACATATGTGGGGATTGTGGAAAAGTTCGCAAATCGTGCGCGGGGAGTTGCGCGCAAGAAAGCCTCATGCGCTCGGGACGGGGGACGCCGTGACGCCGCAGGCGGCTTGCCTCCGCGCGTGCAGCGCGTGCTCCGGCGACTACGAGGATCCGGAGCTCACCGCATCGAGCGACGCGCGCGAAGAAGAGAGCGCCGAGGAAGCGAGCGCAGACCATGCGGAGCGATCCGTACCCCGCAAGGGATGTCCTGTTCGGGAGAAGTGAGAGCTGGGAGGAGGCGATGGTATGGGGAGAAAACGGGGAACGCGCACGGCGCGGGGCATTCTGCCAACGCAGCGCGATGTATTGCGCGACGTCATGCTGACGGCGGGGAAGTATGGCGCGTGGATGACGCTGCGCGAGTTGGCCAGGCTGACGCGCTACGGCGAAACCAGCATTTCCGCACAGTTGCGGCATCTGCGCAAGGCGAAGTGCGGCGGATACGTCCTGGAAAAACGGGTGCGCAAGCCGGAGGTGGTGAGCAGCGAAGAACACTTTGTGGTGTGGGAGTACCGGTTGACGCCGCGGCGCGTTTTCGTGGGCAGGCGCCGGAAATCTCGGCGGCGGAGACGGCAATGAGCGTCAAGCCGGAACTGGCGTTTGATGTTTGCTGGGAAGTGTATCGCGGTGCACGCGAGGTGCTGGAGGCCAAGCGCGGGATGTCCGCGATGGACTGGAAGGAAGCCACAAAGTTTTTGTGGCGGCCGGATTTTCGTCCGCGGCTTGCGGAGTGGGTGGCGGACTTCGCGCTGGCCGGCCAGGCCGCCCTCGAAGGGCCGGACTGCGCTTCGCGCATGGTGCTGTTCCGGCTGTACTACCTGGGCCTCGCTCCTTACGAAAACACGCGCCATTTCCTCGGCCTCAGCGAGCAAAGCTGGGTCAACTGGTCGGAGGAAGTGCGCCGCCGCGTCGGCAAAGAGCTGCTGCGCCGCGGCATGTTCCCGCCACGAAAATACTTCAGCAACGCGGCTTGAATCATTGATTCCAAGAGTTTTCGATCGGAGTTTCTTTGTGCTGAGGTCGGTGAGGCACTCCTGCTTCACCGGCTGATTTCTCGCGACAAAGTGCGACAAACCGCTGCGCGGAGGCGGTTGTCGCGCGATGTCGCTTGCGCCCTTTCCGGTGCTCTAGCACGATCGCTCAACGTTCCAGCAGCAATGCTGGATGGCAGTGGGCCATGCGGAGCGTATCTCAGTCGTGGCAAGAGCCGCGTCGAGAACGGAAAGGAAATCAACGTGAACGCCTATCGAAAACTGTTGGTCAAAGTAGTTCGGGTGCTTGTTCCTGGGATCCTGGTATTGCTGTGTTCTCCTGGTGCGCTGCGCGCGCAATTTCTGTTCGTGGACTGCAGCGGAACGAACCTGTACGTCTACCCGAGCATTAATGCCGCGCTGCCGAACGCCGGACCTGGCGCCTCCATCCTGGTAACCGGCACTTGCAATGAAAGCGTTTTCCTGTTTGGCCGAAACGGGCTGAATCTGGGTGCGTTCATTGGCCAAACGGCGACCATCAACGGCACGATCTTCATCGACGGCAAGCCCGCCACCTACCTGCTGGTGATCAAGCATGCGGCAGCCTCGACGCTGGCGGTGGTGGACGGGGTCAAGGCGAGGCTGGGTTTTATCCGTGCCACCGCGCCGAAGGGCGTCAAGGTCGAGTTGACTTTCGATCAATCCACGTTCGTACGCGCCGCGCTGATCGAGGTCGTGCGCGAGGCCGTCATCGCGGCGATCCTGGTCGCGATCATGGTGCT
>Ga0137418_10002180_pt1 | contig 17957 bp, 15 predicted proteins | sample CZODoug3_1_2_16f_FD_122242 | JGI IMG/M metagenome (GOLD analysis project Ga0137418, IMG submission 122242) | Vadose zone soil fungal communities from Angelo Coast Range Reserve, California, USA - CZODoug3_1_2_16fungal (Hybrid Assembly) | ecosystem: Environmental > Terrestrial > Soil > Vadose... | reverse complement strand
GTCGTCCGGGGCGTACCTGCGCGCCGCCTCGTAGACGGCAATCGCGCCCTGCAGATCGCTGTGCTTGTAGAGCAGGTCGCCGAGCACGATCGAGGCGGGCGTGAAGTTCGGCGCCAGCTTCAGGGCCTGCTCGAACGACTCGCGCGCCTTCGCGGTGTCGCCGAGCAGCTGGGCTGCGAGGCCGGCGCCGAGGTAGAGCGACGGGTTGCGAGGCTCGGCGCGAATCGCGTCGGCAAAAGCGGCGGCCGCGTCCTCATTTCTGCCCTCACGAATGGCATCCCAGCCGGCGCGTCCCGCGGCCGCCTGAGCGAACGCGGCCGCCGACATCGCCATCGCGCACGCGAACGCGGCGAGAAGCCTCATGCGAACCCATGGTAAACCGTTTGCACCTCGACGTGCTGGAGGGACCCATGAAAGCACCTCAGCTCTTTTGCGGCGTACTTGCGCTTGCGCTGGCCGCCGGCGGCTGTCACCGTCAGGTGTCACAGGCGGACGTGAAGCAGACCGCGAGCGACGCTGCGGCCAAGATCAAGGTCGAAAGCGCGCAGGCGCGCGACCAGCTCGCCGACGTATGGCTCAGCACGAAAATCCACTCGAAGTTCGTCGGCGACCGCGACATCGAAGCGAGAGACGTCAGCGTGTCGACGAAGGACGGCGTCGTGACGCTGAAGGGCCGCGTGCTCAACGAGCCGATGCGCCAGCTCGCGATCGCGATTGCGAAGGACACCGACGGCGTGAAGCAGGTCGTCAACCAGCTCGACGTCGAAATTGCCGGCCCGGTCGCGCCCTCGCGCGCGCAGAACGGCGCGACGCCCGGCGCCGTGGCGACCACCGGCTCGTCCTCGCCGACGGCCGCCGGCCCCGACGATGGGCGGATCACGTCGAGCATCCAGTCGAAGTACTTCATCAGCGATCGGCTGAAGGGGCGTCGTGTGAACGTGACGAGCAGCGGCGGCGTCGTCACGTTGAACGGCGACGTCGCGGATGAAACCGAGCGTGCCGAGGCGCTGCTGCTGGCGCGCACGACCGACGGCGTCACGCGTGTCGAGGACAGCTTGACCGTGACGGCCGCATCGCCCGCTGCCGCAGCCGCGCCGGCCTCGCCCGCCGCCGCCGCCGCGCCGTCGCCCGCGTCGCCCGCGTCGCCCGTTGCCGACGGCGACGACTCGCTCGGCGCGCGCGTCAAGACGCAGCTGTCGTCCGATGCGCGGGTGAAAGGCGCGGCAATCGATGTCACCGCGAAGAACGGGGTCGTGCTGCTGCAGGGCACCGTGCCATCCACCGCGGCGAAGCAGCGCGCGCTGACGGTTGCGCGCGGAACCGACGGCGTCACGCAGGTGGTCGATCGCCTTCACGTCGGAAAGGGATCGAAATAGTGCCGATCACCCTGGACCGTGCGTGGCGCGAGCGGAGCCCGGACCGGATGCCGGACGGGCTCTGGCATGCCGCGCTCGACCGGATTCGCGCCGAGTTCGAAGAGATGCCGTGCCTGCGGGTGACGCTTCCCGAGGCGCGGCGTCTCTTCGGCCTGCCGGATCAGGCCGCATCATGGGTGCTCCGGCAGCTCGCGAGCGAAGGATTTCTCGATCGGACGGAGCGCGGCGAGTACTTCCGCCGCGCCGCGCATCCCTGACGCCTCAGGGCTCAACGCTCGAGGAACAACACGGCAACATCGGCAGCGGCAAGCGGCCGTGGCCCGTCGATCAATCCCACGGCGGCGGCCGCGCGCCCAATCACATCCTCGGCGCTTATCCCGGCTCGTCTCAACTCGCGCACGCCGGTGTCGCCGGCGCTCTTGCTCAATTTCTCGCCGTTCGGTTTCAGAACCAGCGGGTGATGCACGTACGCAGGGGAAGCGGCCACGCCGAGCATCCGCCGGAGCTGCAGTTGCCGTACGGTTGACGACAGGAGATCTTCGCCGCGGATCACGTGCGTGATGCCCTGTTCGATGTCGTCGACCGTGACCGCGAAGTGATACGTCCAGTTTCGATCGCGATCGCGCAGCAGCAGATCGCCGCCGTCGTCCATCTGCACACGCAGCCCGCACCCGGGGCCGTCAACCAGGCCGCGCTCCCGGCAGACGCCGTCGTACCGCTCGCCGGCGACGCGCTTGCGCGAGCAGTCGCAGACATAGACATGGTGGGTGTGTCGGAGCCGCTCGAGCGCGTCGCGGTAGACGTCGTTCCGGTCGCTCTGACGCACCAGCGGGTGCAGCCCCTCGTCGGGCGCGAAGCCGAGCCACGCGAGATCGTCGAGGATGCTCGCTTCGTACTCGGGCCGGCAGCGGATGCGGTCGTGATCCTCCATCCGCAGCAGCACGCGGCCGCCCGCCGCGCGCGCCAGTCCCCAGACGTAGATCGCGTTGACCACGTGACCGAGGTGCAGGTGGCCGGTGGGCGACGGCGCGTACCGCGTCAGCATCGAAAAAATCCGGGTTTAATTTTCGACTCGTCGTCGCCGAAAATTGAATCGGGTTTCATGTCCATCCCCTGGCTCGGATTGCGCGATCCGTTCCCGCCGGTCGAACAGGCGCTCGTCGAGCCCAACGGGCTCCTCGCCGCCGGCGGCGACCTGTCGCCGGAGCGGCTGCTCGACGCCTACGCCCGCGGCATCTTCCCGTGGTTCAACGAGGACGATCCCGTCCTCTGGTGGAGTCCCGACCCGCGCATGGTGCTGTTTCCGCGCGAGCTGCACGTCTCGCGGTCGCTGCGCCGTGCGATCCGCTCCGGCCAGTTTGCCGTGACGCTCGATCGCGCGTTCGACGGGGTGGTCGAGGGGTGCGCCGCGCCGCGGGCTCACCAGGACGGGACGTGGATCACCGGCGACATGATGCTCGCCTACGCGCGGCTGGCTCAGCTCGGCTATGCGCACTCGGTGGAGACCTGGAACGACGGAGAGCTCGTCGGAGGCCTCTACGGGGTCGCCCTTGGACGCGTGTTCTATGGCGAGTCGATGTTCAGCCGGCAAAGCGACGCGTCGAAGGTGGCGCTCGCCTACCTGGCGCGTCAGCTGGAGCGCTGGAAGTTCGTCCTGATCGACTGCCAGATGGCCACCGGGCACCTGGCATCGCTCGGCGCGCGCGAGATTCCGCGCGACGACTTCCTGCGCGGCGTGCGCGCGGGCACCGCGCAGCCTGGCATCGCCGTACCGTGGCAGATCGAGCCCGATCTGATGAACGGCCTGTAAAATGAACGCGTAGGGAATGGCCGATCCGTTATCCAACGAGTCCACGCTGACCGAGCAGCGCCAGGAGCAGAAGCTCCAGCGCCCGCGCCTCTGGCGCGTCCTCCTGCACAATGACGACTACACCACGCAGGACTTCGTCGTCTGGATTCTCGAAACGATCTTTCACAAGCCGCGCGGCGAGGCGTTCGCGATCATGATGAGCGTGCACCAGTCGGGGCTGGGGCTCGCGGGCATTTATACGCACGACATCGCCGAGACGAAGGTGAAGGCCACCAAGCAGCTGGCGGAGCAGCACGAGTTTCCGCTGCTCGTGACGATGGAACCCGAACCCGAAGGCAAAGAGTCATAACGAAGATGAGCAAACCTCCCGTTCCTTTCGCGCCGGAAACGCTCGAGACGATTCAGCGCGCGTTTCGACTGGCCACGGACCGTCGCCATGACACCGTCGGCCTCGAGCACCTGCTTCGCGCCATCACGGAGGAGCCGCAGGCGCGCGCGCTGCTCGCGACCTGCGGCGTGAACCTCGACGCGCTCCGCACGCAGGTGGACGAGGTGCTCGTGAAGGCGTTCACGCCGGTCCCGGCGGCGAGCGTGGTCGAACCGGAGCCGTCGGTCGCCTTCGACCGCGTCGTCCAGCAGGCGGTGGTGCACGCCGCGGTGTCGAGCGCGAAGCAGGTCGACACGGGCAGCCTGCTCGTCTTCATGCTGCAGGAGGAGGAGAGCCACGCCGCCTTCTTCCTCCAGAGCCAGGGGCTCGATCGGCTGACGCTGCTGCGCGTGATCTCCCACGGCGGCCGCGGTCAGCCCGTGCCGCAGGAAGGCGAGTCGGGGCCGGCCGGCCCGCCGTCCACCGATCCGCTCGAGGCGTACGCGACGGACCTCGTCGCACGCGCCGCCGCGGGACAGATCGACCCGCTCATCGGGCGCGCGCTCGAGCTCGAGCGCATGATCCAGGTCCTCTGCCGCCGGCGGAAGAACAACCCGCTCCTGGTCGGCGAGCCGGGCGTCGGGAAGACCGCGCTGGCCGAAGGCCTGGCGCTGCGCATCCACGAGGGCCAGGTTCCCGAACCGCTGCGGGCCTCGAAGGTCTACGCGCTGGACCTTGGCGCGTTGCTCGCCGGCACGAGGTATCGCGGCGACTTCGAGGAACGCGTCAAGCAGGTGCTCGAGCGCCTGGCGAAGGAACCGAACGCGATCCTGTTCATCGACGAGATTCACTCGCTGGTGGGCGCGGGCGCCGCGTCGGGCGGAGCGATGGACGCCGGCAACCTGCTGAAGCCGGCGCTGGCCAACGGGTCGCTGCGCTGCATCGGCTCGACGACGTTCAACGATGTCAAGCAGTCGTTCGATCGCGATCGCGCGCTGTCGCGCCGGTTCCAGAAGATCGACGTGCTCGAACCGTCCGAGGACGAAACGATCGACATCCTCAAGGGCCTCAGGCCGCACTACGAGGCGCACCACGGCGTCCGCTACACCGACGAGGCCATTGCCGCCGCCGTCGCGCTGTCGGCGAAGCACCTGAAGGACCTCCACCTGCCCGACAAGGCGATTGACGTGCTCGACGAAGTCGGCGCGGCGCAGAAGCTGCTGCCGGCGGACCGGCGCGTCGCCGCGATCGGCCCCGCGCAGATCGAACAGGTCGTCGCGCGGATGGCGCGCGTGCCCGTCCAGGCCGTGTCGAGCGACGACCGCGCCGCGCTGGCCACGCTCGACACGCAGCTGAAGCTGGTGATCTTCGGCCAGGCTGGCGCCATTGACGAGGTCGCCTCCGCCATCAAGCTGTCGCGCTCGGGGCTGCGATCGCCCGACAAGCCGATCGGCAACTTCCTGTTCGCGGGCCCCACCGGCGTCGGCAAGACCGAGCTCGCGCGGCAGCTGGCGCGCATCCTCGGCATCGACTTCATCCGCTACGACATGTCGGAGTACATGGAGAAGCACGCCGTCTCACGGCTGATCGGCGCGCCTCCGGGCTACATCGGCTACGAGGAGGGCGGCCTGCTGATCGACGCGATCCGCAAGTCGCCGCACGCGGTGCTGCTGCTGGACGAGGTCGAGAAGGCGCATCCCGACATGGTCAGCATCCTGCTCCAGGTGATGGACCACGCGACGCTGACCGACTCGCACGGGCGAAAGGCCGACTTCCGCCACGTCATCCTGATCATGACGACCAACGCCGGCGCACGCGACCTCTCGGATCGCCGGCTCGGCTTCGCGGACGCCGGGGCAGGCGTCTCCTCGCGCGGCGCGCTGGAGAAGATGTTCGCGCCCGAGTTCCGCAACCGGCTCGACGCCATCGTCCACTTCAACGCGCTCGGCCCGGCGGAGATCGAGCGAGTGGTGGACAAGCAGATCGACGAGTTGCGCGCGATGGTGTCGGGCAGGGGCGTGACCATCGAGCTCGATCTGCTCGCGCGGGCGTGGCTGGCGGCCGCGGGCTTCGACCGGGCATTCGGCGCCCGCCCGATGGCGCGGCTCATCGAGCGCAAGGTGAAGAAGCCGCTCTCCGAAGCGATGCTGTTCGGGTCGCTTGCCGACGGCGGCACCGCTCGTATCGTCGTCGAGGGCGACGAGGTGAGGGTGGTGGCAACGCCCAGGGCTAACGGCTAACGACCAACGACTAACGACCAACGACCAACGATGTCTCTTGCCGACATCCGGCGCGAGTACCTCGGCCAGCCGCTGAGCGAGACGAACTGCGAGGCCGACCCGTTGCGGCAGTTTGCCCGCTGGTTCGACCAGGTGCGGGAGCTCGAGCCGGATCCCACCGCGATGGCGCTCGCCACCGCCTCACCGGACGGCCGCCCGTCGGTCCGCACGGTGCTCCTCAAGGGCGTGGACGACCGCGGCTTCATCTTCTACACGAACTACGAGAGCCGGAAGGCGCGCGAGATGGAGGCGACGGGCCGCGCGAGCCTCCTGTTCTTCTGGCGCTCCGTCGAGCGCCAGGTGCGGATCGACGGGACGGTCGAGCGCATCAGCCCGGTCGAATCGGACGCGTACTTCGACACGCGGCCGCTCGACAGCCGGCTGAGCGTCTACGCGTCGCGGCAGAGCGCGCCCATCGACAGCCGTGAAATGCTCGAGGACGCCTTCGAGCGCGTCAAGCGCAGCTACGGCGACGGCCCGGTGCCGCGTCCAGACTGGTGGGGCGGCTATCGCGTCGTCCCAGACGAGTTCGAATTCTGGCAGGGGCGCACCAGCCGCCTCCACGATAGACTTCGCTACGTGAAGAATGCCGATGGAAGCTGGCGGCGCGAGCGATTAGCCCCGTAGCACAGGAAAGATGAGATACCTCGTCACCGCACGGATCAAGCGCGGCCAGCGTGCCGCCCTCAAGAACGCGATCGCAGACGAGTCGCTCGGCGCGGGATCCGTCGCGGGCGGTGAATACCTGCACGACATGGCGCACGCGCGCGAGCTCGCCGATGGCCGCGTGAAGTGGGTCGAGACCTGCTTCTGCTCGACGCCGCTGCAGGAAGAGCGTCCGTACTGGGAAGAGTTCTTCGCCGTCGAGACGATCAAGGACGCGCACGCGCGCAGCACGTGCCGCGACGAAAACGGCACCGAGCCGTGGGCGTGCTGCAATTGCGACTGCACGAAGCGGCTCGAGGGCTGGCTCCGAAAGCAGGGGAAGGTGTTCACGCCGTAGAAAGACTCCAGTTGAAAGATTGGCCTCTTGTGTTCTCGCGACGACGATGGCATCGTCGTCGTGAAAAGGAGCGAGAACACCATGGCCGCCCCGCCGCTCATGACTGTCGACGAGTACTTCCACACGCCCGAAACCGTCCGGCCGTCGGAGCTGCGGTATGGCGTGCTGCACGTGGCCGAATCGCCATCGCCGCAGCATCAATCGGCAGTTGCCCAGCTGTTTCGATCGCTCGATGCACACGTTCGCGCCCGTGATGTCGGCGAAATGTGGCTCGCGCCGCTCGACGTCGTGCTCGACGACGAGAAGGCGCTGATTGTCCAGCCCGACCTCATGTTCATTTCGAAGGCCAGGGAGTGGATTGTCCAGGACCGCGTACGCGGCGCGCCCGACCTCGTCGTGGAGGTCCTCTCTCCGAACCCGAGGATCGGCAAGACCGAAGAGCGTGTGACGTGGTTTGCCGAGTACGGCGTTCGGGAATGCTGGCTCGTTCACCTGGATCGCCGGGACATCACCGTGGTGACATGTGCGCACCGTCGCATCGCCGGCCGCCGTGTGTTCGCTCGGCGCGAACCGCTGGAGTCGGCCGTACTTCCCGACTTTGCCGAGGGGTTCGACGACATCCTGAGACCGCTGTAATCCGAACCCCGAACCCCGAACCGAACCTGAACACGAACGGAGCACGCAGAACGCGGAAGCGTGAACCACCCGGTTCCGTGATACCGTTTCTCTCCACGGCAGCGTCGCTGCCGTTCACGGATTCCCGGCATGGCGCCCGGGGCAGGCACGGCGATGAACCAGACACCCTTCCGCATCTTCGAGGCGGCGTCCGCCGCCGCGCGGCTCGATGCCGCGTCAACCTTCGTCAGGCAGTTTCCCGCGCATCATCCGATCACGATCGTCGGCGCCACGCGCGGCGCGGCCGATGACTTCGCGCGGCGCCTTGCGCTCGAGCGCGGCGCAACCCTCGGCGTGGCGCGCTTCAGCCTGACACAGCTGGCGGCGCGCGTCGCCGTGACGCACCTGGCCGGTCAGGGGATCGCGGCCGCCACCGCGCTCGGCGCCGAGGCGGTCACGACTCGTGCGGCATTCGAGGAGTCGCGCGCCGGCACCCTGAAGTACCTGGCGCCTGTCGCCGCGATGCCCGGCTTTCCGCGCGCGCTCGCGCAGACGATCGGCGAGCTGCGCATGGCTGGCGCCGCGCCCGATGCGGTTGGCGGCGCCGGCGCGAGCGGGACGGACGTCGCGCGGCTGCTGGCGAAGGCGGACGAGGAGTTCGCCGAGGCGGCGTCGGCAGACCGCGCACGGCTGTTTGCGACGGCCGCGGCGGCTGCGGCCGACATGGCCGACCTTGCCGCGCCGCTGCTGCTGCTCGACGTCGCGATCGATTCGCTTGTCGAAGAGCAATTCGTCGGCGCGCTCTGCCGCGCGGCGACAGAGACGTTCGCGACACTCCCGTCCCATGACGAGAACGCCAGAGCGGCTCTCGAACGCGCCGGCGGGTCGGTGCACCGCGGCGCCGACGCGCGCACGACCACGCTCGATCAGCTGCGGGCGTGCCTGTTCAGCAAGGAAACACCGCCACAGCGCGAGGAAGACGGGACGCTGCAGTTTTTCTCGGCACCGGGCGAGGGGCGGGAAGCCGTCGAAATCGTGAGGCGGATCCTGGACGAAGCGCACCGCGGGGTCCCGTTCGACGAGATGGCGATTCTCGTCCGGTCACCGCAGCAGTACCACGGGCTGTTCGAGCACGCGCTGTCGCGCGCGGGTGTCCCCGCGTGGTTCGACCGCGGCACCCGCCGGCCGCACCCCGCCGGCCGCGCGTTTCTCGCGCTGCTCGCCTGCGCGGCGGAAAAGCTTTCCGCACGCCGCTTTGGAGAGTACCTGTCGCTGGGGCAGATCCCGGCTGCCGGTGGTCCAGGTCCCGCGTGGGTCGCGTCGACCGACGAGGTGTTCGCCGGCATCGGCGAGCAGCCGGTCGAAGACACCGCGCCGGACAACTCGAGCACGTTGCCGGCGCCGCGCCGCTGGGAGCATCTCATCGTCGAAGCGTCTGTCATCGGCGGTGATCCCGAGCGGTGGACGCGCCGGCTCGACGGATTGGCCGCGCAGTTCGCGAAGCAGATCGCCGAGCTGCGCAGCGAAGATCCCGACTCCGCCCGCGCGGCCGGCATCGAACGGGACGCGGCCCGCCTGGCTCGGCTCCGCGACTTTGCGCTGCCGCTGCTGCGGCGGATGGCGTCGTGGCCGGCGTCGGCTCCCTGGGGAACATGGCTGACCGAGCTCGAGGCGTTTGCCCCCCTGGTGGTGCGGGCTCCCGCGCACATTCTGCGCGTGCTGGCCGACTTGCGTCCGATGGAGACGGTTGGCCCCGTCTCGCTGGAGGAGGTGCGCAGCGTCCTCGGCGAACGCCTTCGCCTCATCGAACGCGAGCCGCCGAAGCGCCGCTACGGGCGCGTGCTGGTGACCAACCCCGCGCACGCGCGGGGCCGTGCGTTCCGCATCGTCTTCGTGCCCGGCGTCGCCGAGCGCATGTTCCCCCAGAAGCCGCGGCAGGACCCGCTGCTGCTCGACGCCGCGCGCGAGCGGCTGAACGAAGGCCTGAACAGCCCGCGGAGCCTGCCGCTCGTCACCCGCCCCGAGCGCGGCCGGCGCGAACGGCTGCTCCTGCACCTGGCGGCGGGTGCGGCGACCGAGCGGCTCTACTTGTCATATCCGCGGCTGGAAATCGTGGAAGGGCGGGCGCGTGTCCCGTCGTTTTACGCGCTCGACGTGCTCCGCGGCGCGACCGGACGGCTTCCGGATCGTGACACCCTCGAACGCGCCGCGGCGGCCGCGGGCGACCGGAGCCTCGCGTGGCCGGCGCCAGCCGACGCGCAGCGCGCCATCGACGACCAGGAGCACGACCTGGCCGTGCTGCGCGACCTGCTCGACGTTCGCGACCCGGCGCTGGTTCGCGGTCACGCGCAATACTTCCTTCGCCTGAACGCGGCGCTGCGCCGATCGGTAACGGACCGCTGGGCGCGAGCGGAGCGGAAGTGGACGCAGTTCGACGGCATCATTCGCGTGACCGATCGCACGCGCGCGGCGTTGGCCTGGCACCGCCTGACCAACCCGCAGCGGCCCTACTCGCTCTCTGCGCTGCAGCGATTCAGCACGTGCCCGTACCAGTTCCTGCTGGGCGCGATCTATCGGCTGCAGCCCGCCGAGGTGCCGCAGCCGCTGCAGCGGCTGGATCCCCTGACACGTGGAAGCATCATGCACGGCATCCAGGCGCGCTTCTTCCGCGAGCTTCAGCGTCGAGACCTGCTGCCCGTCACGGACGCGAACCTCGAGACCGCCCTGCAGATCCTCGAGACGGTGATCGTCAAGGTCGCGGAGGACTATCACGAGCAGCTGATGCCGGCGATCGATCGGGTCTGGCGCGAGGAGGTCGGCGGCATTGCCCGTGACCTCCGAGGGTGGGTCCGCAACCTCGTGGCCGATGGCGCCGAGTGGAAGCCTGCATATTTCGAATACGGGTTCGGTCTTCCAATCGACGAGCAGCGCGACCCGCGGAGCGTTCGCGATCCCGTCGTCGTCGCGAACCGGTTTTCACTTCGCGGCTCCGTGGATCTGGTCGAGGCACACCGGACGAATGGAACACTGCGCGTCACCGACCACAAGACGGGCAAGGACCGGACGAAGCGTCCATTGGTCATCGGAGGCGGCGCCGTGCTGCAGCCGGTGCTCTATTCGCTGGTTGTCGAGCAGGCGACGGGTCAGAAGGTGGTCGAGTCGCGGCTGTCGTTTTGCACTGCCGCCGCCGGCTATTCCGTGCAGCCCGCGGCGCTCGACGAGGCGTCGCGACGCACGGGGATCGAGGCGCTCGAGATCGTCGATCGGGCCGTCGAGCGTGGCGATCTCGCCGCCGCGCCTGGAGAAGGTGCATGCGCCTGGTGCGACTTCCGTCCGGTGTGCGGGCCCGACGAGGAGGAGCGCATCGCGCGAAAGCCGCCGGATCGGCTGCGCGACCTCATCGAGTTGCGGAGCCGGCCATGACGACGCCAATGGCGGATCAGGCCGCACGCACTCGCATCGAGACGGCGCTCGACGAGACGCTCGTCGTCGAAGCCGCGGCGGGCACCGGCAAGACCACCGAGCTGGTGCGCCGGATTGTCACGATGCTCGCCGAGGGACGCGCTGACGTGACGTCGATCGTCGCGGTGACGTTCACCGAGAAGGCTGCCGGGGAGCTGAAGCTGCGCCTGCGACAGGAGCTGGAGGATGCGCGCATCGCGGCGGCTGGCACACCCACGGTGCATCTCCGGCTCCAGGAGGCGCTCCAGAATCTCGAGGAAGCGCACGTCAGCACGATCCACGGATTCTGCGCCGAGCTGTTGCGCGAGCGTCCCGTCGAAGCGGGCATCGATCCGCTGTTCACGGTGCTCACCGAGCCGCAGTCCCAGCGGTGCTACGACGAGGCGTTCGCGGCGTGGTTCCAGGACGTCTTGAAGGACGCTCCTGAGGGGGTGCGGCGGTCGCTCCGGCGCAGCAGCCGTCCTGTCACCGGCGGCGACGCAGACACTGACGGTCCCGTCGAACGGATTCGCCGTGCAGGCTGGGAGCTGGCCGGCTGGCGCGACTTTCCGGCGCCGTGGACGCGTCCGCCGTTCGATCGCGACGCGGCGGTCGACGGCCTTGCCGCCCGGGTTCACGCATTTGCCGCGTTGACCACGGCGCCGGCCACGGTTCGCGATGGTCTCCATGTCGACACCGCCGCGGGCCGTCGAGCCAGCGCCGATCTTCGCGCGCTCGTCCATGCCAGCGACTACGACGGTGCGGAAGCCGTGCTGATCGATCTGCGGCGCGATCGCGATTTCCGGCGCGCGCGCAAGGGTTACGGATCGATGTACGGCAGGAACGTGTCGCGTGCCGATGTTCACGCCGCGCACAAGGCGCTGGTGGACGCGCTCGACGCGTTCGCCCTCGATGCCGATGCGGACCTGGCGGCGCTGCTGCGCGAGGAACTGCGCGGCAGCCTCGACCGGTATCGGCTGCTCAAGGCGCGCGACGGGGCGCTCGACTACGTCGATCTCCTGCTGATCGCGCGAGACCTCGTCCGCGACGCCGACGACGTGCGCGCCCAGTTCCAGGCGCGCTTCGCACGCATCTTCGTCGACGAGTTCCAGGACACGGACCCGCTGCAGGCCGAAATCCTGCTGCTGCTCGCCGCAGACGACCCGAACGAGCGCGACTGGACTCGCGTCCGGCCCGTCCCCGGCAAGCTCTTCATCGTCGGCGATCCGAAACAGTCGATCTATCGCTTCCGCCGTGCGGACGTGTCGGTGTACCAGGACGTCTGCCGCCTGCTGAACCAGCACGGCGTCAGGCCGCTGGAGCTGACCACGAGCTTCCGAAGCGTGCCGGGGATCCAGCGGCTCGTCAACGCCGCGTTCGGGGCCGCCATGCACGAAAGCGCCACGACGCTGCAGGCCCGCTACGTGCCGTTGACCGGCCACCGGCCGCCCCTCGCGCAGCAGCCGTCGGTCGTGGCGCTTCCGGTGCCGCGGCCCTACGGCAAGAAGCGCATTGCCGGCACCGAGATCGAACGCTCGCTGCCGGATGCCGTCGGGGCGTTCGTGGAATGGCTGCTGCGCGACAGCGGGTGGTCCGTCACCGAACGGGAGAGCGGCAAGACGGTCGAGGTGCCGATCCAGGCCCGTCACGTCTGCATCCTGTTCCGCCGCTTCGTCAGCTTCACCACCGATGTCACGCGCGCCTACGTCGATGCGCTCGAGGCGCGCGGCGTGAAGCACCTCCTCGTCGGCGGCCGCGCCTTCCACAACCGCGAAGAGATCGAAACCGTGCGCGCGGCGCTCGCGGCGGTCGAGTGGCCGGACGACGAGCTGTCGGTGTTTGCGACGCTGCGGGGGGCGTTGTTTGCCATCGGCGACGAGGAGTTGCTCGAGTACCACCACCACTACGGCCGCAGCTTTCACCCGTTCAGGGTTCCCGATCACCTGCCCGCGCACCTGACGCCGATCGGTGACGCGCTGCGGCTCCTCGCGGATCTCCACGCCCGCCGCAACCACGTCCCGGCCGCCGAGATCGTCACGCGGCTGCTCGACGCGACGCGCGCGCACGTCGGGTTCGCCCTGCGGCGCGCGGGCGAGCAGGTGCTGGCCAACGTGCTGCACGTCGCCGAGCTCGCACGCCAGTACGATCTGTCCGGCGGCATCTCGTTCCGTGGGTTCGTCGAGCGCCTGCGTGACGCGGCGGAGGAGAGCGAGGCGGCAGAGGCCCCCATCGTGGAGGAAGGCACCGACGGCGTCCGCCTGATGACCGTCCACAAGGCGAAGGGGCTCGAGTTCCCCGTCGTGATCCTGGCCGATATCACCGCCAACCTCGCGGGCTCGGAGGCGTCGCGGCACATCGACGCCTCGCGCGACCTGTGCGCGCTTCGGATCGGCGGCTGGTCGCCGCACGATCTCATCGCGCAGCAGGCGACCGAGCTCGAGCGCGACCGCCAGGAGGGGCTCCGCGTCGCCTACGTCGCCGCGACGCGCGCGCGCGATCTCCTCGTCGTTCCCACCGTCGGCGACGAGCCGTACGACCGCTGGATCGGCGTGCTGAACCAGGCGATGTATCCCCCGCCGGCGACGTGCCGCGACCAGCGCGCCGCACCCGGATGTCCGCCGTTCCGCAAGGATTCCGTCCTGAATCGTCCCGATGACGAGGTCGCGCGGCCGTCGACGGTGTGTCCGGGCGTGCATCCCTTCGCGGGGCATGCACCGGGTCAGGAGTACGAGGTCGTCTGGTGGGATCCTGCCGCGCTGCACCTCGACGCCGAGCCGCCGTTCGGCCTCCGCCGCCAGGAGTTGATTTCGAAGGACGTGTCGCCGGATGTGGTCGCGGAGGGTGAACGGCGCTACATCGCCTGGCGTCAGCGTCGCGAGCAGGCGATTGCGGCGGGCGCGGTTCCCTCGATCAACGTGAGGACCGCGACGGAGTGGGCGTCGCGCGATGCGGGTTCAATCGCGACGATTGGCGATTGCGACGTCGCCGTGGTGTCGCTGCCGGCCGACGGCGGCCGGCCCGCCGGCCCGCGGTACGGCACGCTGGTGCACGCGACGCTTGCGACGGTGCCGCTCGACGCGGCGCCCGACGTCATCACCGCGATGGCCCGGATGCAGGGGCGTATCGTCGGTGCGACCGAGCCCGAAATCGAATCGGCGGTCTCCGTGGCCGCCGCTGTGCTTGCGCACCCGCTGTTGTCCGCCGCGCGAGAGGCCGCGCAGGCAGGCCGCCTGCTGCGCGAGACACCTGTGGCCACGACCGTCGAGGGCGAGCTCGTCGAGGGTGTCGTGGATCTCGCGTTTGACGACGGGGCCTCGATCACTGTCATCGACTTCAAGACCGATCGCGAGCTGGAAGGGGCGATGGATACGTACCGCCGGCAGGTCCAGATCTACGCGCACGCCATCGCCCTGGCCACGGGGCGCCCGACGCGCGGGGTGCTGATGAAGATCTAGTCAGTGGGCAGTCGGCAGTGGGCAGTCGGCAGTAGGTTGCAGGCTCAGGTTACAGGTTACAGGTTTAAGTCCGTGACGTCCTGCGTTTTCCTGCCCACTGCCCACTGCCCACTGCCTACTGATAAATCGGCTTCCAGCGATCGGTCGCCGGCGAGTACTGATACTGCGACTCGCAGCGCTCGCACTCGTAATACTCGGTCACCATCTGGGCGCCGAGCCGTGCCGGGCTGACGTGACGCCTGAGCAGGATGAGGGCATCCGTACGGCACTGCGGGCACTGCCGGGCTCCCCCCACCGTGCGGGGCTTTTCGAACGTGTGCCGGATGGTGAAGTCCATCAGACGATCCGCCTGACGCGTTTCCAGCCGACGAAGAACATCGACGCCGCAGCGAGCCACAGACGGCGTCGCATATACCACGGCTTCGGCGAATCGTTGTCACGGCGGCCGCCGCGCGGACGTGCTCGACGATCGGAAAGCTCCCGGATTCGCTTGTCGTCGCTCATGAGGCGAGCTTATCACCTCAGCGCGATTTGAAAGCTCAACTTGCTGCCGCTTTTGACGGCAACAGCGCGTCCACGCACAGGTATTAGGGAGGGAATGAAAGTGGAAAATGCGTGCAGCGGATGGCGCGATCGATCTCGTTGCACGCGACACCAGGACGGCCTGAAGGTTGCTCAGGTGTGATGCATGAACGGACGCCTGGGGCGATACAAGGATCTTGCGTGGTTCGTCGCCAAGTACGGCCGCGCTGACTTCGTCAGCAAGGTCCTCCATGGAGAAGAGTCCGCCTCAGCCGATCCCGCGGGCGCCGAGGCGTTCGCGCGAGACCTCGAATCGCTCGGCCCGACCTTCATCAAGCTCGGTCAGCTCCTCTCGACGCGCGCGGACCTGCTTCCGCCCGCGTACCTCGAGGCGCTCGCCCGTCTGCAGGACAACGTCGAGCCATTTCCCTACGAGGACGTCGAGCGCACGATCCGCGAGGAGCTCGGTGTCCGCATTTCGCACGCGTTCGTCGAGTTCGATCGGCTGCCGATTGCCGCCGCGTCGCTCGGGCAGGTGCATCGCGCCGTGCTCCGCGGCGGGCGGGAAGTGGCCGTCAAGGTGCAGCGGCCGGGCATCCACGAGCTCATCGAGAACGACCTGGCAGCGTTCCACGAAATCGCGAAGGTCATCGACCGCCTCGGCGCGGCGCGCAACGTCGACGCCGCGCGCATCCTCGAGGAATTCCGCCGCGCGCTGCTCTCCGAGCTCGATTATCGCGAGGAGGCGCGCAACCTCGTCACGGTCGCTCACCAGCTCCGCGATTTCGAGAACATCGTCGTCCCGCTGCCGGTGGACGACTTCACCACCGCACGCGTCCTGACGATGGATTACGTCGGCGGAACCAAGATCACCGCCATCAGCCGCGTCGAGTGGACCGAGGTGGACGGGGCGGCGCTCGCCGAGGAGCTGTTCCGCGCGTACCTTCAGCAGATTCTCATCGACGGGGTCTTCCACGCCGACCCGCATCCGGGCAACGTGCTGCTGACGCCCGACCACCGCATCGCGCTCATCGATCTCGGGATGGTCGGCCGCATTTCGCCGCAGACCCAGGAGCAGCTGTTCAAGCTGATTCTCGCCATCAGCGAAGGGCGCGGCGACGAGGCCGCGGACGTGCAGGTGTGCCTCGGCGAGCGCCGCGAGGACTTCCACGAGGCGGACATGCGGCGCGCGATCGCCGACCTCGTCGGCCGGTTTCACGGCCTGACCTTGCGCGAGATGAACGTCGGACGCGTGGTGATCGAGATGTCGCGCACCGCGGCCGATCACGGCCTCAAGATGCCGCCGGAGCTGGCGCTCCTCGGCAAGACGTTCCTGCACCTCGACGAAGTGGGACGCGTCCTCGATCCGGAGTTCGACGTCAACGCGTCGCTGCGCCGCAACGCCTCGTCCGTCATGCGGCGGCGGATGATGAAGAGCGCGACGCCCGCCAACCTCTTTTCCGCGGCGATGGACGTCCGCGAATTCGCCGAGCGGCTGCCGGGACGCGTCAACAAGATCCTGGATTCGCTGGCGGCCAGCGACCTGCGCTTCAAGGTCGAGGTGATCGATCAGGGCTCGATCATCGAGGGGCTGCAGAAGGTCGCGAACCGGATTGCGCTCGGCCTCGTCCTCGCCGCGCTCATCGTCGGCGCGGCGATGCTGATGCGCGTGCCGACGAGCCTGACGATCTTCGGCTATCCGTGGATTGCGATGCTGCTGTTTCTCGCGGCCGCCGCCGGCGGATTCTGGATGACGTGGACGATTCTCGCCGGGGACGTCCGCAAGACCCGCGCGCGATGACGTCGGCTCGGTTGAGATAGAGGCGGACCTTCAGGTCCGCCTAGGCTTGGTGCGCCGCGGCGCGCTCCGCCGCGGGGATGTTGATCAGCTCCGGGTGCGCCGACATGTGCGCGTTGACGATGTTGGTCGCCTCGGCAAAGGCGGCGGCATCGCCCGACCGGTACTTCGCGTTCGCCTCGATGAGGTCCTTCTGGCTCGCGGGCGTCGCGTCCGGGCTGTCGTAGATGGCGGAGACGGGACACGCCGGCACGCACGCGCCGCAGTCGATGCACTCGTCGGGATGGATGAAGAGCATCGGCGTGTCGGCGAACTCGGCCTCGTCTTTCCGCGGGTGGATGCAGTCCACCGGGCAGACGTCCACGCAGGCGCTGTCCTTGGTCGTGATGCACGGGTCGGTGATGATGAAGGCCATTGCGCCTGAGCTTACACAAAAGATCGGGAGAACTCCAAACTGATGGCCGATCACGCGCCGGACGAGGTCCAGGGCGGGCTGACGGACGAGGAGAAACGCCGCAACGTGCTGCGGCTGGCCTTCGGCGGCGACCAGGAGCGCCTCGACGCCTTCGTTGGCCTGATCCGGCAGGAAATTCCCGAAGGAACCTCGGTCATCCTGCGGGGGAGCGCGGTGACCGGCGAGCGCTGGAAGGACGGCGGGGCGTTCGATTGCGACGGTCCGGGGACGAGCGATCTCGACGTGACGCTGGTCGGCGAGGACGCGGTGGCGCTCTTCAAGCCGACGGGATTCTTCGTGCCGGGCGTTCACTCGCGCCCCGTCTCCGAGGACGATCCCGACATCGCGCCCTCGTTGATCCCGCTCCGGGAAGCGCTGATGGTGATGACCGGAAGGCCGGTGAACATCCAGGCGTCCCGCGATATCGTGATCCAGTTTCGCGGGGGCCTGCTGGACCAGCCCTACCTGACGCTCATCGACAAACGCGAGTGACGCTTCGTATCCTCTCGTACAACATCAGGCGTGGCGGCGCGGGCCGCGAGCAGCCGCTTGCCGCCGTGATCCGTTCCGTCACCCCGGACGTCGTCGTGCTCGAAGAGGCGACGAGGCCGGATGTCGTCGAGCGCATCGCGCGCGACGCGGGCATGAACCAGTGGTCGGCGCGCGCCGGCAAGTCGCTGGCGTTCATGAGCCGTCACCCCGTGACGGCCTATGCGGCGCGCCAGCCCGCGATTTCGCGCCACGCGTTCCTGGAAATCGAGCCGTCGACGACGAGCTGGCGGGTGTTCGGCGTGCACCTCAGCGCGGTGCATGCGGCATGGACGGAGCGGCGCCGCC
>Ga0137418_10002179_pt1 | contig 17959 bp, 16 predicted proteins | sample CZODoug3_1_2_16f_FD_122242 | JGI IMG/M metagenome (GOLD analysis project Ga0137418, IMG submission 122242) | Vadose zone soil fungal communities from Angelo Coast Range Reserve, California, USA - CZODoug3_1_2_16fungal (Hybrid Assembly) | ecosystem: Environmental > Terrestrial > Soil > Vadose... | reverse complement strand
CGTTTCGGCCAGCCCGCCGATCAGGTAGAAGACGAAGGCGGCCAGGCCGATGATCGGGATGGGCAGCGGAATAGGCCCGATGAAGATGACCGGCTGGAAGACGAACCAGTTCCAGCCGGGGCCGGCTTGTGCCTGCACGATGCCCTGCAGCGACATCGTTCTGGCCAGTAAGACCGGGACCACGATGACGATGCCGCTCGGCACTTCGTAGCTGACGTACTGCACCACGGCGCGCATGCCGCCGAGCAGTGAGTACTTGTTCATCGAGCCCCAGCCGGCCAGAGTCACACCGAGTGCCGGGATGGCGCCGAAGGCGAGCAGGTACAGCACGCCGATGTTGATGTCGGTCACCTGCAAACCCGGCCCGAAGGGGATGATGGCCCAGGTCATGAGCGCCGGGCCGAGCACGATCATCGGCGCCACAAAATGCAGCGCCTTGTCCACCTGCGCCGGGGTGATGATCTCCTTGGTCAACAGCTTGAGCACATCCGCTGGGGATTGCAGCAGCCCGAACGGCCCCACCCGGTTCGGCCCCCAGCGGTCCTGCAAACGTGCGATAAATCGCCGTTCGGCCCACAAGGCGAGCATCACGAACACGGTGATCATGCCCAGGACGCTCAGCGCGCCGATGCCCGCATACACAATGGCAACGATCCAGTCAGGCAGCCCAAGCCCCACCACCCAGTCATGCAAAGGCTTGCCAATGCCAAGGTAGAAGTCGTGCGTGTTGTAGTAATCGCCGATATTCATGAGCTGCTGCTCAGAACAATCCTTGTTTCAGGCACCCTATTTATCTATCGACCTCGCCCATGACGATGTCCACCGACGCATTGATCGCGACGAGATCCGACAGGAGATGGCCTTGGGCCATTTTGGACAGCGCCGAGAGGTTGATGAAGGACGGCGGGCGGATGCGCCAGCGCACCGGCTTGGCGGTCCCGTCCGACACGAAATAGTTGCCCAGCTCGCCCTTGGGGTTCTCGATCCCCACGTAGGCCTCGCCCACCGGCGCCTTGACGCCTTCCATCACCTGCTTGAAGTGGAAGATCATCGCTTCCATGTCGCTCATCGCGCGCGATTTGGGAGGCAGGATGACGCGCGGGTCGTCCACGTTGATGGGCCCGTCCGGCAGCCGCTCCAGGGCCTGCTGGAGAATCCGGTTCGACTGATGGCACTCCTCGAGCCGCACCAGGTAGCGGTCATAGACGTCGCCGTGCTCGCCGACCGGCACCTCGAAGTCGTACGTCTCGTAGCCGAGGTACGGCTTGTCCTTGCGCAGGTCGTAGGGGACGCCGCTGGCACGCAGCATCGGGCCCGACAGCGAATAGTTGATCGCCTCGGCGGCCGTCATCACGCCCACGCCCTGCGTCCGCCCCGCCCACACGGCGTTCCGGGTCAGGACCCGGTCGATCTCGTTCAGCGTGTTCGGAAACGTGCGGGTGAATTCCCGTAGTTTTTCTACGAAGCCGTCGGGAATGTCGGCCATCAGGCCGCCCACGCGCGTGAGGCTGGTCGTGAGTCGCGCGCCGGTCCACATCTCCTGCAGGTTGTAGATCCGCTCGCGCTCCTGGAACGCCCACAGGAACGGCGTGAAGGCGCCAAGATCGATCGACGTCGTCCCGAGCCACACCATGTGCGAGATGATGCGACTCATCTCGCAGGCGATGACGCGCAGGACGGTGCAGCGCGGCGTGATGTCGATCCCCATCAACTTCTCGGCCGCGAGCGCCATGCCGACGTTGTTCGCCATGGGCGACAGGTAGTCGGTCCGGTCGGTGAGCGGGACGATCTGATTGTAGTGGCGGTACTCACCCAGCTTCTCGAACCCCGAATGCAGGTAGCCGACGTGCGGGATGCAGCGCACCACCGTCTCGCCGTCCAGCTCCACCACCAGCCGCAGCACCCCGTGCGTGGCGGGGTGTTGGGGGCCCATGTTCAGCAGCAGGTGTTCGCCGCCGTCCGCCGGCAGCGGCACGCGCACCGGGCGGCCCTGTGGGTCGAGGCCCGGCGTCGCCAGCTCGAGCTCGACCGTGCGCTGGCTCATTCCGGGACCGTGCCGCGCTCGCCCCGTTTCAGGCGCTCGCGCATGTCGTCGGGGAGGTCGCCCCAGGCGTCGGCGATGGAGAGCTCATCCAGCGAGTAGTGGGCCTCGGGATTCGCGTTCAGCGCCTGGCGCACCTGCTCCGCGCGGGAGAAGCGTCCCCGCAACGGGAAATCCTTGCGCAGCGGGAATCCCTCCGCGTAGGTCTCCCACATCAGGATGCGCCGCAGGTCGGGATGGCCCCGGAAGGTGATGCCGAACATGTCGTACACTTCGCGCTCGAGCCAATCGGCGCCGTGCCACAGGCTCCAGACCGAATCCACCGCCAGCTCGTCGTTCGCCTGCAGCTCGACCTTGATGCGGAGATCGGCCTTGCGGGTGAGCGAGCGCAGAAAGTACACCACTTCGATGGGCCGTTCGCGGTCGCGGAACTCGACGGCGGTCACGTCCACCAGATAGTCGTACTCCTGCCCGGGCGTCTGCTGCAGCCAGGTCATCGCTTCGAGCAAGCGTTCGCGCGCGACATAGACGATCGTCTCGCCGTCGCGCGCGACGGTTTCTCTCAGCCGTCCGGGGATCTGCGAAGTCACGCCGAGCGGAATTGGTGGACGGAGTTGCCGAACGGCTCCGACACTTCGTCGATCTCGGCGGGCGAGAGCCGCAGGCCCTGGTCGTCGAGGGGTTGCTCGTCGCGGCGCCGCTCGGCGTCGAACAGGGATTCGCCCCTGATCTTCTTGTGGAGCAAGAGCACGCCGTATAGCAGCCCCTCGGGGCGCGGCGGGCAGCCGGGGACGTAGACGTCGACCGGCACGATCGTGTCGATCCCCTGCACCATCGCGTAGTTGTCGAAGATGCCTCCGGTCGAGGCGCACGCCCCCATCGAGATCACCCATTTGGGCTGCGGCATCTGGTCGTAGATGCGCCGGATCACGGGCGCCAGCTTGAACGGCAGCCGACCGGCGCAGATCAGCACGTCCGCCTGGCGCGGCGAAAACGCCTGGCGCTCCATCCCGAAGCGCGCGAAGTCGTAACGGCTGGCGGCGGTGGCCATGAACTCGATGGCGCAGCAGGCGGTGCCGAACGGCATCGGCCAGAGCGAGTTGGCGCGCGAGGCGTTCACCGCCCAGTCGACCAGGTCCTGGAACTTGGCGAGCAGGTAGTTGGGACTCTGCCCCGCGACTTCCTTGGTTTCGACGACTCGTTTCATGGTCTCAGTCCCACTGGAAAGCGCCCCGTTTCCAGACGTATACGTAGCCCACGAACAGGATCAGTAAGAACACGAGCATCTCGACCAGCAGAAAGCCCATCGTGGCGCTGCCCGTCTGGGCTCCGCCAAAGTAGATCGTGGCCCAGGGGATCAGGAAGACCGTTTCGATATCGAAGACGATGAACAGCATGGCCACGAGATAGAACTTGACGGAGAAGCGCTCGTGCGCGGTGCCGAGGGGTGGCATGCCGCTCTCGTACGGCTTCTCCTTCACGTCGGTAGGCCGGCGCGGCCCCAAAAAGTGCGACCCGACGATCATCGTCGCCGCGGCGACGACCGCCAGGCCGAAGAGCATGAGGAACGGGATGTAGGGCTGCATCGCGCTCGTGAAATAATTCACTTGTGGGTTGCTGGAAGCTATATTGCGCCACCATGTCCATCAAGTCCGACCGCTGGATTCGGCGCATGGCCCGCGAGCACCAGATGATCGAGCCGTTCGCCGACGCCCAGGTGCGCGCGGGCGTGATTTCCTACGGCGTGTCGTCCTACGGTTACGACATGCGGGTCGCGCCCGAGTTCAAGATCTTCACCAACGCGCTGTCGGCGATCGTCGATCCCAAACAGTTCGATCCCAAGTCGTTCGTGGAGTTCACGGGACCCGTCTGCGTGGTGCCGCCCAATTCCTTCGCGCTGGCCCGCTCCGTGGAGTACTTCCGGATCCCGCGCAACGTCCTGACGATCTGCGTGGGCAAGAGCACCTATGCCCGTTGCGGCATCATCACGAACGTGACGCCGTTCGAGCCGGAGTGGGAGGGGCACGTCACGCTCGAAATCTCGAACACGACGCCGTTGCCGGCCAAGATCTATGCCGAGGAGGGGATCGCCCAGGTGTTGTTTTTCACGGCCGACGAAGGCGATGAGTGCGAAGTGAGTTACAAGGACAAGAAGGGCAAGTACCAGTCGCAGACCGGGATCACCCTGCCGAAACTGTAGCTGCTTCGCGCCGCGCGCCGAGCGCCGTGATCAGGGCCGTCACCGCGACCAGAATGATGATATCCGGCACCCACCCCAGCTCCGTCGCCGGTACGGTCATCTGCAGCATATACATCACGAAATCGAACGCGCCGATCACGAGGCCGAGCAGGACGGTGTAGTTGAGGCCACGGCCGAGCCGTGCGAGCAGGCTGCCCGTGACGAGGGCTACGGCGCCCTGCCCCGCGGCGATCGCGAGGGCGCTCACGACCCCTCCGAACAGCGTGTCGATCACCGCCGAACGACCCGGGTGATAGCTGAAGAACCACGTATGTATCAGTGCCACGACGACCCCCGCCACCGTCGCACACATCGTAGCCCAGATCGCGTAGTAGACGACGACGCGCATACGATCGCCGGTATCGGACATTGACGCTCTCCCTGGAAGGCTCCTGTAACCTACCTCAAGGCCGCGGCCGCCTCCACTAGTGCCGCCCGAGCCTGATCGACGCGCGCGATCAGGTCCGCGAGCTCGCGCTCGACCGTGGCCGCGTCGGCGTAGCGGATCGCCTCGTTCACCGTCGGAAACGCCATCGTGGCGTAGCCGTTGTCCACGTCCGAGGCAAACTGCAGGCTGCGATACCACGGACGGCTGACGAGCCCTTCGGGGCGCGTGAGGCGCCGCTCCACCTGCATCAGGGCCTGGTTGACGCGCGCCGCGCGCGCCGAGTCGACTGCTGTGGCGGCAAGGCGCGCCGTGTTGAACACGCGCGCCACGCCCGTGAACCGGTCCAGCGCGTCTTTCAACGCCTGGGTGCTCACCGTCCACTGTTTCTTGGTCAGCCCGGAGTCGAGCTGCGAGACCAACGCGCTCATCTCGGTCCCGAAGGCGGCGTAGTCGAGCGGCAGGATGTCGGTGTTGGCGAGCCGGCCGAGGATGACGCTCATCATCTGCGCGCCGGCCCGGTGGGTTTTGTAGCCAGGGTCCCCGAAGCGGTCCATCCAGTCATACGAATCGTACATGGAGTGGTAGATGCCGTCGGGTCCGTCGAACCCGATTCCCCCAGAAGGAATTCCGAGGTGATGATAGAACCCGGCGAAATCAGACCCACCCCCGAGGTTCCCGAACGTGAGCTTCGTCGTGTCTCCACCGTTTTTCTTCAGCCACACGTCGTAGATGCTGCCCGGCCCGGTCGGATCGGGGACGACGCGAGCCGCGTCGCGGAACAACGGCTTCAAGGACGGCGATCCGGCGCCGCCGAAGCTCTGCCCCGAGAACGACGCGTCCTCATTGATGTAGGTCACCACGTGCGCCCGCAGCGTGTCCTCGAGCTCCTCGACCCACTCGGTCGAACCGATCAGCCCCCACTCCTCGGCGTCCCAGGTGGCGAACAGCATGGTGCGTGCCGGCCGCAACCCTCCCTGCGCCAGCGCCGCGAACGCGCGCGCCGTCTCGAGCACGGTGACGGTGCCGCTCACGTTGTCGCGCGCGCCGGGTCCCCACGCGTCGCGATGCCCCCCGACGACGACCCACTCGTCCGGGTACTTCACGCCGCGAATAATGCCGATCGTGTTCCAGATCTTGTGGTAGGCGCGCGCCCCGCGCTCGGTCTTGACCTTGAGCCGCGCGCGCACCGGTCCCGCCCCCACGTGATAGCGGAACGGCAAGGCGCCTTGCCACGGTTGGGGCACCGAGGGTCCCACGAGCGGCTCCAGAAAGCGCCGCGCGTTGCCGTACGACATCGGGATGATGGGGATGTGCGGGATCGGGAACGAATCTTCCGCGGCGCGCCGCGCGCCCTCGACCGAGGCCCACCCGGGGGTGCTCGGGTCGCCGTTCATGTTCATCATGCTGCCGCGCTGGATCCCGCCGGCGGCGCGCATCGGCCCTTTGGGATAGACGTCGCCGCGGAAGTAGCCGTCCTCCATCGGGTCGGAGTAGACGATCAGGCCGACGGCCCCGTGCTTCTCGGCTTCTCGCGCCTTGATGCCCCGGAACGATCGGCCGTAGCGCGCCAGCGCGATCTTGCCGCGCACGCTGATCCCGAGGGAGTCGAGGGTCTTGTAGTCTTCGATCAGCCCGTAGTTGACGTACACGACCTCGGCGGTGACGTCACCGTCCCCCGTGTAGCCATTGAAGGGCGGCACCTGGGGGCCGGTCCCCGGCTCCGCCAATGACAGACGCTCGACCCTCGAACCAGTAAGCACCCACGCGGCCACCGTGTCTGGTTGCGGCACGTAGACCGTGTACTCCTTGCTCCATGCCTCGAGTCCCCAGGCGCGCATGCGCTCGAGCGCGTAATCGCGCGTCGTGGCCTGAGCCGGCGTCCCCGCCATGTGGGGCACCGCCGAAAGGATGCGCGACATCTGGCGGACGCTCGCCGTGTCGGGCACTGCTATGAGGCGCTCCTCGAACGTTTGAGCGGAAAGTTGGAACGTTGGAATGATGGAAAGAACGATCGCTATCATCCAACGCTTTCCTGTCCATCGTTCCATCGTTCCATCGTTCCGTCCGCTCACGCATCCCTCCCTGCGAGAAGTATCGGCCGGCGCGCGCGCAGTGTGCGCAGCGTCGCCGTCGCGACCATGCAGATCAGCGCTCCCAAGGCAGCGAGCCCCATGTCCTTCTGCGGGTCCCAGACGTCGCCCTGCGTGCCGAGCCAGGCGTCGCCCGTGCCCGGCGCCACCAACGTGGCGATCACCATTTCCATGATCTCGTACAGCGCGCTGAACGCCAGCGTCACGTCGAGGGGCAGATAGTACGCCCAGAACCCACGCGCGTTCGCGACCCGCAGGAATACCTCGCGGATCGGATAGGCCATCAACAGGCCGAAGCAGAAGTGTACCACGCGGTCGAAGGGGTTGCGCGCGAAGCCGAACGTGTCGCGCAGCCAGAAGCCGAGGGGCACCTCCGAGTACGTGTAATGCGCGCCCACGGCATGGAGCGTCATGAACAGTGTGATCAAGAGGTACGACAGGTCAGACAGGGGAAAGACACGGTACGTGGCGACCAGCACGAGCACGACCCCGAATACCAGCAGGTTCTCGAGGAACCAGTCGTGGCGGTCGAGGGGTCCGATGGCCGTCACGATCCAGACGAGCGCGTACCACGCGACCAGCGCCTGGAGCAGGCGGTGGTCGCGAAAGCGCACGCGGATGTGCGTCGTCGAGGTCGAGATCAACGGGGGTTCAGGATCCGGTCGATCCGCGCCTGCAAGTCAACCAAATGTGCACGCGTCGCGCGATCCGTCGGTTTGGCGACGGCGGCACGCAGCGCTGCCTGAAGCTCCTGCAGCTCGAGACGTGCCAGCGCCCGTGCATCTGCGGGCCGCGGCGGCGGCGGAACGAAACCGGGGAACGGGGTGAAGCCCGGTGGCGGCTGGAACGCGAGCGGCGTGCTGATCAGCCGATCCATCTGGTCCACAAACGCTTGCTGCAGGTTGCGCCGGTAGGCGTCGACGACCGGTCGGGCGGCGGCAAGCTCGGAAAAGACGCCGCGGCGCACGTCGCCGAACAGATCGGCGAGGGTGTAGGCCGAGCCCGCGGCGAGCATGGCCCCCTGCTCGGCGAGCCGCGACAGCCGCGCGTCCTGGAACAGCGCGTTGAGCAGCGTGGTCTGGCGCGTGCGGATCCGGTCCACAAACCCGGTCGGTTCGATGCGCCGCAGCACGTCGGCGTCGAGGAAGTACATCGGCGTGGTGAACGCGTTCTCGTTCAAGAACCGCACCGCCTCGGCCTGGCGCGCCCGCGGCACCGCGGTGTGGATCACGCCCGCCTGGTCGGGATACTTCTCGTGGCGGTACACGCCGCCCACCACGACGGCCACATGGTTCATCTCCAGCGACCACTGCCCCAGCAGCCGGTCGTAGAAGTCGTCCAGCAGCGAGTAGTCCTCGAGCCGGTCGGTGGTGGTGGTGGGGATCAGCGTCGGCACGAGCCGCTTGATGTTGGCGAGGCCGTAGCGGGTCGCCTTGACGGGATCATCGCCCAGCGCCTCGGTCTGCGTCCGGGGATCGATGCCGTCGGGATTGCCGAACTGCAGCCACGGCCGGTCGTCCTGCACACGGGCGAGCGAGTCCAGCACGGGCCGCTCCGCCTCCGTACTCGCGGCTCCGGGGATGCGGCGGTAGCCCCAATCGATCGCGTAATAGTCCCAGTCCCCGATCTTCGGCATCAGCTGAACGTTGTCGCCCGGCTGGGCCACGTAATTGTTGCGGGCGTAGTCCATGATCGTGTACGAGGTGCCGTGCTGCCGGGTGTACGTGGGGCTGCGCAGCGAGTCCACCGGATAGAGGCCCGACGAGAGCTGGTTGTGCGGCAGGCCGAGGGTATGGCCGACCTCGTGGGTGGCCACGTAGGCAACCAACTCGCCCATGAGCGAGTCGGGCAACGGCATCCGTTGCGCGCGGACGTCCACGGCCCCGACCTGCGCCCAATACCAGGCCTGCAACAGGCTGGTGATGTTCTGGAACCAGCCGATGTTCGACTGCAGAATCTCTCCCGTCCGGGGATCGCTGACGTGCGGTCCGTACGCGTTCTCGATCGTGGACGGGAGCCACCGGATCGTGGAATAGCGAGCGTCGTCCACGTCGAACTCGGGATCCTCCTGCGGCGTGGGCGCGCGCCGCGCCGTGATCGCGTTCGAGAACCCCGCCGCACGGAACACCGGCTCCCACGCCTGCACGCCCTTGATGATCCACGGCGCCCAGCGCTCCGGGGTCGCGGGGTCGAGGTAGAACACGATCGGCTTGACCGGATCGCTCACGGCGGCGTTCGGGTCCTTGGGCTCGAGCCGCCAACGGGTGATGTAGCAGCGCGTCGGGACCTTGTCGACGTTCGCGCCGTAGTCCTCGTAGTCGACGGAGAAGTAGCCGACGCGGTTGTCGCAGGCTCGTGGCCGCATCGGGTGGTCGGGGAGGAGCAGCATCGAAAAGTTGGTCGGAATCGTCATCGTGTTGAGGGATCGGTCCGGACCGGATCCCGGTGCGCCGGGTACCGAGTCCATCTCGAACGTCTGCAGCGCGGTCACTTCGACGTTGACGGGGAAGCTGCGGGCGCGCTCCACGAACGAGCGCGCCGGGTCGAAGCGCCGTACCCTGATGCCGAGCTGCCGGGCGTTGAGCTCCGACACGTCGCTCGTGAACAGGGAGGTCACCTCGATGACGGCGTTGGAATCCTTCGGGCTCCACGCCGCGATGTCGAAGCTCTTGATGATGGGCGGCGTGTTGGACAGGTCCACGGCCCGGCTCACCGGCAAAGTGGAATCAGCGCGCATCGCGAAACGCAGCATGCGCAGCAAGACCTTGTTGCCCATCCGGTCCCAGCGCACGACGCGGTCGGCGATTTCCTCGCCGGCGTACCCCACGCCGCGGATCGTGCCGCGCCGGTCCACGACGAGACTGAACTGGCGGCCCAGCATGGCGCGCGGGATCTCGTAGAACAGCTTCTCGCCGATGCGGTGGACGATGAACACGCCAGAATCCGTGACCGCTTGGGCCGTGATCACCTGGTTGTAGGGCTTGAGCCCCTCTCCAGGGGCCTGGCTTCCGACCCGCGCACCCGGCGCTCGGGCGGTATCTTGACGGGCGGTGGCCGGCGCGGGACTGGGCTGCTGCGCGGCGCCCCGAGGAGCGGACGTGGCGCGGGAGCAGGCGAGGACGCCGAAGGCCAGGAGGACGCTGCGTGCACGCATCGACGACGACCTTCCGTTGGAGGAAACGGGTCTGGGGTCCGGAGAGATTAGGGCGTGCTCGCGGATACGTCCAGAGCCCGATCCGCGCCCTCGGCGTCTGTGACGGCGTGCCACGCGTCGCCGGTCGGGTGGTCCGTGTGACGGATGCGGCGTCGCCACCATGACTCTGAGCCTGCGCCGCCTCGTCGTTCTGCTGGTCATCGCGGCGGGCGTGTACGCCGGCGCCATCGCCCTCTATCTCACCGCCAGCGTCGGCTCCGCCGCGTTTACCCTGGGCGAAGGCACGACGGCGATCGTCACCCTCCAGGACGATCTCGGCCACCGGCAGTCCATTCTCAATGTCGCCGTGGACCGGTGCCGCGAGCTGCTCGCCGGCACGCGTGCCGCGAGCGACACCGAGCTCGACCGCGTTCGACAGTTCGTCGCTCGCGGTAGCGTGCGCGCCGACGCGGAGCCGTACGCCAGCGTGCCCCCGAAGGTGCGCGTCGCCCTGGCCCGTGTCGACGAGAAGTTGTCCGACCTTGGCAACGGCCTCAGCGAGCTCACGGCGCTGATCGAGCTGGGCCGCACGGCGCAGGGCCGGCGGGTCCTGGCCCGCGTCGACTCGCTGGAGGAGGCTGTCGAAACCGCGTTGGGCGCGGCGTCCGAGCTGGCCCGCGCAGACCTCACCGACCGCCAGGAGGCGCTGCACCGCGCAACGGGCCGCGCCATCCGGGATGGGGTCCTGCTGCTCGCGGTGGGGATGCTGTTTCTGCCCCTGGCACTGCTGCTCGTGCGGCGCCGAGTGTGGCAACCCTTGGCGCGCCTCGAAGAAGGGCTGCAGCGCGTCTCTGAAGGCGACCTCACCGCCGAGGTTCCGGTGCTCCAGGGCGACGAGCTGGGTCGCGTCGCGACGCACTTCAACCACATGACCCGCGTGCTCCGCGACCGTGCCGAGGAGCAAGGCCGCTTCGCGGCCGCGGGCGAGCTGCTCGCGGGTGTGGCGCATGAAGTGAACAATCCCCTGATGGCGATCGCTACGCACGCGGAGCTCCGCCTGGGTGACAGCGACGTGTCGGACGAGGCGCGGGTGGAAATGCAGAGCATCCTGCGCCAGGCGCGGCGCGCCTCGAAGCTGCTGCGCGGCCTGCTGCGGTTCGTGCGGGCGGGAGAGAAGCGCGCCGCCCACGTCAACCTGAACGAGGTGATACGCAGCGCGATCGACCTCGTGTCGTATCGCTTCACGGTGGACGAGATCTCGATCGAGGGCCGGCTCGATCCGAGTCTCCCGCCCGTGCTGGGGGACGCCAACCGGCTGGAGCAGGTGCTCGTGAACCTGCTCAGCAACGCCCTGGACTCGCTCCGCGGCGTGCCGCCGCCGCGCCGCCTCGTGGTGGACTCGTTCGTGGATGACGGGCGGGTCTGCGTCGCCGTGGTCGACAACGGCCCCGGTGTGGCCCCCGAGATCGCGGAGCGGCTGTTCCGGCCGTTCGCGACGACCAAGGGACGACGCGGGACGGGGCTGGGGCTCTACATCTCCCGCCAGCTCGTTCGGGAGGCCGCGGGGGACCTCGGTCTCGAACCGGCGACGGGGCGTGGCGCCCGTTTTCTCCTGTGGCTGCCGGCCGCACCTACCCTCGATGGCGCTCGGCCCGAGCCGGCGGTCGCCGCCGCGCCTGCCGCCGCGCCTGCCACACCGGACGGCACGCTCGCGGGCGTTCGCGTATTGCTCGTGGACGACGAAGAAATGATCCGCCGCCCCATGGTGCGCTTCCTCGCCCGGCGCGGCGCGGAGGTCACGGAGGCTGCGGACGGGGTGCAGGCGTTGGAGCGACTGGCGGGGTTCGAGCCGCACGTGATCCTGGCGGATCTGCGGATGCCCAAGATGGACGGCGCCGAGCTGTACGCCCGGCTCCAGGCTGAGCGGCCGGCGCTGGCGGAGCGGGTCCTGTTTCTCTCGGGCGACATCACGCAGCTGGCGGGGCGCGGCCTCGCTCCCGTGGCACGCGAGCGAGTACTCGTGAAGCCCGTGGAATTGGCGGAGCTGGAGCGGCGCCTGTGTGAGTTCGTCCGCGAGTCGAAGGCGGGCTGATGCTGATCGTCGGCGTGCTGCTCGCCACGGTCGTGTTGCGATTCAGTCTCGTCGCGGTGCTGACGTACGTGCTGCTGCCGCGCGGTCCCGCCTGCCCGCACTGCGCCGCGCAGCTGACCCTGATCCGTAACACGTTCCTGCGGCGGGTCGTGCCGCTGCTCGAGCATCGCTGGTGCCTCGAGTGCGGCTGGCACGGGATCGTGCGTCAGTCGCGCGTGATCAAGCGCGCGGCGCGCTCGTAGAAGAAATAGTCCCAGGCCCAGTTGATCAGCACGAACAGCTTGTTGCGGAAGCCGATCAGCTGAATGATGTGCACCACCAGCCACATCACCCACGCCGCGAACCCGCTCAACTTGAGCCCAAAGACGTGCGCCACCGCCGCATTGCGGCCGATCGTCGCCAACGTGCCCTGGTCGCGGTAACGGAACGGCTCGAGCGGCTGGCCGCGCAGCCGCCGCATGATGTTTCGCGCGACCGCCCGCCCCATCTGGATCGCGACGGGTGCGACCATCGGCAGTGGCTCACCGTCCTGTTCGCGATACGCCGCATCACCGATGATGAAGACCTCCGGATGTCCCGGTAGCTGCAGCGTCGGTTCCACCAGGATCCGGCCCTGGCGGGCCGCGGGGAGGCCGAGCGTGGCGTTCAGCGGCGACGCACGCACGCCTGCCGCCCAGATGACGGTCCGTGCGGGGATGACCTCGCCGCTCTTGAGCCGGAGGCGCTGTCCGTCAAAATCGGCGACGCTGGCACCGAACCGCACCTCGACATACTTGCGCCACAGCGTCTTGCCCGCTGCTTCGCCCAGTCGCTGTGGCATCGCCGCCAGCAGGCGGTCCGTCGCCTCCAGTAGCAGGATGCGCACATCCTTGATGTTGAGCCGCGGATAGTCCTTGACGAGCACGAGCCGGATCAACTCGGAGAGCGCCCCCGCCATCTCGACGCCGGTCGGCCCACCCCCGACGACGATGAACGTGAGCAGCGCGCGGCGCCGCTCGGCGTCTGCCTCGAGCATCGCCTGCTCGAAGCACGTCAGCACGTGATTGCGAATCGCGATGGCGTCAGGGATGTCTTTGAGCCCCAGGCCGTGGCGCTGCATCGATTCCAGCCCGAAGAAGTTCGTCTCGCCCCCCGGGGCCAGCACCAGGAAATCGTAGGCGATCGGGCCGGCGCTGGTCTCGAGACGCTGCCCCGCGAAATCGACGCGCGTGACGTCCACCATGCGAAAGTCAAAGTTCTTCTGGCCGCGCAGAATCGCCCGCGCCGGCTTCGCGATCTCCTCAGGCTCGAGGCCCGCGGTCGCGACCTGATAGAGCAGCGGTTGGAACAGATGGTAGTTGTTACGATCGAGCAGCACGACTTGCACCGGGGCGCGGCGCAGCGCGCGCGCCGCTCGCAGGCCGCCGAACCCCGCGCCCACGATGACGACGGTCGGCGTCACTCCTTGGCCCGCGTGCTCCACTGCCACATGCCTATCATCGTCTGCTGGGTGATCGGGTGGCCGAGCAGGCGGGCCTGCTGGACAATCTGACCGCGATGGTGTGCGTCGTGGACCATGTAGTAGGCCAGGAACTCAGCCGCGCGGTGCGGAGAGCCGACGATCTTGTCGTTGTCCTCGAGGGCGGCGCCGACGATCGCGAGCACCGCTTTGCGTTTGGCGCCGAGAGCCCGGACGGCCTGCTTCTGTGTGACCCGGTGCCGGTCCAGCTCGGCCGGGACGGAGACCTCGGGTGCGGTGCGCTCCAGGTATCGCAGCGCGCAGTTGTGCATGTGGGCCACGAGGGCGGCGACGGTGCGTCCCTTAGGAAGGGGTGACGGGGCACGCCACACGGCGGGGTGCAGGCGCTCCACGAGGTATTCGTTGACGCGGGCGCTCGCCCAGTAGGCCTTGAGCAGCGCGTAGGCCGGGCTCAGCCGGTGAGTTTTCGCCACAGCGCCGCCAACGGATCGTAACTCGCGTCGACGACCCGTTCCTTGAGCGGAATGATCGCGTTGTCGGTGATCGTGATCGACTCGGGACAGACTTCGGTGCAACACTTCGTGATGTTGCAGAAGCCGATCCCCCCTTCATGGCGCAGGTGATCGCGGCGATCGGCCTCGTCCAGCGGATGCATCTCGTACACCGCCGCCCGCACCAGCATCGCCGGGCCCATGAACTGCTCGTGCTTCTCGTGCGTGCGCAGCACGTGACACACGTCCTGGCACAGGAAGCACTCGATGCATTTGCGGAACTCCTGCGGCCGCTCGATTTCGTACTGATACATCCGCCACGTGCCGTCGGGCGCGTCGGGCTTGCGTGGCTTGAAGGCCGGAATGCGTTTGTTGACCTCGTAATTCCACGACACGTCGGTCACGAGGTCCTTGATCACCGGAAATGCCTTCATGGGCGTGACCGTGATCGTTTCGTCCGCCGGATAATCCGACATCCGGGTCATGCACATGAGCCGCGGCTTGCCGTTGATCTCCGCCGAACACGAGCCGCACTTCCCTGCCTTGCAGTTCCAGCGGACGGCCAGATCGGGCGCCTGCTCGGCCTGAATGGCGTGCACGGCATCAAGCACCACCATCCCTTCGCCGGCGGCGACTTCGTACTCGCGCAGCTCACCGCCCGCTCGTGTCCCTCGGAACAGTCGCAGCCGGGTCACTTGGCCTCCTTGATGATCTTTGCGAGCTCTGCGGGGAGTGGAGGCTGAGTCTCGCGCCGCACCGCCATGCGGTCCCCTTCCTTCTTGATCACGATCTGCTCGCGTGCCTGCTTCTCGTCGGAGTCGGGATAGTCACTGCGCGTGTGGCCGCCGCGGCTTTCGGTCCGCTCGAGCGCCGCGCGAGCGGTCGCCTCGGAGACGATGAGCAGCGAGCGCAGGTCGATCGCGGTGTGCCAGCCGGGATTGTATTCCCGGCTGCCGCTGATGCCCACCCTCCGCGCACGCGCCTTGAGCTTCTCGAGCTCGGCGAGCGCCGTCTCCAGGCCCGCCTTGTCGCGGATGATCCCCGCGTTGCGTTGCATCACCGCTTGGAGCGCCGACTGCACGGCGAACGGGTTCTCGCCGTCGCGCTCAAACGACTCGAGCGCCTCACGCATCGCCTGCTCCACCTCGGCATCCGGTATCGCCGCCGCCGCGGCGCGTTTACCCGCCGCGTACTGCCCGGCCCGCCGCCCGAAGACCAGCAAATCGCTCAGCGAGTTACCGCCGAGGCGGTTGGCGCCGTGCATGCCGCCACCCACTTCGCCCGCGGCGTAGAGACCGGGCACCGTCGACTCCTGTGTCTCGGCGTCCACCTTGACCCCGCCCATCATATAGTGCGTCGTGGGGCCGATTTCCATCGGGTCGGTGGTGATATCGACGTGCGCCAGCTCTTTGAACTGGTGATACATGCTGGGCAGCTTCTTCTTGATGTAGTCCGGGCGCTGCTTCGAGGCGATATCGAGGAATACGCCGCCGTGCGGCGAGCCCCGCCCGTCGGCGATTTCCTTCGTGATCGCTTTGGCGACGACGTCGCGCGTCAGCAGCTCCGGCGGGCGGCGGTTCTTTTTGCGCTCGCCCTGGACCCACGCATCGGATTCCGCTTCCGTCTCCGCGAAATCGCCTTTGAACATCTCGGGCATGTAGCGGAACATGAATCGTTCGCCCGCCGAGTTCTTCAGGACGCCACCTTCGCCACGCACGCCTTCCGTTACCAGGATGCCGCGCACGCTGGGCGGCCAGACCATGCCCGTGGGATGGAACTGCACGAACTCCATGTCGATCAGCTCGGCACCCGCGTCGTAGGCGAGCGCGTGGCCGTCGCCCGTGTACTCCCACGAATTGCTGGTGATCTGCCACGCCTTGCCGATGCCGCCCGTGGCGAGCACGATGGCGCCGGTTTTGAAGAGCACGAAGCGGCCGGTTTCGCGGAAGTATCCCAACGCGCCGGCGATCTTCCCACCGACCACGAACAGGCGAACGATCGTGCACTCCATGTGCACGTCGATGCCGGAGTGCACGCCTTTGTCCTGGAGCACGCGGATCATCTCGAGACCGGTGCGGTCGCCGACATGTGCCAGGCGGCTGTAGGTATGGCCGCCGAACGGCCGCTGGTTGATGCGGCCATCGGGTGTGCGATCGAACAGCGCACCCCATGCCTCGAGCTCGTTGATCCGATCGGGGGCTTCCTGGGCGTGGATCTGGGCCATGCGCCAGTTGTTGTGCATCTTGCCGCCGCGCATCGTGTCGCGGAAATGGACGCGCCAGTTGTCTTCTCCCATCACGTTGCCGAGCGCCGCCGCCGCGCCCCCTTCCGCCATGACCGTATGGGCCTTGCCGAGCAGCGACTTGCAGACGAGGGCGACTTTGGCCTTCTGGGCGCTGGCTTCGATGGCGGCACGCAGGCCGGCGCCGCCGGCGCCGATCACGACGACGTCGTAGCTGTGAGTCTTGAGGTCAGAAGCGGCCACTAGAACAGCCGCAGGTCGTGGATGATCCCCATCGCGCAGAGGCGGATGTACACGTCGGTGAGCGCGACGGAGAACAGCGAGCACCAGGCGAACAGCATGTGATGGCGGTTCAACGCGCTGACGCCGCGCCACGCCTGGAAGCGTGCCTGCCCACCGCGCGCGCACGAGAAACAATCCACCTGGCCGCCGATCAGGTGCCGCAGCGAATGGCACCCGAACGTGTAGCTCGCGAGCAGGACCACGTTGACCAGCATCACGAGCGTGCCGATGCCGGCGCCGAATTGGGTTCCACCGCCCGCCGCGGGCCAGCGAGTGGCCAGGAACACGTCATACGACAGGATGAAAATGAAGATGACGGCGGCGTACATAAAAAAGCGGTGCACGTTCTGCAGGATGAAGGGAAAGCGGGTCTCGCCCTTGTAGCCGTGCCGAGGCTCGCCTACGGCGCAGGCGACGGGATCGAGGAAAAACGCCCGGTAATACGCCTTGCGGTAGTAGTAGCAGGAGGCACGGAATCCCAACGGGAAGATCAGAATCAAGAATGCCGGCGAGAGCGGCCACCACGTCGTCTGAATCAGCGGTGAGTAAAACGGCGACAGGTACGGCCCCCACTCGTAGTTCGAGCCGACCCAGGCGGCCCACGTGGAGTAGACGCCGAAGCTGCCGAGCACGAGCGCGGTGAGGGCCGGAGCGATCCACCAAGCATCGCGCCGCATTGTGGCGCCGAAACCGCGCTCGCTGAGATCCCGGGCGGACGTGGTCATAGTTGCACCGCCGCCATCGTCTGCTTCACCCCGTCCGCGGACTTCTTGAGCGCGGCTTTCTCGTCGGCGGTCAGCTCCACCGCGATGATCTTTTCGAGCCCGTTCTTCCCCAGCTTGCACGGGACGCCGCAGTACATTCCCGACAACCCGTACTCGCCTTCGAGCCACGCCGCGCAGGGGAGAATGCGCTTCTTGTCGAGCACGATGGACTCGACCATCTGGACCACCGCGGACGACGGCGCGTAATAGGCGGAGCCCGTCTTGAGGAACGCGACGATCTCGGCGCCGCCGTTGCGGGTGCGGTCTACGATCTGGTCGAGCTTCGCTTTGTCGAGCAGCTGCGTGACCGGAATGCCCGAGACCGTCGTGTAGGAGACGAGCGGCACCATCGTGTCGCCGTGGCCGCCGAGCACCATCGCCTGGATATCCTGCACGGAGACATCGAGCGCCTCCGCGAGAAACGCGCGATAGCGCGCCGTATCGAGCACGCCGGCCATGCCGATCACGCGCTCGCGCGGGAAGCCGGTGACCTGCTTCGTGACCCAGCACATCACGTCGAGGGGATTCGACACGACGACCACGATGGCCTTGGGGCACGTCTGCTTGATTTGTTGGGCGACCTGCTTCACGATGTCGGCGTTGGTGCGGACCAGATCGTCGCGGCTCATCCCCGGCTTGCGCGCGATACCCGCCGTGACGACGACCAGCTCGCTACCGGCGGCGGGACCGTAGTCGTTGCTGCCGACGATCCGGGTGTCGAATCCCTCGATCGGCGCA
>Ga0137418_10002177_pt1 | contig 17969 bp, 19 predicted proteins | sample CZODoug3_1_2_16f_FD_122242 | JGI IMG/M metagenome (GOLD analysis project Ga0137418, IMG submission 122242) | Vadose zone soil fungal communities from Angelo Coast Range Reserve, California, USA - CZODoug3_1_2_16fungal (Hybrid Assembly) | ecosystem: Environmental > Terrestrial > Soil > Vadose... | reverse complement strand
TAGCCGATGCGATCGGCGACACCGGCCTGGTTCACCGCGGCCACCGTGTCACCACCGCCGATCACCGAGAACGCGGACGACGCGGCCACCGCGCGCGCGAGCGCGACGGTGCCGTGCGCGAACGGTGGCTTCTCGAACACGCCCATCGGTCCGTTCCACACGATCGTCTTGGCGGTCTTGAGCGTGGCCGCGAAGCGGTCCACCGTGAGCGGGCCGATGTCGAGGCCCATCTGGCCGTCGGGGATCTCGCGGATGCTCACCGCCCGGCCCAACGGGCTGTCGAGGCCGTCGGCCACCACCGCGTCGACCGGCAGTACCACCTGCACGCCGCGACGGCGAGCCGTCTCCAGCGCGGTGCGCGCCATCTCGATGCGGTCGGGCTCCACCAGCGACTTGCCGACCGAGTGCCCGAGCGCGCGCAGGAAGGTGAAGGCCATGCCGCCGCCGATCAGCAGCGCATCGACGCGCGCGAGCAGGTGCTCGACCAGCGCGATCTTGTCCGAGACCTTGGCGCCGCCCAGCACCGCGGCCAGCGGGCGCTCGGGCGCCTCGAGGATCCGCGTGAGCGCCTCGAGCTCGCGCTTCATCAGCAGGCCGGCGGCAGCCGGCTTGAGGTAGCGCGTGATGGCGGCGATCGAGGCGTGGGCGCGGTGCGCGGCGGCGAAGGCGTCGTTGACGTAGACGTCGGCCAGCCCGGCGAGCCGCTGCGCGAACCCGTCGTCGTTGGCTTCCTCTTCCGGATGGAAGCGGAGGTTTTCCAGCAGCAGGATCTGCCCCGGCTGGAGCGCGGCGGCGAGCGTCGAGGTCTCGGGGCCGACGCAGTCCGGCGCCAGCGGCACCGGCCGGCCGAGCAGCGTGGCCAGGTGCTCGGCCACGGGCTTCAGCGAGTACTTCGGATCCGGTCCGCCCTTGGGCCGGCCGAGGTGGGAGGCGAGCACGACGGCGGCGCCGCCGTCGAGCGCGAACCGCAGCGTGGGCACCGCCGCCCGCAGGCGCGTGTCGTCGGTCACCGCGCCGCCCTCGAGCGGGACGTTGAGGTCGGCGCGGACGAACACGCGTTTGCCCGCCAGCGGCAGGTGCTCGATCGTCAGCTTCGGCACGATCAGAGGGTCTTGCCGATGAACTTGATGAGGTCGCGCACCCGCGAGGAGTAGCCCCACTCGTTGTCGTACCAGGCGAGCACCTTGATGAGGTTGCCGTCGACGAAGGCCGTGGACGGCAGGTCGACGATCGAGCTGTGCGGGTTGCCGTTGAAGTCGGCGGAGACGAGCTCCTCGTCGGTGGCGTCCAGGATACCGCGCAGCGACCCGGTCGACGCCTCGCGGAACGCGTCGTTCACCGCCTGCGGCGTGGCCGGCTTGTCGAGCTCCGCAACGAGGTCCACCACCGACACGTTCGCGGTCGGCACGCGGATGGCGATGCCGTCGAGCTTGCCCTTGAGCTTGGGCAGCACGAGACCGACGGCGGTGGCGGCGCCGGTCGTCGTCGGGATCATGCTGACGGCGCCCGCGCGCGCGCGCCGCAGATCCTTGTGCGGGAAGTCGTGGATCGGCTGGTCGTTCGTGTACGAGTGCACCGTCGTCATGAAGCCGCGCTTGATGCCGAACTTGTCGTCGAGGACTTTGGCCGTGGTGGCCAGGCAGTTGGTCGTGCACGAGGCGTTGCTGATGATCCGGTGCTTGGCGGGGTCGTACGCCTTCTCGTTGACGCCGAGCACCACGGTGACGTCCGGATCCTTGGCGGGCGCGGTGATGATGACTTTCTTGGCGCCGGCCGCGATGTGCTTGCTGGCGGTGGCGGTGTCCCGGAAGATGCCCGTCGACTCCACCACCACCTCCACGCCGAGCTCCTTCCAGGGCAGCGCCGCCGGATCCTTGATGGCGCACACCCGGATCTCGCGCCCGTTGACGAAGATGGCCTCGCCCTTGGCGGTGACTTCGGCCTTGAGGTTGCCGTGGACGGAATCGTGCTTCAGGAGGTGCGCCAGGGTCTTGGCATCGGCGAGGTCGTTGACGCCGACCACCTCGATCTCACCGCTCGCCTCGAGCGCGGTGCGGAAGAACACGCGTCCGATGCGGCCAAATCCGTTGACGCCGACTCGAATACTCATGGAAGGGCTCCTTGTGCGGGAGAACGTTACCGGGTGCCTAGGATCAGTTGAAATTATACGGCCACTTACAAGACACGAGCAACTGTCAGCAGTCCGACCGAGGCGGCACCGGCCGCGCGCAGCGCGCGGGCACACTCGCCGGCCGTCGCGCCCGTCGTGAGCACGTCGTCCACCAGCACGACGTCGGCGCCGGCGGCGGCCGTGGAGGCGACGAACGCGCCGCGAACGTTCGCGCGCCGTTCGGCGGCGTCGAGCTCCGTCTGGGGCGCCGTCGCCCGAGTGCGCGCCAGCCAGCGCTCGCGCACCGGCGCCCCGAGCCCGCGCGCCACGCGCTCGGCAACGAGCGCCGCCTGGTTGAAGCCGCGCTCGCGCTCCCGCTCGCGCGCCAGCGGGATGGGCACCAGCACCGCGCGCGGCGGCACCGCCGCCGCGCACTGCTCGAGCACGAGCGCGGCGAGCGGCCGCGCCAGCGCGGGCCGGCGGCCGAACTTGAACCGTTGCACCGCATCACGCAGCGGGCCCGCGTACAGCCCTCCCGCGCGCGCCCAGTCGAACGCCGGCGGCGCCGCCACGCAAGCTCCGCAGGTGACGACGACGTCACGACGTCCAGAGTTATCGCCGCGCGCCCCGGGTTCCCCGGGGCGCCCGGAGCGCTGGACGGTGTGGGGGGCCATCTCGGAGCCGCCGAGGTTATCGACGGGCGCCACGGGTTCCCCGGGGCGCCCGGAGTGCTGGGGGGTTTGGGGGGCCATCTCGGGGCCCCCCATGTAAGACAGGCGGGCCATCTCGAGGCCCCGCGTGTGATCACCGAGCGCCACGGGTCCCCCGGGGCGCTCGGAGCGCCGGGGGGTTTGGGGGGCCATCTCGGGGCCCCCCATGTGATCAGAGCGGGCCATCTCGGGGCCCCGCGTCTGATCGACGAGCGCCACGGGTTCCCCGGGGCGCTCGGAGCGTTGGGGGGTTTGGGGGGCCATGTCGGGGCCCCCCATATAAAAGGGCCGTCCGCACCGGGCGCAGAGCGGCGGGTCGACGCGTGCGATGCCGTCCCAGCACACGCCGCAGAGCGGATCGCGGCGGCCGGCGCCGAGCGTGGCCGCGCACACGGGGCAGCGCGCGGGAAAGACGAGATCGAGCGCGGCGACGGCCCATCCGCGCACGGCGATGGTCAGCGCGCCGACGCGGGACGCAGCGTGTTCCAGCGCCGGCAGGCGTCGCAGCGGTCCTGCCAGCGCGGCGCCGCGGCGCCGCACGCCGTGCAGCGGTGCGGCCAGTCGAAGCCGTGGGCCAGCCGCAGCGCGCGCCGGTATTCGTCGAAGGCCTCGCGCGTGTCGCCGCGGCGCTCGAAGACGGCGCCGAGGAACGCGTGCACGGTGGGCAGGTCGGGGGCGCGCACCTCGAGCTTCTCGAACTGGTCGGCCGCCTCGTCGAGCATCTCCAGCTCGAAGTAGACGCGGCCGAGGGCCGCGGCCAGGCCGAGGTCGTCGGGCGCGCGCTCGGCCGCCCCGCGGTACAGCGCGATCATGCGGCTGGGACGATCCTGCTCGCGGTACGCGCGCTCGAGCCGGGCCAGCAGCGGCAGCACGGGATGCACCTCCGCCGCGCGCTCCCACGTGCGGACGGCCTCGCGCGCGTCGCCGGCCGCCTCCAGCGCGTCACCCAGCGCCACCGACGCCGGCACGAAGTCCCGGTCGGCGCGCAGGGCGGCGCGGAAGTGCCCGACGGCGGCCGTGGCCTCGCCGCGCGCCAGCTCCAGGCGACCGAGCTCGTAGTAGCCCACGGCGAGCCACTCGGCCTCCGCGTGCCGCTCGCGCGACGGCGCGAGCGCGAGCAGATCCTGTTGAATCGCGATGGCCTCGTCCCACTCGCGCGCCTCCACCGCGAGGTCGCGCAGCGCGTGGAGGGCGCCGACGTGCGCGGGCCAGCGCTGGACGACGTAGCGGAACAGCGTGCGCGCCTCCTCCAGGCCGCCCGTCACCCGCGCGGCCTCGGCACGGCGCATCGCCTCGATCGCCTGCGGATCGTTCTCACCACTCGCGGGCGCGCGCTCGAGGCCGAGCACACGCAAGGCGCGGTGGCCGACGGCGACGAGCGAGCCGAGGGAGAAGCGGGCGGGCATCAGCGGCATGGGGCGGGCGGGACGGCGGGGATGTGCGCGGCTATCCGGCCGCCATCCGCTCCTCCTGTTCGGTCAGCCGCTGGCAATCGATGCAGTGACGCGCGAACGGCAGCGCCTCCAGGCGCTTGTCGCCGATGGCCTCGCCGCAGCGCTCGCAGTTGCCGAACGAGCCGTCGTCGATCCTCTGCAGCGCGGAGACGACGTCACGGAGAAGGCCATTCTTGCCGTTGCCCAGCTCGAAGAAGAATTCGCGCGTATAGGCGGTGTTGGCCTGGTCGCCGAGATCCTTGATCGAGTCGTCTTCCTGGTCCTTGCCGTAGAGGGCGGTGCGGCCCACCTCGTCGGCGAGCTGGCGATGCTTTTCGATCAGGCGCTTCCTGAACTGCGCCAGTCGATCCTTTCTCATCAACATCCTCCATTACGGCGACGCCGCGCACGCGACGATTATCGTACGCTAGCACGCGCGCCGGGCGGGGCGCAAGACGCGGCCGCGTTTGTTTATCCACTGTTATCCACGTTCGTCCACCGTCTGATAACGCAGACGCTTCGGGACTATCCGCCGTCTTCGGCCGACCACACCGACACCGAGGGCGCGTCGCCCCACAGCCGCTCCAGCGCGTAATACGCGCGCGTGTCTTCGAGGAACACGTGCATGAGCACGTCACCGTAGTCGAGCAGCACCCAGCCGCTCTCCGCCTGCCCCTCCGCGTGCAGCGGGCGCACGCCGTCCGTCTTCAGCTCCTCGCGGATCGCCTCGGCGATCGTCTTGACATGCGGCGCCGAGCGGCCGCTGCAGACGAGGAAGTAGTCGGTGACGCTGGACACGTGCTGCACGTCCAGCACCGTGAGGTCGAGCGCCTTCTTGTCGAGTGCCGCGCGGGCGGCGCGCCGGACCTTGCGCTCCGCGGAGGAGTCCGCCATCAGGCCGGCGGCTCGCGATAGAGCCCGCGCGCCTTGATGTAGTCGGCCACCGCGGGCGGAAGCCGAAAGGCGAGCGAGCGGCCCTCGCGCACGCGCCGGCGCAGCTCGGAGGCAGAGATCGGCATGGAGGCGGCGCGCGACACGATCACGCCGCGGTCGGGCACGCGCCCGCCGTCGACGGTGGTGAAGCCACCCTCGACGCCGATCTCGCGCAGCACCTTCTGCGCGGCCTCGCTCTCGGTGTCGAAGGGACTGCCGACGCGCGGCACGATCACCAGCTGCGCGAGCCGGGCCACGCGCCGCGGATCGCGCCACGCGAGGAGGTCGAGGAACGTCTCCGAGCCGACGACGAGAAAGAGCGCCTGCCCGGGTCGCGCGAGCGCGGCGAGCGTGTCCACGGTGAACGAGGGTCCGGGCCGCGCGAGCTCCATGTCGGAGACCTCGAAGCCGCGGTGTCCCTCCGTGGCCAGCCGCACCATGGCCAGCCGCTCTTCCGGCGCGGCCAGCCGGCTCGGGTCCTTGTGCGGCGGATGCTTGGCGGGCACGAAGAGCACGCGGTCGAGCGTGAGGATCTCGAGGAGGTCGTCGGCCAGCAACAGGTGGCCGTAGTGGATGGGATTGAACGACCCGCCGAAGACCGCAGTGCGCGGCACTCCGCTATTCCCTCACCTGGCCGTCGCCCTGCACCACGAACTTCGTGGTCGTCAGCTCGCGCACGCCCACCGGCCCGCGCGCGTGCACGCGCGACGTGGAGATGCCCATCTCGGCGCCCATGCCGAACTGATTGCCGTCGAGCAGTCGCGGCGACGCGTTGACGAGCACGCCGGCGGCATCCACCTCGCGCGCGAAACGGCGCGCGTGCGCGAGATCGCCGGTGACGATGGCCTCGGCCAGCCCCGTGCCGTGGGCGCGGATGTGCTCGATCGCCTCATCGAGGCCGTCGACGACCCGGATGGCCAGCACGAGGTCGAGGTATTCCTCGTCCCAGTCCGTCTCGGTGGCCGGCCGCGCGGAGGGCACCAGCGCGCGGGTGCGCGGGCAGCCGCGCAGCTCCACGCCCGCCTCGACGAGCCGCGCCGCCGCCGCCGGCAGGAACCGCTCGGCGATCGCGCGGTCGACGAGCAGCGTCTCGAGCGCGTTGCACACCGACGGCCGGTGGGTCTTGGCGTTGAGCACGATCGCGGTCGCCATGTCCGGATCGGCGTCCGCATCGACGAAGACGTGCACGACGCCCTTGTCGTGCTTGAGCACGGGCACGCGCGAGCGCTCGGCGACCCAGCGCACGAACTCCTCGCCGCCGCGCGGGATGACGAGGTCGAGGTACCGGTCCTGCTCGAGCATGGCCGCGACCGCCGCGCGATCGGTGACGTCGACGAACTGGATGGCCCCGGGCGGAGCGCCGGTCTTCTCCAGCGCCTTGGCCAGCACGGCCGCGATGAGGGTGTTGGACTCGATCGCCTCGCTGCCGCCACGGAGCAGCACGGCGTTGCCCGACTTCACGCAGAGGCCGGCGGCGTCGGCGGTGACGTTGGGGCGCGACTCGTAGATGAAGGCGACGACGCCGAGGGGGACGCGCACGCGCGAGATCTCGATGCCGTTGGGACGCCGCCACGACTCCACCACCGTGCCCACGGGGTCGGGCAGCGCGGCGATCTGGCGCAGGCCGTTGGCCATCTCCTCGATACGCGCCTCGCTGAGGGTGAGGCGGTCGAGGAAGGCGCGCGTCAGGCCCTTGGTTCGCGCGCGCTCCAGGTCGGCGCGGTTGGCCTCGAGCAGGGCCGACGTCTTCTCCTCGAGGGCGCGCGCCATCTGCGCCAGCGCCTCGTCCTTCACGCGCGTGCCGCACACGGCGAGCGCGTGGGCCGCCGCGCGCGCGGCGCGCGCTTTCGACTCGACGAGCTGCCTCACGTCCATTCCGGCTCCTGTTTGTATCAGGGGGGAGCGACCGCCGCTCCCCCCCGACACCCCCCCAACGGGACTGCGCTCGGGCTTCCTCTCGCGTTACAAAATGACGAGATTGTCGCGGTGGATGACTTCGTCGAAGCTCTTGTAGCCGAGCCGCGTCACGATGTCACGCGTCTTGGCGCCGCGGATCCGGCGCAGCTCGCCGGCGTCGAAGTTGACGAGCCCGCGCGCGAACTCCCGGCCGTCCCCCACGAGCGCCACCACCTCGCCCGCCGCGAAGTCGCCCTCGACGTCCACCACGCCCGAGGGCAGCAGGCTCTTTCCATGATGAGTTAAAGCCTGCAACGCCCCCGCGTCAACCGTGAGGCGGCCCTGCGGGGTCACCGCGAAGGCGATCCAGCGCTTGCGCGCGCCGAGGCGGTCGGCCTTGGGCGCGAAGTAGGTGCCGACCGGCTCGCCCTTGAGGATGCGCGCCAGGGTCCCCTGCTTGCGGCCGCTGGCGATGACCATGGGCACCCCGGCCGCCGCCGCCTTCTGTGCGGCCTGCAGCTTGGTGGCCATGCCGCCCACGGCGCCCGCGCCGGTGCCGTTCCAGACGAGGCGCGTGACGTCCGCGGTCACGGCGTCGACGGTGTCGATCACGCGCGCGTCGCGATCGGTGGCGGGGTCTCCCGTGTACAGCCCGTCGACGTCGGTGAGCAGCACGAGGAGGTCGGCATCGATGAGCGAGGCGACGAGCGCGCTCAGGTTATCGTTGTCGCCGACCTTGATCTCCTCCACCGCCACCGTGTCGTTCTCGTTGACGATGGGCAGCACGCCGAAGCGCAGCAGCGCCAGCAGGGTGTTGCGTGCGTTGAGATAGCGCGCGCGGTCACCGATGTCCTGTGCGGTCAGCAGCACCTGACCCACCGGGATGCCGTGACGCTTGAAGGCGGCCTCGTAGTGCCACATCAGCGCGGACTGTCCGACGGCGGCCGCCGCCTGCTTCTCGGGAATCGAGCGCGGCCGCGCGGGCAGCGCCAGGCGCGCCATGCCGGTGGCGATGGCGCCGGAGCTGACGAGCACGGGCTCGCGGCCTTCGCGCGCGCCGGCGATCTCCGCGGCGAGGGCGGCGATGCGGTCGGGATCCGGCCCCGTCCCGGGCTCGGCGATCAGCGAGGTGCCGACCTTGACGACGAGCCGGCGGACGCGGCCTAGCTGGCGGCGCGCAGCCATCCGGTGGCGTCCAGGCGCGTGGCGATCGCGCTCACGAGCTCACGCAACCCGTGACCGGTCACCGCGGAAATGACGATGAACGGCTGCCCCCCCTCGGCGCAGCGCGCCCGCACGCGCTCCGTGGCCGCGCGCATCGGGGCGGCGCCGTCGCCCTCGAGCAGGTCCGCCTTGCTCACGACCACGATCTGCGGCCGTGCCGCCAGCTCCGGCGAGTAGGCGGCCAGCTCGGCGTTGATCGCGTCGAGGTCCTCCAGGAGGTCGCGGCCGGTGTTCGGGTCGGGATCGAGCAGGTGCACGAGCAGCCGCGTGCGTTCCGTGTGGCGCAGGAACTGGTGCCCCAGCCCTTTGCCCTCGGCGGCGCCCGGGATCAGGCCGGGCAGGTCGGCGATGACGAACGAGCGGTCGGCGTCGGCGCGCGCGATGCCGAGCGTCGGGACGAGCGTCGTGAAGGGATAGTCGGCGATCTTCGGCTTCGCCGCCGACAGGCGCGACACGAGCGTGGACTTGCCGGCGTTGGGAAAGCCGATGACGCCGACGTCGGCGAGCAGCTTCAGCTCGAGATGCAGCCAGCGCCCGGGTCCCGGGCGGCCGAGGTCGGCCCGCCGCGGCGCCTGATTGGTCGACGAGGCGAACCGTGCGTTGCCCCGCCCGCCGTGCGCGCCCCGCGCCGCGAGCACGCGCTGGCCCGGCGCCGTGAGGTCGCCGACCTGCTCGCCCGAGTCGCGCTCGGTCACGACGGTGCCCACGGGCACGCGCAGCACGAGATCCTCGCCGCCGGCGCCGGTGCAGTTGCTGCCCTGGCCGTGCTGACCGCGCTCGGCCTGGTAGTGACGCTGGTAGTGATAGTCGAGCAGCGTGGTGAGCGCCGGATCGGCCTCGAGGAAGACGGAGCCCCCGTGACCGCCGTCGCCGCCGTCGGGACCGCCGCGCGGGACGAACTTCTCGCGCCGGAAGGAGATGCAGCCGGCGCCCCCATCGCCGCCCTTGATGAAGATGTCGATCTCGTCGACGAACATCGCGGTGCTCGCTTGTCCTACCGTAGGTCGGGCAGGCCGGGGGGCGCCCGCCAGCGCGTTCAGGCCGGGGTGGTGAGGATGCTCACGTAGCGGTTGTCGCCTCGTCGCTCGAACCGCACGTAGCCGTCGATCTTCGCGAAGAGGGTGTCGTCCGAGCCGAGCCCGACGTTGAGGCCGGGCCGGAAGCGCGTGCCGCGCTGCCGGACGAGGATGCTGCCGCCCGTGACGAACTGGCCGCCGAAGCGCTTCACCCCCAGCATCTGCGGATTGCTGTCGCGGCCGTTGCGGGAGCTGCCGACGCCCTTCTTGTGAGCCATGCCTCAGACCTCGATCTTCGTGATACGCACGGTGGTGGCCGCCTGCCGGTGGCCGCGGTGGCGCCGATAGTTCTTGCGCCGCTTGAACTTCACCACCCGGACCTTGCGGCCGCGACCCTGCCGAACCACCTCGCCCGCCACCCGTGCCTTCGAGAGGCGGTCGCGGCCGGCAATGATCTCGCCGTCCTTGTTGACGAGCAGCACGGAGGCGAACTCGACCTTCGCGCCCTTGTCGCCCGCGAGGCGCTCGACGGCGATGACCTGACCCGTCGTCACGCGATACTGCTTACCGCCCGTCGCGATCACCGCTTCCATGCGCGCTCAACCTTTCCCCGGTCGTGGAGTAACAGTCGCTTATGGAACCACAGCGCCTGGGCGCGCGTCAACCTCGCCGGTCGGCCCCGAGATACTCGGTCAGCTGCTTGCGCACCCACAGCCGCGAGCGGTGCACGCGCGATTTCACCGCCGGCAGGCTGATGCCGAGCGTCTCGGCGATGTCGGGGTTGGACAGCCCCTCGACGTCGTGCATCACGAGCGCGGTCCGGTAGTCGGGCGGCAGGCCGCCGATGGCGCGCTCGAGCACCTCGCGCAGCTCACCGGTGAGCGCGCGCTCGTCCACGCGCTCGGACCAGTCGGCCATCGGCTCGAAGTGACGGCCGTCGCCATCGAGCGTCGGCAGCACGTCGTCGAGCGCCACCTCGCGCGCCTTGCCGCGCCGCGAGCGCAGCTTCTGGTAGGCGGCGTTGGCGGCGATGCGGTAGATCCAGCTGCCGAACGCGGATTCACCCTTGAACGTGCCGATCTTGCGCGCGGCCGTCCAGAGCGCGTCCTGCGCCGCCTCCTCCGCGTCTTCCTTCACGCCGGTGATCCGCTGCGCGAGCCGGTACACCCGGTCGCCGAAACGGTCGACGAGCTGCTCGGCGGCGTCCGGGTCCTCCCGGCGGAGCGCCGCGACGAGGTCGGCGTCGACGTCGGCGCGCGGTCCCGGCGAGACCGGGCCCGGCGAGACCGTCATGGCCGCGTCTCGTATGCCGCGAGATAGCGCTTCAGTTCTGCCACGCATTGCTCCATCACCCCGATGTCCTTGATCACCTTGGTCATGAGGATCGCGCCCTCGAGCGACGCCACCAGGAAGCGCGCGGTCGCGGCGGGATCGCAGTCCGCCGCCACCTCGCCGCGCCCCTTGGCCGCCGCGAGCGCCGCCGCGAACCGCGCCTGCCACGCCATAAACACCGTCGCCAGCCGCATGCGAAATCCCTCGTGCACATCCGAGAGCTCGGAGGCCAGATTGCCCATCACGCACCCGCCCACGCACTTGCGGTCGCGCTGCGCCTGCTCCAGCCGGTCGAGGAAGCAGCGGATCTGGCCGAGCGGCGCGCCGGCGGGGTCTGCGAAGCACGGCTCCAGCGTGCGCTCCACGAAGCCGGCGACGATCTGGTCGAGGATGGCGTAGCCGAGCTCTTCCTTGCTGCGGAAGTGGTAGTAGAAGTTCCCCTTGCCCACACCGCTCTCGCGCAGCACGTCGTCGAGCGACGTCGCGTGATAGCCGTGCACGTGCATGAGCCGCAGCGCGGCCGCCAGGATCGCGTCGCGCGTCGTCTTGCCGTCGCGGGTCTTGGCCGTAGGGCTGGGGGTCAACGTCGGAGTCTTGGTCGCTGTCATCTGTACCAACCGGTCGGTACAGTACCCCCCGTGGAGCACCGCGTCAAGTTACAGATCGATCGCCTGAGATCGAGGGGCCCGACTCGGGGAACGCCAGGCACCCAGGAGCGTCCCCGGCTCCGCCGGGACGCTTCCGAGCCGCCCCCGGGGGTTAAGGGGGCCCTTCTAGGCCCCCTTATATTATTAAAAGAGCGGACTAGTCACGCGGAGCGCGGCCATGACCACGGCCTTCGGGTAGAGGCCGAGGATGACGACGCCGAGCACGCACAGCAGGAGGGCCAGCGCGAGCGCCGGCGTCACCGGCACGCGTCCGGTCCGCGTCGGCGCCTCGATGTACATGCTGCGCGCGACGAGCAGGTAGTAGAAGAGCGCGACGACGGTGAGGATCGCGCCGACGAGCACGAGCCAGTAGAGGCCGCGCTCGGCCGCGGCCCAGAAGACGTAGAGCTTCGCCCAGAACCCGGCGACGAACGGAATGCCCCCGAGCGAGAGCAGGAAGAGCAGCATGGCGAGGGCGAGCAGCGGCGAGCGCTGGGCCAGGCCGCGGAACGCCGACGTCGCCTCGGAGCCCTCGGAGCGCGCCACGGCTTCCACTACGAGGAAGGCGCCCATGTTGCCGAACACGTACGCGACCAGGTAGAAGAGGATCATCGCGGTGCCGGAGGCAGACACCGCGGCGAGCCCCACCAGCATGTAGCCGATCTGCGCGATCCCCGAGTACGCGAGCAGGCGCTTGGTGTTCGTCTGCGGCAGCGCCATGAGGTTGCCGCCGAGCATCGTCAGCGTGGCGAGGCCGGCCGCCGCCGGCGCCCACACGGCGGCGCGATCGCCGACGCCCTCGAAGTAGACGCGGAAGAGCGTGACGAAGCCGGCCGCCTTCGGCGCCACGCTGAGCCACGCGACGAACGGCGTCGGCCCCGCCTCGTACGCGTCCGGCACCCACATGTGGAACGGGAAGGCGGCGATCTTGAATGCGAGCCCCGCCAGCACGGCGACCAGGCCGAGCGTGAGCAGCGGCGAGGCCGGCGCCTTCGCGATCGCGGCCAGCGACGTGCTGCCGGTGGCGCCGTAGACGAACGACAGCCCGTAGGCCAGGACCGCCGACGAGACGGAGCCGACCAGGAAGAACTTCAGCGAGGCCTCGATGGGCTCGGGCTCGCGCTTGGCGAAGCCGGTCAGGATGTAGAGCGGGATCGACATCAGCTCGAAGGCGACGAACAGCACGATGAGGTCCCGCGCCGAGGCGAGGACGAGCATCCCGAGCAGCGACGCGAGCAGCAGCAGGTGGTACTCGGTGCTCCGTCGCGCCAGCACGCGGTCCGGCGAGCCCAGGCCCGAGAGCACGCCGATGAACGTCGCCGCGAGGAAGACGCGCTTGACGAAGATGGCGAGCCCGTCCTGCACGAACATGCCGCCCAGGGCCGGGCCCGACGGGGCGAGCGCCAGCGCCGCCGCGCCGATGACGAAAATGCCGGCCGTGGCCAGCGCGCCGACGCGACGGCGCCCGAGCACACCGACCGCGAAGACCACGAGCATGAGCGCGCCCACGCCGAGCTCGAGCACGTACGGCGCGGCGGTCACGGCTGCAGGATCCTGGACAGGAGCGGCACCGTCGCCGTGTCGACCGGCACCAGCGCGATGCCCGGCGCGAACCCGAACAGCACCAGGACGCCGACGAGGATCACGAGGGCGACCCACTCCGGCCCGCGGGCGTCTTCGAGGTGATGGAAGTGCGGCGAGGGCGGGCCCCAGAAGATCTGCTTGGCCACGCGCAGGACGTAGACGGCGGTCAGGAACGTGCCGGCGACCGCGGGCAGCAGCCACCAGCGGACGTCCGAGCGCCACGCGCCCATGAACGTCAGGATCTCGGCGACGAAGCCGGAGGTGCCCGGCAGGCCCAGCGAGGAGAGGCCACCGATGGTGAAGGCGGTCGCGATGCCCGGCATCGCGCGTCCGAAGCCGCCCATCCTGAAGATCTCGCGCGAGTGCGCCTTCTCGTACACGAGGCCGACGAGGGCGAAGAAGAGGCCCGTCATCACGCCGTGGGCGAACATCTGGAACACGGAGCCGTTGAGGCCCGCCTCGGTCAGCGTGGCCGCCCCCAGCATCACGAGCCCCATGTGCGAGACCGACGAGTACGCGATGACGTATTTCAGGTCGACCTGGGCCATCGCCGAGAGCGCGCCGTACACGACGTTGATGCACGCGACGCCGCCGACGAGCCAGGCCAGGTCGGCGGCGCCGTCGGGGAGCAGGCCCATCCCCACGCGCACGACGCCGTAGGCGCCGAGCTTCATGAGGACGCCGGCGTGGAGCATCGACACCGCCGTCGGCGCCGAGGCGTGGCCGTCGGGCGACCACGTGTGCAGCGGCCAGATGCCGGCCAGGATGCCGAAGCCCACGTAGAAGGCCAGGAAGACCCAGCGCTGCAGCACGGGATCGAAGGTGGCCGCCTCGAGCTCGAGAAACGAGAAGGACGCGGTGCCGGCCGCCACGTAGAGCGCGAAGATGCCGACGAGGATGAACGCCGACCCGAACAAGAGATACAGGGTCAGCTTCATCGCCGCGTATTCCTTGGTGCCGACGCCGGTCTCGCGATACGCCCACGCGAAGATCCCGCGCGGCCGCACCTCTCCGCTGGACCCCCAGATCCCGATGAGCAGGTACATCGGCAGCACGGCCAGCTCGTAGAACAGGAACAAGACGAAGAGGTCCAGCGACACGAACACGCCGTAGACGCCGGTGACGAGGGCGAGGAGCAGTGCGTAGAACTCCTGGCTGCGCGTGCTCACCGTCCACGACGCGAAGACGCCCGCGAAGATGATGATCGACGTGAGCAGGACCATCAAGAGGCTGATCCCGTCCACGCCCAGCTCGTAGTTGATCCCGAGCGGCGGCACCAGCGGCACCTTCTCGTAGAACTGGAAGCCGGGCCCGCCGGTCAGCGCCGACTCGCGGTCGTACGCCGCGTAAAGCCAGAGCGAGAGGACGGTCGAGATCCCGGTGGTGACGGCGGCGATCAGCCGCACCGCGAGGGGGCTGCGGCGTGCCGTGAACATGATCAGCAGCGCGCCGACGAACGGCGCCCACGTGATGACCGACAGGATCGGAACGCGCATGGCTACCGCAGCTGCGCCCAGACGAGCAGGAGGAGCACGCCGAGCGCGACGCCGTACACGTAGTCTTGAGGCTGGCCGGTCTGCAGTCTCCGCAGCGCGTCGCCGGCGCGCAGCGCGCCCGCGCTGAGCGCGTTGAGCACGCCGTCCACGACGTAGCGGTCGACCCAGCCCACGACGCGCGAGAAGCTCAGCAGCGCGAAGCGGTAGGCGCCGGCGAAGATCGCGTCGAGGAAATAGCGGCGGCGCGCGAGAAAGTCGATCGGCGCGAACGCGGCGGAGAGCCGGGCGGGATCGAGCACGCCCGCCTGGTAGGTCGCCCACGCCAGCGCGATGCCCGCGAACGCCCACGCCAGCGAGAACCAGGGCAGCCACGCCGGTCCCTCGGCGTGGGGGCCTGCCACGGCGGCGCGCAGGCCCAGGGCGAGGGTGAGCGCGGCGAGGGCGCGGCACACGGCGTCCATGGTGAGCGGGGGCTCGGGGTGCTCGTGGTGATCGTGCGCGCGACCGAAGAAGGCCAGGAACACGACGCGAAACATGTAGAAGGCGGTGAGGAACGAGGTGAGGATCAAGATCAAGAATGGGCCGGAGAGGTGGGCCTGGAGCACGCCCGCCAGCACCGCCTCCTTCGAGAAGAATCCGGGCAGCGGCCACACGCCGGCCAGGGCGAGCGTCGCGATGAGGAACGGGCCGCCCACCCACGGCCGCTGGACGAAGAGCCCGCCCATCCGGAAGACGTCGTTGGTGTGGAAGTGGTGGATGACGATGCCCGCGCCGAGGAACAGCAGCGCCTTGAACACGCCGTGCGTGGTGAGGTGCTGGAAGGCCGCCTCCGGCGCGCCGGCGCCGTTGGCCGCCATCATGTAGCCGAGCTGCGAGATGGTGGAGTACGCGAGCACGCGCTTGATGTCGCGCTCGACGCACGCCATGGTCGCCGCCAGCAGCGCGGTGAAGGCGCCCACCCACGCGATGAGCACGAGCAGCGGGGGGACGAGCGCGAACAGCGGGTACGCGCGCGCGACCATGTACACGCCCGCCGTCACCATGGTGGCGGCGTGGATCAGCGCCGACACCGGCGTCGGCCCTTCCATCGCGTCGGGCAGCCAGATGTGCAGCGGGAACTGCGCCGACTTGCCGACGGCGCCCAGATAGATCAGGAACATGATCGTCGTGAGCCCGTCCACGTGCAGGGCGCCGCTCTCCGCCGCCTGGAACAGCGGCCAGAAGTCGAACGTCCCGGTCGCCGACCAGAGCATCACGATGCCGGCGACGAAGCCGAGATCGCCCAGCTTCGTGATCCAGAACGCCTTCACCGCCGCGCGCGCCGCCTCCGGCCGCTCGTACCAGTAGCCGATCAGGAGGTACGAGCAGAGGCCGACCAGCTCCCAGAAGACGAACATCTGGAGGAAACCGGGCGACAGCACGAGACCGAGCATCGAGAAGGCGAACAGCGACTGGTAGGCGTAGTAGCGGCCGAGCGACGGCGGCGGCTCGTCGGCGAGATAGGACCACGAGTACACCTGCACGAGGAGCGAGATCAGCGTGACGAGCACGCACATCTGCATGGCCATGCCGTCGACCCAGACGCCGACCGAGGCCATGGGACCGCCATCCGCCGGGAGCCACGACCAGAGCACGGAGGGGTTCAGCGCGCGCGCCACCGGGATGCCCTCCCACGACATCGCGGCGGCGCCCAGCAGCGCGCCGGCCATGGCGACGATGGAGATGGCGGCCGCGGGCCGGCCGCTGCGGCGCAGCGGCCGAATCAGCCCGATGGCCAGGAAGCTCGCGAACGGCAGGGCAAGCACCAGGAGGGCGAGCTCGGGCGAGCCGATGCGCACGCTCAGCCCCGCAGCAGATCGAGGTGGTCGGCCTCGATGGTCCGGCGCACGCGGAAGATCACGATGACGATGGCGAGGCCGACCGCGACTTCGGCCACCGTGATGGCGATGGTGAACAGCGTGAAGATCAGCCCGGCCAGGTCGTCGCGAAAGCGCGCGAAGGCGACGAGGTTGACGTTCACGGCGTTGAGCATCAGCTCGATGCCGAGCAGGATGCCGACGGCGTTCTTGCGCGTGAGCACGCCGAAGAGCCCGATGGCGAACACCAGCGCGGCCAGGACGAGGTACGCCTGGAGCGGCACCCTCAGTCCTCCGTCCGTGCGAAGTAGAGCGCGCCGAGGAGCGCGATCACCAGCAGCACGCCGAGGAGCTGGAGCGGTGCCGCGAAGGGCCCGACCAGCGCCCGGCCCAGGTCGCGGAGCTGATCGCCGGTGGCGGCCGGCCGCGCGACGGCGCCCGCCTGCAGCAGGAAGCCGAGGAGGCCGACGAAGACGGCGGCCGCCAGCACGGCGCCGTTGAAGACGAAGCGGCTGGTTTGTCGGATGGACTCGCCCACCAGGCGCTCGGTGAGCATGATCGCGAAGACGGCGATGGTGACGACACCGCCCGCGTAGAGCAGCAGCTGGACGGCGAAGAGGAACGGCGAGTCGAGCAGCAGGAACACGCCGCCGGTGGCCACCAGGGCGACGGCCAGCCAGAGCACCGCGTGGAACAGGTTCGGCGTGAGCACGACCGCGAGGCTCGCGGCGACCAGCACCACGGCCGCCACCCAGAACCCCACGATCTCCGTCATTCTGTATTTGCCGTCGGAGCGCCTGCGGAGGCCTCCGGCGCTCGACGGTCGGGCGAACTCTGCGCTGGGGCGGCGGCCTCGGGCGCCGGCGCGGCGGCGGCTTTCGCCGCCTTGGGCGGGGCCTGCATGTCGCGAAGGCGGTTGCCGGTGGCCCAGGACGGATCGAACTGCAGGCCCAGCGCGTGGAGGCGGTCCTTGTCGAGCAGCAGCTCGCGCCGGTCGGCCGTCGCGAGGTCGAACGACTTCATCATGATGATGGCGTCGGTGGGACACACCTGCACGCAGAGCTCGCAGAACTCGCACGCGTAGAGCTCGAGCGTGAAGGTCTTGGCGAAGTTCCGCTTCTCCGCCTTGAGCATCTCGACCTTGATGACAGTTGGCGGACAAATGTACTCGCAGAGCCGGCAGCCGATGCAGTTCTCCTCGCCCGTCTGGGGATCGTAGGTGAGCGCGAGGATGCCGCGGAACCGGTCGGGATAGACGCGCGTCACCGTCGGGTAGCGCACGGTGATCGGCCGCCTCAGGAGGTTTTTGAACGTCACGCCCATGGCGCGGCCCACGGCGCGCACGAGCTGACCCGTCTCGCCGAGGAAGGACGCCTGCTCAGACGCCATGGCCACCCCGCGCGGCGACCCAGAACGCGGCCGCCAGCAACAGGACGATGGACGCGGGCATCAGGAGCTTCCAGGAGATCGCGAGGATCTGGTCCACGCGGATCCGCACGAAGCTCCAGCGCACCCACGTCACGACCAGGAAGATGAACATGGCCTTCAGCAGGAACCACAGTGCGCCCACCAGCACGTGGTCGGAACCGGGCCCGAGCCAGCCGCCGAGGAAGAGCAGGGCGGCGAGGAACGAGGTGCCGATCATGTGCGCGTACTCGCCGAGCTGGATGAGCGCGAACTTCATGCCGCTGTACTCGACACGGAAGCCCGCCACCAGCTCGGACTCGGCCTC
>Ga0137418_10002176_pt1 | contig 17971 bp, 18 predicted proteins | sample CZODoug3_1_2_16f_FD_122242 | JGI IMG/M metagenome (GOLD analysis project Ga0137418, IMG submission 122242) | Vadose zone soil fungal communities from Angelo Coast Range Reserve, California, USA - CZODoug3_1_2_16fungal (Hybrid Assembly) | ecosystem: Environmental > Terrestrial > Soil > Vadose... | reverse complement strand
AACATGTCGAACCCTGCCCACCCGAACCCACACCCTTCGCCGGCAGGGTTCTGCTTTTCTCCGCGTAGGGCCCCCCGACCGCTCGCCCTGACGCAGGAAGGGTGCCGGGCCGCTCTTTCGCCGCAACCACATCGCCAAACTCATCCACGCTAGAACCTAATTGCAGGTTGACAGGCACAACGGAAAAGAACAAAGTTGTGGCTCCAACCGGCGAACCCCGCTCATACAGGCCCTCACCCAGGTTTTTCTCATTCTGCGAAGGAGCATCTATGAACCCATGCCCTCGAATGGCGAGGATTTTCTATTCTTGCCGTAGATGACGTTCTTCTCTTCAAGGACAGCTCGACCTAGATTGCTTCACCATTGGCGGCCTTCCGTGTCCAACAACGGACGGCAATGAACGGCAAACGCATTGAATCCCTTCCATGTCGTGCCTTGTCGCTTGCGTGGATTGGGATACCTGCTAGGTTGCAGAGACTGGCTCCATGAGTGGCTCAACTGAGCATCTTGAGACCAACGATCTCGATCTCGGCCACCTAAAGATGAGGAGAACATCAGCCGCGGAGAATTCGAAGGGGTGAATTGTGAACACCAAAAATGCAAGTGAATCTCCGATTAGGATTTATCTTCTGGCGCAGAACCGGCTGGTCAGGGAAGTCTTGGTGCGTATGTTTCGGAAGCGGACCGACCTCGCCGTGGTGGGAGTCAATCACGATAGCGCAGGAGCGATTGCGGAATTAACTGAGACCCCCTGCGACGTCCTGTTGCTCGATTCGTTGGATACGCTTCGAGCGATCGGGCAAACAGTCAAGGTGGCCGAAAGATTGGGGCAAGTCAAAATAGTGTTATTTGGAATGGAAGAGGACCAGCAGTGCTTCTTCGAGGCAGTGCGTTGGGGAGTCCGCGCTTACCTGCCGAAGGATGCATCATCGGCACAGATGATTGGGGCAGTGAGAAATGTTATGCAAGGAGAGGCAATCTGCACTCCGAAGCTCTGCAACTCGCTGTTTGAACTTGTCTCTAAGGGCATTCTTCCAAACTCCGCAGCATCGGAGCAACGATGCCACGTGGCGAGTGAACTGACCTGCCGGCAACGTCAGTTGATGCGGCTGGTGGCCAAAGGAATGACGAACAAAGAGATCGCCGCGAGCTTGCAGTTGTCTCAATTTACCGTCAAAAACCACATCCGTCGGGTCATGACGCATTTGCATGCCGGCAGCCGGCACCAGGCCGTGGATGTGATTCGAACCAGCGGACTGTCCCTGACCGAGTAAGGCGCCCGTTTTCGCGCTACAATCCCGATTCATTGGTTGCCCGGGAAGGAGCCTTCAAGTGAATCGCTCCGCAGGGATCCACTGGCTGCGTATTTTGCTCGGCGGTTTTCTGGCTGAAGTTTCTGTGATTGCGCTCGTCATACCTGTCTCATTGCTGTTCGGCAAGCAAACCATTCCCTCCACCGCGCTGTTTGGCTCTCTTCTGGGGTGTTTTTTGTTTGCTCTGTGGGTCGCGCGGCGCGTTGATTCGCGCTTCATCCTGCACGGCATTCTCGTCGGACTCGTCGCCACCCTAATTTACGTAGGCTTAACCCGCGGCCGCCCCGAACCAGTGGCCTACCTCGTCGCCCACGGTTTACAAATCATCGGCGTCGCGGCAGGCGGCTTCGTCGCCGCGCGCCAACAAAAGCCCGCAAGTGACTCTTAAGCCGCTCGCCGCTTTTCGTTGAACAGCCGCAAGCGCGACAGCACCACCTGCTTCACAGCCTCCACCGCCGGCGGCAAAATCTTATACGGCACAACTTCGTCCGGCATCTTTGCCAACCCTTGCTCCAAACCACGCCTCCACGCCACCCGCAGCTCCGTATTAATGTGCACAATATTAATTCCCGCCGCGATGGCTCTCCGCAAATCATCATCGTCGGTTCCTGATCCCCCATGAAGCGTCAGGAACACCCCCGACGCCTGCTTGATCGCCGCAATTCTCTCGAGATCCAACCGCTTCTTCGTTTCCCCTTTGACCATGCTCCGCAGCATCCCGTGCATATTCCCCACCGCCGGCGCCAGAATGTCCACTCCCGTGCTCTCCACAAACTGTTTCGCTTCTTCCGGCGTCGAAAGCCCCTTCGAAAGGTCCGGCGAGGAATCGTGTATCTCCGAACCCGTCCCGATGTCCCCGATTTCTCCCTCCACCATCATGGAAGGATTGATCGCCTTCAGCGCTTCCACAGCCTGCTTCGTTTGCCGCACGTTTTCTTCAAACGGCAATGCCGACAAATCAAACACAATCGCATCAAACCCGGCCTTCGCAGCCTCAATCCCCTTCGCCAGCGAATGCGTATGATCCGCGTTCAGAAAAATCGGGAAGTCGAACTCCTCCCGCAAGCTTTTCACCAGCGCCCCGATCTGGCTGGTCCCCACAAACTCGCGCTCGCCCTCCGACAAACCAACCACAACGGGCGCGCTCAATTCCCGCGCCGCGCCAAGCACCGCCTTCAGCAGCACCAGGTCGGAAATATTGAAATGTCCGACTGCCTCGCCCCTGGCCTGCGCATCCTGCAATATTCCGCGGAGTGTATACATGGGATTCGGTTCCTCTCGTCCTCGCGCAATCGTCATCCCGGCGCCGTTCCCGGCAACCAGTCGGCAAACTCAGCAACTAAACGCACCATCGGTTCTCTTCAAAATTCAAAAGATAGAGTAAACCGGTCAATCTACCTGATGCCCAGAGGCCACAAAAGGATCCATTCAGCTAAATCTTATTCCTTTTGGCGAAAACCCAGCGAAAGGGGGATTTCCCTACGCCGCATCGGGTAAACACTTCAATCCCTGTGAAAATTATTCCCGTCCTGTATCCAGTTATTTTTCGAGGCGTCCTTGCAAGACCAGAATTCTCAAGCACTTGTAAATTCCCAGTTTGGCATTCCACACGCAATGTCTACCCCCGCCAAGCCTCACATCCTTTTTCTCGTCCCCGGAAAGCGGAGGCAAGGGGCCTCCGAGTACTGGGATTGGAGATCGCTAGCACGACCAATCCACCCAAAACTTCATCTTTTCGCGCGGGGAGTGGTGTCTTCATCGCTCTTCTCGCGGATAACACAGTGAGGGACGCATGAACCCGGCTATCTTGCTAGTGGATGTAACTTCGGCGAATCGCGAAGAACTAAAATCTTTCCTGCGCAATCAGAATTGTGATGTTGTTACGTGCCAGGACGCCGAATCCGCCGTCATTTGTTGTCGCAGGATGCAGCCGGATTTGGTTCTCCTTTACGATTCCCTCCCGGACACCACCAGTTTCTCGCTTTGCCGCCGCCTGAAGGAAGATCCCCTCAATCAGCTCACTCCTGTCGTTTTACTAAAACCTTCCCCCGATCAGTGGGACATCCACCGGGGACGCGAAGCCGGCGCCACGGATATCTGGGCTACTCCTTCCTCTCTCTGGGATGTCCTGCAGCGCATCCAGACTCTCTTGCGCCTCAAAATGTATATGGATGAGCAGGCCAAGTCCGCGCTCTTTTCGCTCGCCCGCAGCGTCGATTCAAAACGGAACCTCCGCAACGGTCACTCGGACCTGCTGATGACCTACGCCGAGCAATTGGGGAAAAGTTTCAGTTTTGCCGAAGAAGATTTGCAGGAACTCCGCATCGCCTGCTGGCTTCATGACGTCGGCAAATTTGCCGTGCCGGAAAGTATCCTTCTTAAACCCGGCCCGCTGGATGCACACGAAATCCAAATCATGCGCGAGCATCCCATCGTCGGAGAAAAAATCTGCGCGCCCCTCAAATCGCTTCGCCCCGTCCTTCCCGTCATTCGCCATCACCATGAAAAGATGGATGGCAGCGGCTATCCTGACGGCCTTCGTGGCGACGCCATTCCGCTGAAAGCCAGGATCCTGCAGGTCGCGGACATCTACGATGCGTTGACCACCGACCGCCCCTACCGTGGAGCCATGCCTCACGAGGATGCGCTGGAAACACTTTTCATCGAATCCGGCAAAGGTTGGCTCGATCCCGCCGTTGTTTTCAAGTTCGCGCGCATCTGCAAATGCGACCCCTTCCTTCCCATGAGAGGCCGAACCATGCTCGCCTCCTACTTCGCCTAGCCGGCATTTCTCGCAAAGTTTCAGCTCATCGAGTCTCCATACGTACCGGTCACCTTCAGTGCCTGCCCTGACGGGTGGCCCAGCCCACCGGTAGCACAGGCTTCAGCCCGTATTCCTGGGTCTCCCATCCTCTTGTAGAACAGGCACTTCTGCCCGACCCACGCTTATCGCATCCGGAACCTTCCTCGCACTTGGTGCTTGGCTCCCTGCCCGCTCTTATGCTCAAAATGGTTCATGCCCCGCTCGGGAACAGAAGAACGCCGGCGCAAAGGTCGCCTCAAGCTTCCACGCGTGGTTCGCGTTCGCCCTTCCGAACCCGGCCTCACCGATTTCGACGAAATTCTACCCACCAAAAACGCCGCGCAAGACAGCGTCTACTTCATTTCCAAAAACAAAAAATACAAAGAAGGCTTCCGCGTCTTCATCACCTATCCCTACTCGGAAGAACCCGGCTCGATCAACCAGGAATCGCTGGGCAAAGTCGTTCGCATCGAGGAACTCGACCACGGCCGCCGCGGCATCGTCGTACAGATACTGATGCCTCTGTATCTTGGAGCCAAGGAAACTCTCCGCTAGAAAAAAATAAGGGCGACTCGGTTTAACCCGCGTCGCCCTCTTTTGATTGATTCGCGAAGCTGCTGCTTCTCGTCTCCACTCACGCAAAGCCGGTTCGGTTTTACCCTTGCCGCCTCCGGTGAGTTTCCCCGCGAAGCTCCTCTCTTTGGTGCCTCTCACGATCTCGGCTCGGTTTTACCCAGGCCGCATCTTTGAAAGTTCCGCCAAGCCTTCCGCTTCCGCTTTCGTTCGCGTCAACCCGGTTTGACCCGTGCCGCCGTGAACCTGGCTGCGAAGCTCTTTCCACAACTCAACGCGCCGGAAACTCCCTCGGTTTTACCCTCGTTCGTTCCCCACACGTCGAATCGTAGTGCTTTTCCTCAAAATCCAGTTCACGACAGTCCAGCTCGGTTTTACCCTCGCCTTCCCGTTGAACTGAACCCCGAAGTTCGCTCTTCTAATTCAACTCGATAGGGACTGGCTCGGTTTTACCCTCGCCGCCTTCTCGGAATTGACTCGTGAAGTTTTTCTTCCCGATCAATCTGTGCGCATAGTAGGAGCACTCCGAAAACTTGGCAAGAGGATTTTCACCGAAGCCCTGAGGAAATATGTGCAAGGCTGTGCAAAAGTCACACGCAAATAGCCAGGGGAAGATGGCTTCCTGCTCTCACTCGTCCCGGAATTTACCGCACCTCCAGTAGTTCGGCATCGCTCAACTCCCTCGCCCTGCGCAACCGGTCGCGCCGCAGCAGCAGCGCTTCTTCAATTAATCTCCGCAGCAGCCAACTTCCGAACTCGCTTTCGCAAGGAAGCCGTGGCGGATTGCGGGAAGTTCTCCGAAAGCAGTTTTGCACCGCGACTTCCGCTACTTCCGTATTCCCCAACATGCGGCACGCGAGAAAGTGAAGCAACTCGCGATGCCGCGAAAAGCATTCTTCAAACGACGCAGCTCGCCCTGGCCCGTTTTTCGAGTTCATCATTATCCACCCTCAAACTTCATTGGCGGACTGCCGCACCGCCGCACTTTTTTCCGGAATCGATGCTCCTGTCGGCACGAGCATCGGCACTCGCTTGCGATACTCCGCGTACTCGCCATGCATCTGCGCCAGGTCGCGTTCCTCGAACTGAATCGCCACCAGAATGTACGCCGTCGTCGCGATCGCGAACACCAGATGCGCCGCCGTCATCCTCGGCGCCGACCAGAACACCAGCAGCCATCCCACATACAACGGGTGCCTCACAAAGCGGTACATTCCCGGCGTACGAAACCCCGGCGCCTTATAAGCACGCTTCCGCAAATACGCCCACACCTGGCTCATTCCAAACAAATCAAAATGGTCGATCAAAAACGTCGCGGCCAGCACCGTCAGCCACCCGACTGCGAACAGCGCGTTCAAGGCCAGTCGTCCGGCGCTGTTCTCTACATTCCAGACCGCTCCCCCCATCGGCTCCCACTTCCAGAACAACACGATCAAAGCCACGCTGGAAAACAACACGTACGTGCTCCGCTCCACCGGCACCGGTACAATCCGCGTCCACAAAGCCTTAAATCCCTGCCGCGCCATCACGCTATGCTGCACCGCGAACAATCCCAGCAACGCCGCATTGATCGCCAGCGCCTGCGCAAACGGAATCTCCGCCCCGGAATCAATTGACTTCGGCACTCCAAAATTTCCCAGAAACCCGATCGCATACAGAAAAGTTACAAGAAACAGCGCGTAGCAAAACAGCCCGTAGACAAATGCCGTGATTCTCCCCATCTTCTTTTCTCCTCCGGGGCGCAAGGTGCGCTACAATTTGCAGCGAACCAGGTTGGCTCCCGTCGCTGTCCATTAACTCTCCGAACGGGCGCCTAAGTCCTTTGTCAGGGCTGATTTTTTTCTGCTATTTTTCTGAAACAGTGCGCAAGGAAACCACCAGCGTCGTCTATGAGTTCGGCCCTTTTCGCCTGGAACTCCGGGAGCATCTCTTGCTCCGCCTCGGCGCTCGTATCCCCATCACTGGCAAGGCCTTCCAAACCCTGCGCGTTCTCGTGGAAGCCCGTGGAAACCTCGTCTCGAAGCAAGACCTGATGACCGCCGTCTGGCCCGAAACCTCCGTCGAAGACAACAACCTCGATCGCAACATTTCCACTCTCCGCAAAGCCCTCGGCGAACAGTCCAGCGGCCGGCCCTTTATCGAGACCGTCCCCCGCGTCGGTTATCGCTTCCTCGCGCCCGTCACGGAATACGCTTCGAATCCCACGCCGCTGGCCGCAACCCGTGAACCCGATCCTCCTGCCCGCCAGGAAATTCGCTTCTGCAGCACGGCGGATAACGTCCGCCTCGCCTACGCCACCGTCGGCTGCGGCAATCCCATCGTCAAAGTCGCCAACTGTTTCAACCACCTCGATTTTGAATGGGAGGGCCCCATCTGGCGCCACTGGGTGCGCGACCTGGCCAACGGCCAAAGCATCGTTCGCTATGACGGCCGCACCAATGGCCTCTCCGAATGGAATGTCGAAGACGTTTCCTTCGAAGCCTGGGTCCACGATCTCGAAACCGTGGTCGACGCCGCCGGCCTGGATAAATTCGCCCTCTTCGGCCATTCGCAGGGCGGCGCCATCGCCATTGCCTACGCCGTCCGCCACCCAGAGCGCGTCTCTCACCTGGTTTTATGCGGTGCCTATTCGCGTGGCGTGTACCACCGGGGGCATCCCGACGCAGTCGATGTCCGTTGCGCTCTCGAGACCCTGGTCCAGCTCAACTGGGGCAAAACCAATCCCTCGTTCCTCCAGGTCGTCACGAACCTCTACATTCCCGAAAAAGCTTCCGCTGAAGACCAGCAATGGTTCACGGATCTCCAGGTCATCTCCATCTCAACCGCCAACCTCGTCAAAATCATGCGCGCCTGCGACGCTATCAACGTCCGCCCCCTGCTCCCCTCTATCACCGTTCCCACCCTTGTTTTTCACGCTGATCGCGACCGCATTGCTCCTCCCGAAGAAGGCCGCATCCTCGCCGCGGAAATTCCCGGCGCCCGCTTCGTTCCACTGCCCACCGCCAACCACATCCTCCTCGACGATGAACCCGCCTGGAAAATCTTCCGCGAAGAGCTCTCTTCCTTCCTCAAATGCAACAACGCCAACGCCGGCGCCGCAGGCAACTGATCCCCGCGCCAAGCGAACCTCCCTTCTGACTCCAACTTTTCTCGCACCAATCCCCTTGTAGGGGCGGGGCTTGCCCCGCCCTCTTGGGTTCCTCTTCCCAATTTTCCATTTTCACTTTTCTATTTTCTATTTTTTCGCTCTCCAAACACACCCGCACTCCATCCCAAACTCCCCAATTTGTTCTGGAACCCTTGCGTAAGGAACTACTCCGCGCTCGATGGATCCAACAACCGCCGCACCGCCGACACCCGATTCGCCGGCAATCCCACTTGCCTCGCGTGCTCCCGGATGATCTTCTCGTCCGCCGCGATATACACGCAATACACCTTGTCGCCTGTCACATAGCTATGCAGCCACTGAATCTCTGGCCCCAATCCTCGCAGCACATTCACCGACTTCTGCGAGATTTCTCGCAATTGCTCGTCGGTCAGATTCCCCGCCCCCGGCACTTCCCGTTCGATCACAAACTTCGGCATCAATTTTCTCCGTCTGGCACGAATGCTAGCATGTACGCAAAACGCCTTCAAGGCGGCCACTCCCGAGTAACACATCTCACCTCCTTATCACGACGCACCTGAGAATTCTCCAACTCCACAAGTCCGATCAGAGAAGCACATTTTCGCTATAGCCAAATTGCCGTTACCTTCCTATAAAAAAATAACCTTGCCTTTTCTACCAGGACAGTTGTAGGTTTTCTCCGTTCACAGTCTTTGCCCGCCCACAACTTTCTCAGGGAGGCCTTATGTCTGATCACAAGCATGATGACGGAATCAAGCGGCGCGACTTCATTAATGGAATGTTGATCGCCGCGGGGACAGCCAGCGTGGGCGGCTCGATCCCGATGAGGGCATTTGCCCAGCTTGCGCCCTCCACTACGTTCCCCTGCGATGGCCCCATCGGAACGGATCCAAATGTGACCCGCGGCGGCAACCTGCGCTCCGTCTTCAATATTGCTCACTGGTTGCGGGATGGCCGCCTCACGTTCAAGACCAATTCGGTGACGATCTCGCCCTCGCCGTGCGACTCCTATCAGGGCAGCCAGCCGATCCTCGCGGACAACGGAAATTATGAAGTCATCATTGTGGGAGCGGGAATGTCCGGATGCTCCGCGGCGTTCTACATCACACAACAGCGGCCCGGCACCAAAATTCTCATCCTGGACGGGCAGCGCACGCCGGGCGGAAACGCCAATCGCGACGACGCCCCACCTATCCCGGACATCGCCTCGACAGCCACGGCATACGCGGTGCAGCCCTACGCGCCGTTCCTTTCCAATATTTACAACACAACCGGAATTCTCTGGCAGAACTACGTCGTGCCTTCGCCGTTTTACAGCTACTTCTTCGATAGCATGACCCCGTATGTCAATCCCGGCACCGCAAGCTGGAACCTCGACACCTACGGCAAGGGCCTCGACACCGTTCCGTATCCCAACAACATCGTCAACGACCTGAAATCCGCTCGCGCCGACCTGATGAACTGGTATCACAAGCCCGGCTCGCCGACCGATCCCGCCGACAACAGCGATCCCAAATATGATTACCTGTCTCCCATGACCTGGGACTACTACCTCACCCATGTCCGGGGTTTTCATCCAGCCGTCTCGGACTTCTACACCCGATACGCCATCGACGCTTTGGATGGAACCACCAGCCAGGTCAGCGCCTATACGTCCATCAGTTTTACGGCCGCCGAATATTTCCCAGAGTTCGCTTATCCCGGTGGCAACTCAGGAATGCTGCGTCACGTTGTGAAATGGCTGATTCCCCCCGCGATCACCGGAAGCACGGATGCGGAATTGCTCGCCAATCCATTCAATCTGGCGGCGATGGACAGCGCCAACAACAACGTGCGCATTCGCCAGGGAGCCTTGGTCCTGCGCGGCGACACCTCCAACAATTCTGCCTCGGTCGTATATTTCCTCAACGGTCAGTTCTATCGAGCCACGGCGAAAGCAGTCATCTTTGCCGGCCAGTCGCACACCGCCCGCACCGCCTGCGCGCAATTGTTAAGTTCCTCGCAGGCAAACGCTTTCGACCAGGTGACCCTGAGCCCCGTCGTTACCGCCAACGTAACCATTCGTAGCGCCGCGCCGGTCGTCGACCTCGGCTATGACGGCTACTACTGGGGCAGCCAATACTGGGCCGATTTTGTCGTCGCGGACTGGGTCGGGCCCGATCGCGCCAACCCGAATCGTCAGACCGTTCTCACTTTTTACGGTGGAAACACCGCTTCCGTCGACGATCAGCCAAACGAGCGCATCAAGCTGCTCACCACTCCTTTTTCCTCCTACGAGGATTCCCTGCGCTCTGATATGAACCGTGTTCTCGCCGGCCGCAATTTCGATTTCGATCGCGACGTCATCTCCGTGTACCTCTATCGCTGGGGACACAGCATGGTCTATCCGAAGCCAGGATGGCCCTTCTCCGCTCCCATCATCGGCACCGGCGGCCAGGTGACACGCGTGCCCTCGCCGCGCTTTTATGCGCGCCAGCAGATCGGCCGCATTTCCTTCGGCGCACAAGACGTGGAGTCCAGCCCCGCAAACGAAAGCGCCATCGGCGCAGGCGTGCGCACCAGCGGCGAAGTTCTGCCCCTGCTCTGAGCCCAAATCATTCAAATCAGGTGGTCACAAGGGCCGCCATCAAATTGGACATCTTCCACGCCGGCGGCAAGCACGGCATTCCCCCGGTTAGTTCGTTTCAGCCGCAACAGTCGCGGACGCTATCTTCGTCGCTTTCGTCGTGGTAATCACCACCACGCTGATCAACACGAACACAGTCCCCAGTATCGTCCGCAGCCCCAACTCTTCCCCGCCAAGAAAATATCCCAGCACCACCGCCACCACCGGGTTCACGTACGCATACGTTCCCACCTTCGTCGGCGATTCATGATGCAGCAGCCACACATACGCCGTGAACGCAATGATCGAACCCGCCACAATCAAATACAGCAACGCGATCCATGCCCCGCGCGAAACGTCCGCCCAATGAAAATTCCGGTATTCTCCAAGCAAGCACGAGATCACCGCCAGAAACACTCCCCCGGCCAGCATCTGCGCCCCCGAACTCACCACTTTCGATTCCGGCAGCGGCAGCTTCCGCGCTAACGCCGATGCAACTGACCAACCCATCGCCGCCACAATCAAGGCCACCGCCCCCAACCGGTCAATCGGCGCCCCTCCAAGATTCAGCGACCGGCTCACCAGCACGCCCACTGCGCCCAGGCCGATCAACAGTGCCACCACCAGTCGCACCGTAAGCCGTTGCGTCCCCAAAATAAAAATCTCGCCAAGCGCCATGAACGCCGGAATCGTCGCCAGCATCACCGCCGTCAACCCCGAAGCCACCCGCTGCTCCGCCCAAAAAACCAATCCGTAATCCACCACAAAAATCAAAAACGCAACCACCGACACCGACGCCCATTCTCGCCCGCTCGGCGCTTTCTCTCTCCGCGCCCGCGTCCACCCATAAAGCGCCAGCCCCGCAATCAAAAACCTCATCGCCGCCAGCAAAAACGGCGGCACCTCCCGCACTCCAACCCGGATCGCATAAAACGTCGATCCCCAAACAAAATAAATAATCCCAAACGCCAGCAGCGTCTTCCACCCCGGCCGATGTCTCTCAGCATCCATAGCAGTTCCGCTGTCCAGAACTACCACGCCCACAGCCGCCCGGCAAGCCGCCATCCTATGAACCCACGCATCGCAAATCTTGTCCTTACGGACTGCGCGGGCCCAACGATAGGCGGATGCCGCGGATTCCCTTCCTAGCCCGCCTTCGCATGCAAAACCAACCGGTGTTCCAGTTCGTGCTCGGCCTGCAGCCAATCGTCCAACTCGCGCCCTGGCTGTTCGCCGCCTTCAAGATAGATTTCATACGCACGCCGCCTGATTTCCTCTTCACGCGCCGAGTTCCCTGCTGAGATCTCTCCTCTCCCCGCCTGCGTGGATGTGGTTTCGGTCTCCGTACTTCCGTGTGCCTTCAGTTTCGACGACATACTCATCTCCCTTTTTCTTGTGATTGGCTTGCGGCATTCCGCGCGGTTTGATGCCTGTCCCTCAAAAAATGACACACTTTGCAACACGACACGGCCTTGACACTCAAGCCCTCCTCCTACAATCATGGCCCATCATGCCCGAAGCCCTCAGCCAGCAGCTCGCAGCCATCGTTCTTCCCGACGCCTTCGGCAAATCAATCCGCCTCGGCTCGCTCTGGGAAAACAATCCCGCCGTCCTGGTTTTCCTTCGCCACTACGGCTGAATCTTTTGCCGCGAACACGTCGCGCAGTTGTGCGAACACCAGCAATCCTTCCGCGAAAAACGCGTCTCCCTCGCCGCCATCGGCCTCGGCGACGCCAACTACGCCCGCCTCTTCCAGGAGGAAACCAAAATCGACTTCCCCCTGCTCATCGACGAGCACCGCCAGACCTACCAAATCGCCAATCTCAAATCCGCCAACTTCCTCCATCTCTTCCGCGGCGACAATCTCGTAAGCCGCAAACGCGCCCGTGCCGCCGGTCATCACCAGCACAAACTCGGCCGCGATCCCTTCCAGCTCGGCGGCACCTTCATCTTCGGCCCAGGCAACGTCGACCGCTTCGCCCACCTCAGCCAAACCTTCGGTGATAACGCCTCTCCCGACACTCTCCTAGCAAATCTCCCGACGTAGCGGCCACCTTCAGGTGGCCCTGGTTTCTGGATGCCGATCTTTATCATCATCTGCAGGAGGCCGGGGCTTCAGCCCCGGCGTAAGACGCCTAAGGGATTGGGCTTTAGCCCCTGAAGAAGGCTCTTTCTTCGGTAGCCCACCTCAGCTAGCCCTATCCTCAACCCCCGATGCTCCCATCTTTTCACCGTTTCATTCGACACCCTCCCTCGTAACTCGCAGCAAACACACCACCTATCCAAGGTCCGCCAATCCCACCCGCAACTCTTTCCTCCTCCCCGTGTTTAACGAACTGTAAGGCGCTTCCCCAGGGCAATTTCCGGGAGGCGCCCCGGCCAGCCTCGTTTCACTCCGCGAGACCCACGCCGGGATCAAGGGGACACCATGCGTTATCTAAAATATGCTGCTTTGTTGGGAGTTTTGCTTTTTGCTGCGGGAAGCGCCCACGCACAAGTTGGCGTGGCCGTTGGAGTAGGTCCCGTGTACGGCGCCGTCGGCCCTGCGCCAGTCTGCTCTTACGGTTACTACGGCTACTATCCTTACGCCTGCGCTCCGTACGGCTTTTACGGACCTGATTACTTCGCCGGCGGCGTCTTCATCGGCGCCGGCCCCTGGTTCCATGGCTTCTATGGGCATGGCTTCTACGGTCGCGGATATTATGGCCGCGGCTACTACGGTCACGGCTTCTACGGACGCGATGGCCACTATGGACACGGCGGTTACGGCTACAGGGGCGGTGAATCCCACGGCTTCGTCCGTGGCGGCGACCACGGCGGTTTCCATGGCGGCGGTGATCACGGCGGATTCCATGGCGGCAACGGCTTCCACGGTGGTGGTGGTGGCGGGTTCCACGGCGGTGGAGGCCACGGCGGCGGCCATCGCTAACTAAAGCCTGAGCGCCCGGGAAATCTTCCCCGGCCAACGTTCAGAAAAACTTCTCACCCAGAAATAGGGCGGCTCTCAACCGGGCCGCCCTTTTCATTTCCTAAAACTTGTCATTCTGAGGGCATGCGACGAGCATGCCCGAAGAACCTCAACTTCAATAGTTCCGCTAAATTCATGTTCGAGGGCTCTCCAGCGCCAATTCAATTACGCAACATCCACCCTCTAATTCCCACAAAAACCAAAAACAATCCCACTCCCAACGTCGGCGCCCACGGAATCCAGTTCCACACCGGCCGGTCAATCATCGCCAGGCTCGGCTTCTCCGGATCGTAAAGCACTGTCACCCGCACATTCGTCACCGCCACGCTTGTTCCCATCCAATCCTTAAACTCCACATCCTGCTGTCCCGCCTGAAATTTCACGATCGGCATGAACGCATCAGAGCCGCTGGAAGGCCGCCCGTCGCTCCCAGGGAAATATTGCTCCTTGTAGCCCACGATAATCCCCGGCGCTCTCATTCCATCCCGTATCAAATGAAAATGATCTTTTCCGATGTAATATCCCAGGCACAACAGAAACAATCCCGCCGCGACCTCCGCAATCCGCGTGTACCGCAGCATTTTTTCCTTATTGTTTTGCGCCCACTCCGCAAATCCCTGAATCTCAGAAAGCACCTGCTCCGAAGACGCAAACCGCTTCCGCCACCGCAAATACAAAAACAAAATCCCCACCAGCATCCCGATCTTCACCAATATAATCACTGTATGCATCAGCGCGCACCTCTCCGAGACTGGCTCCTCGTGTAGCGGCTACCTTCAGTGTCTGCCCTGACGAAGAAAGGGCCGCCCAGCACGAAAACATGCCCAATTCGATCAACTGCAATTTGTGACCATGGATGGGCCTTCGAATCCGGCGCGGCAAACATCAACGGACTCGTTCTTCCTGGAATCTCTAATCTACCAGCACAATCTACCTGTCGGGTCTTCCCTGTGCTCTGTCTGCAACCTCCGCTTCCTTTCTCCTTTTCCTTCAGCCTCTTCTCTGCGCTCTCCGTGTCTCTGCGTTAATTTTTCTTCCTCCAAAATCCTTAATTTTCATTACCATTCCAATGGCCACACCATCTTCCGAAGGTGATTCCGATGATCGAAAATCGCTCTGTCCCCCCAAACACCATCCTCCCTCACGTCGTCTATCCCGATATCGCCCAAGCCATCGCCTGGCTCGCCAAAGTATTCGGTTTCACAGAGCACTACCATTACGGCGATCCACCCGCCGGCGCCCAACTCCACCTCGGCAACGCCTGGATCATGCTCATGCAAGCCCGCGCAGGCCGCGCCACTCCCGTCCAACTGGGCGCGCACACCCAAAGCCTCACTGTCTTCGTCGAAGATGTGGAATCTCACTACCAGCGCACCAAATCTGCCAACGCAAAAATTGTCGAAGACCTTCACGAAACCGAATACGGCGAACTCCAATACGCCGCTGAAGATTTCGCCGGTCACCACTGGCTCTTCTCCCGCCACGCCCGCGACGTCAACCCTTCCGAATGGGGTGCCACCATCGCGCAACCCGCCTACCGCCTGGCCCTTCTACCCCGCCCGCGCTTCTGCTACTTCGAAATTCCCGCGCAAGACGTCCACCAGTCCGCCGCCTTCTACGCAAAAGTTTTTAAGTGGAATATCCGCAAGGAAGGCTCGTCCAATCCAAGCTTCGACGACGCCACCGGAAACATCAGCGGCACCTGGGTCACCGATCGCCAAGTCGCCCGCGGCGCCGGCCTCCTGCCCTCCATCTGGGTAGACAACATTGATGTAAGCCTGGCGATGGTCGCCGCCCACGGCGGCGTCATCCTCGAACCCGTGCAGTCAGTTTCTCCAGACGGCTCCGCTTGGATCGCCACCTTCCGCGATCCCGCCGGCAACGTCCTCCGCCTCTACACCGAAGGCTCCCGCTAATAATGCAAACACGGGTAGCGCCGGCATCTTGCCGGCAAGCGTTCTACATCTTTTCTCTTGAGAATTCACAACGGGCAAACACCCCGGCTCTCTCTCACAAAACTAGACACCCTCTGCCTCGGGAAAATTCAGAATCCTCCGAGGGCGAGGTTTTTTCGAATTCTGCTCAGTCCGCCGCCGCGGCTTTCGCCATGCCCGAATAATGAATCGTAATCAGGAACCCATTCGTCCCGTCATATGCGAACTTGTGCCCGTCGCCCTCGAACGCTTCATGTTTCGTCTTCCACATCCGGAATCCCTCGTTCGACTGCGCGCCCCAGTATTTCAAATTTTCCATCACCACTTCGTGACCGGGCTTATTTCCGGCAACCCGCTCCAGCACCACTTCGCCCTTTCCATTCTCCATCTTCGCGTGCGCCACGCCGGTCTTGGTGTCCACATCCCAGGTAAACGCCACCGTATCCATTCCCTTTTTCTGCCAGGGAATCGGATAGAGCTGCCCGAGTATGTCCGCCATCGCGGCCTTTTGTTCCTTGCTCACACTCGGATCAAAATTCGCCACCATCCAGGAGTCCTTTCCGGTACTCCAATCGCTCCCAAGGTCGGTCGCGATCCACACCTTCGCGCCATCCAGCTTCGTCTCTTTGTAGTAGCCCTTGTCCACCTTCAGCACCAGGTTCGCGCGGCAAAAATGCGCGTCCGCATGGTGCTCGTCCATGTGATTTGTCGAATGCGTATTGAAGTAGCACGGACAAAACATGTCGCAACTGCACGCTTCGATATAACTCGCGGTAATTTCGAAATCAGCCTTCGATGATTTCTCCTGCGCATAGGAACCGAGAAAAATAAGTCCCCCGGCAAACATGAGGAATACCAGAAAAAGCACCCGAGGCAAGCGGCTCATGATCCCTCCAATCAATTTGTCAAATGGTCAAAACGGGGCCCGGGGCGGAATGGGAAAACTTTACTCCCCAGCTTTCCCGGTTTCAACTTCTTTTCCTGGTGAATGCCGCCAGCGGCATCCCTCTTTTTCGCAGGGGAACCCGATCTGCCGCGGCGGTTCCAAATCGCGTTTCCGAAACAATCAACGACTATGGCCGGGGAAGATCCAGCAGCTCCACATCGGAGCGCTCCTGCACTCGCTCGAGGACAACTTCACGCCCATCTGGCGAGATGTCGAAGTCGCGGATGTCAAAGTCAGCAGCCAGGTTGGTCAACTGCCGCTTGGCCCCAGTCTCTAGGTCAATGAGCCAGAGATTCTTGTGTTGAATCTCACCTTGCAGAAACATCAGTGCCCTCCCCCCAGGCAGGAAGGTCAGGTGTCGAGCCCCCCGCGTCAGTGTCAGGGCCGGTAGCGGTTTCTCTGCAGCCTCACTCGTGACGGCCTTCACCGAAAACGTGGTGCCGATGTCGGGCCCCGAGTAAACAACGAAGCGGCCATCAGGTGCCCACGCGGGATCGATCGAGTACTCGTGGACAAATGGCGCTGGCGCGCGACCCTCAACCGGTATCCTAAAGAGGCGTGGAACGCCGTGTTCTTCTGCCGCCGACAGAATCGACTGCCCGTCGGGCGCCCATGCTGGAGCGCCCTCCAGGTTCAGCAAATCGGTCACAATTCGCGCGTTCGTGCCGTCGGCCTGCATCACGTACAACAGCCTCTGCTCGTGTTGCCGGACCGAGAATGCGATATACCTTCCATCGGGGGAGATTGCCGGGCCGCCAAGCACTCGCGCCCCCACACCACTCCACAACTCCGTTCCAGTTCCGTTGGCCAGCTTCCAGATACTCTCGCTCGTGCTGGTCGCAGAAACATACAAAAGATAATCTGGACCCAGTCGGGGGGAGAACCCCGTGCCGGTCGTCAGCGAGATTCGAGCGGCCGCCGAAGCCTCAGCGGGTGAATCAGCAAGCCGCAAGCGCCAGAGGGTCCTTTTCGGACTTGCGTGCGTGACAATCAGGCGGCGACCATCTGCACTGGCCGCCAGCGACGTGTACCGGTCAAGGCCAGAGCTCAGCCTATGAGAAATGCGGCGCTCGACATCCACGCTATAGAGCCACGGCCCCGATCCATCGGGATCACTCGCCAGGTACATCAGCGTACGCCGATCCAATAGGACCGGATGAGTCACGCGCGCAGAGTGCGACGTAATCCTTTCAGGGCTTCCGCCGGTTGGGGTGATGCGCCAAATGTCCAATTTGTCTGGGAGGGCGCCCTGGACGAAGTAGATGAACGCCGCATCGGTCGCCCACAACGGGAAGTGACAGTGGAGCCCGGCAGGCGCAGTGAAGATTGGCGGACCCTCCGATCGCCTGTTTCCGTCTGACACAAACAGAGGATCTCCAGGTCCGGGCGTGTGGTACGCGAGTCGGGTACCGTCATGCGACCAGTCGAACTCGGCCACGCCTTCAAGGTATGGCCTCGGCTGGCCCCCCAGCGTTGGCACCGCCCAAATACCGATGTCGCCGCCGCTCGAGCCATCCTTCTTGCGAACCCAGAAGGTAACCAGAGAACCATCGGGCGTGAACCCCAGCGTGCGGACCGATGGATTGACGAGTTCTGGCGCGCTCCCGCGGGTCAAGTTGTGAAATTCTCCAGAACCGGCCTGCGTAACCCAGACGTCCATCGGTCCGTCGCGGTCCGACAGAAACGCCACGAAATGTCCGTC
>Ga0137418_10002175_pt1 | contig 17976 bp, 15 predicted proteins | sample CZODoug3_1_2_16f_FD_122242 | JGI IMG/M metagenome (GOLD analysis project Ga0137418, IMG submission 122242) | Vadose zone soil fungal communities from Angelo Coast Range Reserve, California, USA - CZODoug3_1_2_16fungal (Hybrid Assembly) | ecosystem: Environmental > Terrestrial > Soil > Vadose... | reverse complement strand
CCATGCGCTTGATGTCCGCGGACCGGTTGTGCCCGGCGGCGTGGAAGAGCGCGGGGTCGAAGAAGACCGCATCCCCCCTCTCGAGCGGCATCTGGATGTGGCGGGCGTCGAAGTACGCGCCGAACTCCGGCCGCCGCCAGGCGAGGTAGCCGGGCTCGTACTTCTGCGAGTGCGGCAGGTACATCGTCGGGCCGCTCTCGACGGGCATGTCGCAGTGCGCGACGGCACCCTGCAGGGTCAGGACCCGCGACAACCGGTGAACGTGCGCGGGGTAACGGGCGGCCACCTCGTTCGAGAGGAAGCCCAGATGATAGTCGCGGTGGGCCGTCTGGGCGGCGCCGCCGGGGTTCACCACGTTGATCTGAGAGGTGATCTGGTAGGCCGGGCCGAGCCAGGCCGTCGACACCAGCGCGATGATCTCGTTGGCGTAGTACTCCGCGAAAACCTCGGGAGCGCGGACGGCCATCTTCTCCAAGGCGTTCCACACCCGGTCGTTGGCGCCCGGCTTGGCGAAGTGGTCACCGGCGGTCGCGCCCGCTGCACGCTGGTCGGCGATCAGGGCGTTGAACACGTCCGTGGCCCTGTCCACGACCGCCAGGTCGGCGAAGGCGCGCTTGAACACCACGATGCCGGGACCATCGCTGAGCGCCCGGACCAGCTCGGCCTGCACCTCGCGGCGGCGTTGCGGGGTGGCCGCGAGCGCACGCAGCCGATCGCCGTCGTAGAGCGGGACATTCCCATCCACGGAATCGGAGAGCGGATAGTCACGCGAATGGGTGACTTGCTCGACCAAAGCGCGGAAGTCATCCAGGTCGCAATCAGCCTCGGACAGCCAGGTCCGGGATCCTGCAGCAGCGACTGACATCGTCGTTCCTCCCCTGCATGGCGGGCGTAGCACAGACGGGTGCGACTCAGCTACCTGGCGGGGCCCCGCCTCGGTTGACACAACGAGAGCTCCGAGCGAACCTCACCGGCCCCGGGGGAGTCAGGGCAGGACGGCTGATATTTGGGCGCGTAGGATGACATCTCACGAGTATTGAGCTTTCGCCCGAGACCGCGAGGCGCATGAACCGGATCATCAACAACCCCGACCTGGTCGTTGAGGACATGCTTCGGGGCTACCTGCGGGTGCACGGGGACCTCGTCTCGGGGACGGACAACCCTCGCGTCGTCAGGGCCGTACGGGCGCCGATCCGCGGGAAGGTGGGCGTGGTCACGGGCGGCGGTTCCGGGCACGAGCCTGCGTTTCTGGGCTACGTCGGGAACCACCTCGTCGACGCCGTGGCCATCGGCGAGATCTTCTCTTCACCCACCGCAAACAGCTTCTACGACGCGTTCAAGGCGGCGGACGGCGGGAAGGGCGTGGCCTGCCTTTACGGCAACTACGCCGGCGACAACATGAACGTGAAGATGGCTATCAAGATGGCGGAGAAGCAGGGCTTGAGGGTCCGGACGGTCGTCGCCAACGACGACGTCCCATCAGCCCCGAAGGCGGAGCGCGGTAAACGCCGCGGCGTCGCCGGCGAAATCCTCATGTGGAAGGTGGGGGGGGCGAAGGCGGCCATGGGGGGCAGCCTCGACGACGTGATCGCGACGGCGCAGAAGGCCATCGACAGTTGCCGCTCCATCGGCATCGGGCTCTCCGCCTGCACCATCCCCGCCGTGGGCAAGCCGAACTTCCAGATCAAGGACGGCGAGATGGAGGTAGGCATCGGGCACCATGGCGAGCCCGGCATCCAGGTCATGAAGATGGCGACCTCGGACCAGATGGCCGACCTGATGCTCGACACGATATTGCCGGACCTGCCGTTCGAGGCGGGCGCCGAGGTCGCCGTCCTCATCTCGGGCCTGGGGGCGACGCCCATCGGCGAGCTCTACATCCTCTACTCGCGCATCGCGGAGGTGCTGGCGGCGAAGGGCATCCAGGTCCGCTTCAACTTCGTCGGCAACTACTTCACATCGCTGGAGATGATGGGCGTTACCCTCACGCTGATGAAGCTCGACGACGAGCTCAAGGCGTGCCTCGCCCACCCGTGCCGCGCCATCGGCCTGACCGTGACCACGGATTGAGCCATGGAGAAGGTCCGAAACGACGCGGCCGGCTTCGTGGTCACGGGCCTCATCGAAGTGATCAACGCGAACCGGGCCTACCTCTCCGAGATCGACGGCGCCATCGGCGACGGCGACCACGGCATCAACATGAGCAAGGGGTTCTCGGCGGCCGGCGATCGGCTCAAGTCCGAGTCCGCAGGGCTTTCCCGCGCACTGGCTGTCCTTGGTGAGACGCTGATCAATGGCGTGGGCGGCTCGATGGGCCCGCTCTATGGCACCTTCTTCGGCGCCATGTCCGAGGTGCTGGGCGATCGGGAGTATCTGGACGCGCCTATCTTCTCGGCCATGCTGAAAGCGGGCCTGAACGCGATCCAGGAGATCGGCGAGGCCAGAGTGGGCGACAAGACACTCGTCGACGCGCTGGCGCCCGCCAGCGCCGCTTTCGACGCGGCGCTCGCCGCCGGCCGGCCCTTCGCCGGGTGCCTCGGCCGTATGGCGGCTGCCGCTGAGGAGGGCAGGGAATCGACCCGCGACCTCGTCGCGAGGGTGGGCCGCGCAAGCCGCCTTGGCGAACGATCGCGAGGCGTCCTCGACGCGGGCGCCACCTCGTGTGCGCTGCTCCTGCAATCCACCGCCCGCTCGCTCGAGAAGGCGCTCACCTCGCCCTGAACGCGAGGCCAGGCAGGAGGTCGCTCGTGCAGAAGTCGTACGGAGGAAAGCCATGAAGATCGCGATCGGATCTGACGAGGCCGGCTACGAGCTGAAGGAGCTCGTCAGGAAGTACCTCGTGGACCTGAACCACGAGGTCGAGGATTTCGGCACCTTCGATGATCGCCCGGTGCTCTATCCCGACATTGCGTTCGCGGTTGCGGAGCAGGTAGCGGCCGGGCGCTTCCAGCGGGCCATCCTGATGTGTGGCACCGGGATCGGCATGTCGATCTGCGCCAACAAAGTCCCCGGCGTGCGGGCTGCTCAGGCGCACGACACCTATTCGGCGGAGCGCGCGCGCAAGAGCAACGATGCGCAGGTGCTCGCCATGGGTGCGCGGGTCGTGGGTCCCGAGCTGGCGAAGAGCATCGTGAAGGCATGGTTGGAATCCGAATTCGAGCCCGCCCGATCCGGGCCCAAGGTGGAGCGCATCAAGGCCTACGAGGAGCGGAGGGGGCGATGATGTCCCGGAGCTCGGCCGCGCCGCGCCCTTCTCGGATCAGGGGCGCACGCCCCATGCAGGGTGGTTGACTATCGCCCACGGAAGGAGGTACTCGCGCCGCAGCGACAGGAAGCGAAAGCGATATCGAGTCTTCGATGAAGGCCTGTGGTCTGCCCGGGGAAGAGCCGAAGCTGCAGACGGAGGAGTAGCCATGATGAGTGAGACCATGCTCGCGGTCCGCAACCACGCCCCTCGAGACTATCGGCTCGAGAAGATCGAGAAGCCCAAGCCTGGCCCCGGTGAGGTCATCATCAAGATCGACGCCACGGGCATCTGCGGGAGCGACGGGAAGTGCTTCAACGGGGCCACCTCGTTCTGGGACGGCTGGGTGAAGGCCCCGGTGGTGCCGGGCCACGAGTTCTTCGGCACGGTTGTGGAGTTGGGCCAGGGCGCCGCCGAGAAGTTCGGCCTCAAGCTCGGTGAGAAGATCATCGCCGAGCAGATCTACCCGTGCGACCGCTGCCGCTACTGCCGCAGCGGCAAGTACTGGATGTGCGAAATCCACGATATGTACGGTTTCCAGAAGCAATGCAACGGCGGCTGGGCCGAGTACATGCGCCTCGGCCCCAATTCGCGCATCCACAAAATGCCTAGCGACATCCGTCGCGAGGATGGCGTGCTGGTGGAGCCTCTGGCCTGCGCCATCCACGCCGTGGAGCGGGGCGACATCCAACTCGGCGACACCGTGGTGCTGGCCGGGGCCGGCACCCTGGGCTTGCTGATGCTCCAGATCATCAAGCTCAAGAACCCCGGGCAGATCATCGTCACCGACGCCAAGCCGGAGCGCCTGGAGATGGCCAAGGCCCTCGGCGCTGACCGGACCATCAACGTGAAGGAGACCGACCCGGTCGCCAAGGTGAAGTCGCTCACCGACGGCTACGGGACCGATGTCTTCATCGAGGCCACGGGGTATGCCTCGGCGGTGGTGCAGGGGATCGACATGCTGCGCAAGCTCGGCACCTTCGTCGCCTTCGGCGTGTTCGGCGAGAAGACCAGCGCCGACTGGTCGATCATCGGCGACCGCAAGGAGCTCAACATCCACGGTGCCCACCTCGGGCCCTACTGCTTCCCGAAGGCCATCGACTACCTGTACCGCGGCGTCGTGAAATCGGAGCTCATCGTCACCAACAAGCTGCCCCTGAGCGAGTTCCAGCAGGGCATCGACAAGGTGCTCAACGGCAAGGGCGTGAAGATCATGCTGGAGCCGAGCGCCTAGGACGGCGAGCGGGCGTCATTACCGGCGTGCGGCCACCGCCCCTCTCACAGGGGACGCGGTCGGACCGCTCGAAGCAGGGGCGTCGGCGGCGGGTGCGTCAGCTGTATTTTTCGAGAAGCGGACGTGAGTGGCCTGGCAGGTAGAAGCACTGCAGCCCGATTCGCAAACCACTAGGAGGCGACATGTCGAGCCGAAAGCAGAAGGAGCTGGTCAAGGCGTACTACGACAACAACATCGGCAGGCGTGAGCTGCTCCAGCGCATGGCCCAGCTGGGCGTTGGGGCGGCCGCGACGGGCGTCCTGCTCAACGCCGCCGCTACCGACGCGCTGGCGGCAAGCGGGCCGGACTTCAAGAAGTTCCAGGGCAAGGGCATCAGGTTGCTCCTGAACAAGCACCCGTACGTCGACGCCATGGCCAAGAACCTGGACAACTTCAAGTCCATGACCGGCCTCAAGGTCACCTACGACATCTTCCCGGAGGACGTGTACTTCGACAAAGTGACCACCGCGCTCGCCAGCAAGGGGAGCCAGTACGACGCTTTCATGACCGGCGCCTACCAGACCTGGAAGTACGGTCCGGCCCGGCAGATCGTGGACCTGAACCAATACATCAAGGACCCGAAATATACCTCGCCCGACTACAACTGGAACGACGTGACCGAGGGCCTGCGCAAATCGGACGCCTGGGACGGCAAGGCCGGCTCCGAGCTCGGCGGCCCCGGCGCCAAGCAGTGGGCAATTCCGTGGGGCTTCGAGCTCAACAACGTCGCCTACAACAAGCGCATTCTCGGCGAGCTCGGCATCGAGCCACCCAAGAACCTTCCCGATCTGATCGAGAAGGCTGCCAAGATCAGCGCGGCGGGCAAGGGCTACTACGGCGTCGGCGTCCGCGGCAGCCGCAGCTGGGCCACCATCCACCCCGGCTTCCTCTCGGCCTACGCCAACTACGGCCAGAAGGACTTCGTGGTGAAAGGCGGGAAGCTTACGCCGGCCATGAACACGAAGGAGAGCAAGGAATTCCACAAGATGTGGATCGACATGATCCAGCGGGGCGGTCCGAAGAATTGGACCACTTATACCTGGTACGAGGTAGGCAACGACCTCGGCGCCGGCAACTCCGCCATGATCTTCGACGCCGACATCCTGGGGTACTTCCAGAACAACGGGACCAAGGAGGCGGGCAACATAGTCTACCTGCCTTTCACGGCAAACCCGGCGGTGGACAAGCCGACGCCCAACGTGTGGATCTGGTCGCTTGCCATGAGCGAATTCTCCAAGATGAAGGAGGCCGCCTGGTTCTTCATCCAGTGGGCGACGGGAACGCAGAACACCAACTTCGGCGCCGTCAACGCCGACCTGGTGGACCCGGTCCGGGACTCGGTGTGGAAGGTCCCCGAATTCCAGGCCCGCCTGGAAAAGAGCTACCCCGGCTACCTGAACCAGTTCCAGAAGTCGATCGGCCAGTCGCGCATCTACTTCACCCCGCAGCAGCTCTTCCCCGAATTCACCACCGACTGGGCGGCCATGCTGCAGCAGATGTATGCGAAGCAGATCCCGATCGACGAAGGCCTCGACAAGCTGGCGGCTGGCCTGGAGCGGAAGCTGCGCGAAGTCGGCATCTGAGGCGTGAGTGGAGCGGCTGAGCCCTGGGGCGCCGGGATCTCCCGGCGCCCTTTCGAAGAATTGCGCGTTCCATTTGGGAGAAGCACGTGGCCGACGTCCAGATCGCAGAGCGCACCCGCAGGAGGCACAAGGGCATCACCTTCCAGCGCGCCTTGCCCTACCTCCTCAGCCTGCCCGCGCTGCTGGTCTGCATCGGCATCCTCATTCCCTTCATCACCGCGATCTTCTACTCGCTGCAGCGATACAACCTTGCTTTTCCCGACGCGCGGGCCTTCATCTGGTTCGGCAACTTCGTGGCCCTCGCTCAGGATCCGGCCTTCTGGCACACGGTCCTGGTCTCGCTGGAATACACCGCCCTCACGGTGGGCGTGGAACTGCTCCTGGGCCTGGGGATCGCGCTCCTGCTGCAGGAACGCAATTGGATCAACGACACCATCAGCGTCCTCCTGATCCTGCCCCTGATGGTGGCGCCGGCCATTGCCGCGCTGATGTGGAAGCTCATGACCAATCCCAACTTCGGGGTGTTGAGCTACCTGGTGAGCCTGGCCGGCGTGCCGGACTTCAAGTGGGCCTCCTCGCCCGGCTCGGCGATGTTCACGGTGGTGCTGGTGGACACCTGGGTCTACACCCCGTTCATCACCATCCTGCTCCTGGCCGGGCTGCGCGCGCTGCCCAAGCAGCCCTTCGAGGCCGCCGAGCTGGACGGCGTGCCGTGGACGTTCGTCTTCTTCCGCATCACCCTGCCGATGCTGACCCCCTACATCCTCACCGCCACGCTCTTCCGCATGCTCGACAGCATGCAGCAGTTCGACATCATCTACTCGATGACCCAGGGCGGCCCGGGAGACACCCTCACCGTCTTCCAGGTGCAGGCCTACCTGGAGGCCTTCTCCTTCAGCAACATCGGACGCTCCGCGGCGCTGGTGATCGTGCTCTGGGCCATCACCTACGCCCTCTCCACCGTGTTCATCAAGAACTGGCTCAAGCTCCGCGCCAAGGCGCGCGGGGCATCATAGCCGTCGCCGCTTCGGCGACCACCATCGGGCAACGACCATGAGCAACGTCCTGCTGCGGCGCACGATCAGGGGAGTGCTGCTTACCCTGGTGGTGCTGTTCTTCCTCTTTCCCATGTTCTGGGTGCTGTTGATGTCCTTCCAGACCAACCGGGACATCCTGCGGACCCCGCCCAGCCTGTTCTTCACGCCGACGATCTCCAACTATGTGGCGCTGATCAGCGGCGAGATCCAGACCTCGGTCGGGACGCTGCCCGTCGACTACATGAAGAACCTGTGGAACAGCGCCCTGCTCAGCGCCTGCGCGGTGGCGCTCTCGCTCCTGCTGGGAGTACCGGCCGCCTATGCCTTCGCGCGCTTCAAGTTCCGGCTGGGCGAGGACATCGCCTTCACCCTGCTCTCCTTCCGGTTCGCGCCTCCCATCCTGGTGCTATTGCCGCTCCAACTCTACTTCCAGGACATCGGCCTCTACGACACCTACTTCGGCCTGGTCTGGGTGTACCAGCTCATCACCCTGCCCCTCATCCTCTGGATCGTCCGCGGCTACTTCGAGGACATCAGCCCGGACATCGAGCACGCCTACCGGCTCGACGGGCACTCCTGGTTCAAGAGCCTGTGGAAGATCGCCATCCCGCTGGCGCGGCCGGGCATCGCGGCAGCCGGGCTGCTGGCCTTCATCTTCGCCTGGAACAGCTTCATCTTCGCGTTGGTCCTGGGCTCGAGCGACGTGCAGCCGGTTACGGTCGGCTCGCTGGCCTTCATGACCGCTTCCGGCATCCAGTACGGGACCATCGCCGCGGCGCTGGTGCTGTCGATCATCCCCACCCTGGTGCTGGCGCTCTACACCCAGAGGTACCTCGTCGAAGGGCTCAGCCTCGGCGCGGTGAAGGGCTAGGAGGGAACGCCATGGCGTATCTGGAAGTGAAGTCCGCCTCCAAGTCCTTCGGCAAGAAGAGGGTCCTGGAGGGCCTGTCACTCGAGGTGGAGAGGGGCGAGTGCGTGGTGGTGTTCGGGCCCTCGGGATGCGGCAAGACCACCCTGCTGCGCCTGATCGCCGGAGTGCTGGAGCCCGACCAGGGCGAGGTATGGATCGACGGCAAATCGGTCATGGGCGTCGCCCCGGAGGCGCGGGGCGTGGCCATGGCCTTCCAGAACTTCGCGCTCTACCCGCATATGGATGCGTTCGAGAACATCGCCAGTCCGCTGCGGGCCCGCAAGCTACCCGAGGACGAGGTCAAACAGCGGGTGCACGAGATCGCCGGCCTGCTGCGCATCGACCATGTACTCGACCATCTCCCGCGCCAGCTCTCCAACGGCCAGAAGCAGCGTACCTCGCTGGCGCGCAGCCTGGTGCACGGCCCGTCGGTCCTGATGCTCGACGACCCGCTGCGCAACGTGGACGCCAAGATTCGTTACGAGATGCGGCTCGAGCTGCCGCGAGTATTCCGCAAGTTCCACTCGACGGTGCTCTACGTCACCCAGGACTACAAGGAGGCGCTGGCACTGGGCAACCGGATCGGCGTACTCATGGACGGGCGCTTCGAGCAGGTGGATTCGCCGGTCGGCATCTACCGCAACCCCAAGAACCAGCGGGTGGCCTCCCTCTTCGGCGATCCGCCGATCAACCTGTTCCCGATCCGGCCCGAGCGTGGCAGCGACGGGGTGGTCCACGCCCAGATCGGCGGCCAGCGGCTGGCGTTGGGAACGCGGAGCGCCGAGCTGGCCGGGCGCGAGTGCATCCTGGGGGTGCGCCCCGAGGATGTGGCCTTCGACTTCGAGCCTGCCCCGGGCGGCATCCCGGTAGAGCTGGAGGCGGTGACGCCGTTCAACGTCCGGACGGTGACCCTGCTCAAGGCAGGCGACGACACCGAGATCCTGGCGAGCCGTCCGGAGGACAACATCCTGGCCACCGCACGTGGCCACCGCCGGGGGTGGGCCCGCATCGACTTCGACCGCGCGCTATTCTTCGACGCCGCCAGCGGCATACGGCTGTGAGCGGACGTTTGCACGAACACGGATCGCCGAGGTCCTCTCCATGGCATCCCTGACCCTCGACCACGTGAGCAAGCTCTACGAGCAGAAAGGACTGCCGCCGACGCTTGCGGTCAAAGACGTCAGCATGAGCATCAAGGATGGCGAGATCATCGGGCTGGTAGGGTCGTCCGGCTGTGGGAAGACCTCCACCCTGCGCATGATCGCCGGCTTCGAGTCGATCACCGAGGGCACGATCCGCATCGGCGAGCGGCCGATCAACAAGCTCAAGGCCGCTGAGCGGAACGTGGCAATGGCCTTCGAGGGCTACGCGCTCTACCCCCCGCTCCGGGTCTCGGACAACATCGCCTTCAGTCTGCTGCGCAACAAGATGCCCAGGACGCGCGCGGACACGAAGGTGAAGATGATCGCGGAGCTGCTCGAGATCACCAACATCCTCGATCTCTACCCGCCCAGCCTCTCCGGCGGGCAGCAGCAGCGGGTCAGCCTGGCCCGGGCCCTGGTGCGGGCGGCCGACGTCTTCCTTCTCGACGAGCCCATGTCCCAGCTGGAGCCGCACCTGCGCGCCAAGCTGCGGGCCCGAATCAAGGACTACCTGATCCAGAACAAGATGACCTCGGTGTTCGTCACTCACGACCAGACCGAGGCGATGGCGCTTGCCGACCGCATCGCGGTCATGTCCGAGGGGGTGCTCCAGCAGTTCGGGTCGCCGGTGGACCTCAAGGAGCGGCCCAGCAACCTCTTCGTGGCCGGCTTCATCGGGGAGCCGCCCATGAACCTCCTCAAGGCGCAGGTGACGGCGGAGGGCCGCGCCCGCCGCCTGATGGTCCAGGACGAGCAAGGCCGCCAGGCCTTCTCCTTCGGGGTGCCCGACCGGGCCGAAGCCACCCCGCTGCAGAACGGCCGCAAGGTCTACGTCGGGATCCGGCCCCACAAGATCGTGGTGGCGCCGGGAGGGAACGGCGCGGTGGAGCGCGTGACCGGCACGGTGGTCTCCAGCGAGTGGCTCGGCGACCAGAGCTATCTGGGCGTGGAGATCGGCGACGCCTTCCTGATCGTGGTCGCGGACCGCTCGGTGCGCGCGCCCCACGAGAGCCAGATCACGCTCGGCCTGCCCTATGAGGCACTGCACTTCTTCGATTCCGACTCGGGCGAGGCAGTGCTGCACGGGTCCGATCTGCTGCGCGCCTGACTCGGCCCATCCGGCGCGCTCGCTCCGTGTCCTCGTAGCGACCTTCGTGAGCCCATCCGAGCCGAGGAAATAGCCTGTCTTCGGCCTGCGGCCGCCGCGCACGAGGCGAAGGGCGGTGTGCAGCTCCGACTCGGAGCGGCGGGTTGCAAAGTTGAAGTTCTGGCTGCCCACCCTCGGCGTTGAAGCGGGCGGCCACCGCGATGGCTTCGATCAGGGTGGACTTACCGCTTCCGTTCTCGCCGACGAAGAAGGTTACTTTTGGATGCAGATCGAACGACTCGAGCGCGCGAATGGCCGGGATGGAGAATGGATAGCGCTCGAAGCTTTCCACCTTTTCCCGGACCAGGGTGACGGCCCTGAGGAAGGCGTCGAGCCCGCGCTGCCGAGAGTCCGTCAAGCCGCTCGATCCGCATCGGGCACAGGGACCTCGCGCATTTAGTAGTCGCCCTTTACGAGCGCTTGCTCCGCGAAGTAGTTGCCGTAGAACCCTCTCGCGGCGAACACCTCCGGACGGATCCCATCAGGCTGCAGCTTGCGGTAGGCGATGCGATACTGGCGGCTTCGCGCTTCCCAGGTCGTTTCGTCTCCGAGCACCGAAGGGAACAGGTGCGCCATGAGCCCGAAGACATACAGCGTCTCGGCATCACTGTGCTGCCCGGGGGCGAAGTAGTCGTGCACCTCACGGAAGACCTCCGCGAGAGGCGAGGACGGCATTCGCGCCTCCTCCAGCCCGGTGAGGAACGGCGGTTCCACAAGCATGTACCAAGCAAGGAACGCGACGTGGAGGCCGAGCTCTCGTTCCCGAACGCCGTTTCGCCACTCACGAAGGAGGATCTCGTACGCGCCAGCGAGTGTCGGTTCGCCACCGCGCCCGATCGCGCGGTTCTCCAAGGCGAGGGCGTCGGCGGGTAGCAACACGAGGACGATCGTGCGGCGGTTCCAGGCGCGACGCAAGCCTGGGCTCCCGCTTCGGTAAGTCGGCGCTGGACTGGTCTATAGTCCAGGCGGTCTCATCTGGTCAGGCCCCGGTTCATTTTGAGCACGCTGTCAGCACATCAATTGATTTGAGCAGACCTTCAGCGGGTCCCTGGCCACCGCAGGAGCAACGCTGCGCGGTCCAGCCCGGGACCAACAAACGCGCCCGCGCCCCGGCCCACCATGAAAGCAGCTGTCAGATGCGGCCCCGCACCGGCACGGCGATCGGCTGGCTACTGCCCGCACTCAACCTACCTTCGCGGACCCCTCGTCGTCAGCGGGTTCGGTGGCCCGATCCACGAGGAGGATTTTCGCCGAACCATGCTCCAGATCGAGCACGTACCAGACAAGAAAGTCCCCGACGCGAACGCGCATCGGCTGCTCGGATATCCCGGAGAACGGGTATTGTCCCGTCCGACGGAGCTCCTCGGCCGTTTCGAGGATGCCCGTCAGCATTTCCTCGACACGCTGCCGTAGCGAAGGCTTGGCGGCGAGCACGTTGGATGCCGTGGTACTCGCTTCAATGCGGGACACCATTACAGCCGTAACGTAGTTCCGCGCAGCGCCGCGGCCACGGACTCTCAGTGAACCTCGAGCAATAATTTGTTCAAGCGTGGACGCTTTTCACGAAAGTACGTCTTGGAGAGAACACGTCCGACGCGCGTTGGTCTTCCGGAAGGGCCCGATCGACCGAGGAGAACGGCGGCGGGCAACGTTGTCCGCCGCCGGCGCGGCACCCTTCTTATGGGGGGTGGAAAGGTGCCTCAGCGCCGCGAGGACTGCAGGTAAGCAGATCGCAAGTCAAGTGGCGCCTGTATACGGTTTCGTAATGTAGCCGACTACGCGGCCGCTTCTCGGCCTTTGCTAGCGCCAATGGTGGCGTTCTTAGATCGCGAAGAGAGCGGCGGCGATGCGATTACGGCATCTCTCGCCGGATCATCGCGCAATGCCGCAAGCCCGCGCTACGTCGTCGCGATAGGCGAGCCAGCGCTCGAGAGCCCTCTCCGCCGTGTCAACCACACGATCCATCAGCGTCGCCGGCGTGTGGCCTAGCACCATCTTCCAGGCATCCAGGCGATGACCGCCTTCCACTTTCTTGTGCACCCGCTGTAACTCGAGGAACTTCGGATCAAGGCCGTGGACCCGGACCAGCGGATGCTGCCGGATCGCCGCCTCGATCTCGCTATCCGAATCCGGACCTGTCTTCTTCATCTCCTGCCGCTCGTTTACGCTCCCCTCGACGAAGATCGTCAGCACCGCCGCACCGAGCAGCCAGTGATCGAGGCCGCTGATCTCGTCGAGAAACATCCGATAGCGGTTCGCGGCGGGAAGCAGCTCGACCTCGCCGAAATCGGAGCGGCTGAACCCGCAACCCTCCATCATGCGCAGGAACAGCTCTGGGTGGGACGTCGTCCCGCTGATGCCGCCCGTCTGCTCCTCGTAGATGTTGGCTGCCAGCATCGCGCGGACGTCCTGCGGCGTATTCGAGTGACCCATGACCCGCGCGAGAAGCTGCGGGAAATCGCGCACGTACACCGCCCACTCCTGCTGGAAGTGCGGGAGCAAGCTTTGGAGCGGCACACGCCCCTCGGCAAACCAGGGCCACGCCCAGTGGTTCTTGCGTTCGAGGATGCCGAGCAGGCGTTCCTGCAGCACGCCTGCAGTCTACCGAGGGTAGTTGGGCGAGGCGAAGAAGTTGCCGAAGAACTTCTCGGTTTCGCCGGCGAACTTGGTGGCGGCGGGTGGACTCGAACCACCTACCTGCGGATGATGAGACGTCCGAGCCCTCTGGAAGCCTTTCCACGCCACTTCGCGTCAGAGAGGGACGGCGAGCGCCAACGAAGCTCGTAGCGGTACGATTTCGGTACGCGAACGTGACCTTGCCGTCGTATCCCCTCTTGTCGAGGTGGGCGAGCGTTCGATCAGCGTAGGCCTCGATCTCCCCCGTGAGCCGTTTGATCCCCTCGATGTCCCTGCTGATTAGCGCGGCTGAGGCGACGCGGCCGTCCTCGGAGATGTTCTTCAGCGAGCACACCCGCTGTTACAGCCTCGCAGCTCGGGGACGCAGCCGAGACACGTCCACTGTATGCTTTTCCTCATCTGGGGGGGTTCAGGAGCAGGGTCTCTTTCTCATCGGGGTGGACGAAAAAGGTAGTTCCGTCCAAATTGACTTCGAGCGAGCCTGTGAGGGTGATCTTCTTCAGGCTTATGTGCACGCCGCTTGAACCGTAAATGTCCTTCGCCGCCGATTTGGGGGCCTGCACGACCAAGGTCCTGTCGTGCTCCTCCGGCTTCACATCGAGTTTCGACGAGGTAATCGTGGGCTTTTCGCCGTCACCAAAGTCGATCTCAGCCGTGAAGCTGCGCGAGTCTTTGGGATCGAGCCACTCCTCCGCATACTGCAAATGAAGCTTGGCCCCCCTGGGGACCCAACCCATCTTGATCTTCCCTCTGCCCACGTATTGCACGGTGTCATCAAGACTGTCCGTAGTGTAAAAGCTCGTCGACTCGATCTTGAACTTGCTGAGAAGGAAAAGCGCGGCGCGCACTTGCTCATCGAGATCGTTGTCCCAATCAGCAAACTTCTTCTTGGTCTCGTACCAGCCGGGCTTTTCCTTCCTATCACCGCGGTGCTCGCCGAATGCACAGGAGTCGATGAACTTCTCGAAGTCGGTGTCTTCGCGAGTCAACCACTGGATGAGAAAACCGGCACCCATGATCAAGAATCCCAGAGGGCCGAATATGGCCGCTTCGCTGAAAAAGCCGACTATGAGCACCAGCGATCCGGCGGTAACAATTCCGCTGCCGAGCGCCTTTCCGTACTTCCCTTTCTCCAACGCTTCCACCGCCTCCTTGCCCCCGATGATGGCATCGATGACGGCGGCGACGAAAACAAGCTTCGCGATCGTTTTCGTCGACGCTTTTCCGAAGATCACGAGCGTCGTCGCGCCCAGGTGAGCGCTAGCTTCCGTTAGCTCGAGGAAGGCCCATATCTTCTCCTGGAGCTCCTCGCCCTTCCACTTCTCGTAGAAGCCGTGCAAAGCGAGGGCGAAGTTGATGAGCTCGATCCCCTCGAGCAACGTGCCAACGGCGCCCTTCCACGGGGGCTTGAGCTCGGGCTCGTAATCGGCGATTCGCCGCCCGATCACGTCGATCATGTCGACTTCTGCGAGCTCGAAGTCCTCCCATCCCTTCTTGCCCCATACCACGTAAACGTCCTTGCGCCCCTGGCTCAGAAATTTGGTCAACTTCTCCGGCTTCACCTTGACGTTTAACATCTTCCCAAGAACTTCGCTGACGTCCTGCGCCACTGTCACCTTCGGTTGGGCAAGCCTGGGAACCCAGACTGGGACATGCTCTTTTAAGAACTCTAACCCCGCTAAGAAGCCTGCCCTGCGAATGATTTGGAACCTATACCCCCCAACCGGCTCCGGCTCCCGGCCGAGAACGTACTTCTGCACCCACGAAAACCGATCTTGTTCGAAATGCGCCCTGAGAAGATCGCGGCCACACTCCGTTTCGCACAAGCGACTATGGCAATGTGCCATCTGCAGGAGAAACCCCGGAAACTCACCCTCCTCGTCGAACTGGTGCGCGTGGGCCAGGAGAAGAATCGGCCTCGCCTTGAGCCAATTGCATAGATACGTCGCCCACCGGTCTCGCCATTCTTTTCGATATTTGATCTGTTCCGCATATTCCTGCTGGAAAGAGTAAAGGAGGCCCGAGTCTTCCTTGCCGACGAGGGTGCCGTCGGCGTCGAGAAGCGATGACACAATCTGCGCGAGCAAGAACTTCTTCTGTCGCTCTTTGGCCCTCTTCTTCCTCTCCTCCGAGTACGGGTCATCGGGGTCGTCGTCGTGGACGGGGGTTTGGTACTTGATGAGATCGTCGGATGCCGCGCAGAAGTAAGCGTGCAGGTGCGTTGCGATCGTGATCGGATCGAGCACTGGCACTCGCGGATTCTGCCCCTCTCCGCGCCAATCGATGTTCGGATCCGTCGGCTCGAACGTGACGCCCGGGGCCCACTCCGCGATGTGATTCTGAAGCTCGTCGATCGCCTTGTTCGGAAGTTGGATGCGGCTGGCGAAGAAGTAATGGACCAGCGGCTTACCCAGGAGTTGGCGCACGAAGGAGACCGTCGTGCCGATCTCTACTTTCGGCTCGCGGTGGCTCGCGACCCCGGTCTTGCTACGCTCCGGCCGTGGATCCTTCTTTACCGCAACCGCGGCGTTCAGTTTCGTCGCGTGAAGATGCTTTTTCTCATCGAGGAACAGCTCATCGACGAGGACGGCCGGGCCGGCCAGCGCGCCCTTCGCCTCCTGCGCTTTTCGGAAGACGTAGATCCAACGCGCACTCTCGATCTCTTTCCATTTATCCAACAACCGCCCGAGGCCTGAGCTGCCGACTGGCGGCCGTTTGTACACTTCGAACGGTCCCCAGCCGCCGCGATCCGACTGGACCTGGAATATGGTCCACTCGATAAATTCCACGTGCGGAGAGAAGACGGCGAACGCAGTATCGTAGGCCTCCTTCAGCGTCAGGGCACTCATTTCTTGCCCCCTGTTTTGGGTTCTTCCACGCGGACGTCCGCGCTGATCCACTCGTCTTCGTCGCGCAAGAGCCTGTCTTTGGTGTGCGGCGGATCGCGCCACAGCGAGGGGGTGGCTGGCTTCTTGCTCTCCCTCGGCGTCCTGGACGGCAGCCCGGGCGTGGTCCACTTTGCCTTTCCACGTTGGGTGAGGAGCGAGCCGTTCAATTTGGAGTCGATGACGTCCCTCTCGCGCTCCGCGCGAAGATGAACGAGCTTGTAAATCGCCTTATCGTCGACGCGCTCGAACTCGACGACGTCGTGATCCTTGTCAACCGTCAATCGCTTCGTGGCCGGCGAGGCTCCCTTTTCAGCCTCCAGCGCAAAGGTGTCTTTGAGCTGGAGGGGGTGCTCGAGGACGATGCGCACTGGAGGTGGCGCCTTGAAAGTGTGTGATCTACCGCTGCCAGCGGGGGCTGTCCTCTGACCCGTGCCCATCAGGGTTCCTCAAGCTCGACGCCACTCGCCTGAATAATCGGGGAACGAGACCGTATTCGATCCGGGCTTGACATTCGTAAGGCGCGCCTTCCCACTCGCGTCGAGTCTGCCCTCCAGCACGCGGCCGTCCGCCGTCTGCACGCGGTAGCGCTCGCCGGCCATCGGTCTGCCAAAGCCATCCAGCAGCTCGATCTCGAGCCAGTCGTTCGCCGGCCGCTCAGCCGGACCGCGCATGGGACGCGCCGGCGGCTTCTTGTCGGCGATGCGGACAGCGTCGAACCTGACGAAGTACCCGTACTTGTCGAAGGTGTGCGCGGCGTGGTGGACGCGATAGGAGCCGTCGATCTGCGCGCCCAGCTTGTCGAGATCGAGCACCGCCCCCGGCACCACCTCTGGGTTGCCGATCATGTCGCCCTGTGCCTCGACGAATCCCTCGGCGATCTTGCTCAGGCGGCCCTTGGCCATCGCCTCCGCGCTGGCGGTATCGGCCGGCATCACCGAATGTCCCGTCACCGCGAGGCTGGCGTTGTTGCCGTACTTCTTTGCGCCCTCCTGGGTGGGACCCTGCGGCTTCGCCTTTGCGATGATCTCCATCTTGGTCTTGGGATCCCAGCCGTGGACGGTGACTTCGCCCACCTGCCTGTTGGCCTTGATCTCGACCTTGATCTTCCGCAGGCCGTCGCCGGGCTGGATGGGGATGTTCTGGCGCTTGGGTGGCGGGCCGATGATCAGCTTCTTCCCTTCGATGCGCAGATGATATCCTTGCTTATGCGCGAGTCTGCGCAGAAACACCGCGTCGGAGACGTTGCTCTGAAGGATGTGCTCCTTCGTGCCGGCCGGCGCTTGCGCGGAGAGGCCGTGCTCTTGTGCAATGCGGGTCACGACCTGCTTGTCGTCGACCGCATTGAACGCGCGGGTCATCGGACTAAGCGCGAGCCTGTGGAGTCGCTCCTGGCAGACGACCCGGAGAGATGGTGGCAGGTCCCGGCGGAACTGGGGCTCGAGCGCGACGACATCCCCCTCGAAGACTCTCTTTAGCGCGGTGCGAAAACCCAGCTCGATCTGGATCCCATTGCCGCCTGCGAACTGCGCGCCGTTGATCAACTCCAGACGGGGGTCGTTGAAGGTCAAGGCGGCCTGCCCGATGAGATCGACGTCGAGATCCACCTCGACTCGCGTCAGTTCGGCGCCAAAGTCTCGGGGGAGCTGCTTGCCGTCCACGAGGACCCGGCAATCGGGAACCAGGCGGTGCGCAGACTCCCCCGGACTCACCATGGCACCCCCTTTCCATCGCCATGACGAGAACGACATCCTTCTGCGCTCGAGGGCCCAGGTCAATCCGAGACCAACGACGCAGTCCTGGTGGACGGATTTCACTGGTCGCGGGGTTCGCGGCCTGCAAAGAACAAGGAAAGAACAGTGTTCCGCGGGAGTGCAATGGACGAACTACCAGCCAGCTGCGCCGCCAACCCGGCGACGAGCTGCCGAAGTGTAAAAGCAACGGCGAAGCGCAGTGGACGGGCGACCGCCGGGCCGCGATGGAGGTGGATATCGGTACGATTCGGGTACGTCCGTCGCTTCAGTATACCGTAGTTCGCGAATGGCGGCGGGTGGACTCGAACCACCTACCTGCGGATTATGAGACCGCCGCTCTAGCCGGATGAGCTACGCCGCCAAA
>Ga0137418_10002174_pt1 | contig 17982 bp, 14 predicted proteins | sample CZODoug3_1_2_16f_FD_122242 | JGI IMG/M metagenome (GOLD analysis project Ga0137418, IMG submission 122242) | Vadose zone soil fungal communities from Angelo Coast Range Reserve, California, USA - CZODoug3_1_2_16fungal (Hybrid Assembly) | ecosystem: Environmental > Terrestrial > Soil > Vadose... | reverse complement strand
ATCTGCTACCTGTTCGGAAACGTGCTGTCGCACTATTACGTGAATGACTTTTGGGGGCTGGCGGGGGATTTTATTCGTTAACGGGCAGGGTATAGGAAGTCACTTCGGTGCCGCACGATCTCAGCCACTCGTTACGATCTAAGTACGGAGAGGTTAAGATCCTTCGTTTCGCTCAGGATGACAATGTGTGGGGGTGTGCCTGAAATGCAGGAATGCGATTCCGTTCCAGCTAACTGAGATCGGCGATTTTTTTGTCGAGGTGGGCGAGGGCGGCTTCGAGGGACTTGCGATGGTTGGGATGAGTGGCGGAAGCGAGATCGTTCACGATGCGGATACGCGATAATTGAAGATCCTTGCGCTGTTCTTCGCGGATGAGCTCTTCCGGAGTCTTGGGTCCCGAACTCGGTTTCTGCTGCGGTGCTTCCGTAGCTTCGACCTGCGATTCGACGTCCTTGCTTTCCCAGCCACGTGCCATGCATACAGTGTGACACAAATTGTGGAAATCGCGCGCGATTCAGATGGGAAAGTTACCAAAGAAAAATCAGGCGCCGGCGGCGCGGCGTTGCGGGAGAACGGGGAGAGCCGGGCGCATCACACCGCGGATGGTGGTCTCCGCGACGCGCGCGAGATGCTCGGCAAAGATGCCGCCGTAGGCGAATTCGGCGGTGTGACCGGCCCAGGTCATTCGCAGGCGCCAGGATTCTTCGGATTGCTCCGCGCCGGCGGCAGTGATTTCGCTGACAGGGATCTCAAGGAGCGGCTGGAAACTCCGGTCGAGCACCCAAACACTTTCGGCGCCGACGAAGAGCTGCACAGCATCGGATGGCGCGCTTTCGGGTTGAAAGCGCCCGCCGTTGACAACCACCAGGGCTCCCAGTTCGCGGGCCTTGCCGTCGGCGTTGGTATCGGGTTTGGCGGGAGGAAGCAGAATAGCGCTGATGAACATAGTCAGGCCGACGATGGCCGGAATGAAGCTTGTCCCCAAGCCGAGTGGCAGGACCACCAGCGCCGCTCCGGCGACTCCCAAGAAAATGCGAAAGAGCATCCAAGAGCGCGGGTTGCGCCGCACCTGCAGAATCTTAGGAATAAGTAGCACCAAGGCGAACAGAGTTCCAACGGCGAGTTGGCGCAGCCTCTTGCCGAAAGCCTCTGGCTGGGAAAGAGCTGGGTTGGACGTGTCGCTCATCTTCGATATCTCAAATGCGATCTCTCAAGGCTGCCAGCCGCCGATTTCGCGCTTGCGTGCAAACGCACGCCGCGGGTGAGAATGGTGATCGAGCCGCCAACAATCAGCGCCACGTTAAGCGCGTCAATCACTTCCTCGCGCTTCCAGCCTTCTTCGCCGCAGCGAACTAGGTGGTAAGTGATGCAGTCATCGCAGCGCGGCACCGCGGAGGCGACGAGCCCGAGTAATTCCTTGTTCTTGGTGCCGAGCGGGCCGGGTTCGTAGCCCTGGTGGTCGAGCGCGAAGAAACGCTTAATGCCGAGATGGCCGCAACCGAGGATTTCCTCGTTCAGGTCGGTGCGAAACTTCTGAAAATCTTCCAGGCGATCGGCCATAGCTCCTCCGGACGATGAAGCAATCGGGCGCACCGGCTGCGCCAGCATTATGAACCAAAACTTTGCGCAGCGCTCTGCGCTAGCTGGAGGAGGACACCCTGCGTCCTGCTACAGTCGTTCGAGAAGTTCCTGAGCATCGGCGCCGAGGCCGCGTGCGCGCACGCGGTACCAGATGACGATGAGGGCAACGGAGACAGCAAAGATCAGCGTGGAGACGGCGTTGATTTCAGGAGTGATGCCACGGCGGAGGCGGCCCCAGATTTCGAGCGGCAAAGTATTGTCGCGGCCGATCAGGAAAAAGGTGACGGCGATCTCGTCCATCGAGAGCGTGAAGATGAGCAGGCCGGCGGCGATTAGAGAGAGCTTCAGATTCGGCAGAGTGACGCGCCAGAAGGTTTGCCAGGGCGTCGCGCCGAGGTCGAGGGAAGCTTCTTCCTGAGCGCGGTCCATTTTTTGCAGGCCAGCGAAGAGCTCGGTCGTAGCGACAGAAATGAGCGCGGTGCCATGGCCGAGAAAAACGGTGAGCAAGCTGAGCTGGGCGCCGGCAAAGACAGCGAACATGAGCAGAGAAAGGCCGGTGATGATGCCGGGAAGAATCAACGGCAAGAGAACGAGGCGGCGGAAGAGGGCCTTTCCCGGGAAGGTGGCGCGATCGAGCGCGAGCGCGGCGAGCAGCCCCAGGGTAAGCGAGAGCGCGACGCTGCCGGCGGCGACCATCAGGCTGTTCACGACGGCGTCCCAGATCGGGGCGTCGGCAAAAAGTAGGCGATACCAATCGAGCGTGAGATGGCGGGGAGGGAAACCGCCGACGCCGTCACGGTGGAAAGAGTAAAGAATAAGAACGACGACCGGCAGATAGATAAAGATGAAGACGAGCGCGGAATAAATGGCGAGCAGCGGAGCCCGGCGGGTTGGAGCGTGGCCGCTCATTTGAAGGACCACCGCTTTTCCAGTCGCTCGCTGAGGAAAAGCAAGGAGATAGTGATGATCAGGATGCAGACGGAAATCGCCGCGCCGAGCGGCCAATCGTACGCCGCACCGAAGAGGCTCTGTACGACGTTGGCGATCATCGTGCCGGAAGCGCCGCCGACAAGGAGCGGCGCGAGGAAATCGCCGAGGGAGAGAACGAAGGCGAAGGTGGCGCCGGCGAGCAGGCCAGGAATGGAAAGAGGCAAGATGATGCGCAGAAATGTTTGAAGCGATCCGGCGCCGAGGTCGTGCGAGGCTTCGACAAGCGGACGAGGGATGTGTTCGAGTGCCGCGTAGATGGGCAGAAAAACGAAAGGCGTGTAGATGTGCGTGAGCATGAGAACGACAGCGAATGGGCTGTAGAGAAGGAACGCGACGGGCGCATGCGTGAGATGCAGGTATTGCAAGAAGCCATTGAGGACGCCTTCGCTGCCGAGAATGGTTTTCCAAGCGTAACCGCGCACCAGGTAACTCACCCACAGCGGCACGATGACGAGTTGGTAGAGCAGCTCTTTGCGGGCGCCGGCATGAAACGACAGGTAATAGGCCAGCGGGTAGCCGAGCAGCAGGGAGCAAAGCGTCACCGAGGCGGCGATGCGCATGGTGCGCAGGAGGACTCCGACGTAAACGGGCTTGGAAAAGAGAGTCACATAATTGTGCAGGTTCCACTGGTGGACCAGGACTCCGTCGTGGACGGCCCAGAAACTGTGCGCGAACATCAGCGCGTAGGGAAGCAGGAGGAACAAGCCGACCCAGAGGAGCGGCGGGAGAGAGACGAGCGTTTTGTACGCGCGTGAGTACATGGACAGAGCTAAGGGCGATTACTCCTGGACGCGGATGGCATCCGCGATTGAAAAAATAAAGTCGTGTTCGCCGGAAAGCGGTCCGCGCGCGGAAATACGCACGCGCAAGAGCTGGCCGCCGCCGCAATTCACTTCCAGCAATTCACTCGCGCCGCCGAAGAACTGCTGCTGAAGTGCGGCGCGGAACCGCGCGGTTCCCGGAGGAGCCGCAGCATCGGGGGCGAGACGGATGACCTCCGGGCGCAAGGAGAAAATGGCGGCACCACTTGGGCCAGCTGCGGGCCATTGCAAGGCGCCGCACCTGGCCGTGCCATCCATGATTTCGCCCCGCAACAAATTGGTCTGGCCGATGAACTGGGCGGTGTACGCCGTGGCGGGGTGCGCGTAGATCTCGCGGGGAGAAGCGACTTGCTCCAGCGCGCCATTACGCAGCAGGGCAATGCGGTCGGAGAGCGCCATGGCTTCTTCCTGATCGTGAGTGACAAAAAGAAAAGTGACTCCGACCGCGCGCTGCAGGGCTTTCAATTCGCCCTGCATCAGCTTGCGCAGATTGGCATCGAGGGCGGAAAGAGGCTCGTCGAGCAGGAGAAGCAGAGGGCGATTGACGAGCGCGCGCGCAAGGGCGACCCGTTGCTGCTGGCCACCGCTTAACTTGGACGGACGCGAAGCCGCGAATTCCTGCATCTTCACCATGCGCAGCGCTTCATCGACGCGGCCGCCGATCTCCGTTGCGGAAGTTTTCTTGACGCGCAAGCCATAGGCGACGTTCTCGCGCACGCTTAAATGCGGGAATAACGCGTAGTGCTGGAACACGGTGTTCACGCGGCGTTTGTAAGGTGGAAGGGTGTCCAGCCGCTGGCCACTCATCCAGATTTCTCCTGCGCTGGGTCGTTCGAATCCGGCGACCAGGCGAAGAACAGTGGTCTTGCCGGAACCGCTTTCGCCGAGCAACGTGAGGAATTCTCCCGAAGCAATGTTTAACGAGATGTTTTTCAGCACCTCGCGCGCGCCGAAGCGCTTGGCCACACCGCGGAGTTCCAGGAGTGCTTCCAGCGCGGCCGAGAGCTGCTGCTGCGGGTTGGCAGCGGCGGAGCTCACTGAGCGGCTTTGACCTCGTTCCAGATTTCGTTGTACTTCGCGCGGCGAGGAACGTCCTGCCAGAAATAGATCCGCTGCATGTAGGCATCGGGGTTATCGAGGTGCAAGCCTTTGATTTCGTCAGGAGTTAGGAACTGTGACGCCCCAGGATTGGCGGGAGTGTAGTGCGTCCTATCGGTGATCAGTTTCTGGGTTTTCGCTTCGATCATGTACTCGAGAAAGTCGTGCGCCAATTCCTTGTGACTGCTCGCGGCGGTAATCATAAGGTGATCGATCCATCCGGTGGTGTTTTCTTTTGGGATGGTCTCGCCGATGGGAAAATTCAGCTTTCGAAGGTCATTGGTGTTCAGCGGCCAACCCATGGCCAGAACCACCTCGTGGTTCTGGAAGAGATTGGTTAATTCTCCGCCGGTGGCCCAGATCTTTCGAATGTTGGGCTTGAGTTCGATCAGTTTTTTCCTGACGGCAGTGAGCTGATCGTCCGTTAGATTGTAAAGTTGCGACGGGTCCGGCTTGTCGAAGCCGAGGATTTGTGCCGCGAGGTAGACGGTGGAAAGATCATCCCACACGGAGATTTTGCCTTTGTATTTCGGGTCCCAAAGAATCGCCCAGGAATCCGGGGGTTGCGCAAAGACAGTGGTGTCATAGAGGAGCGGATTCGGTCCCCACATGAAAGGGACGCCGTAGACCTGGCCGTTGGATTTGACAAGAGGGAGATCCCGAAGTCTTGAGGAGAGCTGCCCGTAGGACGGCAACTTCGAAAGGTCGAGGGGCGCGGCGAGGCCGGTGCGCGCAATGGAGGCGGCGACGTCGCTGGAAGGAGAGATGACGTCGTAATTCGAAGCGCTGCCACCGCGCAGTTTTGCGACGAGTTCGTCGCTGGAGCCCATGAAGGATGCAACGATTTTACAGTGATGGCTTTCTTCGAAGGCTTGTACGGCGGAATCGTCGGAATAGCCTTCCCAGACCAGCAGGCTGAGCGATTCTTCTTTTTTCTTGCAAGCGCTGCAAAGCAACGTGATTGTCAGGATCCCCAGAAGAATGGCGCGAGGTCTCATTGCTCCTCCCGGTTACTTTGTATCCGCTTGATAGACCAGCCGCCCGCCGACAATGGTGGTGATAACTTTTGTCGCATCAATCTTGTGCGGGTTTATGTCGAAGATATTCTGCGAAAGGATGATCAGGTCGGCGAATTTTCCGACTTCAAGCGAGCCTTCTGTCTTCTCATGATGGCCGGCAAACGCTGCCCCAAGGGTGTAACCATCGATCGCTTGCGCGACTGTTAAGCGTTGCTCGGGAACGAAACCAGCCTCAGGCTTGCCATCGGTGCTCTGCCGAGTCACCGCGGTCTGAATTCCTTCCCACGGATTGAGAGTCACGACGGGCCAATCGCTGCCGAAACAGAAGCGGCCGCCGGCATCGGAGATGCTCTTCCACGCCCAGGCTCGGGAAGCGCGCTCCGGACCGATATTGTGCACCCATACATCAAGAATATCGGCGCCAGGATAAGAGTGGAGCGGCTGCATGCTGGCGATGACCCCGAGCTTGCCGAATCGCGGAATGTCGGACGCCGCGATGGTTTCAATGTGTTCGATACGCGGCCGGTGATCGCGCTTGTGGTTCCGCGTTGCGGCATTTTCGTAGGCATCCAGCGCGGTTCGCACAGCATAGTCGCCGATGGCATGCGTGAACAGCTGAAAACCGCGCTTATCGAGCTCGGCCACAGCGGCCTTATATTTATCTGGTTCCCAGAAGAGCGTGCCTTTGACGGACGGGTCGTCGGTGTAGGGTTCGAGCATCGCCGCCGTATGCGATTCGATCACGCCATCCAAACGAAGCTTGACCTCGTTCGCAGATAGCCAATCATTGGAGAACTTTTTCTTCGCATTCTCGATTGTCTCGATGTCCTGTGGCCGCAGAACAGGGGGATCGAGGAAATACGCGGCCTGCACCCTGACGGAGAGATCGCCCCGTTTCCGCATATCTTCGTAGAGATCCAAGTCTTCGAAATCACCGGAGAGGAAGTGACCTCCCGCCGCGTGGATGCGCGTCAGCCCATTTTTATTGGCCCATTTCATTCCCGCGCGCAGGGCCAGGAGTTTTTCCACGCGGTTCATCGGGGGTCGCACGCGGTCGACCAGATCGGTAGCCGATTCTTTTAGAGCGCCGGTGGCTTCCCCCGTTGCTGGATCGCGCACGATAGTTCCATTTGGCGGATTGGGCGTATCGCGAGTGATTCCCGCCAGGGCCAAAGCCTTCGAATTCACCCAATAAGTATGACCATCGAATCCCTCGAGAGAGACCGCACGATTTGGGAAAATGTCATCGAGGTCTTGCTTATCGGGCAATTTGCCCGGGCCGAACATCCCGTAATTCCAGCCGTGCCCGAGAATCCAACCTTCTCCAGGATTCTGCGCTGCGTAGGAACGCAACTTGAAGCGAATCTCTGAAAGACTCTTGGCGTCTTCCAGGCGCACCCATTCAAGCTTGGCCGAGCCCTCCATGAAGTGAATGTGACAATCAACGAACCCCGGAAGCACAAGCTTTCCGCCGGCGTTGATCACTTTTGTGCCCATGCCCCGCCGGCGCTCAATTTCGGGGTCGTCTCCAACAGCAACGATTTTTCCGTGGTAAATCGCCACGGCTTGAGCCCACGGCTGCTTGGGGTTTTCGGTATAAACGTGACCGTGAACGACGATGATATCCGCCGGTTCCACGATCCGGCCTTGTGCCCGAGTGAAGGCGGCGACACAGAGCAAGAGCGGAAGAGTTTGAAGAAAGACGCGAAGCGTGCGAATTTTCATTGGCACCTGGTCCCGAGATTCAGAATGTTGGCGGCGTGTTGATCCACAGCAGCCAGGTTTCCGTACGGCCGGGATTTTTCCAGCGGTGCGGAGTCGAACTCTCAAAATAGAGACTGTCGCCAGGCTTTAGACGATAATGCTCCTTCGCGTCGAGCCAGATCTCAAAATTTCCGCGAAGGACGTGCAGGAATTCCTCGCCTTCGTGCGAGTAGGATGCGCCGCTGCCGCCGCCGGGTTTGATGCGAAAAAGATGCGGCTCCATCGCCGTGTTCCCCCAGGCCAGCAGCTCCATGCGCACGCCGGGCGTGGTCTCCAGGACTTTTCGCTGATTTGGGCGCACGAGGCGCGGATTATCGCCGGCGGTTTCGAACAAGGAAAGAATGTTGGTACGGTAGAAGCGAGCGATGCGGCGCAGCGTGGCAATCGAGGAGCGCATCTGGCCGCGCTCCAGGGCGCTGAGGAAACCGACGGAGACCCCGGTGGCGCGAGCCACTTGGGCCAGCGAAAGGCCGCGGCGGGTCCGCAGGCGGCGGAAACGCTGCCCGGGAAGGAGCGTACTTTCCGCAGGAGCAGAAACGACTCCCTGGCGCTTGAGCACGTGGACGATGGCGGCGGGATTGAGGCCGCGGGCGCGGCGCAGGAAAATCGCACGCTGCAGCAGGCGCACATCGGATTCGCTAAAAAGGCGGTAGCGGCTCCGCGTGCGCTGCGGCGAGACGAGGCCCAAGGCTTCCCAGGCGCGCAAAGCGGAGGAAGAAATGCCCACGCGGCGCGCCACTTCGCTGATGCGCAACGTGCGCGGCGGCTTGCGTACCGCCAATGTGTCGGATAAATTCTTTCTGCTTGACACCGGTCCCGGCCTTCTCTAAGTTTACAGGATTATAGTAAGGTTTCAGGAGCACAGCAACCTCGAAGAATCAGTCCTCAAAAGATTCTTCGAGGCAAGGGGTGAGTTCATGAAGGTTGACGCGCGATTCCGGCAACTGTGCTTGTCGTGTTGCCGCAGCAGCTTATTTGCAACAGTGCTGGCGATGGCACTCGGCCTCGCGGCGCCGTTTGCCGGCGCGCAGAGCACCGGAGGCCGCATCCGCGGCACGGTGATGGATCCCAGCGGTGCTGCCGTAGCCGCCGCCAAAATCACGCTCATCAGTGAAGCGACACATGCCACGCGCGATGTGCAGGCGGGTACCGAGGGGGAATACATCTTCCTCGAGGTCCCGGTGGGAAGCTACGAAATCAACGCGCAGTCCCCGGGCTTCAAGAAGTACGTTCGCAGGGGCGTCGTTCTGAATCTAAATGAAGTTGTGAACCTGGACGTCACGCTGCAGGTCGGAGCGGCGGTGGACACGATCGAAGTGACTGGGGCACCTCCTGTTGTCGATACGACCTCGACGCAGCTCGGGGCTGTGGTCAATGAACGTGCCGTAAGCCAGCTCCCACTTGCCCAGCGTGATGCCTACCAGCTCCTGCAGCTTCAGCCCGGCGTGCAGTCGCAGTTAGGTGTGGACAACGTGTATGGCAGCGATCGCGCCGGAGTTGTTAGCGTGAATGGCGGCCGCGGGCGTGACAACAATTACACAGTGAACGGTGGCGACGGAAACGACCAGTTTGCCAATCTGCCCGCCATCCAGCCCTCCCCCGACGCCATCGCTGAGTTTCGGGTACTGACGAACACATTCGATGCCGAATACGGCCGCAACTCAGGCGCAGTTGTCAACGTCGTGACTAAATCCGGCTCGAATGATTTTCACGGAAATCTGTATGAGTTTTTCCGCAACAAAGGTTTGAACGCCAGGGGATTCTTCGATTCGCAAAAATTGGACTATCTGCAGAATCAATTCGGAACCACTCTGGGCGGACCCCTCAAAAAGAACAAAACATTCTTTTTCGCCACCTATGAAGGCGATCGCATTCGTCGTGGATCGTCCTCAGATACCGTCGCCGTGCCGAGTGACCCGGAGCGTCTGGGCGATTTCTCCGCCGACCCATCCTTTCAGGGGACTTTGGCGAATGCCAACATTTTGAATAACAGACCGGCTTGTCAGACTGCGCTTGGCTTTAGCGCCGCCAATCCCATTCCTGACGGCACCGCGTATGCGACACTCTTTCCGACCAACATAATTCCAACATCCTGTTTCGATCAAACAGCGTTCGACCTCTTGAACCAGTTCGTACCTCATGCCAACCGCTCTGACGGAACCTTCCAGGCTGTGCCGGTCGGGCATGAGCGCTCCAATCAGTTCACGGCTAAAATCGATCATGAGCTGACCAAGAACCAGCATCTGACCGGCTATTACTACTTTACGCAGCACTTTCTTGCGAAGCCTTTCGCGCGTTTCCAGGCCGGCGGAGCAAATCTTCCGGGTTTTGGCGACCTCACCGATGAGCGCGTGCAACAATTGAACATCAGCCATACCTGGACAATCGGCTCAAGCGCGGTGAACGAGGCCCGCTTTACCTTTTTCCGTGAAGGCCAGGGACAATTCCTTCACCCGCAAAGCACGAATCTAGTCCAGAATTCCTGCACATCGGCTGTTGCTGCGGGCACCTGCTTCAGCGACCCGAACAATACGGCTATCGGGATTCACCCGGGACTCGGCGCCGGCCGCGAGGGCGTGCCGTTCGTCAGCGTTTCGGGCGGCTTCAGCTTCGGCAACAATTTTGAAGGAGAGTTGCCCCAGGTGGGCAACACTTTTCAATGGTCCGATAACTTCAGCAAAGTTATTGGTACTCACTCCATCAAATTGGGCGGAGACATTCGCTACCAGAAGTTCGATCAAACCCTGTACTTCGATGTCAGTGGGCAGCAGTTGGTTTTCGGTGGCGGGCCCAACGATCCTTGTTTGGGCATTATTGATGCAACTAGCCAACTTTGCAGTGCCGTCAATTTATTCCCTAACTATCTCCTTGGCCTAACGGACCAGTACGGCCAAGGCTCGGCCCAGAGCGAATTGGTTCGCAGCAAATCCCTGTACCTGTTTGTGCAGGATAGCTGGAAGATCAAATCGAACCTCACGCTGAACTATGGATTGCGCTGGGAACTGAACACGCCGCTGGCCGATGCCGGACAAAAGGTGCAGACCTTCCGTCCGGGACAGGTTTCAAAAGTCTATCCATGCCAGCTTTCGCCCCTTAGCGAGCTTTACAATCCGGGCGTGAATGACTGCAACAACACCGGCGTTGTCCCAACGGGGTTGGTAGTCCCCGGTGATGCGGGCGTGCCAAAGGGACTCACAAACACTTATTACAAGTCTTTTGCGCCGCGCGTCGGCCTGGCGTGGAGCCCGAACGCACGGGATGGCTTCCTTGGAAGATTGTTCGGGGGTCCCGGGAAGACCAGCATTCGCTCGGGCTTCGGGATTTTCTACAACCCGGTCGAGCAACTGGTTCTGGAGCAATTCAGCGCGGAGCCTCCTTTCGGTGGCAGTACGTTTCTATTTAACACGCTCTTTAATACACCTTTCCTTGGACAAGATGGGGCAACCCAGTTTCCCAATCCGTTCAACGGAATTCTCAACCCGCCGCGCGGCCAGCCTGTGGATTGGTCTCTGTTCCGCCCAATTCTATTGTTCGGCCAAGCGCCCAAGAATTTGCGTTCACAGTACGCAGAACAATACAACTTCGGCATCACGCGGGAAGTCGCTAAAGACATGGCTTTGACGCTCAGCTACATTGGACGTCAGGGGCATCGCTTGTTGGCCTCGCAGGACATCAATCCCGGCAACCCACAGACCTGCCTGGATCTGCAAAACCTTTCGAACTTCTATGCTCCCGCGGCTCCCGGCAATCCAGCGAATCCGAACGAGAACGATTCGCTTTCCGCTTCACTGGCCTGCGGGGCTTTCTTTGCCGACACTGGCTACACGATTCCCGCGGGCACCATCCCGCCAGGATTTACGGTTCATTTGCCGTACGGTTCCGTCTCCAATGTTACCGGACCAAACCCGTCGGACATAAGTATCGTCGGTTTGCGACGGTACTCTTCGCCGAATTGCGAGCCGATAACGGGCGTCGGATGCCCACCAGACCTGATTCCAGTCTTCTCCAGCATTTTTACGCAGAATACAATCGCGAACTCCTCTTACAACGGCTTTCAGGCCAGCCTGGAAAAGCACTTTTCACACGGATTGCAGTTCCAGGCTTCCTACACCTTAGGCAAGTCGCTCGACTATGCTTCCACCTTCGAGAGCCTGGTTGATCCCGTTAACCCCAAGCGCAACCGGTCCTTGTCGCTTTTTGATTCTCGGCACCGTTTCGTCTTCAGCTACTATTGGGAACTGCCTGTGCCAAAGTATGAGGGATTCAAGGGGAGAGTTTTGGATGGCTGGGCGATTTCCGGTATCACCACGTTCCAGACCGGATTCCCGATTCGCATCACCTCGCAAGACGACGTTGAACTGCAAGGCAGCTTCGATTTCGAAACGCCGGGTCAGCCAAATATCGCCGCGCCTTTCAAGTCCATCAATCCGCGGAAACTGACTTGCGCTGCCGGCACGGGAACTGACCCCACTACCTGCACCTTGATCAATGCCGGATTCAACCCCGACGCCTTTACGAATAACACCGTCACACCGGGCACCATCGGAAATGCGCCCCGCACAGTCTGCTGCGGCCCGGGTTTGAATAACTGGGAGTTTAGTTTCCAGAAGCAGATTCCGGTCAGCGAAAGAGTCCGGTTCGAATTCCACGGAGAGTTGTTCAATGCCTTCAACCACGCCCAGTTCTTCCAGCCCGATGGAAATATCACGGACGGGGCGGACTTTGGCCGCGTGAAGCGAGCCCGTGATCCGCGACTTGTGCAGCTCGCTCTGAAGCTCTACTTCTAGCGAATTAGAGGAGTTCGGCGACGATTCAAGTGGCGGCTCGCGAGGGCCGCGGCTTCGTATATCCGGTAAAATCGATAGCAACAGTCCCAGGAAGTTTTCCGCGCACACTGACCGCAGGGAACAGACCTGCCATCACGGAGCACTCAAATGCATGACGCACTTCAGAAGGAAATCGCCACCTACGAAAAGCGCACGCCGAAATCGGCAGTGGCCCACAAGCGGGCCCTGGAACGCATCCCGCTCGGAGTTGCGAGCAACTACCGCCACTACGAGCCTTATCCGATTTTTGTGAAGGACGGAAAGGGCAGCCGCATTCACGACGTCGACGGCAACGAATACATCGACCACAACCTGTGCTTCGGGGCACTGATGGCTGGGCATTGCCATCCCGCCGTCGTGAAGGCGGTCGAACAGAAATTGCATGAAGGAACAACGTTCGGGATGCCACACCAGCAGGAATGGGAGCTTGCCGAAGAAATTTGCAAACGTTATCCGGTGGATATGGTGCGGTTCGGTTCCAGCGGAACGGAAGTCACCATGCATGCCTGCCGCATCGCACGCGCCGCGACGGGCTGCGAAAAGATTCTGAAGTTCGAAGGCGCGTACCACGGCCTGCATGACACCGCGCTCGTCAGCGTCAAGCCCAAGGTGGAAGACTACGGCGATCCCGATGCCCCCAATTCCGTTCCCGGGGGTGGCGGCGTGCCGAAGGCCGCTCTCGAGAATGTTGTCGTCGCCAGCTTCAACAATCTGAAGAGCGTCGAAAACCGTTTTAAGCAGTATCCCGGACAGATCGCCGCGATCATTCTCGAACCCATCCTCATGAACGTCGGACTGTGCATGCCGCAGCCCGGTTTCTTGCAGGGCCTGCGCGACATCTGCACAAAAAACGGCGCGCTGCTGATCTTCGACGAAGTGAAAACCGGCGCAAAGCTTGCCTGGGGCGGCGCCAGCGAGTTTTTCGGCGTGAAGCCGGACATGATCTGCCTGGCCAAGTCCATCGGCGGCGGCTTGCCGCTGGGAGCGTTCGGCGCGAGCCGCGCAGTGATGGACCTGATCTCGCAGCACAAGGTTTTCCACGGCGGCACATACAATACCAACCGCGTGGCGATGGCCGCGGGCCTGGCGACGTTCCGCGAAGTTCTCACGCGCGAGAATTATACGCACGTCGGCAAGCTCAGCAAAAATCTCACCGAAGGCTATCGCGCCATCGTCAAGAACTCCGGCCTGCAAGCCTACGTCGCCAGCGCAGGCGTCAATGGCGCGTTGATGCTCTATCCGAAGGAAATTCAGAACTACCGCGACTGGACGAAGATCGACGTCGATCTCTGGCGCCACTACTGGTTCGCCATGGTCAATCGCGGCGTCCTCGCCCAGCCCTATTGGTGGGACGAGCAGTGGACGATCTCCGTTCAGCACACGGAAGCCGACATTGACAAGCACCTGGCAGTTTTTGAAGAAATCGCGCCGGCGCTTGCGAAGGCGCAGCAGGAGCGAGGCCTGGCATTTGTCGGTGCAGCCGGACACTAGTCCGCTGCAGTACGTCAGTCAGGAGAGAACGCCATTGGCGAACGAGGTCACCACTGCCCCGGCAGCGGCTGTAACGCGAGAAGCGCCGCACCTACGCCGGGTGCTGGGACGATGGGACCTCGTTCTGCTTTTTGTTGTCGCGGTCTTCAACCTCAACGTCGTTCCGTCAATCGCCGCCAATGGCGGTGTAACGGTCTGGCTGTGGATCATCTCGCTCGTGCTGTTCTTCTGGCCGCAGGGCATCGCCGTGATTGAACTCGCGCATCGCTTTCCAGGTGAAGGCGGCGTGTACCTCTGGGCCAAGGAAGTCTTCGGAGACTTTCACGGTTTTCTCTCCGGTTGGTGCTACTGGACGAACAACATGATGTACGTGCCCACGATCATGCTTTATTTCGTCGGCGTGTTCGTGTTTGTTCTGGGAGCCGGCCACGAATCGCTCGCAGACAACAAATCCTTCACCTTAACGGCCTCCCTGGTTCTGCTTTTCCTGCTGGTGGTGCTGAACGTTCTTGGTCTCGGCGTCGGGAAGTGGCTTAACAATCTCGGCGCGATCGGAACTTTTGTTGCCGCGGCCGTCCTTATCGGTTTGGGAATTGTAATCTGGCTGCGCTTCGGTACAACGGTAACGGCCGCGGATTTCCAGATTCCGGCGAACCCTCGTTTTGTTCTGAATTCATTCGGTGTGATCTGTTTCGGCCTCGTAGGGCTGGAGCTCGCCTCGGTCATGGGCGATGAAATCGAGAATCCTCAGAAAACTCTTCCCGGAGCCGTCGCTTGGGGCGGCGTTCTATCCGGTTTGCTTTACATCGGAGCCACGCTGACGCTTCTTATCGCCGTAAGCAAAAACCAAATCAGCGTGCTTCAAGGCATCGTGCAGGCCGTGGGCCACATGGCCAGCCGCGTTGGGGTGAGCTGGATCGTTGCGCCTTTCGCATTCCTGCTGAGCATCTCGATTGCCGGAATTGGCTCCGCGTGGCTCGGGGGCTCGGCCCGGATTCCCTTTGTTGCAGGCCTCGATTCCTATATGCCGTCCTGGCTTGGCAAGATCCACCCAAAGTACGCCACGCCGTATGCCGCGCTGATCGTCCACGCGGCCGTATCGATGATTCTGGTGGTGATCAATTTCTCTTTTACGGGCGCGGGGGTGCAGGAAACGTTTCAGAAGTTGTTGTCCCTTGCCGTGGTGCTGCAATTGATCCCGTTTCTTTATATGTTTGGCGCACTGCTGAAGATCGCCTTCAGCGATTCGTTTGCAAAAGGGCGCTACGGCCGAACGACGCTGATCCTCGCCGGCTTCAGTGGATTCACCACCACCGGTCTGGGTATCGCCCTGGCGTTTTTCCCGGCGCAGCAGATTAAGTCGCTTCTGTCTTACGAGATCTGGATGTTCGGAGGCACGTTACTCTTCATCGGCCTGGCCGGATTTTTCTACTTCGTGTACGGCAGGCGCAAGGCCGCGCGGAAACTGGCGGCGGCGCCTGCGCTCTGAAGTGAATTTGGGAGGCAGTTATGTCGAGCAGTGTGAAAACAGTCGTTCGAGCCTATCAAAACTACATCAACGGCCAGTGGGTCAAGAGTGCTTCCGGCGAGACGTTTCCCGTCTACGATCCTTCGACCGAAGAAGTGATCGCGCATGTTGCATCGGGCACGGCGGCCGATGTCGATCGCGCCGTAGAAGCTGCGCGTGCCGCGTTTGATTCCGGCCCGTGGCCGCAGACCAGCGCCGCCGAACGCGGCCGCCTTCTCTACAAGCTGGCGGAGAAAATCCGTGCGAACGCCGCGCAGCTAGCCGAGCTGGAATGCCGCAATTCGGGCAAGCCCATTGTAGAGGCGGAGTACGACATCGCCGATGCCGCAACTTGTTTCGAATATTATGCCGGCCTCGCGAACAAAGTTCTCGGCCACGTCAATCCTGTTCCCGCAAACGCGCTGAGTTTTACCCTGCGTGAACCGGTTGGCGTCGCCGGCCAGATTATTCCCTGGAACTATCCGCTGGTGATGGCTTCGTGGAAGCTCGCTCCCGCCATCGCCGCGGGATGCACTTGCGTCCTCAAGCCTGCCGAGCAGACGCCGCTCACCATGATGGAAGTCGCCAGCTGGTTTGAAGAGCTGGGCCTGCCGCCGGGAGTGGTGAACGTCGTCAATGGCATGGGTGAAACGGCAGGAGCCGCGTTGGTAGCTCATCCCGGCGTTGACAAAATCGCATTCACCGGCAGCGCCGCGGTGGGGAAAATTATCGTCAAGAGTGCCGCGGACACGCTCAAGCGCGTCACGCTGGAGCTTGGAGGCAAGTCTCCCAACATCTTCTTCGATGGCGCGGATTGGGAAGCGGCCGTTGACGGCGCGCTCTTCGGAATCTTCATCAATCAGGGCGAAGTCTGCTCCGCAGGCAGCCGCATTCTGGTCGAGAAGAAAATCTATCCAAAATTTGTGGAAGCCATGACGGAGAAGGCCAAGCGCATCAAGCTGGGCGCGCCGCTGGAGCGCGAAACGAAAATGGGGCCGCTGGTCAGCAAAGAGCAGTACGACCGCGTCAGTTCCTACCTGGAAGTCGGGAAGAAAGAAGCGAAATTGGCCATCGGCGGAGGGCGGCCGAAGCAGTTCGGCAAAGGCTATTACCTCGAGCCGACCATTTTCTACGACGTAGATAACAACGCGCGCATCGCCCGCGAAGAAATCTTTGGCCCCGTCGCTTCGGTGATTCCGTTCGAAGGCGAACCGGAGGCCATTCGCATCGCCAACGATACACCGTACGGACTCGCCGCGGCGGTCTGGACGCGGGACATTTACAAAGCGTTCCGCGTCGTGAAATCCCTGCGCGCCGGCATCGTGTGGGTCAATCACATGCAACCGACGTACGTCGAAGCGCCCTGGGGCGGCTACAAGCAGTCCGGTTTCGGCCGCGAGCTAGGTCCCTGGGGCATCGAAGAATATCTCGAAACCAAGCAAGTATTCGTCAATCTCGACGAGACGCCGATCGGCTGGTATTAGATTTCAAAGCAAGGAAAACAAAAAATGTCTACCATTCAGATTCGCACGGAAATCCCGGGACCCAAGTCGCGCGCATTGATGTCCCGTCGCGAAGCCGCCATCCCACGCGGCCCTTCGAGCGCCACGCCCGTTTTCGCCGCAAGCGCGCAAGGCGCGACCATCGATGATGTCGACGGCAATCGCTATCTCGATTTCGCCGGCGGCATCGGCTGCCTCAACATCGGCCATCGCTCTCCTCGCGTGCTCTCTGCGATCCGCGAGCAGCTCGAGAAGCACTTGCATCTCTGCTTCGCCGTCACACCGTATGAGAGCTACGTTGCCGTTGCGGAAAAACTGAACGCGCTGGCTCCCGGCAATTTTCCGAAGAAAACCATCCTCGTCAACTCCGGCGCCGAGGCCATCGAAAACTCCATCAAAATCGCCCGGGCCTACACCAAGCGCCCCGCTGTCATTTGTTTTGAAGATGCCTTCCATGGCCGCACTCTTCTCGCCATGTCGCTCACCAGCAAGACGCATCCCTACAAAGCGGGCTTCGAGCCCTTTGCCAGCGACATCTACCGTATTCCTTTCGCGTATCCGTACCGTGGTGAAAAAGGAGCCACGGCGGAAACCTTCGCCCATTATCTGGAAGACGCCTTCAAGCGTTCCGTGGCTCCCGAATCCGTCGCCGCCGTCATTGCCGAGCCTGTTCTCGGCGAAGGCGGCTTCGTCATTCCCCCGGCCGGCTACTTCAAGCTGTTGCAAGACATCTGCCGCAAGCACGGCATTCTCTTCATCGCGGACGAAGTACAATCTGGCTTCGCCCGCACCGGCAAGTGGTTCGCCTCGGAACATTTCGGGATTGAGCCCGATATGATCACCATGGCGAAATCCCTGGGCGGCGGCATGCCCATCGCCGCCGTCACCGGCCGCGCCGAAATCATGGACGCTCCCGGCGTGGGCTCTCTTGGCGGCACCTACTGCGGCCATCCTGCCTCCTGCGCGGCCGCGCTTGCCGCCATCGAAACCATTGAGAAAGACGGCTTGCTCGCGCGTTCCACCGCCATCGGCAAGCATTTTGAACAGCGCGCCCGCGGCTGGCAGAAAAAATGGCCTTTAATCGGCGACGTGCGCGGCCTCGGCGGCATGTGCGCCATTGAATTGGTGCGCAACGCGCAGACGCGCGAGCCCGCCGACTCCGAAACCAAAGCCATCGCCAAATATTGCTACGAGCACGGCCTCATCATCATCACCGCCGGAACATTCAACAACGTGATCCGCATCCTCGTCCCCCTGCTGGTCACCGACGAGCAGCTCGACGAAGGTTTCGGTGTCATCGAAGCCGCCCTTGCCTCCGTCGCGGAACAAAAACAAGCCGCCCTCTCTCACGCGTAACCGCGCTCATCTGGCGCAGCGCTTTGT
>Ga0137418_10002173_pt1 | contig 17991 bp, 13 predicted proteins | sample CZODoug3_1_2_16f_FD_122242 | JGI IMG/M metagenome (GOLD analysis project Ga0137418, IMG submission 122242) | Vadose zone soil fungal communities from Angelo Coast Range Reserve, California, USA - CZODoug3_1_2_16fungal (Hybrid Assembly) | ecosystem: Environmental > Terrestrial > Soil > Vadose... | reverse complement strand
TCGATCGTTAGTTCGTCCTCCCGCTTCATCCAGATGTTGCAAGTCAGACAACGTGAGTTGCACTTGGGAGAAGGAGACAGGGTCAAATTCAAGGGCAATAACTGCGGCCAGCCAAACTTTCGGTAAAGTTTGAACAGGGGAATCCGTGGCAATATGCCCGGCGCGAAATTCATGTCTAAGGTGCTCCCTTGAATTGGTTCACAGGCTCGGCGATAGAGGCCGCTTCACTGGTCACCGTGGCGAACATTTTGAGTTGCTTGGTGGTCTTTGCGATCTCCCAAACCTGGTGATCGCGTCGGTTCCTGTAGTCGATTAGCCCAAGCAGACGCCCATAGGCCTCGAGTCCCACTACCGCCCAAGTCCAGAAGAATGGACGAGGGCGCAAATTTAAGTTCTGGAGCAAAGTCGCCAGGATTTTGCCCGCACTCATTGTGCTTACGCTGTAACCCAGCGTGTCACGAACGGCGAGATGCCCGGCGTAGATACGGCGCCGCTGACTCAAAAAATCCGCGACAGTCTCCGGGCCTTTGTTGTAAACGACTGCAGTTGGAACGTACTGCACGCGATAGCCTTGACCGCGGATAACTGGTTCCATGCTGGCTTCGTCTACTGCCGTGTGATAAGGAATTCGCTCGAAAATCTTACGGATCGCGGTCATCTCTCCGGCCTTGAAGTTGGTCAGGTTGATCACGTGATGCAGGTTCCACAGCATGTGAGCGGCGAAGCCCATGAACTGTCGCGGATCGTTGACCGGCACCGGCCGCGAACTGGTCATCCCCACTTCTGGGTCGGCAAAAGGAGCCACCAACTGCTCGATCGCATCGGCTTCCGGAAGCAGGTCGGCGCTGCATAGCACCAAGATCCTTTCGCTCGCCTGCGGCAGGTAGCCGTTGATTGCAGATGCCTTGCCCAGCCGCTTTTCCTGCGACAGTAAGCGGATGCGGGGATCACGCTTGGTCCAATCGCGTACAATCGCCTCAGTGCTATCGGTGCAGCCGCTGGCCACCACGACAATCTCAGTAATCGCGACGGTCTTTAGCTTTTGAGAGAGCACGGCTTTGAGTAGCCGCCCGATGTTGGCTTCCTCGTTATAAGCCATGATTCCGATCGAGCATGTTAGCGGCATTGGAGTGTCCCCGGCGGCGTTTTGAAATGCATACAAAGGCTTCGTTTTCAGCTCGTGTGGTTACTAGCGCGGAAGACGTGCACTAAAGGCAAGCTACCGCCATTAGGTCACACCGACCCCGGACGATCTGAATGTCGCAATCCACCTGCCAGTCTTTCAAGCGACTACGAGTGCTTTATTGTTGAAAACAAAGGAGTTGTCTGCGGAAAATAGCGGGGGGAAGAGACGATTTCGAGGGGTTTTCCCTACCACAGACCGAGGTGGGAAAAACCTTGCCACGATGTACGAAGAGGTTTCCAACGCTAGCGGTAGGAAGTGTCGGTCTAAAACGCTAACAATCGAGCCCTTGGGATGGATTGCCAGATCTGGGGCCGCCCAGTCACAATCCGGATGCTTGACCGTGTTTCTGGAACATCGCCGCCTCGACTAGCTCGGAAATGATGTGGCCGATCAGCATATGCCCCTCTTGAATCCGCGGCGTTTCGTTAGATGGCACACAAATGCAATGGTCCACTCTGCCTTTCAGGCCTCCGCCAGAAGCGCCCGTCAGCGCGACTGTGTGCAGCTCCATTTTCCGGGCCGTAGCCATGGCCTTGACCACGTTCGGTGAATTTCCACTCGTGGAAATGCCAATGGCAACGTCTCCTGGACGACCCAGCGCTTCAAGCTGTCTTGAGAAAATCAGATCAAACCCATAGTCGTTTCCAATGGCGGTGACGCAGGAACCGTTTACGGATAAGGCCAAGGCCGGCAGGGCGGGGCGATCGAATGCAAAACGCCCGACGAACTCCGCAGCAATATGCTGAGCGTCAGCCGCGCTGCCGCCGTTGCCAAAAATCAGCGCCTTATTTCCTTGCTTCAATGAACGCACCAGGATTTCACCGACTTTAGCCGCGGTCGATATCAGATCTTTATTGCTGAGCATGGATTGTTTAGTCGCGATCGAGGCTTCGATCAAGGCGCTAACTCGACGCTCGAAGGCGGTGGTTTCGTTCATACATCCCCTGCCGGTTTCATGATGGGCTCTTCGGCTCGAGCTGCAGCTTTCACTCCGCTAATCTTCGAGCCAATCCCCCGGAGCAAAGCGGCGTATACGTTCGTGGTCATCGCGCCGACTGTGTCCCAGCTATACCGTTTATTTGCGTAATCTCGTATCTGGTGGCGGCGTCCGGCTAAGTCCGCATATAAGTCGCTTGAGAAGTACCGTTCCAGCGTCGTCGCCAAATCAACTGGGTCTTCCGGTCTAAATACAAACCCCGTCTGGCCTTCGACGATCTCATCCTTCAATGAGCCGACGTCGGCGACGAGAGCAGGCAAGCCAAAACTGTATCCCAGGAACAAAACGCCGCTCTGGTAGATGTGCCGGTACGGTAAGACGAAAACGTCCGCCGCTTTGAAGTAGATCTCGGTTTCGTCATCAGGAATGAAATCTGCTCTGAGCAGTATCCGTCCGCTATGTACGCCTTCGCGGATCGTTTCCTGCACACAAGCCCAATACGCGTCGCAGCCTTTCTCGCGCTTGCCGGCAATAATCAATCGATAGGCGCCCGGTTGCGTCAACAGGCGATGGAATGCGCCGACGAGGTATTCAAGGCCCTTGTAAGGTGCGATTCGACCGAAAAACAAGATAGTCTTCTCGCACTGGCCTATATTCAGTCGCCGCCTTGCCTCATCTGCTGTGAGATCCGTGTTCGGAAAAACGTCGTTGATGCCGAGCGGAATAACCGTGATCCTGGTTCCTTCCACTCCAAAGTCATTCATGAGCTCTTGCTTCATTTTCTCCGTATGAACGAAGATGTGCTCGGCGAGATGGTATTGAATGCGCAAGGTGAGACGATTGAGGAAGGTATCGTTCCCATCCCGCTTACCTACATTTACATTGTGTGCTGTGAGGATAATTCGCTTCCCCAACAGCTTGTAATAAAAGGTGAGCAGCGTTCGGTCGAAAAACTGGAACTTATTGTTCCATAGAATGTGGAAGATCTTAGCCTTCGCCCCGGCAGCGTAGCGAATCAGCTTTGCGTAGAACAGCAGGATGCGTGACACTTTTCTTATGAGACTGGCATCGCGGCTTTGATCAACCCGCAGGTTAAGAAACGTCAATCCGGGCGTTGAGTGGAATTCCGGGCAGTCAACGTCATCGCTGCCGATGACGTCCAACCGCATACCCCTCGATATCAGCGTGGTCGCCAATCCCAACGCGTAGGTCCGGTCGTCACCACCGGTCAGCAGTGCGACTGAACTTTGTGAATCGGTTCTATTCACGGGTTTCCACAAGGTGAAACGGCTGTTCGCCATGCTTTGGAACTACAGAAATCACGGATAGCTGGCGCTCCACCGCCGCTGCGACCGTGTCGGCGCTAATCAAATCCATGCAGTTCGGGACAAAGTCGCATGCATTTTTGTAACAGGCGAGACATTCCATTTGAGGGAAAATCTTCTCGCCTAATCCATACATTTCAATTTCAGAGGCACTGGTGGGACCGAACAATACAATCGTTCGTCGACCTAATGCCAAAGATAGGTGCATTGCCAAGGTATCCCCAGCAACAACTAAACTGCATGCCGCAACGATCGCGGCGAAATGCCGGACCGGGTTGTCACAGCCGCTATCGATCAGAGGCACTCGAGAAGCCGCAATGAGCCTCTGATGCCGTTCATGCTCCTCCGGTCCTCCCAGCAGCACGAACTGAGCGGGATGCCGTTTTGCCAAGCGTTCGATGAGTTCAAGATAGCCCTCGGCTCGCCACTGTTTTAGCGGCCACCGGCGTCCGGCTCCGGTATTCAGGCCGATGACTGGGCGTGAGAAATCGATACCTTGCTGCTCAAGATGTATCCGGCCGCGGGTTCGTTCGTTCTCGGTAAGTTCAAGCACATAACGGTGCGGCGCTCCGCGAAGCCCAACGATCTCCAGCATAAGGTCCTGATACGTTCTTGTACCTTGGCGCTTGAGATCATCGAATAGGCCCATTTCGAGCCACTTACGGGCAGCTGCGTTTGTCGGCAGCACGCACCCTCGCGAATCCAGAACGAAGCCATCCTTCTGCGCCGCTTTGGCCAGAGTCGCCAACCCCGAGCTGGTTTTGCCAGCGTCGAGATTGATCACCCGGTCGAAAGTCCGCGCCTGCAATTGCACCAGTGCGTCCTCTCCGTAATTCAGAACTTCGGTGACATAGGGATTTCGTTCAAGAAGAGGGCGAGATTCCCTCCGAGTGACCCACGTGATCGCCGCTCGTGGATGGGCTTCAGCCAACGCGGGCAGCAATGCTGTCGTCCGCAACACGTCGCCCATAGCATCAAGCTTGATAATGAGAAGGCGTTGTTCGACTTTCTGATACTGGTCGCAAGTGCAAAGTACACCAGTGGTTTTGTGCCACACGCAGGGACGGTCACCTAGAAAAAAACGGCAGTCGAACGCGACCTCTCGCTTATCGGTGTGCGGCCCCTGATCGCCGAAAATTGGGAAATCTTGTTTCATGATTGCAGCGCTCTCGTTTGCAGAAACATCAGCTCAAGCGATACTGACATTATGTCGCGAAGGCTGCTCAATTGCCTGCAGAATACGCCCTCTGTTTCCGGCCTGGGAGAAGGACCGGCGCACTGACCCTGGGACCGCGCAACCGGTAGGTGATTTCTCATCCGACCTCTTTACGTTGTGTTGCAACTCCTTGAGTGACGTGCTTCAGAAAGCCGTCAAGAGACCTCGAAACGGTCTGGCTACCATAAGCATCCTGCGCAGCTTTCGGTGCCACATGCTCGTAAATGCGCTCTGCCGTCACTTTTTTCAGAGTGGCCGCTATCGTTTCGGGCGAGTTGTCCTGCATATAGGTGGTTCCTCGCTCTAGGTCTGATTCCAACTTGCCCATCGGTGTGGTCACACAGTGGGCCCCGGCGGCAAGATACTCGATGATTTTGAACGCAAAAACATTACCCGGAGTTCGGCTCACTGCGTGAGGATTGATGCATATTTTCGCTGACGACATCAACTCGATGAGCTTCTGCCGGCTGACCAATCCGTGAAACACCACCCCTGGGACGTTTTCCGCCATTTGTCGGAGAGCAGTAGTCAGTTCACCCTGACCCGTAATATGCAATTCCCAACCGTCGATAGGCGCGGAGCGCCACGCTGCGATTAGATTAGCTACACCATTCGATTCAATATGAGTACCGGAAAAAAGTATCCGGTTCCTTTTTATTTCAGTCGACTGTTTATTGGCTTGCACCAGATCATCGCCCACGACGCCACGCAACAGCATCCCCGGCACGTGGTCTGGAATTTGGCGAAGGAGATGCGGCGAGACGGCAATGCACCCTGAGACGGCGCCCAGGAGTCTCTTACAAGATCGGCCGCGATAGCTAGAGAGCCAGCCGTTCTCTGTCTTCCCCACAACATTCACAAATCGATCGTCTTCATACTCGAGAATTACGGGGACGCCAAGCTGCCGGAGAGCGTAATTCGCACACGCGACCTGCGGCTCTTTGAGATTGAAGATGATCACAAGATCGAATGGTGCGGCCCGGTGCCGCGCTTTTAATAGCTCCAACATTCGCAGGCTGGACCAGAGGCCATTGAGCCGTCGGATAGGTAACGCGGAACAGTAGTGGACCGGGATCCTCGAATCAAAGCGTTGCGGCTCGGAAAACGCGGGATAGAACTTGAGTTTGTGATCGACAACCTCACCATGGGATATGACTTCCACATCATGAGCGTTCGAGCGAAGCAGGGAGGCAATCAGCTCAATTTTGACCGTGTTGGAGAGACTTCGATTCCGAACAATGGGTCGTCTCTTTAGGAGAGACGGACCCTGATAGGTACTGAGATAGGCTATTCGCACAGTGCAAAAGGGCTTTGCGATACGGCAGCGAGTTGCTCGCCGCGAACCGATCAGGCCACAACCAGTTGCCCTTTCTTTCGCTTTTGATACTGCTCTTGAATCCACTGATACGTTTCCCGCAAACCAGCAATGAGGGTGGTGTTGGGTTCCCAGTGGAGGATCTGTTGGATGAACGTATTATCGCTATTGCGGCCCCCGACCCCGCGCGGGGCAGTAAGATCGTACTTTCGATTGAGTTTCACGCCCGCAATACTCTCGACCATCTCGACTAGCTTATTAATGGAAACGAGTTCGCTGGAGCCGAGATTCACAGGTGTTGCGATCAATTGGTCGCAGTGCATGATCATATCGACTCCTTTAACGCAGTCGTCTATGTACATGAAGCTGCGAGATTGATGGCCGTCACCCCAGATCTCGATCGTGTGGACCCCAGTATCGACAGCTTCCGCAACCTTTCGGCATACGGCGGCGGGGGCTTTTTCGCGTCCTCCGTCCCAGGTACCCTCTGGGCCATAAACATTGTGGAAGCGCGCAATGAAAGTCTTCAGCCCGCGCTCTGCCCAGTATTCTTGACAAAACATTTCAGAGATAAGCTTTTCCCACCCGTAGCCACGCTCGGCCATGGCAGGATAGGCATCAGACTCCTTTAACGCGCTAACGTTCGGATTCTGCTGGAGTTCAGTGTTGTAAGCGCATGCGGAAGAAGAAAAGAAATACCGCTCGACGCCGGCCCGGTACGCAGCCTCAATCATGTGGGTGTTGATCAGAACGCTCCGGAGGCATTCCACACGGAACCGCTCGATGAAGCCCATGCCGCCCATGTCGGCAGCTAGGTTGTACACCTCTGTCGCTCCCTCGCAAATGCGGTGGCAGTTGGCCTCGGAACTACAATCGAGGCAAAGGTTTTCCACCTCTGGAAGATATTGATACCATTGGTCAAATGGTTTCTTATCTACGGCGCGGATCCGTTTGAAACCCTTCTTGTAGAAATACTTCACCAAGTGTCCGCCGATGAAGCCACCGGCACCGGTAACGACGATAAAACCGTCTTTGCTCGATTCTGGTTTCACGCCGTTGCGTCTTGTGAGTTCCATAAATTTTCCTCTGAAGCTTCCAATCGGAAGCCGCTTAGCGTGTTCCTTGTAAGTAACTGATAATAAGGTGCTTAACGATACATAAAAGACAAGCAATTAAAATCGTGCCTTGAAATAGATAGAAATAGTACACCTTTCGGGGACAGCTTTGAATCACGGAGCAGAATGCTCAAAAAAGACAGAGCGGGTTTCAAGGTCACAGCATCCGCCTAGTCTCTTAGGAGCAAGTCGAATGCCATGACGCGAGGGGGTAACCTGTCCCAAAACTGTCCACGGGTACGGTGGATTTTGTTGCGACCCCGGAGCATATTTATTTGGGCGCAAGGATCAGTCTCGCCGAAAGGAATAAGGGAAATGCTTCGATTTGCAAAATGGCTGTCACTCGCCTTCCTGTTGAGTGCATTATCCTGCTCGGAGGCGCGCGCCACGAACGTCGCCGCGCTCACCTGTTCTCAGACCGACGTGTCCACTGCAATCGGGCAAGCAGTCATAGGCGATACAGTAGTGATGCCTTCGTGTCCATCTGGTGTTTCTTGGACGACCACTGTGACGGTGGGGAAAGGCATTACTCTCCAGGGACAAGGAATCGGCCAAACCGTGTTGATTGACAACGTGCCTAAAGGCAATTCAAATTGCGGTGGTGCGGCACCCTTGCTGTCCGTGAACTCAAACGCATTCTTCCGGCTCACAGGATTTACGATCCAGGGAGGCGCTGCTGACAGTTTCATTTGCCAACCTGCACATGTTGCCATCTCAGGCTCGTCGCCGGCATTTCGTATCGATAACATCGCCTTCACGAACATGATGACCGTAGGAATACGATCGTCCGGCAGCCTTTTCGGAGTAGTAGACCATTGCACGTTTCAAGGTGGCCACAAGAACGGCCTGCTAATCGAACATAACGGTTTTGCGGGAGCCTCGTATGGCGATGGCTCTTGGGCCGCACCCACCGCCTTGGGCTCAAGTCAGTTCATATTTATTGAGAACTGTACGTTTACTGACCCTAGCGCAGTCGGTGCTGGAGCATTTGACGTAGATGGGGGCGGTCGCGTGGTGTTTCGACACAACACTGCTGCCTTCGTTGTAGGCCATGGCACGGAAACCAGCGGTCGGTTTCGTGGGATGCGGGCATTCGAGATCTACAACAACACGTTCATACCCGTACAGAATAGCCAATTCACCGGCGTCTACCTCAGGAGCGGCACAGGAGTTATTTACAACAACACCTTCAATGACAGCGGAAGCAACAACTGGAGTAACGTAATAATTGCAACGAACTACCGCGACAGCCAACCTTATAACCCATGGGGCCAATGCAACGGAAGCTCATCATACGACGGGCCTGGAAGTTACCCTTGTATTGACCAAGTGGGACGCGGCCAAGGCAATTTGCTGTCAGGTAGTCCTGCGTCGCCTGCTACCTGGCCCAACGAGGCCCTGGACCCGGTCTATCAGTGGGGCAATACCCACAACGGAGCTTCCGTGAACCTATCACCGCAGGGGCCCCATATCCAGCCTAACCGAGATTATTATGACAACGTGGCAAAGCCAGGCTACGTCGCCTATCCATACCCTCACCCGCTCACCCTTGGTTCCGGAACGCCCCCTGCACCGCCCACCAATCTTCAGGGAGTTGTTAACTGACCTGCATTTGCAATTCCGGTACCCTAGGCCGTCCCTTGGTACCCCCTCTTGCTGAATTATCTAGGAAGAGGCGTTGAATGATCTCCAAGGTCAATACCTTGTGTAGCTCGGTTGTGTAGTTGCGATTCCCTTTGACGTGACCTCGCACCACGGCCTCGAGCCCTCTTCGCTCAAGATACGGTCTGGAAAGACTGCGGGAATCAAGCAACATTTCTTGAATATATCCAGCCAGGACATCTCGGTACCAAACCCGGAAATGGAAGACTTTGTGTCGCCCAAGGAAGAGACGCTCGATCGCCAATGGAGAAAGGACGCGGTCAATACGCGCCAGCCATTGCGGCATTCCCATGTCATAGGCATATTCGGCCTTGAACTGAAATTCTAGAAGCCCGCGCTGGGCTCCTGAAAAAATCCCTTTACGTCCGCCCACGCCACGGTCGGTGGGAATCCCCAGAAGCGGCGGGCTTCCGTCGGCGATCAATCGCAAGGAGAGTTCATTCGTTGCGAAGGTTGACTCCGGCGCGCGAAAAACAGTTCGGACGAAGTCATTGTCGAGGTAGGGAGAGCGCAGGGCGAGCTGTGTTTGCTCGAGCGCAAGAACACCATATTGATACAACGGGCTCTGCCTGAAGACGGCGAAGGAAACGGGATTTTGCTGAAGAAAGCCCCCATATGCGTCAGTCGCCCGCCGAACGTGAGTGAGAACCTCGGGATTGAATAACCCGGGCAGAGGCTGCTCAGGCTTGAACCCTCGGACACCGCGAAGGACCTCTCCGCCATAGTTTCCCGTCATCCTGACTGGTGCGATTTCGCGCGCCCGCTCGTTCAAATAGAGGTCGGGGGCACGGCTGACGTCGGCGCATCCGTCCGTCAGGTAGACTGCCCGCTCGGCATAGTGCGGAAATTTCGAGAGAAATTCCCCGCCGGCTGTGATGACGTGATGAGGTTGGTTGCAGATCTTCGCCACGCGCCGCGCCACACGAACGTCATAGTTTTCGTGCAACATGCTGCCGAAGGTATAGCAGGGAAGGGATGCGGGCCTGGGTTTCTGCCAAGCCAGGATCATTCGCGTGTCGAGCCCTCCCGTGAGCGACATTGCGATCTGTTCTTCGCCGTTGAAATAGCGAGGGCCGTTTCGCGCGAATACTTGGCGGAGTTCTTGATAATAGGATTCCGTATCGAGTTTTTCCTGCTGTTCCCACTCTTGTGGATCGAAGTAGCTGTCTCTTCGGCTTAGCGAGCCGCCACGAAAAACCCACGCCGAAGCCGGAGGCAAAACGTGGATGCCATCAAACAGTGTTCGATTGTCCAAGACGGAGCCATAAGTGACGAATTCTGCGATGCTCCCAGGACTCATCCTCCGGAGTTCGGGACGAACGGCAAGAATCGCCTTGGCCTCTGCCCCGAAATACATGGCGTTCTTCGACTCGTGGTAATAAAGCCGGTGCATGCCATAACGGTCATTAAAAAGAACAGCTGTTCCCTCTTTCCTATCCGTCGCTAGTCCGTGGAATCTTCCATTAAGTCCCGCCGGAAATGATGAATCTTCTTCGCAAAGATGCACGAGATAGGAGGGCCCTCGCGTCTCAAGATTATGCCCTCGCTCTTTAAGTCGCTGCGCCGCCCCGGGTTCAGGGAACTCTTCTCCGGAAAAGACCAGGACGACGTCGCCTCGTTCATTCTTAAGAGGCATTCCGTCGGAGAAGGAGCCTTTGCGCTCGACCCAGCCAACGTACACTCCCATTGATTCGTCCGCCCACATGCCCTTCACATAGAAGTTCTCGTGACAGAGCGCTTCAACCATCTGAAGAAGCTCTCGTTCCGCTTCTTCGCGTGGCATGCGAGTGATAAGCCCCACAATTCCCGGCATTTGCTTTCCTAAAGAGTCTCTTTGACGGTTTTCAATTTACGTGCGTTCCAGCGGCTTCTGGCCCTTAGAAGAAGCTCCACTACAGGTTTCGGAAGTTGCTTCGCGAGCCCACGATGCAGTCCTAATTTCAGGGCGATTTTTCCTTTGAGCGTCAGGGGTATGTAATATCTCGGCACCAGCGCTTGCTCGAAGCCGTTTCGCCGCTTGAACTCAGTCAGCGAGCTCTTAGGGTCGTTATACACGTAATTGCAGTACATGAAGTGAGACATTCCCTTTTGCTCACAAACTTCAACCGCCTTCGCGATTAGGGCGTTCGCCGGCCTCTTGTCAAAGTGCTTCATCATGTTGAGCAGCTGAAGGACGCTCCCAACTTTGTCGACGGAAGTTATTCTCATGAAACCAATTAATTCAGCTTTATAATAAGCTCCTAGAAAGATATTTCTTTCCGCATAGGTCGAGTTTTCGCGCTTTACGTCCTCGAAACTCTTTTGAAAGTGCCAAAAGGCTCTGCCTTGTCTAATTGGGGTCTCGTTGTTGATGTTCACTATCCCGTTTACAAACGCATCGTCGAGTTCCGCAACCTTCACGACAACACCGAGTTTAGCCGCCTTCCTAATTGCACGTTGCACGCTGGATTCGGCTCGGTTTTTAAACCAGTCAGAAAAGGTCGTGATCGGAATTACGGCAAGATTGTCCCATTCAAAATAAAATCCGTACCTGGGAGTTGTATTTGGCAGCTTCTCAGGAAACGAGAATATGTCGGCGCCTAGCCCCAATTTCTGCAACTGGCGGACGAAAGATTCTGGGTCGGCAACAATCTCACCTTCCGCCAGGTCTTCGTCCTGGACGGTCGCCATTTTCAGCAATCTGCCGTTCGTGATTATCGTCCGGCCTTGAATTTGAACTGCCGGCACGTGGACGTTCTTTCCTTTTATCCGAATCTCCGTCTGACCGATACTGGCCGTTCCCGTATCTGATCGTAACGCTTGCTCGACCGGACTCATTCTTACCTCCGTAAACTCGTTGGTTCTAAAGAAAGCGATGGCAATAGTTCCGCGGTAGCTGGGCTGTCAAACGCAACGGCGCCACGCACCTCATCTTTTACTCGAGCAGGGACCGAAATCGCTCCCAGCAGAAATGCCAGCCACATCAATTGGCCACCCTTAAAGGCTGCCTCAGTGACATTGTAGAAAAGGAGGACGGTCCACAGGGCCAAACTGAGCGACCCGAAGCTCGAATGAGGCGTCAGCCGTCCGCAAATCATCCGATAACTGGAGACTAGAAATCCGATAAGGAGAAAAAGGCCAATCAGTCCTAGGTTAATGTAAATCTCCAGATAACCGTTGTGCGCCTCATTGACCACCGCGAATTTCGCCCAAATCATCTGGAGCCGAGGGCCCAACCAAAAGCTCTCATAACCAGTCCCCAGGAGGACATTGGTATGCATGCCGAGAAGAATATTCCACAGTTCCGTTCTTCCAGTGAACGTTGAGTTCCGACCGACAAGTCCGGCGAGCGCCCCATTGATGCCAAAACCGAACTGCAGAATCATATATAGGCAAAGGGACGCTGGGATCAAAAGCTTTAGCATAAACGGATTGCGCTTTACCGATTTTCGGTGAGCTGCTGCAATCACCAGACATCCGAGGGTGAGACAAACGCGAGATGTCGCGCTGTCCGCGAGATGCAGCAGCCAAAGTGTCATTCCGATAAACGCCAGATTCAGGAAGATGATCCGTCTGATTGGCCGTTCCTTACGGTCCGGCCAGCGTGTCACCGTGTCCCAGAAAAAAAAGATCCCGCTCACCAAGCACAAGACGCCGAGCATGTTCTTACTCGTTGTCGCTCCCACGAATACGGACGTGCCAATCCAAAAATCATATTGCTTTCCCATCTGCGGGTAATACTTGATAAGCAAAAGGGATATTGGAATCAGCAAATAGCAAAGGCGCCGAAGGATCGTACTGACCGCCTCTAGTGGCCGACGGTCGGTGAGCACCACCAGGATCACGAGATACGCGCCGAGGTCTCGAAACCAACGCTTGAAGGAGACGAAGGAGAAGTCCGACCAGAAGACGCTCATCAGAGCGAAAAGAAGAAATGCCGCCAAGAAAAAGTTGTGTGCGAAGAAATTACCCCAACTGAAAGATCGGGAAATGAGAATACCCACCGCCAGCAAGATCAAGATGGCAAAGACAGTTCGGTCTAAGGGGTTCCCTTCCTGGAGAGCTTCTAACGCTGACGCTGACTCCGTCTGGCCGCCACCGAACCATTGCGAAGGTAGCCGCGATGCGATGATAAATATCCAGATCAGCGGTACCCACACCGCCAGCGAGGGTTCCGAAGTCTTCGCAGGGTCGTGACGCAGCAGCCACCAGAGGAAACCCATGCAAAGCAGTAGAGCTAGGAAAGGAGGCATCGTGTCTAATCACTCGCGGCTGGCCAAGCTCGGTTACTGGGTTCATCAGATCCAATAGGAAATGTAACATCGCTTATGATGCTTAGCCCAAACGGATTCATCTGCGTTGTCCGGACGACAAGACCGTCTCGATGCATTTAACCGACGGCCGAGTCAACATAGTCTTGTGAACCGTGAGATCCGATCGCGCTTAACTCCCGGGCCTTATGGATTCGTAATCGCAATCCAGGGAAAGCATTGCCATGAGTATCACCGACCGCGACTCGCACCTCGCCGGGCCGAGTACAATCTCTCTCGAACGTTGCCGCTCGACGTTTGCGGAACCAACCGACCCCTGCTCCTGCCGTCGAAAACCACGCATTTCGCTCCTTCAAATCATCGACCGCACTGCGATAGCATTCCCCCCACAATCTCTCTGGCGCGAGGCTCCGATCATGCCAATTGATCGTCAGGCAACCTCCGAACCGGATCGCGTTGTCCCTCAGTTGATTGAGTAGTTTCTGTGCCTCGCGGGGGGTTAGTCCGAGGTGATCCGGATAGAACAGCGCGGTATCCATCGCATGCAACGGAAGTTCGAGGAGTCGCTTTGCCGTCAGTGGTCTATAGACTTGCGTTGCGCCCGAACGATAGCCCACCGTTTCGTTGTAGCCAATCGTCGAATCGTAGCCCGCGCCAGCCTCTTCCAAGCGAGCGGGTGATTCCTGGACCTGGTACAGCCAGTGCATCCTGACGCCGATTTCAGAGGCTCCTGTTAGTCGGCGAATCTCTTCTACTTCCTCGCGTCCTTTGGAACAGTTAAGCCATGCGTCAATTCCGTGCAGTCCGACTTCGCATCCTGCAGCGATCAATTTCTGGATCTTGTCTCTAATATCTTGAGCTTCATAGCGAGCCGCACGAAACGAGGGTGCCGGACCATCATCCGTTTGCCCAGGGTTGTTCTTGAAAGGAATTACAAAAAAGGTTGAGGGAAGATCCTTTTCCAGTTCCAGATAACGATCATCGAAGTCGCGCCAGAAGTCCTTCGCCAAACCCAAGTAAACAAACGGCAGCTTCAAAGCCGCTGCGCAATTCCCGACCACGTCTCGAGCGGAGATCCGTCCGCGGATCAGTCTGCTTAAAGAGCCAAAAATCGCGCGATACAAAAAGCCCAATATCGTGTGGTCCCATTTATGTCGCCGCACCGAGGGATGATCAACGTCGTGAGTCAGGCACGCTATGAACGGGTGCCCACTCGGAACCGGAGGAATCTCAACCAATGAAAGCCCGCAACCGGTAAGCAGGTCTCTCAGGAGCGCGATATGCAACTCCAGTGTCGGAATATTGGCGTTGACCGGTGGCTGACCTTCGGTGAGCAATGTGCGAACTTCATCGAACAAATCGTATCCGACCCGTGCAAGCACTCGTTCGTTGGACTGGGCAACATATGCCACGCAATTCCGAGAGCCCTCTGCCGTCAGGAAATCTGCGCGTTTTCCTGGAAAGGTCAGGTTATCGCCATAAATTGGGATTCGGTCGGCTTGGTACAAGAGGATGCAAGGTTTCCGCTGGGGGAGGGGCTGGACGTTCTGCTCAACGTCGAACTGCGTACTCCTGCCGGAATAGATGAGGACGAGTTTCGCGCCGCTGTCGAACTGACCATCTCCTGAACAGAGCACCGCGTCGTACTGCTCCTCTTTGCGATAAAACTCCCACGGTGTCTTGAACAGCTCGAAGAATTCGCTGACAACATCGTGTTCTCTGGGATCCGCAATCACTCCTATCATCGTCAGGGAGCCTTAAGTCAGCGCTGGGACAGGCTCCTCGTGCGCCCGAAGCCATTCTTCAAAGACCACCAAGCTAAACAGGATTTTATGGTTGTCCTCCTGGCCGGAGGAATGTTCTTTGAATACTTCGCGCACCGCCGCTGGACGGAGAAATTGATAAATCTTGGAACTGCTATCAAGGAGCGTATCGGCCATTTTGCTGTCGAGCGCGCTACGGAACCAATCATCGACAACATTCACGCCAAATCCCCGTTTCTTTCGTTTCAAAATCGTCGACGGAAGCAGCGAGTCACACACCTGGCGGTGCAGCCATTTTCGTGATCCATTTCGCACCTTGAAATTTGCTGGCAATCTTTCCGCATATTGCACGATCTCTTTGTCCAGAAAAGGGACTCTTACCTCTAGGCCGTGCGCCATCGATAGTTTATCTGCATACATTAGCAGTTCATCGGGAAGCGAAGAGCGAATTTCAAGGAGTTGAAAACCACCCAGTTCGTCGGTGTGCGCTGTCTGTGGCAACAACTCACGCCAATAATCAACCAGTTCATGATCCTGCCGCTGGGGACGCAGATCATCTTGAAAAAGCCCATCAATTATCTGTGCCGGAGCCAATGAAAAAACGTCCTGGTAGCGTTTTAGCCGGTCCTCAGTCCCTAGTGAAGAAACGCCGCGCTTCAGTGTTTCATTGCGAGGCAAACGGTCGATCGCAAAACCAACGCTCGATCGTAGACCTGCTGGCAACCATCGCCACCACTCGCCATAATGAACACCTAAGTGCCGTTTATAGCCGCCGAACAATTCATCGGGTCCCTGACCGATCAGAGCCACTTTGACATCTTGTCGCGCGCGCTCCGAGACGAAGTACATCGGAACAATGGAAGAAGCCGCAATTGGCTCTTCCAGGCACTCTACGATTTTGGGCAGAGAGCGCTCAAACTCCCCTTGGTCGAGTTTTACCTTAATATGGCGAGCTCCTAAAATAGAAGCTGTTTCTGCCGCATCTGCGAGTTCGTCGTCCTCAAACGTTTCTCCATAACCGATGGTATACGCTGGCCAGGGCCCGCCTTGCTCATTCATCAGGGCGAGAAGCAGACCGGAATCCAGCCCTCCACTTAGAAGTATTCCCACTGGGACGTCACTTAGCAGATGGCGTTTTACGGCGGCCCGATATAGCTCTAGCAGTTCCTGGGTAGCTTCTTTATCGGTCTTCCGGGTCGAAAAGGGACGAGGCACGTAGTTGTACCAGCGTTCCTCGCGACATTCTCCTCCCTCCAAAACCAGCATCGTACCTGGCGCAAGCTTTCGGATTCCGCGAAAAATTGTCAGCGGAGAAGGTGTGTATCGAAATCGCAGAAACATGTTGAGCGCCGCCGGGTCGACTTCCGGCCGCGACTCTTCCGCGGCCAAGACCGCGCGAATTTCGGATCCGAAAGTAAACCCGCCATTGGAAACCCGATAGTAAATGAGTTTAATCCCCATCGCATCCCGGGCTACTATCAACCGCTTGTTGCGGAAATCCCAGATGGCGAGCCCAAACATACCGTTGAGATGATTGAGGACATCGGTCCTCCACTCTTTGTAGCCGTGAACAATTACCTCGGTATCGCAATTAGTCTGGAAGCGGTGGCCGCAGTTCTCCAGTTCAACTCGTAGTTCCCTGTAATTGTAGATCTCCCCGTTGAAGACGACGCAAACGCTTCGCTCCGCATCAAACATCGGCTGGTGACCACCGGCCAGATCGATAATGGAAAGCCGCCGAAATCCCAATCCGATCGGCCCGGAGATAAAGTAACCCTCATCGTCCGGTCCTCGGTGAGCGATAGTATCGGTCATACGCCGAATCGTTGTTGGCTCGACCGGCTCGTCGCTCGCAAAATTAAACTGGCCACAAATCCCGCACATGGCGTCAAACAATAAGCCGATAAATTTCCGTTTGAAGACCCAAAAGGGAGAACAGAGGATACTTCACAAGGTTTCTGTCCAAATTCAAATTTTGGCTGATAAAACGGGAACTCCTTGAATCAACATTCGGGCAGCTCGGAGGCGATCAAATTCTGCGAGCGCCATTCCAACAATCTGATCCATATTATAGTAACGATAAGTGGCGAGCCGGCCAACGAAGGTTACGTCCTTCTCCAGCGCGGCGCGCTCTGCGTACTTTAAATAAAGCGCTCTGGCGTCCGGTGCTGGGATCGGATAATACGGTTCTCGACCCGGTCCAAAATCCTGCGGATATTCCCGCACAATTGTCGTCGATGGAAGTTGTTGTCCCGTGGCGTGTTTGATCTCCACGATGCGGGTGAAGTCTTGTTCGTTCGGATAATTCACCTGCATGACCGGCTGAAAAAATTCCTGCGGTAGCGTTTCTGGCTCAAATCGAAGCGAGCGATACGGCAAGCGTCCGAAGCAATGATCGTAGTATTCATCGATTGGCCCGGTATAGATAAGGTGTTTGAATTGCACCTGTGTGCATGCCTCACGAAAGTCGGTGTTCAGCCGTACTTCGATCTTTGGGTTCGATAGCATTTTCTGAAACATTCGCGTGTAACCATCCTTCGGCAGCGCTTGAAATTTCTCAGAAAGGTAGCGGTCGTCGCGATTGGTGCGAATGGGTATGCGTCCGCACACGCTGGGATCGAGTTCTTTCGCGTCGCGCTTCCACTGTTTGCGCGTGTAATTCTTGAAAAACATTTCGTACAACTTCCACCCAACCTGCGATACGATTACCTCCTCCGAGTTCTTCGGGCTATCGATCCTGACGCGCCATTCAGCAAGCTGGGCCTCCATTTCCTCCGTCGTGGAGGATCGACCTATCAGTTGCTCAAACGTATTTAAGTTGATGGGAAATTGCCAGTAGCGACCATTCGTCCATGAGAGAATCTTATACTGGACTTCGCGCCACTCGGTGAATTGACTGAGGTAATCGATGATCCGCTGCGAATTCGTGCGAAAGTAATGCGGTCCATAGGTGTGAAGAAGCACGCCCGCGGCATCACAATGATCGACGCCATCCAGGGTCCGCCTGCCTGGCATGGCCCCGATGTGTTGTTGCGGCAGACGTCATTTCGTGCGCTGGCCGAGCCACGGCGATTCCGCGATGCCGACGGCACGGTGTCCGACGGCACGCTGCGGGTACGCTTCGGCGAGGTCGAATCGCGCGGCGTAGCCCTGACCCCGCTGGGCCGCGAGCGCTACGACGTCGCGATGGCCGCACCTGACCCGGCCGCCGTATGGGCGGAC
>Ga0137418_10002172_pt1 | contig 17991 bp, 27 predicted proteins | sample CZODoug3_1_2_16f_FD_122242 | JGI IMG/M metagenome (GOLD analysis project Ga0137418, IMG submission 122242) | Vadose zone soil fungal communities from Angelo Coast Range Reserve, California, USA - CZODoug3_1_2_16fungal (Hybrid Assembly) | ecosystem: Environmental > Terrestrial > Soil > Vadose... | reverse complement strand
AAGCCTACAAACAAACCAACCTTGATTCAGACATTCAAGGACTCGCTCAAAACCCGCCCAACGGCCAGCCCGATGTACAGCTTGTGAACCCTTGGGGGCTTATTGCGAGTCCTACGAGTCCGTGGTGGCTGTCGGACAACAACGCCGGTGTTTCGACTCTCGACGACGGACAGGGAGTGAAGCAAGGACTGGTAGCAAACATCCCCTCACCAGTGAATGGGGTCGCGGGCACGCCAACGGGAATAGTCTTCACGGGAGCCTCTGGATTTATGTTCCAGGCGAAGGGCACTACGGCGAGTTCAGTTTTCACCTTCGTGACCGAAGATGGAACCATAGTAGCCTGGGGCCCGGGGATTAGTCCCGACCTCCCCAATGACGCATTCGTGGTAGTGGACAACTCCACGAATCCCACCGCCGCCACGAGTGCCGTTTATAAGGGCGCGGCCATCGCTCAAATGACGGCAGGCGGACCGTTTTTCCTCTACGTCGCGAATATTCGCTCTGGGCGCATCGAAGTTTACGACACAAACTTCAAGCCCGTGAACCTTGGTGGCGATAACGATCGCAGCGACGCGTTTCTGGATCGCGCAATCCCCGAGGGCTTTGCTCCGTTCAACGTGCAGGACGTCAATGGGAATCTGTATGTGACCTATGCCAAGCAGAACGCCACGAAGCACGACGACGTCGATTTCCCGGGCTTCGGATTCGTGGACAAATTCTCACCCAAAGGCAAGCTGTTGCAACGACTGGAGAAGGGTCCGTGGCTGAATGCACCCTGGGGTGTGGCACTAGCACCGGCAAATTTCGGCTTCTTCAGCAACCACCTGCTGATCGGCAATGCCGGGAGCGGGCAAATCGCTGTTTACGACGTCAAGAGCGGGCGCTTCGATGGTCTTCTCCGCGATGTCAACGGACATGCGATTCAAAACGACCGCTTGTGGGCCCTGCGCTTCGGCAACGACCACGCGGCTGGACCCAGTAATTGGCTGTACTTCACCGCCGGCATAAGCGATGAGGCGCACGGCCTGTTCGGCTTCTTTACACCTGCGGACAAGAGCACTCCGGAGTCCAGCGGCGACGATCGATAGTTCAGCACCCGCCGTTTATCTGGTCACTTGACGACGGTTCCCACAGAGTTGAGCTAAGGGAATGCGCAAGAAATCTGGTCAGTGACCACGGCGCTGTTAGATGGAATGCATCATTCAAATCGATGCATTCCACCTAACAGTAAGACTAGGGCTTTGGCGAGTCTGGAGTGCAACGACAAGCTAACGGTTAGCAGTGAGTTACATTTCGTTACAAAAATTCTGGCGTAGCCGCGGCCTTGGCGTGCGTCGGCTCACTCAGAATCCGCATCGAATCAAGTGAAGAGCGTTGCATGATTGCATTAGGGTTGGTACGTGTGATTGAACGGCATTCCGACGAACTCGCCGCCGAGTTGATCGCGAAACTGGAAACTTCTTCGCGCACCAGCGATCTGCGCAGAGTCCCGGTCGAGGAACTGCGGCGAGGAATGCAGGAAATCTTGCGGCACTTGGGAGAGTGGCTGCTCACCAAGACAGGGCACGACATTGAGAAGCGTTATTTTGAGATCGGTGCGCGCCGCGCGTCTCAAGGGGTCGCGCTTTCCGACTTCTGTTGGTCAATTCTCCTGACAAAGAAATATATCTGGGAATTCCTTCAGCGCCAGGGCTTCACGCCCAGCCCCGTCGAAATCTACGGCGAGATGGAATTGCTCCGCCTACTGGACCAGTTCTTTGATCGCGCTTTGTGTTTTGCGGCCGAGGGCTATGAGCAATACATCGCGTTGCGGAACGGCTCTAACAGACATGCCCGCGAAGCGCAGAAGGCAACCCGGTAGGGGTGTTACACCGCACTCACCAGCTCCACGAGATCATCGCTTCCGTTTCCCGCGTACAAACGATTTCAATTTAACTTTGGTTTGAAAGGAACGTAATGCAGGTTCTCTCGGTACTTCTCTTTACTCTAATTTTAGCTACGCTTTTTGCGGTCGCTGCGGATCAGCCTCAGCCCCCAACCGAAGGCACGTTGGCCCCCACTTTCACCTTGCCCAACCAAGAAGGGGTGCAGGTGTCGCTTGATCGGTTCAAGGGCAAATGGGTCGTGCTTTACTTCTATCCCAAGGACTTCAGCTCGGGCTGCTCGTACTCCTCCACCGAGGCCGCAGTTCTCAGAAATGTGCGTTTTGACTAGACAGGGCGCTCTCTGTCCTCGACAATTCCGACGGGGCAGGGCGGGAGTCTAGAATGCTGGCTAAGAACGCCTAACAGTAACCTGGTTTCCGCTGCGAGGGGTGGGTAAGCCACGCCCCGACTTTATCGCAACTCCCTCTCCGTTTGGCTTGTTCCAGGAGAGGAAATGGAGGTTATCTGTGAAACAGCAACTCAGCGGCTTCAAGGTGGTCTTCTTCGCCGTAGCCATAACTCTGGCGGTTTCGGCAACTCTAAACTCACTCGGAGCGGTACCTCTCCGTCAACCCTCTTCGGCAACGCTAGTCTCGGGCACGTACGTGAACCCGCTTCAAGTAGCGCTCTTGTATTGGTACCCCGCCAACAAGACAACGACTTTTGCCGTGGGAGCGGAACCCCAGGGCGTAGCCTTCGACGGGACGCACATCTGGGTGGCGAATGTTGACAGCAACAACATAACCGAGCTGCAGGCTAGCACTGGCAGGCTCCTCGGTACCTTCGCCGCGGGTACGAGCCCTGAAGGTGTAGCCTTCGACGGGGCGAATATATGGGTGGCGAACTGGGGTAGCAACAACGTGACCAAGCTGCGGGCGAGCGATGGCACGGCGCTCGGCACCTTCGCCGTGGGCACGAACCCTTGGGTCGTGGCTTTTGACGGAGCGAACATCTGGGTGACGAATATTAATAGCAACAACGTGACCAAGCTGCGGGCGAGTGACGGCAAGGTGTTGGGGACCTTCGCAGTGGGATCGAACCCTGAAGGAATAGCCTTTGATGGGGCCAACGTCTGGGTGGCGAACTTTGGCGCTCACACTGTGACCAAGATGCGGGGGAGCGACGGCACGGTGCTCGGGACCTTCGGCGTGGGAACGAACCCTGAAGGTATAGCCTTTGACGGGGTGAATATCTGGCTGGCGAACTACGGTAGCAAAAACGTGACCGAGCTGCAAGCGAGCGACGGCAAGGTGCTGGGGACCTTCAGCGTAGGAACGAACCCACAGAGTTTGGCCTTTGACGGGGCCAACATCTGGGTGACGAACTTTGGCGCTCACACTGTGACCAAGCTGCAGGCGAGCACGGGCAAGGTGCTCGGGACCTTCACGGTGGGAAAAGAACCCACGGGCATTGCTTTTGACGGGGCGAACATCTGGGTGGCGAACTACGGTAACAACACGGTTTCGAAGCTATAGTCAATGCTGCCGGATCGCGCTGGTTGATGCGCTGCTCCTTCGCCGCGGAGAGGGTGACGACTTCCTCGACTATCCGGCCTATCCGTAAATGAATGGATCGGAGCAAAGACACAAATGAGCTCGTCACCATATCCTTCCAGGTGTAAACGCTCGCCTGCGCCAGTTCGATGTCTTTGAGCTGGGGATTGGGTTCCCAGATCACCCGTGATGTCTGTTTGTTCGTGGCAACGAGCACCGGAGGATCACTCAGTCCTTGCTTTACGGCGACGTCGAAACCGTCTTGCCCGACTCTATGCTCATGCTCGAACTGCCCAGCGACTCGCCAAGCACCGTCCGACTCAATCGGCCCAAAAACCCTTTCGCCGGCAGCTCTGCAAGTACCTGAATTTACGAGGACACCGGATTAGTGTCCGACCTGCCCGAAAACAGATGATTTTCGAACAAGCACAGTCCGGCGGCGATCTCAACCTTAGCCAAGTTATGGCTGCGGTCTCAACGGTTCCGACTCATGAACTGCCGCGGCTCTTAGGATACCTCCGGGAGATCGAAGCCGCAGCAATCGTCCGCCTCTGTGCAACTCCTCGTCCGCATGAGGTTGCGTGCGAACCGGAGCAACTACTCGACATCGAGCATGCCGGAAAGAAACTGAGCGTGAGCCAAGACTACCTTTACCGCCACTGGAAGAAGCTGCCCTTTGCGCAGAAATGCGGGTGGGGGTTACGATTCAGTGCCCGCGGGATTGATGAGTACATTCGCCACAAAGGCATGACGTTGTACACTGTCCGCGACAAACGCATAGGAGGGAGCAACTGACTCGAGGAGACGGGCGAACCTTCACACGTCAACGAAGCCCCTTCTGGTGGATCTCCTACTGTCGCAACGGTAAGGAAATTCGCGAAAGCACGGGAATCGAGGCGATCCGTCCAGATCAGAATGCGAAAAAGGCCGAGCAGAATCACAAAAAGGCTCAGGCACGCCTCAAGGAGCGCCTCGCCCAAATAGCGGCCGAGCGGTACGGCGGTCCGGCGTTCGTAGGACCAGCGCAGCAGCGCATTACTGTGAGTCAGCTGCTGGATTCGCTTGAACAAGATTACAAGGCGAGGAGCAAAGACTCGCCGCAGTTCCTTTCCAATCTCAAACGAATTCGAGAGGCGTTCGGTCTCTGGCGCGCGGTTAATTTGACCGCAGAGCCTGAAGCAATCGATAAGTACATCAACGAATGCAAAGAATCGGGATTGGCCTCCTCGACGATCAATCGCGGCACCCAGTTGCTCGCCCAGGCTTACCAATTGTTCGTAGAGCGCAAGCTGCTGAACGCGGTTCCTCTCATCCGCCATCTACCTGAACACAACGCGCGCCATGGGTTCTTTGAGGACGCCGATTTTAAAGCCGTGCTGGGGAAATTGCCGGACTATCTCGCCGACTTTGCGCAGTTCGGATATTTGGTCGGCTGGCGTAAGGGGGAAATCGCTTCACTGCTGTGGGCCGATGTTGACGCTGATGTGATTAGGCTTCGAGCCGAGCACTCGAAGAACAGACATGGGCGGAGTGTTCCGCTGTGCGATAGCGAAGGCAAACTAACCCAGGTCGGCCAACTGATTGAGCGTCGGCGCTCCGCTCGAACGATCAAGACTGATGTCGGTCCGCAACTAGCCTCCTACGTGTTTCATCGCAAGGGCGAACCCATTGGTGATATTCGCAAGGCCTGGACCACGGCATGCACCAAGGCCGGCCTGATGGGAAAGTTGTTCCACGATCTCAGGCGCACGGCAGTCCGGAACATGGTACGAGCTGGCGTGCCGGAGCGGGTCGCTATGGAAATCAGCGGCCACAGGACGCGTTCTATCTTTGACCGCTACAACATCGTGAACGAGCGAGATAAGCAGGATGCAATGCGCCGCACCCAGGATTATCTGGGAAGCGTTTCAAAGAAGCGCAATCATAGCTGTAATGCGGAAAGCAGGGAGCCGATGAGATCTCGCACACTACTCGGACACTGCGAAAAGGAAACGGGGTCGACTTGCATCGACCCCGCTGTAAAAGCTTTGTTTTCTATTAGTCCTTGGTTGCGGGGGGTGGATTTGTTCCCCAGTGGGCCACTGATTCTATGTAACTTATAGATTCCACAACCGGAGCGAATGCCGAAATAGGCGAGAAAGGAAAGTTCTTCATTCAGTTTTCATTCAGTTCTTTCCACCTGAGTCCAAGCCCTCGAACCAAAATAGTTATCATCGTGGACCTTCTTGCTGATTCCGAATCGACAAAACGTGATGGCCGATTGTCGCCCTTTAGCGCACGCCCGGCCGCTCTAGACTCTCTTCTCGTTCTGACGACTTCTAATGAAGAGAATAACTTGGGGAGTCTTCTTTTCGTTCAAGCAAAACTCCAAGGGCTCGAATCGGCGGGGTTTTGACACAGTTTCGGTACAGCCGCGACGGCCGCTTAACCCTAAGCCCGATCAGTTTGGCTGACACCGTATGAGTCCAAGACATCGCGTAGGGTTACGATGCCTTCCAACTTGTGTACATCAGCACGGCTCACGACCGGCAGGATGTCCACGTGGTTTGAACCCATACGGTCGAGCGCGAGATCCAGTCCCTGATCTGCATGGACGTGCGGAAAGATTCGCACATCGACGATCCCACTCAATTTCTTGGTGTCATCCTCGCTTGCTGCTCGTTCGAGCGTCGATAGGCTAATCAATCCGACGACGCCTCGCTGATTCGTCAGGACCCAAGTTCGGAATTCGCTCGCGCGGACGCGCATCAGGGCGTCCTGAACCGTAATATCGACCGGCAATGACTCGGTCGCCGGGCGCAGTACGCGGAGCACTCGCCGATGGTCACGTTGCTGACGCGCTTCCGCCGTCGGCAGGTGTATCCCGTCTTGAACTGCCAGGGCTTCGTAGATAGGCTGTCGCTGCAATCGTGAAGAGATGAAAAGGCTCACCAGATTTGCAATCATCAGTGGGACGATGACGGCATAGTCCTGTGTCATCTCGAAGATCATCAGAACTGAGGTCATAGGAGCGCGCACTATGCCCGCGAAGACGGCTCCCATCCCGACTAGCGCGTAGGCGCCTGGCGTTGCAGTGTAGGCGGGAAACAAATGATGTGCTCCCGTTCCCATGGCACCGCCCAGCATTGCGCCAATGAAAAGGGAGGGGCCGAAAATGCCGCCCGCATTGCCGGAGGCATAACTCGTGGCTACAGCTAGAAGCTTCAGCACAACCAAAACAAGCATCAGTCTTAGCGCCATCGTTCCATTCAAGGCATCGCCGACATAGCCATAACCCACGCCTAAGACCTGCGGCACGAACCATCCCATGAGGCCCACTAACAGTCCGCCCGCTAGAGGTTGAAGCCAGAGTGTTTCTTGCGGGAACCGAAGAAAACGTTCCCGCATGCCCAACAGAAGTTTCGTGAAGGCCACTGAAACCAGTCCGCCAGCAATCCCGAGTAGCGCGTAGATCGCAAATTCCAGTGGGTGGACCAATTGGTATTGCGGGACTTTAAACAGTGGGTTGTTGCCGAGCAGGAGACGGAGCACTACCCAAGAAGTAGCGGACGCAAGCACCACTGAGCCAAGTACGGGCGCATGGAGGTCTCCCACAATCTCCTCAAGCGAAAACAGTACTGCTGCCAGAGGTGTGTTGAACGCAGCGGCAATTGCGGCCGCCGCCCCGACCGGCAGTAGCGCCTTCACTTTTTCGGGACGTAATCCCAAGAACCGGCCAAGCACTGAAGCAATGCCGGCACCGACTTGAACGGAAGGTCCTTCGCGCCCAAGCGGGATTCCGCTGGCGAGAGTTGCCGATGTGCAAAAGAACTTTCCGAGCACAGTACGCAGCGTGATGCGGCCTTCACGTGCAAAGAGAGCAGCCTTGGTCTGCGGTACTCCGCTGCCTCGCGCGTAGGGAAAATAACGAAACAGCAGGTAGCCGATTCCTAGCGAGCCCACGATCGGAAACAACAGACGCCGCCAGGGAGCGCCGCCGACCGGATACAGGCGCATCCCCATGCGTTCTGTGAGCAGGATGAAAGCGACGACCGCGAGCCCAGTCAGCGCGCCGATCACCAGCGCTAATATGAGAAACACTTGATCCTCGTGTTCCCGCAGTCTTGCGACCCGATGTAAGAGCGGAGTTTTCCACCAACTCCCGCTCGTATCGCCGCTTTCACTGATCTCTGGGGAATGTCCCATCAGACTCCTACCTCTCTGATTGCACTTTGTAGGGCGGAAGGCGAGCTGGAAGCCTGATTGCATCCCGTAGAAGTTGGACGCATATCAAGCCACATTCTCCGCTTCGGCCGCTGAAGTCGAATTGAAAGGTTGATTGGTTCTAGAACAACAATCCGTGAGAATCAGCAGCGGAGGATGGTGTTGTACTCTGGCAAGCGAACCGAGCGAAATTCGGCCTCTGAAAGCAACATCCAAGAGAGGATGACAGGGGGAAAAATCAGGAAGTTTCCCAGGAGGTTCAGGGCGCCCTGCATGATGACGATCCGCAGCCGGGCCGCGGCTCGCGCCGCCTGAAAGACAGTGGCAGGTCCGTTTACCACGGAATACGGCCCCTGCATCAAGGGGAAGAAGAAAATCATCAGGACGCAAAGAACGGTCAAGACTGCTAGTTCGCATCCAATGCGTCCAGAAATCATTGAAGTGTGGTTGTGATTATATCGGAGGATTCCGCGCGATCCAAACGTGTCGCTAGAGCGAATCTCCGGGCACGAAACATCGACCAGAGTCTTGAGCGGGACTGAGTATTCCCTTAGGCTCGACCGTCGGCAAGGCCTAGGACCCTAAGCAATGGCTTCACTGTGAGGCCTTGTAGCAGGATGGAAAAGACGACGACCCCAAAGGTCAAGTCTAGTATCCGATCTCGGTAGGGGAAGGTATTGTCGAGGCTGAGTGCTAAAGCCAGAGCCAGAGCACCGCGCAAACCACCCCAGACCATCACATGCTGCCAACGAATGGGAATGTTTTCGGCAAACGTGTTGCTTACCGGAACCAGAAGATAGACAGATAGCGACCGGCCGATCAGCACGGCGGCGATTGCGAAAAGAACAGGACGCCAAGCGTGAGCCAGGGCATCGAGGTGGACCTCCAGACCAATCAGCAAAAATACTAGAGAGTTCATCACAAAGGCGAGGTATTCCCAGAACGATTCCAACGCAGTTCTAGTCTGGGCACTCATGCCTTTCTTGGCGCCAAAATTGCCAACCATCAGCCCCGCCGAGGCGGTTGCAATGACGCCCGATAAATGTAGATGATTGGCGAGTAGGTAACTGCCGTAGGCAATGATGGTGGTCAGAGTGATCTCAATTTGAGGATCGTCGATCGTTTGCGTGATCTTGCTTCCCGAGTACCCTACGCCAAACCCAAGAGCCGCTCCCCCGACGACGGCCAGGAGAAACTGCCCGATTCCTTTTCCCCCACCGAGTCCGCCGGCAACCACGCCAGCAAAGAGAATCTGGAAAACGACCACCGCTGTCCCATCATTCAACAGACTCTCACCCTCAATAATGACCGAAAGCCGCTTATTCATTCTGAGGTCTTTGAAGATGGCCAGGACAGAAATAGGATCCGTGGCGGAGATGATCGCCCCGAACATCATTGCTATCAAAATCGGCAAGCCAATCGCCCAGTGAACTAGGTAACCAGTCACAAGAGTAGCCAGTAGAACCCCGACATTTGCTAAAACTAGAAGCGGCACCCAGTCTCGCAAAAGGTCTCGCACCTGAATTTTGACGCTCCCTTCAAAGACAAGGGCAGGCAGAAAAAGAATCAGAATTACATCGGGGGTTAGCCAATGCGGTCGCTGGTCCGGTTGAAGCGGCGACAAGAACGGCAAACGAAGCAGGCTCAGGAGTAATCCTCCAAGAACAAGAGCCACTGTGTAGGGAATCCGCAGATACTTAGCCAACACCGCGATGGTCGAGGCGGCGATCAGAAGCCAGATCAGGAATTCCACTCCGGAAATCGCCGTCATGGCAGAATGGCCCCATTGAAAACTGCTCTCACCACTGGACGTAAGAGATAAAACAACAACGCGGTCGCAATGCTGAAGCCGACACCGCCTCGCAAATAGTCGCCCCTGAAGAAATTGACCAGATCACCCAAGACCTGGGTCGCGATTACTGCCACGGCCAGTCTCCACCCCCAAAGGCGGTGTTTGAACCAACCGGCCCCTGCCAGCGCCAACACGGCGGCAAGTAGCAGAAAGAGGATTCCCGCAGGCTTGGCAAGAGTCGCGAGCTGCTTATGAGCTGTGGGATTGAGAACCCACAGACTATCGAGGAATGTACCGGGCCAAGTCAAAGTTGTCCCGGCAAGCGACGCCATGGTGGCACCGAAGAACAAGAAAACGCCGACGGCTGTTATTCCGCGCGGCATGTCGTGCCGAACGACTCTGTCGGTGCTAGAGATGGACCACATCTTTTGACTATACCCCGACACCCGCAGGCTCCGGGTTAGTCTCGGCTGGGCTCCAATTAGCCCCTCAATCCCCCGAAAGCTGAGAACCGTGCTTCGCTGAAACTCCAGGGTGGAAATCGATCTCTCGAAGGTTTCGCATGGCTTTGGACCACAGTCCCTGGAATCCTTCCGCGAGCTTCTGAGCAAGTTCTTGATCTCGAACCAGAAGCGACGCAAAACGTCCTTCCGGAATAAAAGGATGGTCCAGCGACAGGATGACAAGGTCGTCGTCGACCACATGGAACGGATGGCCGAGTTCTCCCGAGTACCGCACTCCGGTCACCTGTTCCATGTGCGCTTTGTGCTTGCGAAGAAAGTTGACCAGTTGCGGTGCCGTCTGGTACGTAAAGCCAAAAACGACTCGGTGGTCAATCTTGTGCTCAGTGGTGTTTCGAGCAATGCGCCTAAGAATCGGAAAGCCACGTGCTGTCAGGCTATCCATCGCTGCCAGGTCCCCGTGTTCAAGATACGACCAGATTCGGTTTCTGGCAGTCGTCAGGTGAGTCATGTGCCTCTTCACGTGGCTCTCAACTCCTAGTGCCAAGTCAACGAACGCTTTTCGTCCTCGGACTCGGTCCCGGTGAGCACTCAGAGTCACCTTTAGCTTCTCTGCCTGCTTGGAAAACTGCTCTGCACGATGGCGCGAGATTTCTACGACCCGGTTCACAACCTCGTCGCCGGGAAGGGCGGAGTAGAGTTTGGGGCGGGTTGGCTGGATTTCTGCCAGGCCCATCCCGGCAAGTTTCTCCATCGCCTGGTAGATCTTGGAGGAGGGGACCTCGCCCTCCCGGCAGAGTGCCTCGGCGTCTGCCATGCCCTGAACCATCAGCGTCGCAAGGGCTTTCCGCTCATAGAGCGTCAGCCCGATTTCTTGCAGCAGCTCCAAATCCTGCCAGCGCATAACTCAGTTTTCTACTCCATAGAGTAGTTGAAAGCAAATGAACTTTTCCGTACCCTGCAACGAGTGGTTCCACACAACCAGGAGAAACGGGAATGAAGCAAAACGCTCAATTGATGCCAATGATTTCGGTCGACTCGGTGGACCGGGCGCGTGCCTTCTACATCGAAAAGCTCGGCTTCGGCCACATGATGGGCATGCTGGGAAAGGACGGCCAACTTGATTTTTGCACCGTAATGCTCGGTGGCGCCAAGGTGATGCTGATGCGGCCGCAGGAGCGAACGGAAGGCACGAGTGCCTCGACGTCAAAGCGTCCGGTGGAGATCTATCTTGAAGTGTCCGACGTCAATGCCTACCACGACCAATTGAAGAAGCAGGCACTCAAGATAACCTCTCCGCTCACAGATCAGTGGTGGGGAGACCGCACGTTCACAGTGATGGATCCGTTCGGTTATCAGATCTGGTTCTACCAGACCGTCGGTGAACCGAAACCGCCAAAGGGCGCCAAGCTTATCTAACGAAGTGAAGAGACAAGGAAATGATCCAGATGCTTGAACCGATGTTGAGCGAAATTCGTGAGGAAGCGGTCACTACCAAGCGAGTGCTCGAACGAGTCCCGGCCGACAAACTGTCGTGGAAGCCACATCCCAAGTCAATGTCGCTCGGGCAACTGGCCTTTCATGTGGCGACCATTCCCGGCAGCTTGGCAAAGCTTGCGCAGCTCGAAGAATTTGACGCCTCTCAGGCCAGCTTCGAGCCGCCAGTTCCCGGCGATCTGAAGGAGATTCACGCTGCGCTTGACCAGAGTGTCCGGTCCGCTGAGGAGTGTATTGGCGGGATGAGTGAGACAGCGGCTCTGGGAACCTGGCGTCTGACGCTGCGAGGAAAAGAACTCTTCAGCAAATCGCGGATTGGATTGCTTCGCTCAATCATGCTGAACCACTGGTACCATCATCGAGGCCAACTGTCGGTATATCTCCGTCTGCTGGACGTTCCGGTTCCAGTGATTTATGGCCGCAGCGCGGATGAAAACCCGTTTGCATGAAGGCAGAGTTGGTTTCCGACGTAAGCCGGTGAAATATGCCACTCGATGAACAGCTAACAGAGCGAGTCCGCGCTATTCTCCAAAGCGGTCATTCATTCAAGGAAATGAGAATGTTCGGCGGACTCGCGTTCATGGTGAATGGCCACATGTGTTGCGGAATTGTGGGCGATGACCTCGTTGTACGTACCGGACCCGACAAGTTCGAAGCGGCGCTCTGTCGACCAAATGCGCGGCCCATGGACTTTACTGGCCGTCCAATGCGCGGTTTTGTTTACGTGGGGCTTCCGGGATGCCGGTCGAGTCGGGCCTTGAAATCCTGGATTCAAATGGGCCTGCAGTTCGTTTTGTCCCTACCCAAGAAGTAAACGCTCGTGGCCTAGTAGAGGCCGTTGTTCTTTCGTGCCAATCGCCGGTTCCCACGCGTCTTGTGACTCAATGTACTTCAGAATTGGAGCACTTTGTTCAGGGGAAGACTTCTCCATCAGAGCAAGATTCATCAGCTTTATCCACTTCGACACTTCGTGATGCATACTGATCTCCTGTATCCAACTCGCTTTGATTCCTGGCACCGGATGAGAGTCCACAGAACCTCGCTCATTTCGGGCGTGACGGAATGATTCGGGACATGGGAAAAAGTTTCCGAGGCACTCGCGCTGCGGCGATCTGTAACTAACTGGCCCGATCCGCATCTTCCAGTTATTCGTGATCTGATTCGACCTTAAAGATCGTATTGGTCGCGGTTGAAACTTTGTTGGCTTCGCGGAATCTCATGCCGCATGCGAACCAGAATCCTGCTGGTGATTGTCGTGAACCTGTGGTGGACAATCTATGCGGGCGCACAAGCAAGCCCTAACCACCTCAGGGGCAACAATTCACCGTATCTCAAACGTGCCGCTGGTCAGCCTGTGGACTGGTACGCCTGGGGCACGGACGCTTTCAAGCGCGCAAAGGAGTTACACCGTCCGATCCTTCTCGATGTTGGGGCTGTATGGTGCCCGTGGTGTGACCTCATGGACCGCAACACATACGCCAAGGCCGAGACCGCGGACTACATCAATCAGTATTTTGTGGCTGTGAAGGTCGACTTCGATGCTTCCCCTAAACTGGTTGCCGAGCTGCAGCAAGCACAAGCCGTGTTGAATCTTCCCGCCGGGCTGCCTCTCACATCATTCATCACGCCAGACGGCAGACTTTACTTTGGAGGGGGGTACCTCCCCGCCGAACACAAAGATGGCAGGCCATCGTTTCGAGAAACGGCGGATGAAGCTCTTGCTCGCTTCGCGGATAAATCCAAGATTGAGGAGCAATCATTTCAATTGGAGATGGAAAAGTGATTCTGAAAACGACAGTGTTACGTTTGTTAATGCTGCTGATCTTGAGCAGCTCGCTGGTGTTTGCCACCGACAACCTGAAGCTCAATTCGAAACTGGATTACACAAGCGATAGCCTCGATGGCCCGCTGATCACGGGAGACGACGCGCAGTCAGGTTTTGTTTCGGGTAAGCCCAACTATGTCATCATCTACGGGGAAGGATGTTTCAACTCAAAGAGACAAGCGCGTCGCACCGTTGATTTGTATACCAAATACCGGTCGCAGGTGCACTTCGTCGTTATCGATCTAGACGTTGAGCGCTCGCCCGAGCAGCAAAAACTGGTCAAGCAGTACTACAAGGGATACATTCCTCACGTCCTGGTTTTGGGCGCACGTGGAGAAGCCCTCTACAACCAGTCCGGAGAAGTGGATTCCCAGCAGATTGAGAAGATCTTCAAAAACTCTCTTGGTTATTGACCGATGAGAACTCCGCAGAGCACGGCAATTGTCCTCGAACAGCCTGACTCTAATTGGGAGAAGGATCGATCTCCTGCGACTGGAAGCAATTGGAAGATCATTAGGCGCACTCTCTGGGACAGGAAACTCCGGGCGAGCGGTGGGAGCGGGTTTTGTCGCTCTTGGAACGTACACGATTCATTACGCTGTGCCGTAGCGTCCGCTCGGGTGTGTCCCAACTTAGGAATCAGGAGCCGATGGTTTCTGATTAACTCAGGAATCTAAAGGAATTGGTTGGAAAAACAACTGACGAGGATTAATAAGTGCTCGAACTACGACCCAATTGCGAATGCTGTGATAAGGAATTAGCGCCAGCTGCGACGACGCTATGATTTGCTCCTTCGAATGTACGTTTTGCTGCGAATGCGTAGAAAACCGGCTCGGCGGTCGCTGCCCAAACTGCGGTGGCAATTTTGCGCCACGCCCAATCCGGCCCCCGTCGGGCCTCGCAAATAATCCGCCCTCAGCACAGCGCATTTTTAACCCGCAGGGCTGTGGACAGGAACTGCGTCCAAATTAGGACACAACTTCCGTCGGAGGAGAATTGTGAGAAGGAGCGGATGTCTGTCGTAAAACGTGCTTCGATTTGGCCTCGATGTGTTCCTGATGGGAGCTGTTTTCTGCACCTTTCAGGTCGACGGAATCAGCACGGCCGACGCTGTCACCAACTCGACAGAGGATGTTAGCTGGATCGCATCGTGCAGGGTGCGAAAAAGGGGGCAGTGCATCGGATAGATTGCATGCACACGCTCCACCTTCTCTTTTGCCCCTTCTGGCGCTACCAGGCGCATGGAAACGTGAATCCTGCGGATTACCAGGACGCCTTCCTCCTGCTCCACCTCTCCGGTCACATCTGCCGTGAGCTTCCCATCGCTGGCATCGATTTGACGCGCTTCCAGCGCGCCTCCGAAGGTGCCCATCATTCAAGCAGCTGTCGCCGAGATGACGTAGTCGATGGTGGAAGCATGGGATTCCCTTAGTTTTGCCGGATCAACTTTATAGTGCTCCGCTATCGCTCCATGCACGCTGTAAACAACCGGTTGAGGTTCACCCGGCAAACGTGCGATCCGCAGCGGACCACGCTTGCGTTCAATACGTGACTTAGAGACGTAAACAACTTCGCTCATAGCATGCTCCAAATTCTATTGATGATCGCCGGTGGAATCCGACTCATGATTCACTCACGCCAGAAGGCAATCGCGTCGTCCTCCCATGTTATCCCTTTTATCGCGCGATCCCCAAGCGGCGACATTGAGTTGCGGAAATGCGGCGTGCGAGAGTCTCACCAACCGTGAGTTCAAGGCCAATTGGCCAGTGGAGGAGACAGTGTACCCCTACGCGAGAACCTAACCGCACTAGGCTGCCAGAACGACCTTGCCGATCGTACGGCGGCTCTCCAGTGCCTCGAAGGCTCTTTCCACTTCAGTCAGAGGGAAGAGGTTCGTGGCAAACAACTTCACCTTTCGCTCCGAGATCAGCCTAAGGAGAGGTGGGACATATTCCGCGATCTGTTCAGGCTTCAACGATGGAACGTTGAAGCCCAGCACCGACTGGCTCTTGTAGATCAGCTGTTCGAAGGTCGCAGCCTATGCGGCGCGCCAGCACCAAGGGCCGGCAGCAGCACATGCCTTGGAACAATCTCGTAAATCCTGAATACGTCAGCGTCGCCTCGACTACGCGATAAACACCAAACCTTCGCCCCGGACATGAACCCCACCTAGGAACACCTCCATCGAGAAGTTGCACGGCCCAGGCAGAGAATGAAACATTCTCGTCTCAAATGAGTCTCATTCTCAGCAGTATCACTCAGAAATGGAGACAAAAAATGGGCGAAAGAGCGATCCACGCGAGGCTAGAGTCGATTGGAGTTGGAGTATCCCGCTACGGATTGGTTGTCGTATTAATGCTAATCGGATTGTTGAAATTCACTCCCCCGGAAGCCGCAGGAATTCAGCCCTTGGTTCTGCATAGTCCTCTCATGTCTTGGATGTACGCTGTACTGAGCATTCAGGCTGTCTCCAACGTGATCGGCTTTATTGAGATCGCCACCGCTCTTCTGATCGCGGCCCGTCCGTTCTCCCCCAAAGCATCGTTCGTGGGTAGCTTAGGAGCGGTGGTTACATTCCTGCTGACTATCAGCTTTCTGTTTTCAACACCCGGCGCTTTCCAACTGGGGCATGGCATTTCAATATTGGGGGATACAGGTCAGTTCTTGATCAAGGATCTGGTCTTATTGGGCGCCTCATGTTGGATAGCCGCAGAAGCCCTTCGTGCTATCGGAAGGAGAATCGACCTGCCAGTCTGACCTTTCGTGCCCCGTCGATACACCAAAGACTTCGGAATCGAAAGCCTGTGAGCTGCTGGTCAGTCAGCTGTTTGCTTTTTCGAACTCCTTGGCCAGCATGTGTCTCATGCGGAGGCTGAATCCGGCCGGCAACTCGAATCTGTGCTCGTCGGCCAGCAAGACAAGCACATTGTGCGTGCTGTCCAGCAACACCGCACACTTGCGGCACTGCTCCAGGTGGACCTCAAGCAAGCGCCGCATGCGTGGAGACATGTCGTCATCGAGATAATTCGAGATCTCCCGGCGAACCTCTTCGCAACTCAGGGTGATCATGGCTGTGCCTTTCTTAATCCAGTGTGCCTGGCCCATGACCGCGAAACAAAGTAATCGCGAACCATTAGTCGGGCGCGCAAAAGTCGAGTCTTTACCGCCGGCACGCTTATTTCCAGTGCAGCCGAGGTTTCGGCAATGTTGAACTCGTCGATGTCGCGCAGGATCAGAACCTCCCGGTATATCTCCGGAAGCGCCGCCAATGCTTCCTCAAGACGCGCCGCGAGTTCCTTTTGTGCGAGTGCTTCGACGGGGATCTCTCGCCACTCGGCGAGTTCAATTGGAGTATATTCGCCCTCGTTGTCGGGGGACTTTAGAAGCTCCAAAGACACCTCGCGTCTTCGTCGCAGACGCATCCGGGCCTCGTTCCCCACGATGCTCAGTAACCAGCTAGAGAATTTTGCCTCCCCACGGAATGTGCGCAAGCCTCTGAACGCCTTCAGGATCGCCTCTTGCGACACCTCTTCGGCGTCGGCCTCGGTCCGCAAAATCGCATAGGCCGTGTAATACACCCGCCGCTCGATCGGTGCAATGAGTTCGTAATACCGTTCATGATTTCCAGCCAGGATCTCGGCGATGAGCTCTCGCTCGCCCTCCAGGATGCGATCATTTTCGGATTCTCTTACCAGGGTGTTCTGCATTCGCACACAGCCGCGCAGTCCCACTACTGGTGGGCATGTCAGAGTCGAGTCCGATGGTAGGATTCACGACCTGCCGGAAAGTTTCAGAGTCTCCGACTGGACTGGACGTACAGATTTCTGAAACGGTCGAAACTTATCGAATGCTGTGGCATCAGATTCAAATGCGAGGTGGGCGTGCCTGTTACTGATGCTGATCTCATTTCACCCGTCGAAGAAACTCAGAAATCATCCTCTCCATCTTTGCTGCTCTCGAGCGCAGCTTTTGTCGGCAGCCTCGTAGAAGGAGCGTGTGCAATCCTTGTTGCCAGTGCGTCCGCCAAGCTCTTCGTCGGACTCGGAGCTGTAGCGGGCGCAGTAAAGGCTTCGCGCTTGCACTCCGATATCGTGCGCATCCCAGTCCTACTCGTTTCGGCTGCCGCCGCATTGATTACGCTGTTGGTCTTGTGGAACGCGTGGCGTGCCCGAAACCGGTCTGCCGCTCGGTGGCGAAAGCAGCCAATGACGTTGCGTGAGAAATTCAGCCTTGCCATTACCCTCTTGGCTTCCGTGCTGACACTGGCGCTCGTGATCGGCGAGGCTATCGAACATCCGATCTTCCACGTTCACTAGCGGCCCTCTCGCCGAAGCCGTCTAAAAGTGAACGACCAATCCTGCCGAGACGACGACATTATGCTGCTCTCTGAGCTGAATCGAACACCGAAGCGGGGCGTCTTCAAGGTGTAGTAGTCCCGAACCTCGCCTCTCAGGCCGATCGGGAACAACAGTTTGAGCCGGGTGCGGACATCGATTCCGCTGCCGAATTGTGCTGTCCCGACGTTCCGATGTATTTCCGTGTTAGTACCTCCTTTTTTCAATACGCTTACTGCCTTCGTAAAGCCCGTATCTGAAGCCACCGGATAGCCACGGCGATGCGGGCGCATGACTCGCAAAGCGAACTCGCAACGAAGGCGTCAGAAATAACGTTGCGAGGCTCGTGATGGCGTTGAGTTGGGCGCTTTCCACCTTATGACTCGGCGCTGCAGCGAACGGGAACTCCAGGAGCAAAGCAGTGTTTCCGCTGGATAGACGGCGCGCATAGTCGACCAGAA
>Ga0137418_10002171_pt1 | contig 17992 bp, 22 predicted proteins | sample CZODoug3_1_2_16f_FD_122242 | JGI IMG/M metagenome (GOLD analysis project Ga0137418, IMG submission 122242) | Vadose zone soil fungal communities from Angelo Coast Range Reserve, California, USA - CZODoug3_1_2_16fungal (Hybrid Assembly) | ecosystem: Environmental > Terrestrial > Soil > Vadose... | reverse complement strand
GCGTGGGGGCAGGGACGCATCGGTCTGGCGGTGCCGTGGATGATGCGAGGCCGACGACTGCCAGCGGAGAACAACGAACAGCTATCCCTAATAAATGCCTTTGTTCTTAGAAGAGGGATGGAAGTCGATAGTGGTCGAGTAGCCGGGCAGATCGACCGGAACGCTGTACTCGGCGTCAATGGCGAGACTGCCTTGGCCGAACCCGCCCACCCGCGAAATATGCACCTGCTTGGGCGTCAGCGCAATATCGTAGTTGCGGGCATGCTTGATGACGGCGTCGCGAATATCCTCTTCCGTGCGCGTGCTGTAGGTCGACTGCAGGGCTTCGGTCTTGATCTCATCCTCAAGTTCGTAGTTCGCGAAGTATGGTGGGATGAGCTTGAGGCCAACCATGACCATCGCCGCGATAACAGCCACGCCTATGATTAATTTCAGAGTCGCCATAAGAAACAATTGCCAAATCGCTGGTTGCGACTTCCAATCGCGAGCTTTCCGTCGTGCGCTAAGGGCTGCTCTCCTGGCTTTCTCTCGGGGCTAACGAACGCCCGGGACCAGTCATTGTTGCGGTGCTTGGCGCAGTCCCCGGAAATACTCGGTTATGGCAGAAATCTTAACGTCCTCCCTCTGGAGAGTCGAGCGCCGAACGACTTCCACGGTATCTTCGGTAACCTTCTTTCCCACGTTGATACGAAAGGGGATACCCACCAGATCGGCGTCCTTAAACTTCACCCCTGGCCGTTCGTCCCGGTCGTCGAGCAAAACGTCGTATCCGGACGCTTCCAGTTGCCGGGCGATGTCTTCGGAGGCGGCACGAATGGCCTCGTCCTTGGAGTTGGTCGATACCACCACCACCTCGAACGGAGCGATAGAAGGCGGCAGCCAGAAGCCGTTCTCGTCGTTACTCTGCTCGACGGCCGCCGTCAGGATGCGCTCGATGCCAATCCCGTAACTGCCCATAATCGGCGCGACTTCTTTGCCATTCTGGTCGAGCACGCGAGCGCCCATGGATTCCGAATACTTGTAGCCGAGCTTGAAGATGTGTCCAATTTCGACTGCGGTATCTATGCGCAGGGGAGCTCCACAATTCGGGCAATCTTCACCCGCAGTCACGCTACGCAGATCAAGGTAGGCTGTGGGATGAAAAGTTTTCCCCGGCGTCAGGTTCTTGACGTGATAGTCCTCTTTGTTCGCCCCGCCGATCAGGTTCGTGCGGCCTTCGAGTGCCTTATCGACAAGCAGGATGGGCTTGCCCGAATCCGTCAAGTCTTTAGCCCAATCAATGCCCAGCGGGCCGAGGTATCCGGCAGGCGACTGGAACAATTCGCGAATCTCGTCTTCCTGCATGGGACGCGCCTCTTTGCCTGCAACCGCCATCGAGAGCTTGGCTTCGTTCATCTGGTGATCGCCGCGCATAAGCAGCACCACGGCCCGTGCGCGAGCCTTGCCTGTTTTCGCATCTTGCTCAGTGATCATCATCGCCAAAGTCTTGATCTTGTTCTTCGGAGACACACCCAGAAACCGCGCTACATCTTCAATCGTTTTCTGTCCCGGAGTGTGCACTTCGAGCGGCTGGCCATCGCCCTCGGGCTTCAGGTCTTCAACCGGAGCAAGCTTCGAAGTCGCCTTCTCCATATTCGCCGCATAGTTGCATTTCTCGCAGCTCACGATCAGATCCTCGCCCGCCGGAGTGCGCACCATGAACTCCTGCGACTGCGAGCCGCCCATGGCCCCCGAGTGTGCGTCGATCACCATGTACTTCAGCCCGCAGCGGTCGAAGATGCGGCAGTAGGTGTCGTGATGCTTCTGGTACGAGACGTCGAGCCCCGCCGCATCAATGTCGAACGAATATGCGTCTTTCATGATGAACTGTCGCACCCGAAGCAGGCCCGACTTCGGACGAGGCTCATCGCGAAACTTGGTCTGAATCTGATACCAGATCTGCGGCAGCTGCTTATAACTGCGCAGCTCCTTGCGCGCGATGTCGGTCATGACCTCTTCGTGAGTCATGCCGAGACAAAGGTCGGCGCCCTTGCGATCCTTGAGGCGAAACATGTTGTCGCCCATCGCCGCCCAGCGCCCGCTCGCTTCCCAGATTTCGCGCGGATTCAGCGCCGGCAAGTAGAACTCCTGCCCAATCTTGTCCATCTCCTCGCGGACGATGCCCATGATCTTTTGCGTAGCGCGATTGCCGAGGAACAGAAACGAATAGATTCCAGCGCCCAGTTGACGGATGTATCCAGCGCGGACCAGCAGCTTGTGGCTAGCGACCTCGGCATCAGCCGGAGCCTCGCGCAGTGTAGGGATGAAGAGTTGCGACCAGCGGTGCATGATTATGGTTTCCAATCGAGAGAGAATCTTCGATTGTAAACGACGGCAGGTGCCACGTTCTCCGTAGAGACCGGGCGTGCTCTGTATCCTCTGCACGCGGGCGAGCGAACGCTGGCAAGCCGGATCTCTGCCAGGGCTTGAAGGATGGTCGCCAATTCCGGGAACTTCGAACCCAAGGTCAATAAAATTATTGACAATTCTAAAATAACAAGTAAGAATGTAATTACTTTAATTGACAGGGGGAAGCGACGATGCCCATCTATCAAGCGATTCTGCGCGAAGTCAGGATCACCTCTGGCTTTGTTCCTAAGACATGCGAGATTGCACATGTTCTTGAACTCCTCGGCAAGAAGCTCCGCATAGCTCCCAATCGGATTGATCCCAACGTAAGGAGATATCCATGCCCAACCGAAAAGCAGGCAGCGATCGTCGAAGCCTTGCGCAAGCTAGAAGACGTCCGTCCCCGCAGGAGTTCCTTATGACGACAGCAATCGCTAAGTCGGCCACTACTAAGCCGACCATTAAAGTGGCCGACGAGGTTTGGGTCGCTACTCTCATGCTTCATCAGCGGCACCCCGAACGTCCGGATTTCCAGATCGAAGAGATCATGGAATTCGCAAGATCTGCGAAAGAACTCAGATTTATGGGACCGCTGCGGCCTGGTTTCTATGTACACGTGGTGCAGCATTGCGTCGCCAATCGTCCTCCAAATCCTGGACGCTACAGAATGCTTGTCGAAACGTCGCCGGGACGCCGTCGCCTGTTTCGCCATGGCGACTCTTATCATCCTCAGCGAGAGGGCGGGAAGATTTCGCCTAAACCGGAGGATCTGCCCGAAAACTGGTTCCGAGGGCTCCTGGCGTGGTATCGCGGTTGGTGCGCGAAAGCCGCAGAGCGAGCGGTCGGCGACGATCCCTTGCTAGCCCTTCGTGGATCTGGAAAGGATCTTTGGGCTGACGAGCACGCGGACGATTATGTACGTCGCCTGCGTGAGGGCTGGGAATGAGTCGCGTATTTTGGGACACGAACCTCTTTATTTACCTTTTTGAGGATTACGGGATGCTCTCCAAGGCTGTCGGACAGCTTCGTTCGAAGATGCTCGACCGGGGCGATCAATTACTGACTTCCACCCTCACGCTGGGCGAGATACTGGTGAAGCCCACTGAGCGCGGCGACTCTGACCTTTGCAGAAAATATGAGCACGCCATCTCCACCGCGTCGACCCTGATCTCCTTCGACGTAAAAGCGGCGAAGACGTACGCGGCCCTGCGATCGCAGAGATCGCTAAAGGCGCCTGATGCTATCCAGTTGGCCTGCGCCGCAAGCGCGAATGTGGATCTTTTCGTCACCAATGACGAGCGGCTCCAGAGCAGGCACGTTGAAGGTATTCAGTTCATCGTGCCCTTGGACAGAGTGCCCATCTGAAACTTGCGGTCAGGCACTGAGCGAATAGGCTGGGTGGATCGGCGACTAGGCGAGAGCCGTTCTATACAAGGCGACAAGTTTTCCCCAGGCACGCTCGGCTTCGACCTTGTTATAGATCGGCGCGCCATCGCGGACGGGCATATCCGGCACGCACCATCCATGCTGGGCTGGATACACTTCGATTTCGGCCACGACCTTGGCGGCGGCAAAGGCTTCCTTCAGCTTGACCTTGGCATCCGGCTGACGCTCGTCGTCATTCGACGCGATCCCGAAATACATGCGAGCTTTGATCTTCGGCGCGAGCAGATGCGGGCTATCGGGTTTGTCGGTCACCAGGCCTCCGCCGTGGAAAGACGCCCCCGCGCCAATGCGATCGGGCAATGCCGCGGCGGTCCTCACCACCAGCGCCCCGCCCATGCAATAACCCTGGGTTCCGATCTTTTTTGCCTTGTTCACTTCTTTTTGCGCATCGAGGAAGGCAACGTAAGCGGTCGCATCCTTCTCGGCATTGCCGGGCGCGTTCACCGATGCCATCAGCGGCTTGAGTTTCGCCATATCGTCCGGATTCTGGAAATTAAATTTGGAGGCATCCGTGAAAGGAGCTTTGGACACGCGATAAAAGGGATTGGGCACCAGGACGGAATATCCCTCAGCAGCGATGTTCCTGCCGATTGTGCGCATCGACGGCCGCAAACCGAATGCGTCGGGCCAGATCAGTACTCCTGGATAGGATCCGGTTTTCGAGAGTGACTTCGGATGAATGAACGCGGCGTCGCAAGTTCCGTCCGGAGTCTTGATCTCGACGTCAGTCTCGACCATCTCAATGCCTATGTCGGCTGCTGCTGTCGATGATGATGATACGGATGCGGCAATGCCCGCGCTCATCAAGAGGGCTGCAAAGTCGCGTCGTGTGATGTCTCCGGGATGCGGCTGGTTCGTCGGTCGGCTTTTCTCGTCGTCTGTCATAGTCTTGTGCAACGTCTCGTGCAAAGTCTGGTGCAAAGAGTTTATCGCATTTCGCTGGCAGACCGCACCGGCGGATCATCAGAGCCCTTGGGGCGGTTCGCTCCTTGGCATTTCCAGGGGCGAGTGCCGGTCCTCCAGTTTCCAGTGCTAGCGCCGACCGCTTCCTGCAAAAAACCGCGAGGAGCCGGCCATCTCGTCATTCCGGAAATCGTAACAAGATTTAACTGTTTGATTGCTGTAGAGCAAACCACAATAAAATGCCGCAGGCTTTACCTTCCCCCAGAGAGCCTGCCTGACCCCTCGCGGTGGGCTCTCGTTCCTTATGCGTAGGTGGGTTATGCGAGGCTGAAGGGTGTCCAACCGTTTCCCATCGGAACCGGACATGGCATCTACTTGAGCGATCCTCGTCTGCGGGCCGCTTTGTATGGACCCCTTGCAGTCGACACAAAGGCGGCAGTGGAGGGGTACATCGCGGAATCGCGGGGCCTGAAAGAATTTCTCACCAACTCCTGGCGTTAAATGTCCCTCCCATCAAAAGAACTCGCTGCCCGGTGCGCCCCGTCTCCGGTGCTCTGCAGGGGGATGCCGGGAGCGTGTTTCACTTCTGCATTTTGAATCCGGAGGGTGCCCGCCCAAGCTCCTCTTGGACGGGGACTGTTCCTTAAGGGAAAACCGGGATTCCAGGCCCTTCCGCAATGTGGTATAACTGTTATACTCATGCGATTTCACTTCGATGGGCGGAAAAGTGAGCGGCTAAGGGCCAACCCGAAAAGAGGCATCGGATTCGAAGAAGTGCAGGAGGTTTTCTCGCACCCGTACTATCTTGACCAGCGCTCGGATTTGCCCGAACAGTACCGGGCAATCGGCTGGGTGGGGGAGCAGTTGTACACCGTCATTTTCGAAGTGCGTGAGAACGAAGAGGGAGAGTACTACCATCTTGTGACCCTCTGGAAGGCCACCAAGCAGGAGCGACAACTTTATGGAGAACACTCGTAGACGGCGGAAAGCAGTGTCGGCAGAAGCTATCGCCCGCCTTGCGGACGAAGGTAGGGATGTGTCACGGTTCTTCACCAACAAAGGGCGCATGATGGGTCCAATCCAGAGGGTGAATGTGGACCTCGCGTCGGGCATGCTGGAAGAACTGGACAGGGCTGCCAAGGAGTTGAACATCAGTCGACAAGCGGTCATCAAGACGCTGATCCGTCAAGCGCTTGATCAGCAATATCTGGCGCGAAGAAGCGCCGCCTCCGTTAAGCGGAGATAGCCCAGAATCCTTGCGGCAGTCCGCCAGTCCGCAATTCCAGTCCGCACTCAACGTGCCTTGCAGCTACTTGAAGGCGAATTGTCGGCACGTGCGGCAGGTTCGACCGAGCAGATCACGGAGAATATGGTGATCGCAAAGAGAGACATTTTTGGGGAGTCGGTTGAAGGTGTGGCTGCGATGAAGAGCCATCGCGAGGCAAGCTCACGCTCCGCCGGAGAACTGTGCGGATTACCATAATGCGACAGTTCGGTCGGTCAATGCCCGCCGCGTCCAATGCGACGAAGTTTGGAGCTTCTGCTATGCCAAAGCGAAGAACGTTCCCGAAGAAAAGAAGGGTGTAGGAGCTGGGGATGTGTGGACATGGACCGCTATCGACGCTGATTCCAGGCTAATTCTCTCGTACCTGTGCGGTGGGCGGGATGCATCTTGGGCCTGTCAGTTTATGGAGCATTTAGCGTCGCGTGTGACCAAGCGCATTCAGATCACAACGGCCGGTCACCGCGCCTATGCGGAAGCCGTCGAAGGTGCCTTCGGAATGAACGTGGACTATGCGATGCTGATAAAGCTATACGGCGCACCTACTGATAGTCCAGATACACGCTATAGTCCCGCCCAGTGCATCGGCATTCGCACTGGCATTTTGACCGGGAATCCTGATCGGCAGCACATCTCAACTAGCTACGTAGAGCGGCAGAATCTGAATCTGCGAATGGGCGTCCGGCGATTCACGCGGTTGACTAACGCCTTTTCGAAGAAATTCGAGAATCACTGCCACATGGCTGCGATCTACTTTACATACTACAATTTCTGCCGCGTGCAGCAGACCTTACGAGTGACGCCAGCGATGGAAGCTGGTTTGGCAGATCACGTTTGGAGTTTGGAAGAATTAGTGGGACTATTGGAAGGCAAAATGGAAGTTGCTGCATGACTATACCGAAGCCAATGCAGCCCATTCTGGGCATCTCTTTGGCCTCCGCATTCCTTTGCGTTCTTGCCCCGCGACTTCACCATGGCCTGACCACGATGTTGTGGACAATATTTGTATACTGTGTTTCGGCACGCTCAGAACGAAGAGCAGCCGCAGTGAGCTCCGTCGTAGGCTGGAGAGCGGCCCTGGTTATCAAATCAGAAATTGAAAAAGGTGCTCATGCCCTTTCGGACGACAAGCACCTTGTCCTCGGTTACTTAGACCGGTCTTACGTTCTCCGCCTGGAAGCCCTTCGGGCCCTTCGTGACGTCGAACTGTACAGTTTGGCCCTCTTGCAAGCTGCGGAAGCCGCCTGCCTGAATCGCCGAGAAATGCACGAAGACATCTTCGCCATTCTGACGGCTGATGAAGCCAAAACCTTTCGCGTCGTTAAACCACTTCACTGTTCCTGTTTCCATTGGTGTTCCTTTTTCTATTTGAATTTTCTGCTCAGAAGAGTCGCTGCCGGTGAGAAGGGGTGACGCTGGTTGGCGGTACCGCTTTCAACTGCGTGTGAACCAAACTTAGCTGATACCCGTTGGATGCACTTTGACCACAAACGATTCAGAATCTTGCAAACGCATCTCAGCGATGTGCAGCGCGGCCCAGGGAACAGGTGGAGATTATCCAATCTCACGCGTCGCAATGTGAGCCATTTTGCACAGATCGATCGAATCCATCTCCATATGATGGCCAATGACTCTTTCCCGCAAGACCTACACCCGTACGCGAGGCGGATCGAGAGGGTGAGACCATGAAAGTCCCACTACGAATATTGTTCTGTTTGCTCGCAAGCCCCATCGGATTGTTTCCTGTGCTTGTGTCTTGACAGGTATCAGATACAGACGTCAACCTGACCGCTTGCCAGCACGGCTGGCCGGGATGCAATCGCGCGAAGCTGACCCCTTCCCAAGCGGCCGACTTGGCCATTATGGAGCACCAGCGTAACGTCTCAGATTGCGGGGACGGCTTGAAATCCTGCGACTACGACCACTCAAAACTGAGCAATGCCGAGCGCACAGCGCTGGCTGTCGCCGATCACCAAAAAAATGTCACTGCCTGCAACGACGGCATTCGATCCTGTGACCATTCACGACTGACTCGGTCGGAAGCGCGCGAGGCGGCCGTTGCCGAGCGGGTTTGCAACATCCCGACTGCAACGACGGCGGCGGATCCTGCGACTCCTCCAAGCTCACCCAGGCCGAAGCTGGGGTGGTCCGCGCTGCCAGACATCAGCGCAATGCCGCCGATTGCAGGGACGGCATGGGACTGTGCGACCCTTCGCAACTCACCACCCAGGCGCAGGCTAAGGATGCCGAGTTCGCGGAACACCAGCGGAACGCCACGAATTGCAGGAACGGCTGGAACGACTGCAACCACTCCAAACTAACCGTGTTGGAAGCCCGTGACGTGAAAGTGGAAGAGCACCAGCGTAACCTTTCCGATTGCAAGGCGGGTCGTGAAACCTGTGAATACGCGCAACTGACTGGGACGGAAGCTGCTGCCTTGGCCAACGCCGAGCACACGCGAAACTATCAGGCCTGCCTTAAAGGCACCGGGTATTGCGATCGCTCTCGACCTACACCTGCCGAGTCGAAAGCCACCCCGGACATCTCTTCAGTTGCGCGATGAGGCAGCAAGCTCGCGGAATCAGTTTTGCAGAGCAGTCGACGGGTCGGTTAACGCGATTAATTGCCCAAGCGGATAGTCTTCTTGCGTGAGCGGCGAATCCGGAGCCGTATTGACGATCGTCATGATCTCGCCGCTCAGTATCCCCTGGATCGTCAGACGTTGACTCTCAACCGCGACGACTCTGTAGGTTTCGTCGAAGATTGCCATCGTAGTCCTCCTGATAACCAGTTTGGAAGTTCGGCTAAGCCCGCAACGACCGAAAATGCGGAGGGCTCAAATATGTGGAATGAAATTGCTCTCGCTCATACGGCACGTCGGCTGCCATACTCGATGGCGCCGACGGATCCGTGTGTTTTCAGCACCCTGCGCGTTGCTCGATTGGAAACTACCCAGCTACCAGTACGCAATAATTGCTAAGCGAGCCGTCATTTCAAGTGGATGCAGGGCCCGCGGAAGGCAGAGTTCAACTACTTGATTAGACACCATGTGGTGCCTCTCAGGATGCTTTCCTTTCTGAGGCGGGCGACTTCTTCCTGAAGGTCCATGATTCGCTCAAATCGTGCGTGCCAATCCTGAAGTTGGGATAGGATCCGGCAGTGGGTTCGTATCGCTTCGCTATTAGCCGGCTGATTCCGCAAATGACCCAGGTCGCGCTGCAAACGCATAAGAAAGAGTTGCTGCGCGAGACACCGAATTTCGCGAGACGGAAGTTCCTGTATCGACTTTCCCGGTCCAACTATGAAAAGGAGTGGGGCAAGAACTACGTCAAGCCGGGTCTGGGCACGCGAATTTTGTCGACCCGGCTGCGATACATCCCGAAAATTGGTCCCTTCAAGGGGTTGGCGTTCAATAACCCGACTCCTCAAACCGAAGATCTGTATATCAAGAGCATCAATACTACGGTCGATGAGTACCGGGTCTTTCTCAAGGAACAAGGCACGGACACACGTGCTGCCCACTGCGATTTCGATAACGGCCAGGCACTCATCCCTATCTCAGGAAGCGTTCGTAACACAGCCACGCTGTTGGAGGTGTTGGTCGCAATGAAAAATAGCGCCGATTCCCGGATTGGATCGAGCAAGTGCCTGATTCGCTCATCGCTATCTTGATCTTGGAGCTTTGTTTGTGGGATTGCGGCGCGGAAGCTTTGAGCATTAAAAGGGAACGATGGACCTGCAGCTTGCACGAGCCGGACGTAGCCTGCGCACTTTGTGAAATAGTGGCTTCATTCGCCAGGGGCACCGAGGCGACGGACGGTTTCGGGGTGCAGCCTAAGCGTGAACCTCTATAGATACTAACTCCGGGCTGCAACGCGAAGTTCGCATGGACTTGACAACGTCTTCGGCTGTAAATCGTCCCATCATTAGTGCCAGCTTGCGGTTGCTGGTTGTCTGTATTGGAGTCCGATCAATGCGCTGCACGTACTCAGGGGTACGAGTGCCCACACGATTCGTTTTCACAACAAATTTGGTAGTTTTCATAATTTCACTACATCTATTCTACGCCCTGTTCCGATTCTCTGCTTGGCGTTGCACGCTGTGCGTTCGGTGGAACCTGGGGGACGCAACCGGAACGCATGTCCTGCCCGATGTCCACGCCTGGACCTGTACGCGGAGGTCGGGAAATCCGACCACGGTTCAACGTGCGCTGCCCTCTCTAGTACAATGCCCACCATGACGATACTCACCTCGGCACTCAACCATCTAGAACAAGAACGCAACCGTCTCAGGTCTCAAATTGAAAATCTCAATAGCGCACTCTCAGCCCTGAATGGCACGAGCAACAGGGGAATACGCGCCGGAACGATGTCTGCTGCGGGTCGGGCACGGATCGCCGCCGCTCAGCGCGCCCGTTGGGCCAAGGTCAATGCTAACAAGATTGTTGCGATCAGGGCTTCGAAGCGCACAGTGTCCCCAGCGGCCCGCAGAAGAATCGCAGCAGCGCAGAAAGCACGCTGGGCGAAGTGGCGGAAAGCTCAAAAGAAGGGCTAGCTTTTGTATCTCTGCGCCGAGAGCGACGATTCGGGCTAGATCAGAAAGAGACTTCGGCGGGCGCTCCCACAAACGTAATGTTCCGCGTGCCTTCTGCCAACTTCACTACGATGGCCCGCGGAACCGGCGGCAGCACACGCGAACCGGGCGCTAGACTCAGACGCAGTGTCCTGCGCTTATCGTTCCATGTCATCTGGATGCCCATCCATTCCCCCTTGCGATAGTTGAAAGATGTGCCGTCGTCTTGGTAAAGCAGAAACGCAGCATCGCCGCCCGGGTAAATCGATATGTAGAGTGGCACATCGACCTTCTCGGCCGTGAACTGCTTCACGGGGCCGAGTGGCAGGATCGATCCCGCACGCACATAAAGAGGTATTGTTTCGAGGTCGACAGGCTTGCTGATCTCGCGACCGCCCTCGAAGCGTTCGCCAGTCCAAAAGTCGTACCAGGCGCCACGTGGCAGGTACACCGGACGCGTCGTTGCTCCTTTCTCAACCACCGGAGCCACTAGTACGTTCCGTCCCCACAAGTACTGATCACTGCACGCGACCGCCTTCGGGTCATCAGGAAACTGTAGCCACAAGGCACGCATGATCGGCATGCCCGTGGTCGCACATTCACGGACCGCGCTATACAGATAGGGCAGCATGCGGTAACGCAGTTCAAGATATTTCCGGCAGATTGGTTCTACGCGCTCATCATGCAACTGGCTGGCGTCGGGGATCGCAGCGCCGTCGTAATTCTTGATTTCGATCGGACCCGGGTCTCCCGTGTTCCAACCCCAGGGAAGGCGCAGTTTCCAGACGCGGCCGTGGCAGCGGAAGAGCGGGCAGAAGGCGCCGAATTGAAACCAACGCACATACAGCTCTGCGGTGAATTCGGGGGTTGGAACAAAACCCCCGATGTCGGTACCCCAATACGGAACGCCGCTGAGGGCTGTGTTGAGGGCAATGGGAATGTGAGTCTTCAGCGTCTCCCACGTGGAGTAAACATCCCCCGACCAGAGGAATGAAGCATAACGCTGCATGCCCGCATAGCCATTGCGATGGAGCGCATAGGGACGCTCGTTCGGCCGGTCGATCTGTGGCCCTTCCCAGTACATGCGATTGCGCACCAGCCGGGAAGCGATGTCGAGCGGATCCCCTTCATCCGGCCACCACCCGTCCACGCCGAGCGCGAAGTCTTTGCGGTGGGTATCCCAATAGCAACCTGCTGCCGCTTCGTCGAACCGTGAAAGGCTGCACCGATCATGCGCGGTTCCGTGGAGTTTGTCAGACACAATGACCACGTGCAGGACGGCCCGAAAATGCTGCTTGTGCAACTCATCCAGTACTTCCTTCGGATCGGGAAAGACTCGAGAATTCCACACAAACGAGCCGTTTTCAGCATTCCACCCAGACGGACAAAAACCGGTGCCCAGGTAGATCAGTGCATCGCAGGGTAATTTTTTCTCGCGAAAGGTGTGCGCTTCGGCCAGCACTTCCTCCCGACTGGCGAGCGTGCGGTGCGACTGCTGATAGCCGAAACTCCACAGCGGAGGCATCTCGGCGTGGCCGGTGATGCGCGCATATTCGGCCATGATCGTAGCCGGATCTGGTGACACGACGACAAATAGATCGAGCGGAAGTACAGCCCCTGCATTCGCCGGTTGAAATTTAGCCTCCGTCCCCGTGAAGTCAAAGGTACCGAAGGGTTGGTGAAAAAATATGGCCCATCCCGAAGTTCCGATGATCCAGGGAATGGGAACCCTGCCGCCGTGGGTAGCGAGCTGGTAGCCACCTTGTCCGCTGCGCATCGGGTCGATCGTCCCGCGCCGATCGAACTGAGGACCACCCTCTCCCAAGCCAAGTAATGGTGAAGACCCAGTCGGAAAAGAGAGAACACCGCTCTTCTCGTCCCACGCGAATTGCTGGATGACATCGCCATACTCGGTTGCGGCCGCAATACTCACAGGGTGGAACCCAATCTTGAGCCGGACCTTGCCCACGGCAATCGCGTGCGCAGGCTCCGTTCGCAGCCTGGCGATGGGAGCGCCCCACGATTCCTTTACCAGAGAGCCGTTAGTCGGTATCGATCCGACCGATCCGTTCTTCACGGGGAGCATACTCAATCGAAACGTATGGGGACTGATCGGAGTGATCTGTATCTCGACCGGTTGCGCGGTGGCAGGTGGGTTTTCCTCAGCCAATCCTTTGCGCAGGGAGCTAGTCACGGCGGTAGAAGCCGCGACCAATCCCTTCAAGACATCACGGCGGTTCCACTGCCGACTCATGTTCTTCCCACACTCCGGCCCCTGCTCTCGGTGATTCCTACGACCCGGAAACACGATTGCAATTCCGGTCGCCGTAGGCTCGAGCGATTGTAGCGGAAACAGCCGAGTAGAGTAAACGTTTACCACTTTCTCCATTCGGCGGGTATAATTCGGGCTTCATTTCCGTCCGGCTGATTGAGGAGGCAACGAGCTTGCGGTGGCGAATCGCTGTTCTGATCAGTGCTGCGATCGCCATCAGTTACCTCGATCGTCAAACCCTGCCGGTTGCAGTCAAGGCAATCAGCAGAGACATTCCGCTCACCAACGAGCAGTTCTCCACCCTCCAGTCGGCGTTCCTGTTCGCCTATGCATTGATGTATGCCGGGGGCGGGAAGCTGGTCGATGTCCTCAGAACGCGCCGTGGGTTCACCGTGATCATGCTGTTCTGGTCCATCGCGTGTGCGAGCCATGCGCTAGCCACTGGTTTCCTGATGTTGGCCACCAGCAGATTCCTTCTTGGCGTGGGTGAAGGCGGTGGTTTCCCCGCCGCTACTCGCGCGGTGGCGGAATGGTTTCCGACTAGAGAACGGGCAACCGCCATGGGAATCATCAACGCAGGTACGGCCGTGGGAGCCGTGATCGCTCCTCCCCTGATCGCGATCGTTTTGGCTTACACCAACTGGCGGTGGATCTTCGTCCTCACAGGAGGATTCGGCTTGCTCTGGGTTTTGTGGTGGAGCTTATCGTACGGTGCTCCGAAAGAAGAGCCAGGTCCGATGGAGGTGAACACGAGGGCGACGCCTGGATTGACTGCAGACTCTACAAAGGACCTCCCATGGACTCACCTTCTTCGTCTCCGCGAAACCTGGGGACTGATGACCGCCAAGTTCCTGAGTGACGCAGCGTGGTTTTTCTACCTGTTCTGGCTGCCAAAATATCTGTACGACGCTCGAGGTTTTGACATCAAGGCGGTGGGGACATTCGCATGGATGCCCAGCGCGGGTGCCGGGGTAGGTTGTCTGCTGGGAGGCGCGTTTTCCAGTTATTTGGTGCGTCGTCACTTCCCCCTCGGGACAGCGCGCAAACTGGCGCTCGGGATGAGCGCGGTACTTTTGCCATTTGTCATTCTCATCCCACATGTTCCTGTGTCCTGGGCGATCACGCTTTTCTGCCTGGCATACTTCGGACAGCAGTCCTGGTCGACTCTCGTGATGGTTCTACCCGCAGATCTTTTTCCCCAAGGTGTTGTCGGTTCAGTCGCGGGATTGGTTGGTTTCGGAGGAGCCATGGGCGGGATTGTTTTCGGACAGCTCGTCGGGTACCTGCTGGACCACGGTTTCGGTTATGGCACGGTTTTTGGTATAGCAGGCACCCTCCACATCTTTGCGTTTGTGATAATTCTCGTTGCCATTCCCGTCGTGCTGCCTTTGAGCTTGGAGGGGAAATTGAGTTACGAGGGCGTTCCATGAGAATCACAGAGATTCGCACTCGCGTCCTGCGCTGGCGCGGCAAAACCGTTGCACTGCCTCCCCATTTTTGTACCAATCCGATGGACTTGATGGAACTGACCGAGGGTTCCATGCAGACGTTTACCTTTCACGGCTGGCTAGTGGTCGAGGTCTTCACCGACGATGGGCAGGTAGGTTTGGGGAACGCGGCGCTCGCGCCCCAGGTCACGAAACAGGTCATTGATCTCTACCTGAAGCCTTTGCTGATCGGTCGGGACCCGTGGGATCTCGAGCGTCTGTGGCAACACATGTATCGCAAGACCATGGCATTCGGCCGCAAAGGAATCGGCATGGTGGCGATCAGCGCACTGGATATCGCGCTCTGGGACCTGCTCGGCAAGTCCGCTAAACAACCCGTCTATCGCTTGCTCGGCGGGCGGACGAAAGCGCGTATTCCGGTTTACGCATCCCGACTTTACAGCGTGGAACTCAGCGAACTTGCAGCGGAAGCCGCACGTTACAAACAGGAAGGCTACCAAGCCATGAAGTTGCGCTTCGGATGGGGGCCCGTGGATGGCGCTCGCGGAATGGAGCGGAATGTGGAACTGGTCAAAGCCGTCCGGGACACCGTCGGCGACAGCATCGATGTAATGGCCGACGCGTATATGGGTTGGACGCTCGACTACGCCAAGCGGATGCTGCCACTGCTGGAACCGTTTCATCTGAGGTGGCTGGAAGAGCCTGTCATCCCCGATGACATCCAGGGGTACGCTGAGTTGAAGTCCTACGGGCGAATCCCGATTGCGGGGGGCGAACATGAATTCACTCTCCACGGATTTCGTGATTTGCTGGAAGCTCGTGCTCTGGACTACATCCAGTTCGATACCAATCGCGTGGGCGGTATTACGCAGGCGCGCAAGATCGCCGCGCTTGCGGAGGCCTATTCCGTCCCGGTAATTCCTCATGCCGGCCAGATGCACAACTACCACGTGGTTATGGCCAGTTTGAATTCTCCGATGGCAGAGTACTTTCCCATCGTCGACATGGAAGTGGGCAATGAGCTGTTCTGGTACATCTTCCAGGGTGAGCCCAAGGCGAAGGATGGCTGCATTGATCTCGATGCCAACACTCCGGGCCTTGGACTGACTATCAACACAGGCCTCGAGCAGTTCGAGGTGATCGAATAAGCACTCAGTGATTCAATGACACGACTCATCCAGATTAAGAAAGGCAATCGTCGCAGCGTGGCGATGGTCGAGGAGCCCACCGTGCGCTTGTTGGATCACTGCTCCTCGATCTATGAACTGGCTGTTAGCGCCCTTGCCGGGGGAAGCAAACTCAGCGAGTTGGCCCGCCAGAAGGCCGGTAACGAAGTGGTGGGTTACGACCTTATATACACGGGCGAGTCGGAATGGCGGGCCCTTCCAGCTATTGACCATCCCGACGAACCCGCCCGTTGCCTGATTTCCGGCACGGGACTCACCCACCTCGGCAGCGCTCGCAATCGCCAATCCATGCACGCGACCACCACCGAGGATCTGACCGACAGCATGAAGATGTTCCGCTGGGGAGTGGACGGTGGCCGCCCAGGAGATGGTTGTATTGGAATCGCCCCGGAGTGGTTTTACAAGGGCACAGGCGTCGCGTTGCGTGGGCACGGAGAACCGCTCGAAATTCCGTCGTACGCGGACGACGGTGGCGAGGAGGCTGAGATCGCCGGCGTTTACATAGTAGCGCCGGATGGCCGGCCCTATCGCATCGGAATGGCTACAGGCAATGAGTTTTCAGATCATCAATTCGAGAAGAAAAACTATCTTTATCTCGCTGCCTCCAAGCTTCGCACGTGTGCGCTCGGGCCAGAACTTGTGGTGGATCCGGAATTTGAATCCATATCCGTGACGGCGTCGATCGAGCGGGATGGCAAGGTCTATTGGAGCAAGACATTCCGTACGGGTGAGTCGGAAATGTGTCATAGCTTGCAGAACATCGAGCACCACCATTTTAAATTTGAAGGCCATCGCCGGCCGGGAGATGTTCATGTGCACTTCTTCGGGACAGACTGCCTCAGCTTCAGTGATCACGTCCGCTTGCAGGATGGAGACGTCACGCAAGTTGCGGTCGACGGCTTTGGGCGTCCACTACGGAACCCCGTCCATCTCGACAGATCGATTCCTGCCGTTGTGAAGGTCATTCCTCTGAGATGAACAAACCTATGTCAAAACCATCCGTTGCGATTCTGGGACTCGGCATTATGGGCTCTGGCATGGCTGGACGTCTGCTCAGCGCAAACTTTCCTTTCACCGTGTACAACCGGAACCGCGAGAAATGTCTTCCCTTTACCGGCACAGAGGCGTTCGTCGCCGGTTCGCCGCGCGAGGCCGCGTCGCGTGCTCAGATTATTATCAGCATGGTGTCGGAGGACGGTGCCTCCCGCAATGTGTGGCTCGGCGAAAACGGAGCCTTGAGCGGCGCATCTCCGGGTTCGGTTCTGATCGAGTGCAGTACGTTGAGCCTGGGCTGGATTCAGGAGCTCGCGACCAAGGCAGACGAGCGAGGCTGCCGATTCCTGGATGCACCCGTCACGGGAACCAAGCCCCATGCGGCATCCGGCGAACTTCTTTTTCTAGTCGGCGGCTCAGCGGAGGCGCTTGACACGGCGCGACCTGTTTTCTCTGCGCTGGGTCGCGACTCGATTCATTTGGGACCGACCGGAAGCGGAGCTCTTATGAAACTCATCAACAACTTCGTGTGCGGCGTGCAAGCCGCGTGCTTTGCCGAGGCAATCTCTCTGATCCACGCCGGAAAGCTCGATTCTACAAAGGCCATTTCGATCCTTACAGGAGGTGCCCCTGGCAGCGGCATCCTGAAAAGAATGGCGGAGCGGATGGTCCTCGACGTCATCGGTTGGAAGCCTCCAGGGCGTCGGCGGCGTGGGTCGCGACGCGAGCCGGCGCTCGGGGGCGTCGGTGGCCCGGAAGGCCAGCAAATCAGCGACTTGGAGCGAAAAGGCACCGCGAGCGCGGGCTAAGTGTACGGGGAGCCCCTGGTGGTGTCAAGGTCATTTCGGCCGCCTTGCGGCGCGAATACAGCATCGTGATCGGCCTCCATTCGGGCAGCCGACCCGGCCGCCGGAACGTAGCCTCCGCGGGGGGCTCGCGATGAACGGGAAGAGCATTCTGAGCGGCGATCTGGGCGCCATCAACCTCTCGGACATTTTCAGTCTCCTGGGGATGTCCAAGAAGACCGGCGTCCTGAAGCTCTTGCGCGGCGCGGAGACGCGGGCGCTGCACTGGGAGCTCGGGGAAATCGTCTTCGCGAGATCGAATTCGGTGCGCGACAGTCTGGGGAATTTCCTGGTCCGCAAGGCCTGGAGGGAGGCGCTACGCGACGCAACCACGGCGCGGAAGATGCATAACCGCATTACCGAGCTCGATCCTTCCGACTACGATGCGCGCCTGGTGCAGGGCGCGCACGATTACATCATCGGAAGCCTGCCGCCGTTGTACAAGATGCTCGGGTTCCTGGTCGGATATCGGGGCGACAGGGAAAAGGGGATCCGCACGCTGCGGGAGGTCGCCGATGTCATCAGCATGCACGAGAGCACGGTCAGCCGCGTGACCAACGAGAAGTACGTGCAAACGCCGCGGGGCCTGCTGCCGCTCAAGTTCTTCTTCTCGAGCGGCCTCACGACGACGACCGGCGAAGACGCCAGCGCGCGCT
>Ga0137418_10002168_pt1 | contig 18008 bp, 14 predicted proteins | sample CZODoug3_1_2_16f_FD_122242 | JGI IMG/M metagenome (GOLD analysis project Ga0137418, IMG submission 122242) | Vadose zone soil fungal communities from Angelo Coast Range Reserve, California, USA - CZODoug3_1_2_16fungal (Hybrid Assembly) | ecosystem: Environmental > Terrestrial > Soil > Vadose... | reverse complement strand
TCTCTGCTGAGCGAGACTCCAACAAAGACGGAATTTCATTCACTCCTCCACGATCCTTAGAAAATTTTGGACAGCACGATCGCGATTGTCGATCGCGCGCGAAGGATAGCAGAGCTGTTCAGCAACTCGGCGTTCTATCTTGGGTAGGTTCCCACTTACTCTTTTGGGTAGGTATGCTCTAGCTAGTACTGAATGAGCCCGCGCTGGATGGCGATAACGACGGCTTGGGTGCGGTCGCTGGCGTGGAGCTTCTGAAGCAGGTTTTTCACGTGCATCTTAACTGTGTCCACCGCGATATCGAGGCGCTGGCTTATCTCTTTGTTGCTCTTGCCGAGTGCAATCAGGCGCAGGACTTCGATTTCGCGTTCGCTGACCTTCTTCGCCCCAATGTACCTCGTCAGACGTTCCAAAGCCTCGGGTGCAATTGCCTTTCCTCCTCCGGCTACATGACGAATCTGCTGCGCCAGGCTGGCCCCCTCGATTCCCTTTAGCAGATACCCGCTGGCGCCGAGTGAGATTGCGTCGTAGAGGTTTGCATCTGCCTGGGAAGTGGTCAGGATCACTACGCGCGCATTCGGATCAAGCTTAAGGATGGATTTAAGGACGTCCAGGCCGTTCTGGTCGGGAAGACGCAGATCCAGTAAAGTCACATCCGGTCGAGTCGCGGAAAACATTCGAAGTGCATTTTGTCCGGTTGCAGCGACACCGCTGATGGTGATCTCGAATCGGCTCAGGATCCCGGCCAGTCCTTCCCTGACCATTGGATGATCATCAACGATGAGAACCTTGAGATGTTTGGCCGCCGCAGATTTACTCTTCAAATCCGTTGCCCACCTTTGCCTTGGTTGTGCTATCGAAGATATCCGGACGCCGCTGCCAGGTCGCGAAACGTACCTGCATCCGTTCTTTCCATCCCTGAGCAATCCTGGCGCGAAGACGGACGTGAGTTCCGCCTCCCAAGGCGCTGGTCACGGAAAACTCTGCTCCAATCCGTCGTGCATGAGCGCGCATTCCATGCAACCCGAAGTGTCCCAACCGGCCGAACTGGTTGGTCTTCTCATCCATCCCGGAGCCGTCATCCACGACGTCGATGGTTACCCAGGCCTTCCCGTATTGAATCTTCACTTGAATCACCTGGGCATGGGCATGCCGGAAGGCGTTCGCGACTGCCTCCCGGCAGATTTGATAGATTTCATCGCGTACAAAGGGATTGATCTCGCGCGGCTCACCTTCGCTCACAATGCGCAGTTCAGGCTCATCTCCAACGCGGAACTCGGTTTCACAGAATTGAAGCACCTCGTAAAGCGTGTACTGGGGAGTGGATGTGGAGTGCAGGGTGGAAACCAAGTCGCGGCTTCGTGCAATGGTCAAGCGCAAACGAGATGCGATGGTCTCGAGAGATTGCCGCGCTGTCGCGGTCTCGGATGACAATTGCAGCCCAACCACCTCTATTTGCAGCGCGGCACCGATCAATTCCTGGATTACTGTGTCGTGGATCTGGTACGCGATTCGCTCGCGTTCGGCAGCACGTTCCTGGAACCGAAGCCGCAGCCGTTCAAAGCGGCGAAGAGTCCGCCGGCGAGTGAACTCGACAATGGTAACGATCGCGATCAGCACGATGGAGAACGAGAAGATCCTGGTCTGCCAGAAGTAGGGCTTCAGTTTCAGCGTGACGCACCGGGTGATTCCGCCGCGAATTCCTCCACGTGTAATCGCCTGCACATCGAACACATAGGAACCGGGGGGAAGCCCCGTGTAGGAAGCGGTCCGTTGCGTACCAGCATCGACCCAGCCGGAATCCCATCCGTTCAGCCGATAGCGGAACGAGACCTGCTCGGGCGCGACGAACACCGGAGCGGTAAACTTGAAGGTGACACGATGACGTCCCGGAGGAACGATGAGGGCTTGTGCATCATACTGCTGATCGTCGATGGTGATGGAGTCGAGCACGGCGTTCGCTTGTTCGGTCCTCTCGTGCCTTTGAAGTCCGGGAGTGACCATCGCCGGCCCGCTTGCGGTTGCAAACCAGATACGGCCGTTGCGTGCACGCAAAGAAGTGACCTGTGGAAGAGGAAGAACATTTGGGCTGTTCAACCCATCCGTTTCCGTGAATATCTCGGGCGAGATCGTCTTGCTCGCACCGCTGACAAGGGATTCGACCTGTTCGTGAGGAATCAGGCAGATGGAATTCGCCGCGGCGACCCACAGATTCGACATGTCATCTTCCACAATGGAAAGGACCATTTGCCCCGGGAGTCCGCTCTCCTGGGTAATACCCCATCGATGTCCATCCCGAACCATCACAATTCCATTCGAGGTTCCGAGCAACATCCCGAAGCGCTTCGAATGAAAAATCGAAAGAACCACTCCATCTGTCGCGATTTCCTGTGACCATCGACCCTCATTCCAATGGAAGAGCCCGGTTGAAGCCCCTGCCCAGATGCCGCCTGCTTCGTCCGGAAGGAGCGCCCAGATCGAATTGTCCGTCAATCCATCCGCCGGCCCGAACGAAGTAAGAACATAATCCTTGAAGCGATAGACGCCTTTTCGCGGGATAGCAAACCACAGGCTTCCATCCCTCGCACGGACGGGGGACGAAATGTATCCAGCGGGGATGTGTGGATTGGCACGGAAGCGACCGTCCTTGAATCGGAACAAACCGTAATCCGAGATTGCGATGATCGGCTTCCCGTCCGCTCCTGCTGACTCCGAGTCGACGAACCCACGCACCTGTCCGCTACGCAAACCCGCTTCTCTGCCGAGCGACAGCCAGCGATGGCCGTCCCACCGTGCTACTCCCGATTCGATAGCTCCAACCCAGATCGCGCCGCGCTTGTCTTCGAAAATCGAGTCGTATTGCCTGGCTCCGCGGATCAGTCCATCGCGTTCGGTGAAGCTGGTGAAAATTCCTCTGTGCAGTCTCTGCAAGCCGGAAATCGTTCCGATCCAAATGTCTCCCGAGCGGTCTTCGAAGAGAATTCGAGCATCATTACTAGCCAGCCCGTCAGCGGAGGTCAGCATCTGGACACCGGTTTCGGATTTGCAACTAATGCCCTCCAGCCCGCCGCTGGCCATCCACAGGCGCTTCTTGGAATCGATCATCATGCCAACAAATTCGCTGGGTCCAGCCTTGGTAATACGCGTGAACTGCCCGCCTCGAAAGGCGAAAAGTTGATGACCGTTGCCGCCGTAAATCGTTCCATCGGGTGCGGAATACAGAAGCGCCGCATTCTCCAGGGGATATCGGGCAAGGACATGACCTTCGCTCGAAACGACTACGGTCCGTCCATCGGTCAGCCACAAGTTCCCCTGACTATCCTCGGCAAAGCTTCGCAAATCGGGCACGGAGATCGGGAGCGCAATCTCGCGAACGGATGACAGCGTTGCATGGAAAAGATGATCGCGAGTTCGCACCCAAACACCGCCGCTTCGCGCGACATTGATTTTCTCGATATGCGTGACCGGATTACCTTGGAAACCCGGCGCGATATCGAAGTGCCGCCGGGAATAGACGACCAAGCCCTTGTCGCTGCCGATCCAAAGAGCACCGTTCGCATCATGTGCGAGTCCGGTGATATGGCCGTGTAAAGGCGCCGGCAAACTTCGACCGAATGTCTGGAATTGCAACCCATCGAAACGGGCCAGGCCGTCCATGGTTCCAACCCACAGAAAGCCGTCGGGCGTCTGGTCAATCGCAGTGATGAAGTTTTGCGGAAGTCCCTGCGCTGTCGTCCAGGTGCTCAATACATCGTGGTGGAGGTCCTCCGGCAGAGGGCCGGTGGCAGCCGACAGAACGCTGGATAGGAGAACCACGAAAAACATATGCGAGCCCCGACACACTGCTAATTTCGAAATGACCGTCGTAAACGGCCTGCGACTTGCTCTCGAAGGCAGGCACAACGTGATTTCAATCGACCCCGACCGGTTTTTTTCTGCATATTTTTGCATCGTTACAAACGATACATAATCTGTAACACAGTAACAAGGCATTCCGTACATAGCTTAGCAAGTGTCGTGGCTCTTGCGCGCCAGTGACTCGATTGCGAGGAAACGAACGATGAAGAAGAAGATCTTTGCCGGATTCATTCTGCGTCGCTATAAATTGAAGCAGACGCTGTGCTTCGAGTCAGCGGATCATGTACACCTTACGGACGGTCTCGCGAACGGCGCAGCGGCCGCTCCATCCGCTCGGGAAAAATGCGACAGTGTCGGGCAGGATCTCTGACGACCAGCAGCGCGGGAATGATTGCAGTAGGAATTGTGCCCACTCCCTGCCGCTCCCCAGCGTTACCAAGTGTTATTTCAACTTCTTATGCGGTTGGAAATAGTGCTCCGTAACGTTTATTACTATCGCGTAGCTCTCAGTAGCAGAAGAGTGTCTCTGGTTCGGGACCAGGGAGTCACAAATAGGACCGCCAGTTCGAATGTGTACCGCACAGCACATGCACTCCGCCAAGACAAGGCCAGCGATAACCTACTTATGCGAGCGGCCGTCCGATTGATCCGCGCCAGTGAGGATAATTAAAAGAAAACGTGCCCATCGGCCCTGCGAAAGAGCAAGCATCAAGTTCAACTATTTGATCAAATCAAGTCTTTCCAATTTGTAAGTTGAAGAAAACACGTGGGGCGTTGGGAACAGTCCGGGCTCCCGGCACCATCGGTACGCCGCATTCTTCTGAAACGATCCAGAACCTCTCTTAAATTACTCGCCGTCTATAATCTTGGCCACATGTCGATTGCATCCGCAACGTCTAAACTTTATGACTACGAAACGATGTACCTGGGTCAGCATGGACAATCCGCTGATGGTCCAGTATCACGATCGTGAATGGGGTGTGCCAGTTCACGGTGACCGAAAACACTTTGAGTTCCTTGTGCTCGAAGCGGCGCAGGCCGGGCTCAGCTGGTCGATCGTGCTCAACAAGCGGGAAGGGTATCGCCGCGCCTTCAGCGAATTCGATCCTGAGAAAGTTGCGCGGTATACCGAGAACCGCATCCAGAAGCTAACATTGGATCCGGCGATCATTCGAAACCGGATGAAAATCCAATCCGCGATACGCAACGCGCAAGCGTTTCTCGCAGTTCAGGAAGAGTTCGGAAGCTTTGACGCTTATTGCTGGCGGTTCGTCGATGGACGACCCAAACTCAACCGTTGGAAGTCAATGCGGGAGATTCCAGCTACCTCAAGTGAATCGGACGTGCTTAGCAAGGATCTCAAACAGCGGGGATTCAGCTTCGTTGGTTCGACCATCATCTATGCGCACATGCAGGCGGTCGGCATGGTGAACGACCACGTCGTCGACTGTTTCCGATATCGAGAGATTCGAGCGGCTGGATTCTGTCAGGGGGTTGCCGCGGGCACGAGCATAAGCGCGTGCTCAAAGACGCGGAAGAGGACTTCCCACGTCAGTTACTTTAGTAACTGATTAGTAATAATGACTGCTCTCCGGGACTGCGATAAAGTTGCGCAATCCCATGGCAAGCCTCTCCAGCGCCGGCGCCCCGTTGCTAGAAGTTCGTGGGCTCAAGGTCGCATACAGAAACCGCGGCAGAGACGAGCTGACTGCCGTATCCGGCGTCGATTTCTCCATCAGGCAAGGAGAGATCGTCGGTGTGCTGGGTGAATCCGGTTGCGGCAAGACCAGTATCGGCTTGGCATTGCTTCGCTGTTTACCTCCAGCCGGGGACCAAACAGGCAAAGTTCTTTTTCAGGGCCGCGATCTGGCAGCGCTAAGCGATCGCGAGATGAGGAATATCCGCGGAGCTCAGCTTTCGATGATCTTCCAGGATCCCGCGTTGACGCTGAGTCCGTTGATGCGGGTTGGAGATCAGATCACGGAAGTGCTTCGCGCTCATCGCGTGCTAGATCGCAAGCAATGTCAGTCAATCGTGCACGCGTTGCTTGAAGATCTCGAGTTAGGAGACCTTGATAGGATCTATCGTTCCTTTCCGCATCAGCTCAGCGGAGGTCAGTGTCAGCGCATCCTGATCGCTCAGGCCTTGGTCTGCAAGCCCGCCTTGATCATCGCCGATGAACCGACCGCATCGCTGGACGCGCGAACCGCGCTCGAGCTCATCGATCTCATCCGCAAGATCAACCAGCGAGACGGGATCGCCTTCCTTTTCGTTTCTCACGATCCAGCTGTCCTGCGCGCGCTGGCGCACACTGTCATCGTGATGTATGCCGGCCGGATCGTGGAGCGAGGGACAGCCGATCAAATCCTCACGCATCCTTCTCATCCGTATACGCGGGCGCTGCTCGCCGCCAGGCAAGGGGACGTTTGCGAAAACGAATTCGCTCCTGCCGAAATCTTTTCAACTCTGTCGAGTCCTGAGGCCTAAGTCATGGCGAACCAACCACAACCATCCTCCGAGCCATTATTGCGCGCAGTGGAACTGCAAAAGAGTTACGGTCGGCGCGCATTCTGGAGTGGAAGAACTCGCGACTTTAAGGCGCTTGATGGGGTGAGTCTGAGCATCACCCGCGGCTCTTGTACTGCGCTGATCGGGGAGTCGGGATCGGGAAAATCAACGCTGGCTGCATGCCTGGCCCGGTTGGAAGATGCTGATCAAGGGGAGGTCTGGTTCGAGGGCACGAATCTCTCCCGCCTTAACGGGCAGGCCTTGAGGTCGGCACGCGCTCGGTTCCAATTGATATTTCAGGACGCTTCCGCCGCATTGAACCCGGGGTTTACCGCGGTCGAACTCGTGGAGGAGCCGCTCGTCATCCAAAAGATCGGCAACCGGGGCGACCGGCGCGGCCGCGCCCGCGAGATCTTGCAGAGAATGGGCATTCCCGAAGATCGCCATAAGTGCCGGCCACAGGAATTCAGTGGCGGTCAGCGCAAGCGGATCGCTCTAGCACGTGCGCTGGTACTCCGCCCGCGGTTGCTGATCCTCGACGAAGTCTTCTCCGGACTCGATCTGCTGATCGCCGCCCAGATCCTGAAGCAGCTGATGGAGCTGCGCGCGGAACAAGGGTTGGCGCTTCTGTTTGCCTCCCATGATCTGAATCTTTTGGCCCGAACGGTGGATTCGATCGCAGTCATGCAGCATGGCCAGATCGTGGAGCAGGGAAGCACGCCCGACCTTTTCAGCCGTCCTCAACATCCGTACACCAGATCTCTCATCTCCGCGTATGAACAGCTGCAGAGCACAAAAGCTAGAGGGGCCGGCCAATGAAGTTCGTCATCGGCAGGCTGGGTCGCAGCGTCTTTTTGATCCTGGGGGCGGTGTTTCTATCATTTGTTTTCGCTTCGATGGCGCCCGGCAATTACTTTGACGAGATGAAGATGAATCCTCAGATCTCTCCTCAAACCATTGCCGCACTTCATGACAAATACGGATTGGATCGGCCGCTGCCAAAGCGCTTTTCAACTTGGCTGAGCTCGGCTGCGCACGGCGACTTGGGCTATTCCTTCGCCTATAACCGTCCGGTTGCGCCGCTGCTTTGGACGCGCGCACGAAATACGCTGCTGCTCGCGGTGCTGACTACTTTCGTATCGTGGCTGATCGCGATTCCATTGGGAACGTGGATGGCCCTGCGGCGTGGCACCTGGATCGACCGAATAGGGGGCATCAGCATCGCTGGGATTCTGGTGACTCCCGAAATTCTGCTCGCCTTGAGCGTCCTGATCATCGCTGTGCGTACAGGTCTCTTGCCAGTCGGTGGAATGTATTCCGCCGCCGGCGGCGACTCCACATGGCAACACGGAAAGGATTTGCTCAAGCACATCTTCGGGCCTGCGGTGGTATTGGTCCTGGGATTCCTGCCAATGCTCACGGCGCACGTCAGAAGCGCGATGTTGGCCGCGTTGGAATCGCCTTCGGTACGTGCGGCTGAGGCTCACGGCATTGGTCGATGGCGCGTCCTCTCTCGCTATGCACTGCCGCTTTCTGCCAATCCGCTCATCTCACTTTTCGGTGTTTCTTTGGCGACATTGTTGAGTTCGACTCTATTGGTTGAAGTGGTGATGAGCTGGCCCGGTCTCGGACCTTTTTTCCTTGAGGCGATTTTTGCCCGCGATATCTACTGCGTTATTGGGACCGTTTTTCTCTCCACCCTATTTCTTGTTGCAGGCACACTCACGGCCGACCTGATGCTTCACGCCGTCGATCCGAGGATACGCAGGCCGTGACTTCCACATTCAAACTCAGACTGGTGGTTGCGTTGCTGATCGCCATGCACGGCATCATCGCCTTCGGAGGTTTCTTTGCCCCGTACGATGCCATTGCGCAGAACCGTGACTTCCCATATGCAGCTCCCATGCGCTTGCACCTTGTTGACCCGGTCTATGGATGGTCGTGGCGTCCATTTGTTTACGGGTTGAAGGAAGTGTCGGGAAACCTTGAGACGTATGAAGAGGACACAACCCAAAGATATCCTTTGCAGTTTTTTGTCCGGGGCCGTTCGTATTCGATCGCAGGAGTGTTCTCTTCCAATCTTCACTTGTTTGGGGTGTCCGAGCCGGCCCGCGTCTTCCTGTTAGGGGCAGATGGTCTCGGCCGCGACCAGTTCTCCCGACTCCTGGTCGGGGGCCAGATCTCGTTGCTGGCAGGTATTCTGGCCACCATTCTTTCTTTGCTCATCGGCACTGCCATGGGGGCGGCAGCAGGATTCTTTGGCAAGTGGGCCGACGGACCTGTCATGCGCCTGACGGATCTTTTCCTCGCTCTTCCGTGGCTTTATCTTTTGCTCGCAGTCCGCGCCTTCCTGCCGCTCTCGATCACACCGGTGAGCGCGTTTCTTTTGATCATCATCGTGATCGGATTCGTAGGGTGGGCGCGTCCCGCGCGTCTGGTGCGCGGCGTCGTGCTGAGCGCGCGCGAGCGTCGTTTTGTGACGGCGGCGCTAGGCTTTGGCGCGACGCCTTGGTACCTTTTGAAACGTCATATTCTGCCACAAGCTGGATACGTCCTTTTGATTCAAGCAGCCGTGCTTATCCCCCAATACGTGCTGGCTGAAGTCACATTGTCATTTGTCGGATTGGGTGTAGCTGAGCCGGTTCCGAGTTGGGGTAATATGCTGGCCAACCTGCAGCAATATCACGTTCTGGTTTCGTATTGGTGGATGTATCTGCCGGCGTTGGCGCTCGTCCCGGTTTCGCTCGGATATTTCTTGCTGGCGAACTCGTTCCAAGAACGCGCCGCGACCAGCGCGCTTTGATTTCGGAGAGGAAGTTTTGCTAATGATTCGTACCGCATTTCGCTGCATACTTTCGTTCGCGCTTCTCTCCGGGACATCGTTTCTGTGGGCGGCGACGCCGACTCCGCAGCCTGTCGTTGCCGGTGAGGAACTCCTCTCAACCGGCAATGCCATCGGGGAATACGGAGGCCGGCTCGTAGTTGCTTTGCGCGCGGAACCGAAAACTTTCAATCCGCTGAACGCTATCGATCAGCCCTCGCGCGACATCATCGGCCGCATGTCCTCTGACCTGCTGCACATCCACGCGATCTCACAGCAAACCGTTCCGGCATTGGCGAAGAGCTGGAAGGTCTCGCCCGATGGGCTCAAGTACACGCTCACGCTCCGTCGCGGATTGCGTTTTTCCGATGGGCATCCGTTCAGCGCTGACGATGTCGTCTTCACTTTTCGCCTTCATCTCGATGAGAAGGTTCATTCTCCGCAACGAGATCTTTTGGTCATCGGCGGGCGGCCGATCGCGGTAAAAAAACTGAACGCATCTACCGTCGAGTTTCAGCTCGCCAAACCTTACGCGGCCGCCGAGAGGATCTTCGATAGCATCGCCATTCTGCCCCAGCATCTGTTGGCCAAGGCGTATCAGGGCGGCAAGGTCTCTGAGATGTGGTCGCTTAACTCCAGCCCCGGCGACATCGCCGGGATGGGACCTTTTCGCCTGAAAGAATATATTCCAGGTCAGCAATTGGTCTTGGAGCGCAATCCGTATTTCTGGAAGGTCGATCAGAAAAAGCGCCGGCTCCCTTATCTTGATCAGTTGGTTTTTTTATTCGTACCGAGCGAAGACGCGCAGGTGCTTCGCTTCCAGGGAGGCGAGACCGACTTGCTGAGCCGCATGAGCGCTGAAAATTATGCGGTGCTCGAAAAAGACCAGCAAGCGAAGGCATTCCAGTTGCAGGACGTGGGACCCAGCCTGGAATTCAATTTTCTCTTCTTCAACCTGAATTCCGTGCTACCAAAAGATTCCTTGGAGTTACAACGCAAGCAGTCCTGGTTCCAGCAGGTTGCTTTTCGTCAGGCGGTCTCTTCGGCTATCGATCGCAGCGGCATCATTCGCCTGGTGTATCGCGATCGCGCGACGCCTCTATGGTTTCACGTTACGCCGGCGAACAAGTTGTGGCTGAATGCAACGATCCCGCAACCTCCGCGGTCGGTGGCGCACGCCAGGGAATTGCTCAAGGCCGCAGGTTTTACCTGGAAAGACGATGGCTCTCTTCTTGACGCGACTGGGAATGCTGTGGAATTTTCCATCGTCACCAGCGCGTCCAACGCGCAACGCACCAAGATGGCGACCATCATTCAAGATGACTTGAAAGAGATCGGCATCAAGGTGAATGTGGTGCCGCTCGAATTCAAAGCCGTCCTCGACCGGGTCTTTCAAACGCATAACTACGAAGCTGCCATCCTGGCGCTGGGCGGAGGCGATGTCGATCCAAATCCGCAAATGAATGTCTGGATGTCCAGCGGTTCGAGCCATGTTTGGGATCTCGGCGAAACCAAGCCGGCAACGACCTGGGAGGCTGAGATCGACCGCCTGATGAGCCTGCAGCTTTCGACGGTTCGTCCCAAAGAGCGCAAAAAACTCTACGACAGCGTGCAGACCATCGTCGCCGACAAGCTTCCCATAATTTGCCTGGCAAGTCCGAATCTCTTGGTGGGAGCTAAGAAGAGCATCGGAAATTTCCAGCCAGCGATCCTTGACCATGCGACGCTGTGGAATGCGGAACAGCTGTACTTGAAGAAGTAAGCTCCCATCGTCAATGAGTGCCGGTCCAAAAGTCGCGGAGGAGCAGCAGGAGCCATGGGCAGAGGAACGCCTGGTGCGGGAGTGCCGCAAGGGCAGCGAAGAAGCTTGGTCCGCCCTGCTCGACCGCTATAAGAACCTGATCTACTCGATCCCCATCAAGTATGGCTTCAGCCAGGAAGACGCGAGCGAGATCTTCCAGTCGGTTTCGTTTGAGATCCTGCAGGAGCTTCCCAACCTGCGCGAGCCAAAGGCGCTCACCAAGTGGATCATCCAGATAACTTCGCACAAGTGCTTTCAGTGGCATCGCCAGCAGGGCCGCTTCACTTCTTCGGAAGGTAAAGATCTTGAAGGTCGTGTTATCAGTCAGCAGAGCAGCGCCGACCAATTGTTATTGGAGGCGCAAGAGGAGCAAGCGCTGCGGGACGCTATTGCGTCACTCTCGCCACGCTGCCGCGAACTCATCGGATTGCTCTTCTATGAGACGCCGGCGCGTCCGTACAGCGAGGTTGCTGCGCAATTAGGGATCGCGACCGGATCTATCGGATTCATCCGCGGCCGGTGTCTCGATAAACTTCGCGTCGCCTTGCAGAAAGCTGGCATCAAGTGAGCGCCGGACCAACCATCGCGCGATCGTCCGATGATCCTGTCTCTGAAGAACTGTTGCGGCAGTTGGGGACTTTGCCCGGCCGCGAAGCACGCGCCGGCTTCTTCCTTCGACACCCCAAGCTGGTATCTGCGGAGGCAGTATTTCGTATCCGTGACCTCGTTCTTCGTGAATTGCGGGTCGATGTTCACACCGCCATGAGCCTCGCCGAAGCCGCCATGGAGATCGCGCAGCGCCTGCGCGATCCTGCCGCGAGCGCCCACGCATTCCGCTGCATGGCGAACGCGATGTATGCCAACGGGCAGCACCGCTCGGCCATTGAACATCATCATCGAGCCATCGAGCTATTCGAGAGTCTCGACGACCAGGATGAAGTTGCTCGCACCCTCAGCTCTTCCATCCAGCCGCTGATCCTGCTTGGAGATTACGAAGCGGCAGTTGGAGCCGCCGACCGGGCGCGGCACATCTTTGCCAGCCGCGATGACCGCTGGCGCATCGCGCGGCTTGAACTGAACGTCGGAAATATCTATCACCGCCAAGACCGCTTCGCCGAGGCCTTGGCAAGCTACGAGCGTGCCTATCAGGAATTTTTGTCTCGCTCCGATGCCGAAGGCACCGCCGCAGCGCTCAGCAACATGGCCACTTGCCTGATCACGCTCAATGATTTTCCGCGCGCCTTGAAAACGCACGAGGAAGCCCGAAGGTTCTGCCAGGAAAAAGGCATGACCACCCTCGTCTTGCAAGCCGACTACAACATAGCGTGGCTCTATTATTTGCGCGGAGACTATGGCCGGTCCATTGAGATGCTGCGGACGACGCGCGATGCCTGCAAGGCCAGCCAGGAGCAATATCACTACGCGCTCTGCCACATGGACCTCTCTGAGATCTATCTCGAACTCAACCTGAGCGAAGAGGCGGCAGAGATGGCGACCGAGGGTGCGGCACTTTTTGAAACCCTGGGAATGGGCTACGAGACCGCAAAATGCTGCGCCAACCTCGCGACCGCCATGGGGCAACAAAAGCAGACATTTCGCGCCATGGAGCTGTTCTCCAAAGCTCGCGAAATCTTCGTCAAGGAAAAGAATGCCGCGTGGCCTTCGCTCATCGATCTCTATCAGGCGCTGCTTCTGTTCAACGAAGGACGATACTTCGAATCCAGAAACTTGTGCAACGCGGCGCTGAATGTCTTCAGCCCATCTGCGCTGCAAGGTAAAGCTGTTTTATGCCATCTCTTGCTGGCGCGCATCGCCTCTCGCACTCATGATGCAGCTACTGCCATGCAGGAATGCACGCGCGCCGAAGCCATCGTGACCGATCTGGAAGCCCCGCTGCTCACCTTTCAAACTTATTTTCTGATGGGAGATCTGCGGTTGGAGGCTGGCGATCGAAAGGCCGCCTACGGTTCCTTTCAGCTCGCGCGTAAGGGGCTGGAAACTCTCAGAAGCAGCTTGCGTGGGCAGGAGCTGAAGATCTCTTTCGTCAAGGACCGGCTCGAAGTCTACGAACGGCTTGTGGACCTTTGCTTGAGCGGTCACGCTGGGCCAGACCCGCTGCATGAAGCTTTCGAATTCATGGAGCAGGCCAAGTCTCGCAGCCTGGTCGACCTGATGTTTCAGGCGGCAACCGCCCAAGCTCCGGCCCCGGGGCAAAGCGCATTGGTCCGCAACATCCGCAACCTTCGCGAAGAATTGAATTGGTACTATCACCGTATCGAGCAGGAACAATTGCAGACGGAAGAACGTTCGCCGGAACGCATCGAACGGCTGCGCGAAGAAGCTAAAGAACGCGAGAGCCGCTTCGTGCGGACCTTGCGCGAGATGCCGAGCGACGAGCTCGCCAGCACGGCACTGGTTCCTCCGAGCACCATGACGGTCGAAGAAGTGCGCGCCGCTTTGGCTCCCGATACGGCAATATTGGAGTACTTCTTCACCGGCGACAAAGTCCTCGCCACAGTCATCACCAAAGAGACTTTGCAGCCGGTGCCGGTGACCTTGCTGTCGCGCGTCAACGGTTTGCTGCAACTGCTGCAGTTTCAACTTGCGAAATTTCAACTCGGCGCAGAATATGCTCGAAGGTTTGAAAAGCAGCTCTTAGGAGCCGCACAAAGTCATCTGCAGGAACTCTACAAGGAATTGATCGCGCCCGTCCGTCTCCGCTTGGCACGATCCAAGAATGTCGTCATCGTTCCGCATGGGATGTTGCACTATCTCCCGTTTCACGCTTTCTTCGACGGGGAGCGTTATCTTTGCGACGTATTCCAGGTGTCGTACGCACCCAGCGCCAATGTTTTTGCCATCTGCCAGAAAAGACAGAGCGACTCCACCGGTCCGGCTTTGATCTTCGGTATCCCAGATGCCCGCGCGCCTTTCATCCTTGACGAGGTGCAGGCGGTGGCCGGCATTTTGCCGGGAAACAAGATATTTCTGGGTAGCAATGCGACCGCCGCAAAGCTGCGGGAAGAGGGCGCTCATGCTCGACTGATCCACATCGCGACGCACGGCTTCTTTCGGCAGGACAACCCGATGTTTTCCGGCATTCGTCTCGGAGATGGCTACTTAAGCCTGCACGACATCGATCAACTTCACTTGCCTGCGCAACTGATAACGCTGAGCGGGTGCGCTACCGGTCTTACCGTGGTGGCCGCCGGTGACGAATTGCTGGGTCTAGTGCGCGGACTATTGCATGCTGGTGGCGAGGCGCTTCTGCTAAGCCTGTGGGACGTTCACGACCGCACCACCTCCGAATTCATGAAGCACTTTTATTCCCACTACTCTGCTCAAAGGAACAATGTGGCCGCACTGCAAAGTGCCATGAGCGCGATCCGGGCGCAATCGCCGCATCCTTATTTCTGGGCCCCCTTCAAGCTTGTGGGTCGCATCGATCCTCGCAAACCCTAGCGTACCTCGCTGTAAACAAAGGAATTAAAAACTTCGCTGCGGCTATATTTTTTAGTGCTCTCCCGTCTCTTATTCCCAAAATCCCAAACCGCCACAGCACCCGAACCTGGTTGCTGTCCCCCCAAGGAGGGCGGAAAAATGATGACCCACTTCGAAAGCACGGAATGGCTGGATCTTGCCCGCGGGGCAGTATCGCCCGAGGCAACAACGAAGATGCAGGAGCACCTTGAAACTGGTTGCGACAAATGCGCTGAAATGGCTGCGGAAATGAACAAGCTCGCTGCGATGTCCAAACGGGAACCGTTGTACGCGCCGCCGCAAGGAACGGTGCGTGCGGCAAAGGCGCTCATGTCTGCGCAAAGACTCGCAGCGTCGCCGCGCGCCGAAAGGCACATTTTGCAAGTGCTGTTTGATTCGGCGACGCAACCACTATTGGCGGGTGTTCGCGGCGCCATGGCAGGAAGGCAGCTCTTGTATCAGAAGGACAACTGTTGCATCGATATTCGGCTCGAAGCGAAAGCGGGAAAACGAGTCGAGATGGTCGGGCAAGTGCTCGATTCCGGGGCGATTGGTCGCGGCTTGGATCAGATCCCAGTAAGCCTGCAGAAGGACGAAAAAATATTTGCTCACACGCTGACCAACCACTTCGGGGAATTCCGGCTGGTGCTCGAAGATACCGACAACGTGCTGATGATCGTGGATGTAACGGTAGATCGAAGATTGGTAGTGCCGCTGCCCAGTTAATGCAGCAAGGTATTTAGATTGAAGGAATTACAGGACGTTACCAAAGTAACTTGAAGCAGTGCCGGTTGGCGGTTTTCAATAGTACTTTCGTGACTCGTCCTGGGTGATTTGCGGGAGAGAGAGAAAATGAAACGCACCTGTGGTCTCTTGTTGTCGTTCGTACTGGTTCTAGGCACGGCGAATGCCGCGGCGGATACGCGCATCATCGTCCGCAACACGCTCGGCAGCTTCGCGATGAACACGACCTGTTTGCTGCTGGGATGCAGAGTGCAGCGTGGCCTCGGCGATCCCAATTCGCAGCTGTTCCTTATCACGACGCCTTCCGTGTTGAATCCGGTGACTTTCATATTGAAACTGCTCCTTCAGCCGGGCATAGCTGGAATTGAGATCGATCAGAAGTCCAAAGTCACGGCGGCCGATGCCGGTTCCGTGCCCCCTGCGCTGACCGACAACGCTCCATACAACTATTACGGTGCCACCGTTAAGCACGGATACGTCTTCCAGCCCGCCACCTCGATCATCGGCCTGGGCAACACGCAGGCCAAATGGGGCACTAGGGGCGGCGGAACAGTGGCAGTGATCGATACCGGCGTGGATCCCGATCATCCGGTCCTGAAGCCGGTTTTGTTACCTGGCTATGACTTCACGCGAAACTCGAATAGCGCCAACGAAAAGGGTGACGTAACTCAATCAACAGTGGCGGTGCTAGACAATGCGCAACCTGCTTACGTGAACCAATCCACCGTTGCGGTGCTGGATCAATCCACCGTTGCGGTGCTCGATGATCAAAAATATGCCGCATTCGGCCACGGGACCATGACTGCCGGCGTCATTCACCTCGTCGCACCTTCCGCCAAGATCATGCCGTTGAAGGCATTCGGAGCGGACGGATCAGGATATGTTTCCGACGTGATGCGCGCCATCTACTACGCGCAGAAGAATGGCGCCACGGTCATCAATATGAGCTTCAGCTTCCAGGCATATTCGCCCGAGCTGAAAAATGCCGTGAACTATGCGACGAACCGAGGTGTGATCTGCGTGGCTTCTGCTGGCAACGAGTCCACTTCCGCCCTGGTCTATCCCGCGGCATTCAGCAACGTGATGGGTGTTGCTTCCACCTCCAACTTTGACGCGCTGTCCAACTTCTCGAACTATGGCTCTGGCGACGTCTTCGTAGGCGCGCCTGGAGAGGGTATCGTCACCACATATCCGTACGGAACGTATGCGGCAGTGTGGGGCACATCGTTCAGCGCTCCCTTCGTCTCTGGTACCGCCGCGCTGCTCGAGGGTGTCTCCAGCTCTTCGAACGAGGCGACCTCAGAGACTTCGATCAGCAATGCCAAGGACCTGGGGCCAGCTCTCAACCATGGCCGCCTCGACGTCTATCAGGCAATGCAGGCTTGGCGCACTCGCTTGGGACTGCAATAACAACATGAGCGCCATGATCACTCCACCGGTGAACGAACTGTCCGGCTTCGGCGGGTTCGCATCAGACCTGCGCGTCAAGGAACTTGAACAACAAGTCCTTTCCATGCGCACGGCGGTGATCTGCGGCTTCAATCAGCTGCTCGATCTGAAAGATCTCAACACCGGCGTGCATAGTACGCGCCTGGCTGAATGGGCTGTGCGGGTCGCTGAAGCCCTCGGTATCGACGAGACGGTACTTCGGGACGTCGAGGCCGCTGCGGTCCTGCATGATATTGGCAAGATCGGCGTACCGGATGCGATCCTGAACAAACCGGGCAAGCTCACCGAAGACGAACGCCAGATCATCAACAAACATCCCGAATATGGATGGGCGATCCAACGGCTCATCCCGGGACTGGAGCGCACCAGCCTCTTCACATTGCACCACCACGAAAATTTCGACGGAACCGGCTATCCCGGGCGGTTACGGGGATGCGACACACCCATCGGTTCCCGTATCGTCTCCGTGATCGATGCTTTCGATGCCATGGTCTCGAACCGGCCGTATCGAAAAGGCCTTCCTGTGGAAGAAGCCATTCGCCGCCTGATCATGGATAGCGGAACGCAATTTGATCCGGAGGTCGTCTGTTGCTTCATCAAGATCGCGGAACCCGAAGTTGCCGATGTCTTCGCTGCAACTGGAACTTCAATGTCCGTGATCTTGTAGCAGCCAACCTGTCCTCACCTGCGGTTCACCTCGGCGCGAGAGCATTCACCCCAGCCGGTCGTTATCTTCCCAGGCAATAGCAAAAGCTGAAACTAAGGTCTTCGCTCGGGACGCGGCCAAAAAAATTGTCGTTAAGCGGCGCAATTTGTGAACTATCTGTTGTAAGATGCTCGGGCTCTACTATCCCCCATAGTAGGGCATTCGTCCTAGTGGGACATATGTAAGAACAATTGGCGGACCCATCCAGTGCTGCCCCGCCGCCGTTTCCACTGTCGCGCGGCCGCCCAGAGAATCCTCCATGGATTTCAAACTGCAGTTGATTCTTTCCATTTGTGCTAGGAGGCACCACCAATGACATCGCACACACCGCAGCGATTGGCACAACTTGTGTTGAGTCTATTTGCTGTATCACTCTTCGTGATCCCTGCCGCAGCCTCGCAGAAAAAGTCCCCTCACCTAACCCCCAAATTTTCAAACGCAGTAGCTTTTGACATATCAGCGCCACTGCGCGACTTGGCACCGGCAAAAAAGCATGTATTCCCGCCATCGTCGGAAGTGCGCGATCTGGAGATCCGGCGAGAGCGCGACTTAGTACCGGAAGTCAAAGACAAAGGGTTTACCGGCGATGCGGCCTTGCAGTCCTCCACCCAAAGGCCTGCTGCGCCAACGACGCTGACTATCCC
>Ga0137418_10002167_pt1 | contig 18009 bp, 19 predicted proteins | sample CZODoug3_1_2_16f_FD_122242 | JGI IMG/M metagenome (GOLD analysis project Ga0137418, IMG submission 122242) | Vadose zone soil fungal communities from Angelo Coast Range Reserve, California, USA - CZODoug3_1_2_16fungal (Hybrid Assembly) | ecosystem: Environmental > Terrestrial > Soil > Vadose... | reverse complement strand
TGCCCATGCCAGGGTATTGCGACGCTTGCCCTGGAAACACAAATGCAATTTTTCCCATTTCTACCTCGACCCTGCCGTCAGGCGGTCACGCCGGCGACAGAGAGCTCCTCTTCGATTTTCTCGTTGATACCCGCTTTGGCCAGTCCCGCAGCGACGCGGATCGCATTCTTCACCGCGTTTGCATTCGAACGCCCGTGCGCTATCACGCATACTCCGCGCACGCCCAGCAACGGAGCGCCGCCCGATTCCGCATAATCGATCTTTTTCTTCAACCCTTTCAATGCTCCTCTGGAAAACAAGAATCCCACCTGCGATGCCAGCGAGCTATTGATCGATTTCCGCAACAACCCAAAAATCTGAAACGCCAGCCCCTCGCAAATCTTCAACGCGATGTTTCCCACAAATCCGTCGCAGACGATCACATCCACTTCGCCCGAAAAGAGGTCGCCGCCTTCCACATTCCCCACAAAATGCACCGGGCTCTGCTTCAATCGCGTGTAGACTTCGCGCGTCAACTCGTTGCCCTTAATCTCTTCCTCGCCGATGGAGAGCAATCCCACCCGCGGCCGCCGGTGCCCGAACGTCGCCCGGTAATAAATCTCTCCCATCACCGCAAACTGCACCAAATGCTCCGGCTTGGAATCCACATTGGCGCCCACATCGAGCAAAACCGAAACGCCGCCTTTGGCATTCGGAAACGGCGCGGCCAGCGCCACGCGATCAACCGATTCCAGAGCCCCGAGCAAAAATCGCGCCACGGTCATTACTGCACCGGTGTTACCCGCGCTCACCAACCCGTCGGCTTTCGTTTCGCGCACCAGCCGCGCAGCCACGTGTACCGAGCTATCTTTCTTCCTGCGAAACGCCTGCGCCGGGTGATCCGTCATGGTGATCACTTCGCTCGCCGGCACAATCTCAATCGGCAAGTTGGGCGCAGCGTGTTTGGCCAACTCCGCCCGCACCACGTTCGGCTGCCCAACCAACAAAATTCGCACGCCGTATTCCCGCGCGGCCAGCACACTCCCTTCAACCTCGGGGCGGGGCGCGTTGTCTCCGCCCATGGCGTCCACAGCGATGGTGATCATGGAGGCTAGACCTGGCAGTACCGGAAAAATCGTTGGAAAGACCGTAGTCGAATCCGCCAGGCGAACTGTCCGCCTAGGCAGATCCGTCTGCGCTAGGCAGACTTATCTTGTACCGCGCGCCCCTTGTAGTAGCCGCAGTGCGGGCACACCTGGTGCGGCTGCTTGATTTCGTGGCAGTGCGGACATTCCCCCGTCGCGGGCTTCGTCAAAAAATCATGCGCCCGCCGCGTGCTCGTCCGCCTCTTCGAATGCCGTCGTTTTGGGTTAGGCATAGCAATACTCCTCGTTCCTGCCCTCGTGGGCCTGCCCACTTTGGGCCTGCCCCACTTTGGGCGGATTGTATAAGGCTTTCGCCTTGGAAAACTATTGTTTTTTCAGCCAATCCTGCTTGAGGCGCGCGAGTGGAGCCAAACGGGGATCCGTCGCGTGGGTCTCACAGCGGCACTCTTCATGGTTCAGGTTCGCGCCACAACTGGCGCACAGCCCGCGGCAATCGCTGCGGCAAATCACTTTCATCGGCAACGCCAGCAGCACTTGTTCGCGCAGCACATCCGCCAGGAAGAGTCCCTCTCCTTCGAAAAAACCAATTTCCGCGTCATCTTCTTTCAGCCGCGCCTCTTCCGGTTTTACGCCCTTCGGCAGCGGGCTATAGAAGAGATCAAACGTACGGCTGACTTCCTCGACCACCGGCTCAAGGCAGCGCGCGCACACCAGTTCCACCTTGGTCTCAATGTCACCCGCGATCCGTATTTGCCCGTCCAAAAGCTCCGCGGTGGCATTCACTTCCAGCGGCTCGATCTGCTTGATCTCCGCCGTCTGGTAATCGATGCTGCCCGGAGCGTAGCTCTTCCGTATTGGGAGCTTGCGGACGGCAAGGTCCTTAACGTCAAGGAACATGTCTTCAGCGCCTCCGGCGCGCACGCTCATGCTTTCTTCATTATTGAGTCGCTCGCCTGCCATGTCAAGGAACCTGCCAGATAGGTGATCGATCAATTTGATGTGAGGGTCAACGCCATTGGATGCTTTGGCTGATATAGACCTACTTTACCTCCGCCCGGAAGCCGGATGTGAGTGATCGACCCCCACCTTGCTTCTTGCACTTCTGAACAGAAGGTGCCCTTCTTCCGTAGTGCTGATATTTCGGCCTTCAGGTCGTTACTCATCAAATAGAGTTCGTGCCGGCCATTTTCCTCGGTCGGCTCTTCCGTAGGATGAACCGCCACTTCTGCTGGCGGCAGCGCGAAAATCAGCCATCCGTGCCCCGCATCCACGGATGAAAGGCCCAGGGCCTCAGAGAGGAAGGCGCGATCCGCCGCCGCATTCTTGCTGTATACGATTACATGGGCGCCAAAGATCATTTTCCGCTCCTTTCGCCTGGGGCCAAACCGATTTCAAACGGCTCACTACTGCCAGACAGGGAGTTCTCGCCTCTTTGAGGGTTACGGGCAGCCCGCCTGTCGCAGTTCGTCCAGCTTTTGCTTTGCTTCCGCATTCCCGCGTTTTACGGCCGCCTCCAGCAATACCCGGGCCTGCGCACAGCTCTGCGGTAAGGCGTCCCCACGCACATACCGGCCCGCCAGAGTTACCTCTGCGTGCGTATCGCCGTTTTCCACTGCCGTCCATAACGATGGCACGTCCTCGGTGACCCCTTGTTGCGTGGCATTGTGCTGCGCGGTGCCCACGGGAGCATCCACCGGGCGCGTCACCTGCTCATTACTGCTCGTCATGCCCTCGGCGCCGCTTTCGTTTGGCGTCTCGCGTCCCCCAGACATTGCCGCCGGCTTGGCTGCGGGGCTTGCCTCCGAGCCTGCGTTTGGAGTTACGGCGCCGGTCTCCGGATGGGTCTCCGGCGCAGGTCCCGCGCCGCCCTTCTGTTCGTCGCCCGCGATGCTCGACCCAAACGACATCACCAAGTGTCCAAGCTCCCGCCGATAACCGATCAGCGTCATCAACAGTATTGTTGTAAGCGCAATCGCGGCTACACCTCTCCTGTTCCGCTAGGGCCCTCTTCACCAGCAAAATTAGCCGGCCGAAGAGCCAAATCATTGTAGGCCGCCAGGTCGGGAGAAAACACATGTGCCAGTGGATTTTTCCCAGCGCCTGCCTTTGCAGCTCCTGGCTCGATTTCTGAAACAGGTTTCGTCTCGCCAGCCTTCAGCGCTCCTTCTTCCCACGCGAGCTCCGCGTCTGCTCTAGCTTCTTCCCGCAATTTCTTCCGCCTGCGCTTCGCCTTCGATTCCATTGCGGCAGGATCAAGTGTGCCGTCCGCCGTCACCAGCGTCTCTTCGAGCCACTCATGTACCTGCTCCTGCAGCTCCTGCGATGGATTCAGAAAACGCATCCCCCCGGTTTTCTCTGACGTGTCTGACCACACCATCTGCCCATCGCCTTCGAGTTTTCGCCCATCGCCCACGGATACCGAGAAACGCATTTGTTCCGCGCGTACCGGCGCCATCGACTGGAAACTGCATCCCCCTTCACTCAAATTCAGCAATATGCTGCCGTTGTCTGGCCCAAACTCCGCGTACAGCAATTGATCCGTTCGCTTCCTCACAAACCGCCGTTTGTCGGGTTCCATAGTTTTCTGTCGGGTTCCTTCTCGGGTTTGATGCAAGGCGGGCGGGAATCACCAGGCCAGGCGTAAGATTAGACTTCCGTAATGGCTCGGAGGACTGCCGCGTCTTGCCCACCCTCACCCCCCGGCGAAGCTCCCATTTCCATCCGCCGCCTCCGTCGCGCTGAACTCCCGGCAGATACGGTCGCCCTCGCCCGGTTTCTCATCGGCAAAATTGTCGTCCGCGAACTACCCGGCATCCGCCTGAGTGGACGCATTGTGGAAACCGAGGCCTATCCGCAGCGCGATCCTGCCGCGCATCACTTTCGCGGCCCAACGGCGCGCAACCGCTCCATGTTTCTCCGCCGCGGCCACGCCTACGTCTATTTCAGCTACGGCAATCACTTCATGCTCAATGTCAGCGCCGAAATCGCCGGAACCGGGGGCGGCGTCCTTATCCGCGCCCTCGAGCCTCTGGAGGGGATCAGCCAAATGGAGCAGCACCGCAAGACTGGCCGCTTGCTGGATCTGACCCGTGGCCCCGGCCGCCTGGCCTCCGCGCTGCGCATAGATCGTTCCCTCGACGGCACCGACCTCTGCGCCCCCGGTCCGCTCTGGCTGGGTGCCATCACCATCCGGCGCAGCGCCACCCGGGCCGCCGTCCGCGCCTTGACCCTGGGTAAGAGCCCCCGCATAGGCATTACCCGCGCAGCCCACCGACTCCTTCGCTTCTACGAGCGTGGTAGCCCCTTCGTCAGCGGCCCTCGCAGCCTTGCCTTCTGAAGCGGTCTTAGGACTCTTGACCAACCGTCACCCTGTACCCTTGTACAGAGCCTTTCTCCGCTGCGCTGAGAGTACAATGGGTTTCAATTTTGCGCGGTCGAGGGGGCGTTTATGTCCGAATCCTGGAAACAGTGGGAAGGCCAAGTTGTCGACGCCAAATTCCCGCTTCACCGCTATCTCGGCGGCTCCGAGCACAGTGCCGTCTTTCTGACCGAACGCAGTGCCGAGCCGCAAAAAGCCGCAATCAAATTCGTCCAGGTGGAAGAACCCGACGCCGAGCTCCAGCTATTTCGCTGGCAGCATGCCGCCACGCTTTCCCATCCAAACCTGCTGCGCATCTTTGAGTCCGGCCGCGCGCGTCTCGGCGATTTCGATTTGCTCTATGTCGTGATGGAATGCGCCGAGGAAAATCTCTCGCAGTTTCTCCCGCAGCGCCCCCTCACTCCCGCCGAAGCGCGCGACGTCCTCGCTCCTGCTTTGGAAGCTCTCGCCTATCTCCACGGCGAAGCTCTGGTCCACGGACATATCCGCCCGTCCAATATTCTCGCTATCGACGACCAGCTTAAGCTCTCGAGCGATGGTCTTTCCTCTGTAGCCGACCATGCCGAGCAATCGCATCTCTCCGCGGCTGAAACGCAGCAAACCGTCCCAGCCACCAGCCTGCGTCATCCGAGCCCATACGATCCTCCGGAAATCGCGAAGGGAATCGTCTCGCCTGCCGGTGACATCTGGTCCCTGGGCGTCACTCTTGTCGAGGCTCTGACGCAGCATCTCCCCGCTTCCGCCAGCTACCCTGGGCAAGATCCGCTCGTGCCCGATACGTTGCCTGCGGTTTTTCTCGACACCGCTCGCCATTGCTTGCACTGCGACCCGCAGCGCCGCTGGACCGTTGCGGAAATCGCAGCGCGCTTGAATCCCGGCTCCGTGGCTCCTTCGGCTTCCGCCGCTAAGCCGCCAAACGCGCCATCTCCCCTGCCTATCGCCAATGCAGCGGTTCCGGCGATTATTCCGAGCGTCGCGCCTCAGGCGCCCCCATCCGTTTCCTTAGCCCCCGCTAGAACAGAGCCCGCGCGTCCTGGTCCGGTGCCTGCCCCGGCCTCAAAGCCACCGGTCCATACGCAAACCATCGGAGTTAGAGGCACCGTCAAGAGGCTGCGCTACGACCTCGTTCAGCCGCAGCTTAAGCGCCCTCCCTTGCTCCCGGCCCTGCCCAAGTTCAACTTTAACTATCTTCCGCTCGCCGTCGTCGTTGCTCTCGTACTCACCGCGATTTTCCTCGGTCCGCGCCTTCTCCATCATCGCGCTCCTGTCGAACAGGCCGCCGCGGTCGAATCGCCGGAGCCTCCCGCTGTAAAGCCCATTGTCGCTGCCGCGCACGGCAAGAACGCCTCTAAGGCCGCGCAAAAGCTCACTCCTCCAGCCCTGAGTTCGGTGCCAAAGAGTTCGCAGCACGCCGCGTCTGCTCCTACGCAGTCCTCGTTGGAAAAAAACAGTGACAAGCGCTCTCTAACCGTTGCCTCTCCCGCTGCGCTCACCAATGTGGCCAATCCTCCGCGTGCCGAAGCCCCCGCGTCTTCCGCCGGCCCCATGACACACGGCGAGGTTCTCTCTCAAGTAATGCCAGATGTTTCGCCGAAAGCGCGCGCCACCATTCGTGGCACCGTGCACGTTGCCGTCAAGCTTCACGTCGATACCGCCGGCAATGTTGCATCCGCTGAGCTGTTCTCGCCCGGCCCGAGCCGCTATTTCGCCGATCAAGCCCTGCAAGCCGCGCATCGCTGGGACTTTGCTCCCGCCAAGGTCGATGGCCACGCCGTTCCCTCCGAATGGGTAGTCCGCTTCGAGTTCACCCCGTTCGACACTAAAGCGCACCCCACCCAGTCCACCCCGTGATTTTTGTATAGCGGGACAGCCAGCTATTTCTGCCTGCCCGCTCGAACTTGGCCCATGAGCTCACGCCTGGATACGTCCCTCTTCGGTGTCCGCAGCGGCTATTGGATCTTTTTTTATTCCCATTGTGGGAATTCCCAGCAAGCCTCGCTGCAACTCCTTCAATCCACACTGTTTATTGAATAGTTGACAAATAGTAACGGATAGGGTATCTTAGGCAAAAGGTCGCTGATAGTGTCCCCGTTTCGTCCCTCCATCCTTCCTCCACCTGCAGTGCATCCCGCAATCAATCGATTTTTAACTCGTGTGTTTTCAGTATCTTCTGAATCCCTATTTTATCAACTCCTTTGTTCTCATAATCATCTGCGTTGCCCCCTGGTATTTTCCGAACTGCGTCAATTCTCCATCCGTTCCCGGCGTGAACACTCGCCATTGCCGACTAGCCACTTCTTTCGACCCCTTGCTACCATGAACCTTATGAGATTACGAACCCTTTGCATCTCACTTCTTTTTTTGCTGCCCGGTGCCGCATCCGCGCAGACTGTCGACCAGGTTCTCGCCAGCGTGATCGCTGCCCGCGGCGGCCTCGATAAGCTTCACGCCATCCATTCCGAGCGCGTTTCCGGAACAATCTCCTTCGGCGAGGTTTCCGGTCCCTTTGTCGTGGAACTCAAGCGCCCCCTCAAAATGCACATGCAGCTCACCATTCAAAATCAGACTATGGTGCGCGTCTACGACGGCCAATCCCAAGGCTGGGCCAATAATCCCTTCGCCGGCAAGGTGAATTCCGACGCGATGACCGAAGATGAGCTAAAAAATATTAACGAGGAATCCGATTTCGATGGGCCGCTGCTGGATTACAAGAGCAAAGGCAATCAGGTTGAGCTTGTCGGCAAAGACAAGCTCAACGGCAAGGACGTCTGGCGCCTCAAGCTCACCACCAAAAACGGCGACGTCCGTTCCTACCTCTTCGACGCCAATTCATTTCACTTGCTCAAATGGGAAGGGCAGCGCAAATACGAGGGCAAGGAACTCCCCGTCGAATCCTACTTCAGCGATTATCGCGACGTCGACGGCTTGAAATTTGCTTTCGCCATCGATTCCGGCAGCTCCGCAACGGACATCAGCCAAAAAATCCGAATCGAGAAAATTGAATTGAACCCCGAGCTGAATGACGCGGAATTCACCAAGCCGCCAACGCCGGGCCAGCCGAGTGCTCCGGCAACGACACCTGCGGCAGCACCAGCGAAGCCGCCCGCCTGATGTTTGGCCCGTAGTTTCAAAGAAATTGGAGCGCGTAAGGAAAGCGGAAAGGAAAGCGGAAAGGAAAGCGAGGAACGACTCCGTTAGTTTGAGGCAAAAATTATGCTGGTCGCTTGGCGCGAAAGATCATGCACGTAATATCGTCAGACTGCCGCGTAACGCCAACGAAAGCATCCACGCGCGTCATTAGAGATTGCAGCGATTCTTGCGCCGTAACCTCCGGCAGTGCGCGAATCGCGGCCAGCCAACGCTCGTTGCCGAATTCGACGCCGTTTTCGTCGAACGCTTCGACCACGCCGTCGGTGAAAAAAATCAGCGCGTCGCCTGGATTCAAATCCTTTGTGGAAGTCTCGTACGCAGCCACTGCGTCGATTCCCAGCGGCACGCCGCCAATGTCCAGCTTTTCCATGTCGCCATTCGCCCGCCGCAAAATCGGCGCATTGTGCCCCGCGTTCACGTAGCTGAGCCGCCGCGTCGCGGGTTCGTACTCCGCAAGCACCGCGGTGGTGAAGCGCCGGCCGTCGAGACTGTGCGCGCAAGCGTAGCGGTTCAGCCGCGTCACCAAATCGGCGAGCGACGCGCCCTCTCCCGCGATGGTGCGCAGGCTTGCTTGCAATGTGGCCATCAGCAACGCCGCTGGAATGCTTTTGCCGGCCACGTCCGCGATTACGAGAGTGAGTTTTCCGCCGTGCGCGGCAGCGTCGGTTGCAAAGAATGCGTCGTAATAATCGCCAGCCACGGAATTTTGTGGCCGCGACGCAAACGCGATTTCCGCGCCGGGAATTTCCGGCGGAAATGACGGCACCAGCCAGGTCTGAATTTCGCGCGCGATTTCCAAATCGCGCTTCATGGTCACTTTGTCGGCGAGTTCGAGCGAAAGCAGAAGAAGGAGAGCCACGGCGGCAACAAATTCAAATCGCATGTCGCTGTTCGCGCCGGCGAAAATCAGCATCACCAGCGCGGCGAGCAGCAGCACGCGGCGCGCGGGTGTGAGCTTGAGAAGCAAGGCCCAGAAAAATTCCTTGGCTACATGGAGAGGACGACGCCAGGGAGGAAGTTGTTTTATCTCGTCCCAATCGATATCGCTGCCGTAAAAGCCATAACTCGCGCGCGCATCGGCCGCAAATTGCGACCACAAGTCTTCGATCTGCCGACCTTCGCTGACGCGCTGCCAGAAATTGCGCACATGCGTGCCGAAGCGCTCGCGAGAGCGAAGCGGTGGTGCCTGAGACGCTCCGGGAGGGATGCCCATCAGCACAGAGTATAGGTCATTCTTTTTCGCTGTGCTTGTCAGGAATCGCGGAATCGGCGGAGCGGAGTGAGCCGCCGAATTGGACGGAGCCGAAGCCGAAGCGATCGCGCAGATTGTCGGTGGCGCGTGTCAGCTTTTCGAGTTTGGCGCGGCGCTCGGCGGACAAAAGATCGAGTTGCTCCGCGCCATGCGTGAGGCCGCCCAGGCTTACACCGAGCAAGCGGATTTTGCGGCGATGGTTGCGGTGCTCGCGCAAAAGTTGTTGGAACACCGCAAAAATATCGGCATCGAGTTGCGTGGGCTCGCCGAGCGTTTTCGAGCGCGTGTACGTGTCGAACCCGGCGTAGCGAATCGTGAGCGTGAGCGTCCGCGAGGCCAGTCCCGCTTCCCGCAGACGCTTGCAAGCTTTTTGCGAAAGGTGACTCAGCATCGCGGAGAGCGCGTCGGTGTCATCGGTATCTTCGCCAAACGTGTGGTTGTGCGATATGGATTTTGGCTCGGCGTCGATCACGAATTCGTAGGAGTCGCCGCCGCGAGCTTTGCGGTAGAGCGCGGTGCCCCACTGGCCAAAAACTTTTTCCAGCTTTTCCAGAGACTGCACCGAAAGCTGCTCCACTGTTTCGATGCTGAGCGCGCGCAACGCGCGTTCGGTCACTTCGCCGATGCCGGGAATCTTGCGCACGGGCAGCGGCGCCAGAAAACGCGCTTCGCTTCCGGGCACAACCCAGAGCAGGCCGCGCGGCTTGGCTTGATCCGAAGCGACCTTCGCAATCAGGCGAGTTGTGGCCAAGCCGCCGGAGCAGGGAAGTCCCGTCTCGCGCGTAATCGTGCGAAGCAGTTTATCGGTGGCGGCAAGTGGCGGGCCGTGCAGGCGTTCCGTGCCAGAAAGGTCGAGATAGGCTTCGTCGATCGAAACCATTTCCACGATGGGAGAAAATTTCGCGAGGATTGTTGCGACGCGATCGCTCCACTCGGAATATTTCGCATGGTGACCATCGAGGAAAACGGCGTGCGGACACAAGCGCCCGGCAGTGCGCAGCGGCATGGCGGAATGCACGCCGAACTTCCGCGCCTCGTAGCTGGCTGCGGTGACAACGCCACGCTGGTTCGGTCCGCCGCCAACAATTACGGGTTTGCCGCGCAATTCGGGCCGCTCGAGCAATTCGACGGAGACGAAAAACGCGTCCATGTCGACGTGCAGAATCGACGCAACAACCGGCGGCGTCTGCTCATCGACAGGGCCATGAATTGCGCGGAAGCGAGCGAGTTCCGGCATGCCTCCTAGCCTACGCCCTTCCCCTTTTCTTCGCCAGAGTGTCGGTGTTCAGAGTCGTTCCGCGGCGAGGACGCGGGAAATGCCGGCCAGGTCATTGGTTACGCCGACGTTGGTCCAATGTGGCGTTTCGAGAAGAGGTTGCACTGCTGGGAGACTGCTGTGGCCTAGTTCAAGCACTAGAATGCCGGCAGGTTTGAGATGCTGGGCGGATTCGGTGATTAGGTCAGAGTAAAGCTCGTAGCCTTCTTCGCCGCCGAAGAGGGCGGAGTGGGGTTCGTGGTCGCGAACTTCGCGCGGAAGCGTGGGCGATTCGCGACGGCCGATGTACGGGGGGTTGCTGGCGATGAGGTCGAACAGCGGTGACTGGTGACTGGTGATTCGTGATTGGTGAAGAGCGGACGGCGGTGCGCTGTTTGGCAGCGTGCCTAGCTGGGGCGCAGCTTGCTGCGCCCCTACTGGGGCGAAGAGATTCGCTTCGCGAAAATTGATTCGGTCGGAGACGCCGTGGCGTTGGGCGTTTCGCTGCGCTACCGCTAAGGCGGCTGGCGAAATGTCTGTGGCGTAGAAATTGGCGGCGGGGAGTTCTTTTGCTAACGCTATGGCGATGCAGCCTGAGCCGGTGCCTATGTCCGCGATTTGCAGGCCTTCGCCGGCGGATTTTTGGGGGCGGCCGGCGCGGAGTTCGCGGAGGGCCAGGCGATCCAGGGCGACTTCGATTACGTGTTCGGTCTCGGGACGGGGAATCAGCACGTCGGGAGTGACTTCGAATTCTAGGCCCCAGAATTCCTGCTTGCCGGTGAGGTGTTGCGTGGGCTCGCCGGCTGCGCGGCGGGCGATTAGTTCGAAGAAGCGCTGTAGTTCGGCGTCAGAGACGATTTCTTCGGGATGGGCGTAGAGCCAGGTGCGATTGCGCCCGAGAACGTGAAGGAGAAGCAACTCCGCGGCAAGCGTGAACGAAGGCACATCCGCTTCGCGGAGTTGGGCTATGCCTTTCTTGAATGCGGTGCGGACGTCCATGGGCTGAGTTAAGGAGGACAGCCCCGCCTGCACCGGGCAGGCCCGCCTGGTGCGGGCAGGCAGAAATGGCTGTCCCACAATTTTTAGGCTTGGGCTAGCTCTTGCTCCAGGCGCTCGGCTTCGTAGTGCGAGACCAGCGCGCGAAGCTTCTCTTCTGAATCCTTAATTATTTTGTGGTCCTCTGAACTCGTCTCTGGCGAATTGTTCGCACCTGGTTGAACAATCCCATCGTCTTTATCGGCCTTAACCATAGATACTCCCAGTTGCTGGAATAGCGTTTCAATATGTGGGAGCGTTCTTGCGAAATGTCGCGCAGCCGTGGGAGGTGGATCACGTAGTTCCATTGTGCCAAGAGCCAGGTGAATAGTAAATGGAAAATGTGCTGTGAAAAGCAAATCGTGAATCTTAAATAGTCAATCCAGCCCTGGCCCTGATGGTCCAGTTGTCAAATTCGCGTTCACGATCCGAGCGGGAAACAGCAGAGTCCTCGTCACAAGTCACTATTTACGATTCACGATTTACTATTTACGGTTCTTAATCGTCAACCGCGAATAGCCTTTAACCACTATTTACGATTCACGATTTACCATTTACGATTTTGGTTGGCAGGAGGGAAATCCGCGATGGTCGTTCCGAAGCCGTAATTGAACCTGCTTTTACAGGTGGGTGACCTTTAAGAGCCGCAGCCTCTGGCAATTCTTAACGCTGAAGAAGTGCACTGGCAAGCGGCATCGGTCTCCCATTTTAACGGCGTTGGCTCAATCATCGTTACTCGGTGACGGGCCCCACAGAATACTTCCCTCCGCCGCGGTGGATACTAACACAGACGATCGAAAGTCAGGTAATAGGCAACTGGCGGGCATCGATGCGGCTTGCCTGGCTTATCTCATTAGCAAGCACTGTGGCTTCAGCGCGGTGACCCGCGGCCCAACACAAATAAGAAACCGTTTAAACGGTTTCCCCCCGAGCCTGATCGCGGATCACCGGGCTAAAGCCACGGTGCTAATGAGAAGACAGGGCAATTTGTACGATTAATTTGCTTCTGAAATCTTCTGAATCAACCCAGCGAAATATTTCCCGAAGCGCCTTTTTCCTGCTCGATGTTGCTGCGTACCTTCAACAGTTTGTCGAGCATTTCTGCGCATTCGGCGCTGCGGGTGGCCAGCTGGGCGTCGGCCTCTTCATGGGTTTGTTTCAAGCGGTGCAGTTCGTCGGCGATGTGAAGAGCAGCCAGAATCGCAACCTTCAACGAATCGACGGTTAAAGTGCCCGAGGAAATCTCGCGCATGCGGCTATCAACAAAATCGGCCAGTTTCGTGAGGTATTCCGAGTCGCCGTCGGAGCGGATATTGTAGGTTTGATTGTAAATTTCAACGCGGATAATCGGCGGCGCGGAAGTCTCCACAGTTTTCTTGCCTGGCATTTCAGCAATTCCCGTCGTCATCTGAGTTCCTCCGCCAGCTCGGGATCAAGCGCGGCCACCGCATCAAGCATCGCCTCAACCTTCATGCGAATGATGTCGCGTTCGGCCAGTAATGCTTCCACTTGTTTTTCGAGACGTTCTTGTTCGCGCGGCACGCTTCCGCGGTTGCGGCGCATGTTGGAAAGCTCTTTTTCGAGGCTCTCCTTCTCGAGACGAAGCGTCTTAGTGAGTTCGATCGTCCGATAGATCTTGTCTTCGAGATGTGAAAACTTTTCCAGGCCTGACAGTGCGATCATCTAACTGGCTCTTTCTGATTTGTGTGCATCCGCGCCGTGCGGGGCGATTATGCGACTTCGCGCTGTCAAGCGCAAGACCATCCGCGTCGATAAGCGCGATTTATTTTTTAGTGCAGCTCAGCATTGAATTTCTTGAGCAACGAATCCAGCAGACGACGGTGACGCTCTTCCACTTCTTCGTCGCGGAGGGTTCGCTGGTCCGAACGATATTCGACTCGCAAGGTTACGGATCGCTTGTCGTCTGGAATGTTTTGCCCTTCATAAGTGCCCACCAGTTCCACCTGCTGGTAGTCATCAACTTTTCCCGACTCAATCCCAGCTACCAATTCGGCGAAACCCACGCTGCGATCGACGAGTAGCGTCACATCGCGAGCTACGGATGGATAGCGCGGCAACGGTTTGTATTTGATCTCATGTTCCGCGATCTCAAATACTGGCGTCAGGTTTAGTTCGGCTACATAGACTGGCTGGCGAAACTTGTAAGCAGCGGAGATTGCTTCCGACAATGCGCCAATGCTGCCGATGTTTGTTCCATCTGCGAGCGACACTATAGCAGCCTGGCCCGCGCGCAAATGTTTCACTTCCGCTTCCTTGAAAACCAGCGCCGGCAAATTCATCGCGGCGATTGCCGCTTCCAGCGCGCCTTTGAGATCATAGAAATCCAAGTCGCGGGGTGCTTGTGCCCGGTCTTGTTCGCTCGCTCCACCGCTGGCAATCAAGCCAAGCGCTTCAAACTCATGAGGAAGCTCCCTAGTCTCAGAACCTGCAAAAATACGCCCGATTTCAAACAATCGGACATCTCTGGTGCCTTGATTAAAATTGTGGCGAAGCGACTGCAACAGTCCCGGCAGCAGGCTCGGGCGCATTCGAGTGGCATCTTCCAGAATGGGATTGCTGAGAGTGACGAAAGAGGATTGCGGTGACGCTTCCTGCTGCGCCGCCGCCACTGCAAAACCCTCGTCGTGGGCGACATCAATGAAACTAAGATTTATCGCCTCATTAAAACCCAGACCAGTCAAAGCGCGTCTTAGACTTCGACGCTTAATCTCCGCGGGCTGATATTCACCGGCCATGGCAGACGGCGGTAACTCTGAACCAATCTGTTCGTAACCTACGTGTCGCGCTACCTCTTCAACCAGATCTTCTTCGAGACTGACGTCGACGCGCCAGCTCGGCACAATAAATGTTTTCGCTTTGCTGTTTGCTGAACCGCCGCCCACGAAGCCAAGCGCGCCCAGAATGCGATCCATCGCGGCCACGTCAACTCTCAGCGATGTCAAACTCTCAACCCGCTCCGGACGAAAGCTTACTGACCGCGCAGGCTGCGGAACTGGATACACATCGATAACATCTTCAGTAGCGACGCCGCCGGCAATTTCACAAATGAGGTCAACACATCTCGTCTGGGCATTGACGACGTTCTCGCAATCTGCGCCGCGTTCGAATCGTCTTGATGCTTCAGTGTCCATGCCGAGCTTGCGCGCCGTTCGCCTGACTGAGTCGGGATTGAAATACGCGCTTTCAATCAGCACGTCAACGGTTGACGTAGAAATTTCTGAATCCAAACCGCCCATGATACCGGCAAGCGCAACTGGCCGTTCGGCGTCTGCGATGACCAGCATCTCGCGCTCAAGGGAACGCATTATGCCATCGAGTGTTTGCAGTCTTTCTCCAGCCGCCGCTCGCCGCACAATAATTTTCTGACCGCCGAGTTTCTGTAGATCAAAAGCGTGCAGCGGCTGGCCTAACTCGTGAAGCACATAGTTTGTGATGTCGGCAACATTATTGATTGGCCGTTGGCCGATTTCGTTGAGACGGTTGGCAAGCCAGTCGGGCGATGGGCCAATCTTCACGCCCCGCACAATTCGAGCGGCGTAACGCGGACAAAGATCGCTATCGTTGATTTCAACAGCCGTGAAATCGGTAGTCTTCCCTCCGGTTTTTGCGACTTTGGACTTTGGACTTTGGACCCTGGATTTTTCAATCACCGCAACTTCTCGCGCGATACCCACATGCGAAAGGCAGTCGGGTCGATTTGAAGGGACTTCGACGTCCAGCAGCGAATCACCGTCGCTCTCATCAACCGAATCGATAGCGAGGCCAACCATAGTGAGCCGCTCCCGCAATTCCAGCGGTGTTAGCTCTGTTTTGGTCAGCTCGCGCAGCCAGTTGTAACTAATAAGCATAGGGTGTCGGGTGTCGGGTGTCGGGTGTCGGGTGTGGGCCGGTGGGTTTAACCCGGCACCTGACACCCGATACCTGTCACCTGTTCTTCAATCAAACTGTTCCAGGAACCTAACGTCGTTTTCAAAAAGCAGACGAATGTCGTCCAGCCCATACATCAATGCGCACATGCGATCGATTCCCAGTCCAAAAGCGAAGCCAGAGTAGATTTCCGGATCGACGCCGGCAATCCGCAAGACATTCGGATGGACCATGCCCGAGCCGCCTAGTTCGATCCAACCGGATTGTTTACAAATGCGACAGCCTTTACCGCCGCACTTGAAACAACTGAAATCAAATTCCGCGCTGGGTTCAGTAAACGGAAAATACGAAGGTCGAAAACGGGTGACCGTATCCGCGCCAAACATGCGCCGCAGAAACTCTGCGACAGTTCCCTTCAAATGGGCCATCGTGATGCCGCGGTCAACGCACAGTCCTTCAACCTGAAAAAACATCGGATTGTGTGTTGGGTCGGGAGTGTCGCGGCGAAAGACGCGTCCGGGCGCAATCATGCGCAGCGGCGCACCGCGTCTTTGCATTGCATGGATCTGCACCGTCGAAGTCTGCGAACGAAGCGCAAAGCCGTTAGTTGTATAAAAAGTGTCTTGCGGGGTACGGGCCGGATGGTTTTCCGGGATATTCAGCGCGTCAAAATTGTAGAAGTCTGTTTCAATTTCCCGATCATCTTCAATTGCGTAACCCAGCGAGACGAATATGTCTTCGATCCGCTCTCGCAATTTGGTTATTGGATGAATGTGGCCACGGCGCGGACGACGACCCGGTAGGGTCACATCGATGCGCTCGCGCTGGCTGCGCGCGGCTTGAACCAGACTGTCGAGATGGTCGTCGGTTTCAGCGATTCGCTCGGTAATCTCAGCTTCGGTCTGCTGCACGAGCTGGCCGAAAGCCGCACGTTGGTCCGGCGCGACCTTGCCGATTAGCTTCTTGCAGGCCGAAAGCGCGCTTTTCTTACCCAGATGACGAGTCCGAAAATCAGCCAGGGCACGTTGTTCCGTTTCGGCATCCGTCACACTCAACGACACTGCAGAAGCATCCCTTAAGCGGGCAAAGCGTTCGAATTCCTCGTCGAACGCTTTGCGTGCTGCTTCAACCTGAGATTTTGGATCTTGCTGACTTTTGCTGTCAGTCATTAGTCATCGAACCTACCAACCAATTGCCGTGATCCCCTCTCCCTTTGGGAGAGGGGTAGGGGAGAGGGGTTTGACGCCGCTAATCCCTCCCCTTTTATTCCCCTCCCAAAGGGAGGGGAAACAAAATACTTACGACTTTACGCTGCGGCTTTTTCTTTTTTGTTATCTAGCGCGTTCTTCGCCTGTAGCGCAACTTCCTTGAAAGCATCGGGTTGATTGACCGCCAAATCAGCTAGAACTTTTCGATCCAATTCAATCTCCGCCAGCTTTAAGCCGTGCATGAGTTGCGAATAGTTCAACCCATTCAGACGCGCGGCCGCGCCAATGCGCACGATCCAAAGACTACGAAAATCACGTTTCTTCAGTTTGCGCCCGGTGTAGGCGAAGTTTAATCCACGTTCGACCGACTCTTTTGCAGAACGATAAAGTTTCGACTTGGTGCCGCGATAACCTTTCGCCAGCTTCAAAATTTTCTTGCGCCGTTCCAGGCGCTTGTTTCCACGTTTTGCTCTTGGCATGACTTCTCCTTAATGATGAACGCGAAACTCTGAATGATGAACAGGGATCTTATTCATCCTTCCGCCTTCATCCCTCATAATTGCTCTTAATCTCTTCCATACGGCAGCATTGCTGCGACGCGTCCCAAGTCGGATTTTGCAACCAGGCCGTCAATATCCAACAGCCGTTTTCGCTTATGGGTTTTCTTGGTCAAAATGTGGCGCGCATGCGAATGACCGCGTTTCACTTTCCCGCTGGCAGTCAGACGAAAACGTTTTGCCGCGCCTTTATGTGTTTTTAGTTTAGGCATAATTTCCTCTCTTTAACTCTGAAATCTTGAATCTTGAATCCTGCACCGTCCTTTACGGTAGGGCTACTTCAGCTAGCATCTACCGGCTTATTGCTTTCCACTTTCGGATCCGCCTTACTGCTCGCCACGACAGGCTGCTCAGGCTTACTGCGTTCTACTTTCGGCGCCGGCTTACTGCTCGCCACTGCCGGACGTTCAGGCTTAGCTGTGCCCTTATGCTTCTTCGGGCCCAGAATGATGAACATCTGGTTGCCTTCCATGCGTGGCCGGGCTTCGACTTCGCCGACATCGATCAGGTCGTGTTCCAGTCGCTCGAGGATACGCGCGCCCAACTCACGATGCGTCATTTCTCGCCCGCGAAACCAAATGGTGGCTTTAACCTTGTCGCCTTCCTCCAGCCACTCGCGCGCGTGTTTCATGCGATAGCTGTAGTCATGATCATCAGTCCCCGGCCGAAACTTAACTTCCTTAACGGTGATCGTGACCTGTTTTTTCTTTGCCTCGTTTGCCTTCTTCTTCGCTTCGTACTGAAACTTTCCGAAGTCGATGATGCGGCAAACCGGCGGATCGGCTGTCGCGGCAACTTCCACCAGGTCCAAACCTTTTTCTCGGGCGGCGCGAATGGCGTCTCGAATATCCATCACGCCAAGCTGCTCGCCTTCGTCGCCGATGACGCGTACCTGAGGCACGCGAATTCTTTCGTTAATGCGGGCAATGGGCATGCGCCGGTTGTCCGGGCGCGAGCCGCGACCTCGAAAGCCTGTAGCTATTGCTGCACCTCCTCATTTAAGAGTCCAAAGTCTCAAGTCCAAAGTCCAAAGTCTTTGTATTCGACCTTGGACTTTGGACATTGGACTTTGGACTAACCGTTAGTCAATGCGCGCAGCTCAACCAGCTTGCGCGCCATTTCAACAAAGTCGTTAATCGACATCACGCCGATGTCACCTTTGGTCCGCTCGCGAACCGCGACTATTTCCTGCTCCATCTC
>Ga0137418_10002166_pt1 | contig 18010 bp, 14 predicted proteins | sample CZODoug3_1_2_16f_FD_122242 | JGI IMG/M metagenome (GOLD analysis project Ga0137418, IMG submission 122242) | Vadose zone soil fungal communities from Angelo Coast Range Reserve, California, USA - CZODoug3_1_2_16fungal (Hybrid Assembly) | ecosystem: Environmental > Terrestrial > Soil > Vadose... | reverse complement strand
GGCTGGCGCGCGTGCAGTTTTTCGAGGATCATCGGGCCCAACTGGGAGACGCTGCCGGCGCCCAGGGTCAGGATCATGTCGCCGTCTTCGGCCTGACTGGAAACTACTTCGGCGGCTTCCGCGAACGAACCCACATAGCGTGCGGTCTGGCCTTCGACCTGCCGGATGCGCTCGGCCAGGGCCTCTCCGGTGATGCCTTCGATCGGCTTTTCGCTGGCGGCGTAGATGTCGAGTACCGTGAGGGTGTCGGCGTCGTGGAAGGCCTGAACAAATTCGTCCATCAGCGCCCTGGTGCGGGTGTAGCGATGAGGCTGGAAGATTACGTGAATTTTGCGGAAGCCACATTGCCGGGCAGCGGCCAGCGTGGCTTTGATTTCGGTGGGGTGGTGGCCGTAGTCGTCGAGCACGCTGACGCCGGCGGCCCGACCGCGCAAGTGGAAGCGGCGGTCAACGCCGCGGAAATTCTCGAGAGCGGTACGAATGTTTTCGACGGAGAGGTCGAGGCCGATGCCTACGGCGATGGCTGCGGTGGCGTTCAGGATGTTGTGGAGGCCCGGTACGTGCAGGGTGAAGTCGCCGAGATCCTTGCCGCGGTAGCTCACGCGAAAGTGACTGAGCGGGCGATGTTCGCCGGGTTGCGGTTCAATCTGGCCGGACTTGATCAAGAAGTCTGAGCCACGGCGCGTGCCATAGGTGATTACGCGGCGCTGCACCCGCGGCAGCAGGTTGCGGAGGATGGGGTCGTCGTTGCAGGCGACGATCATTCCATAGAACGGAACGCGATCCATGAAATCGAGAAAGGTCTGCTTCACGTCTCGCATGTTGCGGTAGCAGTCCATGTGCTCGCGGTCGACGTTGGTCACGACAGAAAGAATCGGCGAGAGTTTGAGGAACGAGCGGTCGCTCTCGTCGGCTTCGGCGACCAGATACTGCGATTTTCCGAGCCGGGCGTTCGAGCCCAGGGCATCGACCCGGCCGCCGACGACTACCGTGGGATCGAGGCCACCCGCGGCCAGCACGGCCGCGATCATCGACGTGGTAGTGGTCTTACCGTGCATGCCGGCGATGGCAACGCCGTATTTGAGGCGCATCAGCTCAGACAGCATTTCGGCGCGCTGGATGACTGGGATGTGAAGCTTGCGGGCTTCGGCGACTTCGGGATTGTCAGGGGCGATGGCGGAGCTGGTCACGACTACTTCCGCACCGGCGACATTTTCGGCCGCGTGGCCTTCGAAGGTCTTCGCGCCCAGGTTGGCCAGACGCTGCGTGACGGCTGAACTCTTGAGGTCGGAGCCGGAGATCTTGTAGCCGAGGTTCAGCAGGACTTCGGCAATGCCGCTCATGCCGATGCCGCCGATGCCTACGAAATGGATGCGCTGGATTTTGGCAAACATTTAGAGCCGGGTTTCAGGTCTTAGGTCTTAGGTCTTAAGGTCTTAGGTCTTAAGGTTCCAAGGTGTCGGAGTTTCAAGGTTGCTGGGTGGGGAGATCGAAGTCTTGCCGATTTGCTCCGCAAAAAATGATCGATTCCCACCTGAATCCACATGCCTGTGCGGCGCCAAAATCACGACAACTAGCATACATCCGACCGTCATCCATTGGTTTTTCACCTTCTCACCGTTGACTCTTTTGATGGTGGTGCGGTCGTGATTCCGACCAATCTCGCTGCTATAGCGGCGATGTCTTGTGTTGCTCTCGGATGCGACAACTTCTTGGCGGCTTGGCCCATCTGCTCGAGGTGTTTCGGATCAGCAAAGAGCTTGGCTACCGTGTCGGCCAAGTGTTCGCCGGTCAGGTTCGCTTCTTCCAGCAAGACTGCGGCGCCTTCTCGCTCCAGGGCTTGCGCGTTGACTTTTTGGTGGTCGTCGCTGGCCCGGGGGAAGGGGATGAAGATCGACGGTTTGCCGGCGGCCGCGACTTCTCCCACGGTGCTGGCGCCGGAACGGCACACCAGCAGATCGGCGCGCGCGAAAATTGTGGGCATGTCGTTGATGAACGCCGAGACTTCCGCGTCCAGGCCGGCTCGTTGGTAAGCGGATTGGGCGTCACTATAGTCGCGTTCGCCGGTTTGGTGGATGATGTGAAGGCCGGAAACCTTTTCGCGCAGCGCGGGCAGGGCGTCGATGATCGCCTGGTTGATGGCGTGCGCTCCCTGGCTGCCGCCGAAGACCAGCAGCGTGGGAGGCTTGTTGGCGGCGCTGCGAGGCGCGATCTCGAAGAACGCGGGGCGGACCGGGACGCCGGTGACTTCATATTTGCGGAAGTAGCGGCCCGTCTGGTCGAATTGGACGGCGGCGGTGGAGACCAGGGACGCGATCAGGCGATTGGCGAAGCCGGGGACTACGTTGGGCTCGAAGGCGATGGTCGGAATGCGGCGGAGGACCGCGGCCGCCATGGCGGGGCCTGAGGCGTAGCCACCGACGCCGATGACGACATCCGCGCGGAAGTCAGCGAGGAGGCGGGAGGCGTCCCAGAGAGCGCGGGGCAGGTCGAAGAGGGTGCGGAGGCGCGTGGCGAGACTGACGCGGTTGAGGGCGCCGACTTGCACCAGGCGGAGTTCGAAACCGGCGGCGGGGACCAGGCGGTTCTCGATGCCGCGCGGGGTGCCGATGAACAGGACTTCGGCGGCGTAGTCTTTCTTCAGCTGTTGGGCAATGGCGAGCGCGGGGATGACGTGGCCACCGGTCCCGCCACCCGCCAGAACGGCACGCATGAGCCATTGTCAATTTTCGATTGTCGATTGTCGATTGTTTCAGGGGTTCGGGGGAGAAATTCTCCGATTGGGCGATTGAGTGCTCCCGCGTTTCGAAAGGCGCGAAACAGGGTCGCAGCAGCAGAGTCGCAGCAGCGTCGTAACCAGGACACATCGGTGAGTCGAATAGACTCGCGCGTGGGTATCAGTCCCTAGGACAGCGTATTTCGCGGTGCGGTCAGCTTCCTTCCGCATCTTCACTTAGCCTTCCGGTGTGAATTGGCATTCCGCTTGCTGCTTGTGCGGCGCCTCTCCTCGCGACTGGCCGGCAAGGAGGCCGCCATGATGCCCGACAATGCTGAGCAGCACAGCGATTCTGGAGTAGACAAGAGAAAGCCTGATTGGGTGTACATCGGGTCGCTCGTTCTCATCGCCATCTCGCTGCTGGGCATGGCTTACATTTGTTGGGTTCGCTATGGGGTGGAAAGATGAACAGCCAGCCATACTCCAACCAAGCTGGATCTTCCCGTCGGGAGATTCGGCAGAGCGATGGTGCGGCGTAAGCACAGCGCACAAAGCAGGGACAGCTACATTATTTACTGTATTCCCAGGGCGCCATCGCTGAAGTACTCTTTGCTTCTAACACGAGAGCGTTCACCCCGTGCCGGATGCGCCTATTGTCGGGTTCTCTCCTCAACGAGAAAGCGATTTCACCTGCACGGGGTTTCCTTTCGCACAAATAAACGCAGAGGGCTTGCGCGCCGGGCGCTCTGCTCGGCGCCGCGGGATGGGTTTGGACTCCCTGCCGCCGTTTTCGGTCGTGATCTCGATCGCCTACGTGGTCGCCCTTCTGGGGACCGGAGTTTGTTTCCTCCTGTATTTCCTCTTCTCTGGTTGACTTACCGTCGGCGGGCGCCCTTTGGCTGGTTGTTCGTCGAGTGGAAGATCAGGCAGTCCGTTTCGACGGCCTGTCCGGTTGGGCTAGCAAGGCGGGTGTGGCATGCCGGGCCCGATGAAATGAAAGACAGGACGAACAGAAAGTCTCGCGGCAGGAAGGGCATGGCTCGGTATGAGCTGAGCAAACGGACACGCCGCAATCAGCACACAGAGCCCTAGCCGGGCGCCCACAGGTTGCCCCGAGCGCATCCTCGAGACTCTGGACTTCGACTACGCCACAATAGCCCACAGGCTTTCTCCAGTTCGTCGGCCCGGAACTATATCACAGCGGCTCCCGGTCGCCTGCGAAACGCTTCCCATGACCCCCGAATATCATTGCCGTGCCTTGCGACCCCAACCGCCAAACCAGCCCTCCCTGCTGTATGAAAGCTTCGGAAATCCGATCAGGACCCAAGCGGCTGTCAAACTCGGCGACTACCCGCAGCGCGGCGTCTGCTGTCACAAAGAACGGCAGTCTTATCGCGAACCGAAGGAGGCGTATTTCGACCCAGATTACAACAGGATCGATCCGGGATCACTTGCGTCCTTGGGGTGGAAATCGAGCCTCACGCTCCGCCAGCATCCGCGCGTTTCGAAAGGGCACGAAACGGGGCTGCCGGCAGCATTGTGACCCCACTCAATTGCAAAGTGCGCGGAGGAATGGGCCAACCGTCGATCAAAACCACTCCGGAAAAATGAGCTCCACAAGGCCGGGAACCCAGTAGGAATAAAATCGCTCATCGCAGATTTTGTATTTTCCGTACTTCCTCCTGGCATAGTTGCCCCAGTGCGGCCGGGTGCCGTCGAGGTCGGTAAATCCATACTCCCGGGCCAGTGCCCAGGAACTGAAGACGCGTCCGCTTTTCTTTTTCACCCGCGGATCGGTCGCCAGCGCTACCACCGCCCGGCCTACGTACCTCGGCGATTCTGATACCAGGAAATCGCTGGGCGCGTCGTTCTGTCGTCCGCTGTTCTGGTCCTTATTCTGATCCTTCTTCCCTACTTCCTTCCAATTGGCCTCGCTGACTCCAAAGTGGTCCAGTACTCTTTCAGAACGCAAAAAGCCCGGAGTCAACGCCACCGAAACAACGTCTCGTTTGCGCAGCTCGCGGGCCATGGCGAAGGCCAGCCGTATGACGGAAATCTTCACCAGGTCATAGAAGATGTTACCGCGGTAGTAAAAAGCATCCCCATCTGTAATTTCGAAAATAATTCCTCTGCCTCGACCGAGCATCAGGGGAACGGCGTAGTGGGAAGTGATGATGTGCGAATGGATTGCCTGCTTCAGCATCCGCAGGCCGTTATTGAGGTTGACCGTCCAGAATGCCTTGCCGAATTCCGTGAGCGCGTCGCCGCCCCACACGTCATTGACCAGAATGTCCAGTCCCTTGTGCCGCCGCTTGATACCGGCGACCAGCCTTTTCACATCCGCAGGCTTTGTGTGATCCACCCTTACGGCAATGCCGCGCCCGCCGGCGGCGGTGACCAGTTCCGCGGTTTCTTCGATCGTTTCAGGCCGGCCGGGGGTAGCGGGGCGTCCCCGTGTTCGTTCGCGTGAACTGCGGCCGGTGCAGTAAACCGTCGCACCCGCCTCGCCCAGTGCGATCGCAATCCCTCGGCCGGCCCCGCGGGTCGCTCCGGCAACCAGCGCTATCTTGCGTTTCAACACCTTCTTCGGCACTTCAGCCATTCACCTTCACCGATGCGCATACTATCTTGAGTGGTCGACCCCTCTGAGCGGCAGGGGGAGAAGCAACAGTCTCCGCGCGTGCCAGAATCATTGAAGCGGCAAGCGCCGCAGTTTTGTGATCCTTGGTCCAAGGTGGGCCGACCGAACGACCCAGGCTTGCGATTCCGCGCTGCACCCGGCTCGCCGCATTCCCGAATGCCGTCTTCGCCCGCTCCTCGAGTTCTCGCTCTTGAAAGGCCGTGACAGAAATGTTCAGACCTTCACAGGCTTTCCTGACGGCGTTGCGAAACAATTCGCCTTCCGCCGCATGAATCAGCGCGTGCGACGCGAGAATGTTCGAAAGAGACGGCAGAAGGCGACCGGAGGCCCAGAGGATGGCAGAACCTACGATTCGATAGTGGTGCCCGTCCAATTCTCGGAACGCACCCCCGACAGCCGCTAACGCCAAGCGCTCTGAGACGGCCGCACAGTCGGCAAGGTATCTCTCCGATTCTGGGACTCCGAGGCTGGCTGCATGGTGATAGGGCTGCTTGGCCCCAGGGATTCCCGGATCCGCGGTGACGATGCGCCTCCGATCCACTACCTCCAGCGAGTTGGCGTCTCCGGTAACGGCCACCAGCACTCCCCAACCGGAATGCATTCCAACACCGAGGGCTACGCGCTTCATGCTTGAGGTTTCCGAGCGACGCGCTGGCAAGTTTACCAGTTCGTTCGGACCGCGTCTTGGATAGATCGGCGGCGCCGTGCGAGGTGATACGGGCCGGGACTCATACCGGCGAAGGCGCAACCTCATCGACCAAATGGACCACTTGCGGGCTTGACGGGAATGCGATGGACCCGACATGATCACGCCGCAGGGGAGAGTACCGCAAGCCAGCGGATCTTCCAGCAGATCCGGCCCGCCGCCAAGCGAAATCACCGGATCTCCAAATCGCCGGGTTTGAACGTCGTTGCAGGCGGAGGATGGTGCCCGCCTACAACCCATAAACGACTCCAAACGCAGTACATTCTGATGGACTAGTCTGCGGTCGCTTACAGTCGAGGAATACATGACAGCGGCCTGAAAATCACGCCCCACCCTCTTCGGTCCTCCCTCTCCGCCAATATCTTCGTGTTTCGAAAAGCGGGGGACGGGCGGAGTCCCGCACGAGACACGCCCGCCACACAATCCGCAATTGAAATCGTGAAAAAACAACTATTCCGCTTGCTTGGAGATGTTCAGCAGGACGCCAACGCAGCCGAGGGTGATGAATAAGGACGAGCCGCCGTAGGAGACAAAGGGGAGTGGGATGCCTTTGGTCGGCATCAGGCCGAGCACCACGCTGATGTTGATGAAGGCTTGCAGGATGACCATGCTGGTGATGCCGACGGCCAGGAATCGGCCGAACAGGTTGTGGGTGCGGATCGCGGTGCGCGTCCCACGCCAGAGAAAGACAGCGAACAGCGTGGCTACGAACATCGCTCCCACCAGGCCTAGTTCTTCGGCGGTGACGGCGAAGATGAAGTCGGTGTGGGGCTCGGGGAGGTAAAACAGCTTTTGCTTCCCTTCCATCAGGCCGAGGCCGGTCAGGCCGCCGGTGCTCACGGCGATCAGCGACTGAATGATGTGAAAGCCCGAGCCGCGCGGATCGGAGTACGGGTTCAGAAATGCGAGGATACGATCCCGGCGCCAGCTTACGTGGAAGAGCAGGAAATAGAGCGGCGGCAGCGAGGCGGCGAATGCGTACACGAAGTAGCGAAACTGCGTTCCGGCCACGAACAGAATGGACGCTGTAATTCCGGCGCAGGCGATCGCGGTGCCCAGGTCGGGCTGGGCGACGATCAGCAGCAGGAAGACCACGGTCGGGGCGACGGCCGGCAGCAGGGTGTTCTTCCAGTCCGCGATGTACTTGGTGCGCGTCTCCAGGAAGAACGCCATGAAGAGGATGAGTGCGGGCTTGGCTAGCTCGGAGGGCTCGAAGGAGAAATTCCCCCAGCGGATCCAACGGTGCGTGTTGTGGGTGCGGTCGAGCAGAAACACGGAGAGCAGAAGCAGCGTCGTGACTGCGAGCAGCGAGAAGACTACGCCGGGATGCTTGTAGCGGCGGTAATCGATCTTCATGGTCGCGACCATGGCTACGATGCCGACCAGCGCCCAGACGAGTTGCCTGGTGACGAACGCGTAGGGGGAGCCGAAACGCTCCTTGGCCATGACGGCGGAGGCGCTGAACACCATCACCAGGCCGATGAAGACGAGGAGCATGGTGACCGTGAAGAGCCATCGATCGACACTGACGCGCTTGGCCATGAAAGTTCATTTCACCACGGAGGCACGGAGGCACGGAGGTTTTTCGATTGTGGATTCTCGGGGAATGATTGGCGAGTTTGGTTCTGGCACGAAAGAGGCGGGCATGGCGTGGTGGGACGGGATCACGGCCCACAATCCCTTGTGTCGAGCGGCGAGTTCGAGGTAACTCTCTGGCTTGTGGAGGCAAACGAGTTCGGGGTTTCCTGGCGAAGCTTGTTCCGAACAGCGGTTTAGTCTTTGCTTTGCTGGGCGAGATCCTTCACTGCGTCCTTGAAGACGCGGCCTCGGTGGTTGTAGCTCTGGAACTGGTCGAAGCTGGCGCAGGCGGGGGCGAGGAGGACGATGTCGCCGGGTTGGGCTACGGCGGAGGCGCGGCGGATGGCGTTGTCCAGGGTTTCGGCGTGGACGATCTCGGCGGCACCCTTGATGTGGGACTCGATCTTTTCGGCGGCGGCGCCGATGGTGTAGACGCGCTTCACGCGCTGGCGAAGGAGGTCGTTCAGGACCGTGTAGTCGCTGCCTTTGTCCTTGCCACCGAGAATCAGGTGGATGTTGGCGGGAAAGGATTCGAGGGCCTTGATGGTGGCGTCCACGTTGGTGGCCTTGGAGTCGTCGTAGTACTCGACGCCTTTGATGGTGGCGACGTATTCCAGGCGATGTTCGACGGCCTTGAAGTCGCGGACGGCTGTGCGGATCTGGTCGGGTGGGACGCCCATCAGGGCGCCGGTGCAGATGGCCGCTAGAACGTTCTCCACGTTGTGCGCGCCTTTAAGAGAGATTTCGCTGACCGGCATGATCTGGCGCTGACCGGTCCCGTCGCGGAACAGGATTTGCCCGTCGCGAAGGTAGGCGCCTCGCTTCACCTCCTTCTTGCGGCTGAACCAGAAAACCTGCGCGTACGTGCGGTCGCCCAGGGTCAGGCACGTGGGATCGTCCTCGTTGAGCACGGCATAGTCGGAGGGTTGCTGGTTTTCGAAGATACGGGCTTTCGCGTCGACGTAGGTCTGGAAGGTGCGATGGCGGTCGAGGTGGTCGGGGGTGATGTTTAGAACGACCGCGACTTTCGGGCGGAAGGTCTGGATGGTTTCCAGCTGGAAGCTGGAGATTTCCAGGACTACGACTGTCTCGCTGGTGGCGCGCTCGACCAGGGAGATTGCGGGCGTGCCGATGTTGCCGCCAACCAACGTGGGGAAACCACCAGCGGTGATGATGTCGCCGGCCAGACTGGTGGTCGTGGTCTTGCCGTTTGAGCCGGTGATGGCCACGATGGGGCCGGGCAGATATTGGGCGGCTAGTTCGATTTCGCCGATGACCGGCTCGCCCGAGGCTCGGGCCTGCACCAGCGTCGGAGCGTCGACCGGGACGCCGGGGCTAACTACGATTAGGTCCTGACCGCGGAAGGTACGTTCGCCATGGCCGCCGGTTTCGACGGCGATGCCGTGGTCGAGCAGGAGCGGGATTTCTTCGCCGAGCTGGTCCGGGGACTTGGTGTCGGAGACGGTGACCAGGGCTCCGCGGTCCTTCAGGAAGAGGGCGGAGGCCACGCCGGACTTGCCTAGGCCGACTACCAGCACGCGTTTGTCTTTGACGTCCACGAAAGTCAAGTTCTACCACAGAGGAGCAGAGACACAGAGAAAAGTGGCCGGGTGGTTCTGCGGCTCTGACATGCTGGGACAAATTCGTTTGTCGGGCAGCTCCCACCCTCAGCGCTGAAGCCGTCCTGATTCTAAGGCGCCCGCAGGTCGGCTTAAAGCCGGGCCGCTTCAAGGCGAATTGGAATTCACGGCTCTTCCGCATTCGGAATTTTTTGCGGAATCTTTCTCCCTGCAGACTCTTCCCGCATTCAGGGTCTTTGCGCAGGCATGGGCGCCCTAGGAATTCTCATCTGAGCTTCAGCGTCGTCAGTGCGAACAGGGCGAAGACCAGGGACGCGATCCAGAAGCGCACGATCACCTTCGACTCGGACCAGCCCAGCAACTCGAAATGATGATGAATGGGGGCCATCTTGAAGATTCTCTTTTTTCGAAGCTTGAACGAGGCGACCTGCAGGATCACCGAGAGCGCTTCGATGACGAAGACTCCGCCGATGAACGGAAGCAGCAGTTCCTGCTTGATCATGACGGCGACCGTGCCGATGGCGCCACCGAGCGCGAGCGATCCGACGTCGCCCATGAAAACTTCGGCGGGATGGGCGTTGTACCAGAGGAAGCCGATGGCGGATCCGACCATGGCTCCGCAAAAGATGGTCAACTCGCCGACCTGGGGCATGCGTTCGAGGCCGAGGTAGGAGGCGAAGGCGGCGTGGCCGCTGACGTAGGTGAGCATGGTGAGCGCGCCGGCGGCGATCACGGTGCAGCCAATGGCGAGGCCGTCCAGGCCATCGGTGAGGTTCACGGCGTTGCTCGAACCCACGATCACGAGGCAGACGAAAATCGCAAAGGGGATGAAGGCGAGGGGCCACAAGTGGGGATTGTGGACCCAGTGCTCAAGGACCAGGTCCGGATGAAATTGCTTGATGAAGGGGACGACCAGCTTGGTGGAATATATTCCCTTTGCTTGCATCCCGGTGAGCGTGATGGCGATCAGCAAGCTGGTGAAGATCTGCAGACCTAGCTTCGCCCGGGCCGTGAGGCCCAGGTTCCGGCGGTGAACGACTTTGATGTAGTCGTCGGTGAATCCGATGGCGGCGAATGCGCAGGTGGAAACAATGGCGATCCACACGAAGGGATTACTGAGGTCCGCCCACAGCAGAGTGGGAACTACGATCGCGATCACGATCAACAGGCCGCCCATGGTGGGCGTGCCAGCTTTTTTCTGGTGAGCCTTCGGACCTTCTTCGCGGATGAACTGACCGATCTGGAATTCGCGCAGACGGTTAATGACTAGCGGGCCAACGATCAGCCCGGTGAAGAGCGCCGTGAGACTGGCAAACGCAGTCCGGAACGTGAGGTAGCGGAAGATGCGGAACGGCGGAAAGTAGTGGAACAGCTTGACGAACAGCAGCCAGTAAAGCAATCAGCCTCCAGAGACGGTCGTTGGTCGTTGGCTGTTGGTCGTTGGCCAAAACGCTCGGGCCGAGCTGGTGGTTGTACGTCGCTAACAACCGGGAGCCAACGACTAACGGCTAATTTCCTTCCACTTCTCGAGCGCCTTCTCGAGCTTTACGCCTCGGGAGGCCTTTAGCAGGACCACGTCGCCGTCCCGGGATTCGCGGGCTAGCCACTCGCCGGCCTGTTCCGGAGTGGCTACGAATTCGGCGCGGACGCCTGCGGCTTTGGCCGCTTCGACCATTGACTGCGCCAGGCCGCGAACTCCGATCAGCACGTCCATTTTCATGTCCGCGATGTGCTTGCCGGCGCGATGGTGCATCTGTTCGCCGGCCGGGCCTAGTTCCAGCATCTCGCCGGCCACGACGATTCTACGTTTGGCCGGCATGCTGGCCAGGGCGTCCACCATCGCTTCCAGAGCTTTTGGGTTGGAATTGTAGCAATCGTTGACCACCTTGACGTTTCCCACTTGGACGACCTGCCCACGCTTGTCCGCGGGGGTAAGCGAGGCCAGCGCGTCGAGGGCGGCGGAAAGGTGGATACCACGGTCCAAGCCGACGGCCACGGCCGCGAGCGCGTTGTAGATGTTGTGGGCTCCCAGCAACGGGAGGGTCGCTCGCTCGCGCACGCCGTGAACCGCTACATCGAAGGCCGAACCCTCGGCGCCGAGGGACTCGATGTTTTCGGCGCGGACGTCGGCGGAAGTACGCGTACCGTACAGCACGACTTTGCCTTTGAAGTCGCGGCCGAATTGGGAGACGTATTCGTCGTCGGCGTTGAGAACGGCGGTGTCGCCTGGGTGGAGCGACTCGATGAGTTCGTACTTGGCGCGCGCGATGCCGGCGATGGAGTCGAAATACTCGAGGTGGACGGGGGCCACGACGGTGACTACGCCGATCTCCGGTTGGGCGATTTTCGCGAGGCCTGCGATCTCGCCGGCGTGCGACATACCCATCTCGATGACAGCAATTTCCTGCTCGGGCTGCAGCTTCAGCAGCATCAACGGAAGGCCGAAATGATTGTTGAAATTGCCCTCAGACTTCAGCACGCGGTAGCGCGTGGCCAGAACATGCGCGATGGCTTCCTTGGTAGTGGTTTTGCCCACCGAGCCCGTGACCGCGACCACCGGCTTTCCCCATCGGCGGCGGACGGCGGTGGCCAGGGTTTGCAGGGCGGTGAGCGTGTCCTCCACTGCCAGCAGGCAGGTCTTGACGGGAAAGCGGGCCAGCTGATCTTTGCGCACCACCGCGGAGACAGCTCCGCGCTCGAGCGCCTGGTGGACGAAGTCGTGGCCGTCGAAGCGCTCACCCTTCACTGCGAAGAAAAGTTCGCCGGGCTGAAGGGTGCGGGAGTCGATGGAGTATCCCTGGGCAACTTCCTTGAGTTCGCATTCGCCGGTGGCACCGAGGAACTCTTCGATCTTCGACAGGGGGAGCTTCATGCTTTTTTCGCGGCGCTGGCCTTGGTGGCCTGGCATTCATAGCCGGCCTGGGCGAGAACTTCGCGGGCGATACTGACGTCGTCGAACGGAACCGATCCTTCCCGTGAGACTTGTACCTTCTCATGGCCCTTGCCGGCGAGCAACACGATATCGCCGGGGGCGGCTTCGCGAACGGCCAGGGCGATCGCGGCGCGGCGGTCTGGTTCCATGGCGTACTTGGTTCCGGAACGTTGCAGGCCGACTTTGGCGTCGTTCATGATGGCCAGGGGATCTTCGCTGCGGGGATTGTCGGAGGTCAAGATTACGAAATCGCTGCCCCTGCCGGCCGCATCACCCATGAGCGGACGCTTGGCGCGGTCGCGATCTCCCCCACAGCCGAAGACGGTGATCACACGGCGCTTTAGTCCGGCTTGGCTAACGAACCCTCTGGCCAGGGCGGTCAGGTTGCGAAGAGCATCGTCGGTGTGCGCGTAGTCGACGACTACCGTGAACGGTTGACCGCAGTCGACGCGCTCGAAGCGGCCGGGGACACGGGCGAGAGCCGCCACTCCCTGGACGATGGCTTCCCGGTTGCATCCGCGCGCGAATCCTGCCCCGGCAGCGGCGAGGATGTTGTAGACGTTCACCTTGCCAATGAGCGGGGAGAAAATAGAAAACGCTTCTCCGGGCGTGGCCATGTCAAAACGCGTGCCGCGCGAAGTGATCTCGACTGACTTGGCGTGGAAATCGCCGCTCGTCAGGCCGTAGGTGAAAACCCGGGAACCGCCTTTCTTGCTGATCGGAGCCAGCTCGCGGCCGTACTCGTCGTCGATGTTGATGAGGGCGGCGCGAGGAGCTTCAGTGCCGCATCCTTCGAAGAGAATTTTCTTGGCGGCGAAGTACTCCTCCATGGTTTGGTGATAGTCGAGGTGGTCCCGTGTCAGGTTGGTGAAGACGGCGACGTCGAAGGGGACGGCGTAAACGCGCTGTTGGGCTAGGGCGTGCGAGGAGACTTCCATGACGACCTCGGTGGCGCCGTTGGCTAGGCCTTCTGCCAGCATCTGGTTGAGTTCGAGCGACTCGGGCGTGGTGTGAGGCGCGGGCAGACTCTTTCCGGCTACGTGGTATTCGATGGTGCCTACGAGGACGCTCTTTCGCGCGGCTGCGGAGAGGATCGCTTCCATTAGGAAGGTGGTCGTGCTCTTGCCGTTGGTGCCGGTCACGCCGGTGACCGCCAGACGCTCGGCGGGGCGCTTGTAGAAATTGGCGCTGAGTTTGCCGAGGGCGCGGCGTCCGTGGGGCACACGCGCCCAGGCTACTGCTTCCCGGGGCTGCTCGGTCGCGGAGTCGGTGACCACGGCCACGGCGCCGGCGGCGATGGCCCTGTCGACGAATTCATTTCCGTCGCTGGTCTCGCCCTGCATGGCGACAAAGACGGAGCCCGGCTTCACCCGGCGGGAGTCGTACTCCACGCCAGTGACACTGGGGTTGCCGCTCTGGGCGAGGACTTCGGCGCCCTGCAGGATCTGTTGGAAGGTCATTGGGATGATTCTAGTGCAGCCATCTTACTTCGTGCCGTTTTGGGGCGCGGTCGGGCTCAGGTAGACCAGGTCGCACTTTGCTTTTTCTTCGCCGCTCCGGCCTCGATCATATTGATCACATTTCTGCATTTGACCCCGGGCTTGTGGGCTTCATTCTTGCGCTGCGTCGCCAATTTCCCAATTGCGCTCCAGTCGTGACGCAACCTCGAGCGGCCCCCGGTCGTGCATGATCCTGTTCTCCATGACCCGCACCCACGCTCCGGGTGGTGCTCCCCTGGGGCTAGGCTGCATGGTGGAAGCGTCTTCCCAGGGTGGCCGAATTGCAACCTGCCCGGTGTCCTTCGACGCGAAATGGACTTCGCTTTGCGAAGTCCATTTCTTGCTCCGGATGACAATGAGAGAGAAGTTTTGCCTTCGTGCTCGTTCCGCCTTTCGGGGCGCGACTTTGTTAACGGCCGAACATCACCACCACTCTTGACCGGGCCGTCACGTGGGTTCCAGGCGCGGGAGATTGCTCGCGCGCGGTGCCGCTGCCTACGGGATTCAACTCCAGGCCACTATCCTGCGCCGTCTCAAGTGCGCCACGGACGCTCTTCCCGATGAAGGACGGGACTTCGATCCCACCCTGCTCCACCTCGAGCACCACGGTTCCCATCGAAGGAGCCCTCGCGGACGCGTCTCCCGCTGCGGACGGCGACTGGGCTGCTGACACTTGAGGCTCCTTCTCGCGCAACGCGGCGGGAATCAAGGGGCCTTGCGCCGGGGACGGCTTCGCGCTCTGCGGACTGGCGGGAGGGACCGCGTCCAGCGAGCCTGCATCGGCCACTTCGAGACTTGCTCCCAGGTGATCCGGGGAGATTTCGTCGAGGTCGGAATCCTTTACTTTGTTCCTAGCCAACCACACCTGGCGGTCGGGAGGTAGTTCGAGATCGTGGGGCACATGCAGGTATTCGAGCACCTGCTGGGTGATGCGCTGGAATACGGGCGCGGCCACCTGCCCGCCCTGGTGGAGGCCTACCGCGGAGTCGAGGATCACGGCGACGGTGACAGCGGGATTGTTGATGGGCGCGAAGCCTGCGAAGGAGCCGATGTACTTGGTACGGGAATAGGCGCCGGTGGCCGGGTCGACTTTCTGAGCAGTCCCCGTTTTGCCCGCCGAGCTGTAGCCTTCGAGGATTGCTCTCCGGCCGGTGCCGTGCCGTGATAGCACAACGCGCTGCATCATCTCGCGCATCTGGGCCGCGGTCATCGGCGAGATGACGCGGCGTTCGTTCTGGGGATGGAACATCACGGTCTGGGGTGTGCTCTGCGGGGGCGTGGTCGCCGCCACGATGCGCGGGGCTTCCCAGACGCCATCGTTCGCGAATGTGGACACCATGGCGGCCAACTGGATCGGCGACACACCGATTTCCTGACCCATCGAAATCGCGCCAATCGATACTTTCGACCAGCGGCTCACGGGCTTGGTCAGGCCGCGCGTTTCCCCGGGGAGTTCGATGCCGGTCTGCTGGCCGAAACCAAACGCGCGGATGTAGTTGTAGAAGCGATCTTCGCCGAGGCGGAGGGCGATCTTGATCGAGCCTACGTCGCTGGACTCGGCCAAGACATCCGCGACCGTCAGCAGGCCGTGCGGCTTGCTGTCGCGAATGCGCATGCCATTGATCACGATTGAGCCCATCTGGCAGTCGAAGATTTCTTGCGGGCGGGTGAGCTTCTCTTCGAGCGCTCCGGAGATCGTCACCAATTTGAAAGTCGAGCCGGGCTCATAAACGTCGCTGACCGCGCGATTTTTCAGCGCCTCGTTGCGGATTTCTTTCTTGACGTTAGGATTGAACGTGGGGCGGTTGACGAGGGCGAGAATTTCGCCGGTGCGGGGGTTCTCGACGATCACGGTGCCGGCGATGGCTTGCGTGTCTTTCAACGCCTGCTCGAGTTCGTGCTCGGCGATGTACTGAATTTTCTCGTCGATGGTGAGGACTACGTTGTCGCCGGGTTCGGGTTCTTTCTCGATGCGGCCGAACCATTTTTTGCGGGCGTCGACCGAGATGAGCATCTTGCCGGGTTTGCCTTGCAGCCGCTCGTTGTACTGGCGCTCGATGCCGCTGAGGCCGTCGTCATCGGTGCCGACGTAGCCGAGTACTTGCGCAGCCAGCTCCCGCTTGGGATAGAAGCGCTTCGACTCTTTCTGGAAGTGGATGCCCTGCAGGTTCAGGGCGCGGATCCGGTCGATGGTCTCGGCATTGCCCTTGCGCGCCACCCAGCAAAAAGTCTTGTGAGCGCGGCAGTCAGCAAGCACCATGCGCGCATCTTCGCCGGTGATGCGGGTGATCAGGGAGATCGTGTTAGGGAGGTCGGGGATCTCGGTGGGCACGGCGAAGGCGGAATCGACCTGGATCGACATGGCCAGTTCGCGGCCCTGGCGATCATAGATGATGCCGCGCTTGGCGGAAACATTAATGGAACGCTGCTGCTGGCGCTCGGCGCGCTGTTCGAAGTCGCCGTAGCAGAAGATCTGGAGGTAGACCAGGCGCAGGCAGATCACACCGAACCAGAGCAAAAGGAGGCCGCCCAGGAGGTAGAGCCGGTGGTTCGCGGTGCTGCGGGGAGTGGCCACGTTTGTCGTCATCCGAGATATCTTTCCGGTGTGCGCATCGTGGTCGACTGTCGCCCCTGGGACTCTGGATCTTTGCGTTGCGTTGCCCAGCGCTTACGCGCTGGGCCAATGAATCTCGCCCGCTGAAGCGGACTGGCGTTTGCTTGCTCCCTTGGTTCGTGCCCTCCGCAGATTTTCCTTCGCCCCTTCGAGGCTCGGGCTTCTTTGGCTCCTTACCCACGGCTTACGCCGCGGGTTCCTTCTTCGCCGCTTTGCGGCTGACGGGCGACCGGTTCCGGGGGTCAGAGACAAACATGGCGGCTCACCGTGTCCGGAGAAGCCGCCAAATGTGCTTGCTTCGGGAAGGGCAAAATTTCCTTCCTTGCCGAGTCGTGCCCGGCCTTTCTTGTCGCCGACTTATCGGGCCGAAATCACCGAGATGGGCGAGATACTCGCCATCACCGGGGCGCCACTGTCACTCGAGGCATCCAGGCTCATAACCTGTCCCGCTTGCGGGGACTGCAATCCCAGCTTGCGCGCCATTACGTCGATGCGCTCGGGATCGCGCAGCGAGGCGTCTTCGAGGCGCAGCGCGCGGTTCATTTCCGTCATGCTGTCGCTTTCGATCTTCATGGACTCGATCTTATAACCGTACTCGATGGCCTTGAAGTGCTGCCAGGCGTAGGTCATGACCAGCAGGAACAGGCAGGAGAGCGCGATGCCGAATTGACGCATCTCGCGGCTGCGGCGCGGATCTTCCACCTTCACCAGGCGCGAGTTGTCGATCTGCTTGGAGAAGTAGATCTCGGGCGTGCCCACCCAGAACGACTGGCGCCGGCCAGCTGGCATGGTTCCCTGTATTGTGGCGGCCGCGGCCATTTATGCCACCCCGAGAAGATCGGCGTTGAACTGCACGGTCTGGTAACGCGTGTCGTACCAGCGCTCGAGTTCGGCGTCCTGGTTGGCTTCGCGCGCGCGCGCTTCGGCTCGTTCTACGGCTGCAATGAGTTCGGCAATGATCGTTCCCTTGTGCATGGCCCTGACTCCTGTCCTCGCTTTTGATTTCGTTCGCCTTTTTGAGAGGCGATGCCGTTCCGGAAACCTTGCCCCGGCACGCCGTCCCTGGGACGTGCCGGGCCACCCTTCACCACAGCCCACCCCAGCGCAAGAGCGGTCACGCTGGGGACCCCGGCGGGTTCTCCGGGGCTAAACTTTTCCCGTTGGCGATTCCCCTCAGGGGCTAAAGCCCCTTTCATTTCTGACCGCTGTCGGCACGGCTAACGCCCCGCCCTTCCAAACCAACTGCCTTCAGAACCAAATTCCCGCCGCGTCCATCGGCGGTGCCGCGGGCCAGACGCCCGCTGGACGGCCGGCGCTACTGAACTCGTTCGGCGGATCGCAGCTTCGCGCTGCGGGACCGCGGATTGCGAGCGATCTCTTCTTCACTCGCCGTCACCGGCTTTTTCGTCAGCGGCCGGTAGTGACCCTGCTTCACTCCCTCGCGGAGGGCATCTTTCACAATGCGGTCCTCCAGCGAGTGGAAGCTGATGACCACCAGGCGCCCGCCGGGTTTTAGCAAGTGCGGGGCTGCTTTGAGCAGATCCCGCAGGTCGTCCAGTTCGCGGTTTACGAAGATTCGGAGAGCTTGAAAGGTTCGCGTCGCGGGATGAATTCTTCGTTCGGCCTGGTTCATTGGCCGGGCCGCGGCTGAGACGACATCCGCAAGGTGCGCAGTAGTTCGTATCGGCCGCGACCGGACAATGGCTCTGGCGATTCTCCGCGACCTCCTTTCCTCACCGAATTC